>OCHM01001108.1_pt1 | contig 13557 bp, 9 predicted proteins | sample 1538901 | NCBI WGS metagenome assembly OCHM01 (sample SAMN04571734, study PRJEB22368) | human gut metagenome | biome: human gut; material: stool | host: Homo sapiens | place: Luxembourg | collected 2012-11-08 | reverse complement strand
CATAATTGTATAACTATCAAAAAAAAGATTCTATTCCTGCATTTGTACTGGCAGATTATCCTATGGTTGTTCACCCTAATTTACATTCCGGACCATTTTCTGATATTTTTTCCCGCTTAGGAATCCCAGAAAACAAAAATCGTATTATTGCTGGATCCCGTGCTATTATTTATGATACTCTTGAACATACAGATGCTTATTATGTGTCTTCTGATTTAAAACAGGGCTACCGGAAAATAGAAACTCCCAAAAATTTACGTTCTTTTCTAATTGATGGATGCACAATTACTTCTGAAATTGGCTGGATCCGACATGAAGACTATACGCTTTCTCCTATTGCCAAAGAGTTCATTAAAGAATTAACTTGGATGTTTCAAGAATTGTAATTATCATTTTTTCAATAACAGTTATGACTTTTATCGATAACAATACTATGTCTCACGATATAAACTTTGGGGGTGTCGGCAATCGCAACACCCCTTGTGGACTTTCAACGCAGACTGGCGGTAAGTTCATCATACTTAGAAACGTGCGCCGCAAGGCACACGCAAAAAAATGCTGCCTGCAAAATTAATCTGCACGCAGTATTTTTATACGATTCTATTCGCTTTTGAATTTCTGTTATTTTTCTTTCAGCTCATCCGCCTTTTGCAAGTATTCTTTATCTTTCTTTCAGCTCATCCGCAATTTTCTTATATACCGGCATCGGAACATGGTACTTCTCGCCCATGCGGACCACCTCATATACGAGCCCATCGATCTCTGACTGCTTTCCTTCCATCACATCTCTCTGCATGGATGTCGTGGACTCCGGTGCGAGATGGGATAAGATCTCAAGGTTGACTTTCACATAGTCTCTCTCAAACGGAACCCCCATCGCCTCCGCCAACACCATGATCTCGCGGATCATCGCCTTGAACGCCTCGCGCTCCTCGCCCTCTCTCTGAAAATCTGCCGCTGTGGCATGATAGTAAAGGCCTGCAGCACCGATCGGGGATACATAGGAGAATTTTTCCAGGGCATCCCGGCGGATATTTTCAGAGAGTTCTCCGGATATTCCGCTGTCGTTAAAGTCCTTCGCAATCTCCTTAAGTTCTTCCCGGAACTCGCCCTTTTCCTTGACGCCAAATACGACCCGCAGGATCTTTCCGTGCTGCACAAGGGCACCCGGTCCTTCGATATTCGCGGACACATAAATACAGCCGTCTGTTACAAGAATTCCCGGGAGCTTTTCCTGCAGGCGGCTTCCCGTTCCATAGATATTGAGGATCGGGATCACGATCGTGCTCTTCTTTGCGATCTTCCGGATAAAAGGTACCGTGCTGTCCAGGGAATATCCCTTGACACACACGAGGATCACATCCGGCTTTTCTTCCTCCCCTGCTGTCTCGATCTTTTTCTCATAAGATTCCATATTTTCCGCCTGCACTGGGATCGTCTCCACAGTTTCATCCCAGAGATGGCGGACGGTAAGTCCATGTTCCTTCATAGCGGCAAGATGAGCATTTCTCGCAATCAGCGTCACGTTTTTTCCCGCCTTTGTCATATAGGCACCAAGAATTCCTCCGGTGCCTCCTGCACCGATGATCAGATATTTCATAATATTTTTCTCCTCGATCAGTCTGCCTGATGCTCTACCTCATAGGCATGTTCTTCCTTGATCTTTTTTAATGTCTCCGGCTCGCGGATCAGATCGAGGGCTGTGAAGGCAAGAACCTTTGCGCCAAGAAGGATCGAATCCAGTCCTTTCTGTGAGCATGCCGCCGCAACCATCTCCTTGCTGTGGCCCTTGATCGGCTCGTCGCTGATATTGATGGTCGGCTGGATCGCCGGAACAACCTGGGAAACATTTCCGATGTCGGTGGATCCCATCATGCGGTCTCCTGCCGGTTTCGCTGTCTCGCCGAACAGTTTCAGGTTCTTCTCATAAACTGCATCGAAGGACGGAGTCGGCACCATATTCTCTACCCAGTTCTGGTACGGCTTCATGCTGCCTTTTGCGCCCATCGCCATTGCGGAAGCTTCCACGATCCGCTCTACCTTCGCGTACACATTCTTTAAGGTGCTGGATGCAGCCGCTCTAAGATAAAATTTTGCTGCCGCATAATCCGGTACTGTGTTCGGTGCCTGTCCGCCATTTACGATGATTCCGTGGATACGCACATCATCGCTTAAATGCTGGCGCAGGGCATTGATGGAATTGTATGTCTGGATCAATGCATCTAGGGCATTGATTCCCTGTTCCGGTGCCGCAGCCGCGTGGGATGCCTTGCCCCAGAACTCGATATCGATCGGTACGCAGCCTAGTGTCTTTGAGGTAAGCTGATGGCCAACGCCCGGATGTGCGGAAAGTGCCGCATCGACGTCCTTAAAGTAGCCCTCACGGACGAAACTTCCCTTTGCACTTCCATTCTCTCCGCCTTCCTCGCCAGGAGTTCCGTTGAGACGTACCTCACCGCCGACCTCATCGATCACGCTCTTTAATGCCGCTGCCGCAAGAGCAGATGTCGCACCAAACAGGTTATGTCCGCAGCCGTGTCCGAGGCCTACAAGAGCATCATACTCCGCAAGAAATACCATGACCGGACCCGGTTTCCCAGACTTATAGCTCGCCGCAAAGCCCGTTCTGTGACCTGCCGCCGGCATCTCGACCTCAAAACCGACACTCTTGATCTGATCCGCAAGACGTTTGGAAGCGAAGAATTCATAGTTGCTGACCTCTGGCTTCTCATGGATCTCCAGTGCGATCTGCTGATATGTCTTGCCGTTTGCTTCTACATAATCCACAATTTTCTGCTGTAATTCATCCATTGTCCACAATCTCCTTTTCTTTTATCCCATAAATTCACTGCAGTATTCTTATAAGGAAAAAGACCTGACAAAAACCTACTTGTCAGGTCTCTTAATGCGTATTATAGTTCTTTTCGCCTGAATTTTCCAGTCTTTTCTTCCGATTTCACCGATCTGTTCCGGCAATTATTTGTTACTGTTCACGCCTTGCGCAAACAGTAACTGATTTTGCCGATGCTTCGCATTCCAAATCGGCAAAATCCACTACCACCACTGTATTGTACGGAATTTTCAGTTCAGAAAATTCCTACCCGTGTACAGTAACAATTATTTTCCTGCTCTTACTTCCTCAAACTCCTCCTGGATCTCCTTTGACGGCTCACCGGTCGCAAGGCTGACAACAATCAGACAGAGCATTGCAATGATAAACGCCGGAAGAAGCTCATACACATTCCATGCACCGCCCAACGGACGAACGCAGTATTTCCATACAAATACCATGACTCCGCCTGCGATCATGCCGGCAAGAGCACCGTTCCTGTTGGAACGTTTCCAGAATAATGCCGCAAGGACCACCGGTCCGAATACAGCGCCAAATCCAGCCCACGCAAAGGACACGATTCCAAATACGGAGCTGTCCGGATTTCCCGCCAAAAATACTGCGATCACTGCGATAAAGAGAACCGTCGCCCGGGCAACATGGATCGTTCTCTTCTCCGTAAGGTTTACGCCAAACATCCCCTTTAACAGGTTCTCAGAAACAGCGGAGGATGCCGCAAGAAGCTGGGAATCTGCGGTGGACATCGTGCAGGCTAAAATTCCGGCGAGTGTGATACCTGCTCCGATGATCGCGAGGAATCCATGCTGGCTCAAAAGTGTTGCAACCTGGATGATGATCGTCTCCGAAGCGGATCCCTTTAACTCTGCCATCACGCCATTCTTTGAGAGGCTGTAACCGACAACGCCGATAAAGATCGCAACTGCCATAGAGATTACGACCCATACCGTCGCGATCCGTCTGGAAAGTGATATATTCTCCTCGCTTTCCGTCGCCATAAAGCGGAGAAGCACATGCGGAACTCCAAAGTAACCAAGCCCCCAGGCAAGAGTAGAGACGGTTGTTATGGTTCCATAAGAGGAAGCGGTTCCTGCCTCGCTGTTATATGTAGCTGTTAATGATAAAAAGCCCGGAAGTTCTCTCGCATTTGCAATAACTGTGCTGACACCGCCGCTCATGGATACGCCGAAGCATACCACAAGGACAAGCGCGATCGTCATAACAATACTCTGGATCAGATCCGTAAAGCTCGCCGCCATGAATCCACCGAGTGCTGTGTAACCGACAATAACGACAGCACTGATCAGCATAGCCGCCGTATACGGAATTCCGAATAATGTGGAGAACAGTTTTCCACATGCCGCGAATCCGGACGCTGTATACGGGACAAAAAAGATAATAATAAAAATTGCGGAAATTCCCAATAACAGTTTCGAATCATCACGATACCTGTTTGCAAAGAAATCCGGCAGTGTGATCGAATTCGTCTTTGCGCTGTATCTCCTGATACGTTTCGCCACGATCAGCCAGTTTAAATAGGTACCGATGGCAAGTCCGATCGCAGTCCAGGATGCGTCACAGATACCGCTGAGATAAGCCACTCCCGGCAGTCCCATCAGCAGCCAGCTGCTCATATCCGATGCCTCCGCACTCATTGCAGTCACAAAAGGACCTAATTTTCTTCCGCCAAGATAGAAATCACTGGAGTCATTGTTTCCTTTAGAATAGAAGAAACCGATTGCCAACATCATCACCAGATAGGCAATAATCACAAGAAAAACACCGATGATCGCTCCATTCATTTTTCATACTTCCTCTCATTTTAGTCTGCTATATTAGTTTAATAAAGCGTTAATGTAGTTTAGTATATCAGAAAATGGCCGGATTGCAAGTGTTTTCCGGGGATTTGCATCCGAAAAAAGGCCGGCACATTTCCCGTGCCGACCTTTTCCTGTCTTTCTTCAATTTTCATGGGAGCTTGATTTCGGTATCATTACCGCTTCTCATCCCAGCTTCCGTCCTCCCGGACAAACCAGCCGTCCGGTGTCATGCGGTTCGCGAACATGATTCCCTTTGTTCCGTCGGAAACCGGATTAAAGTAATACCACTTTCCGTCGATCTGGACCCAGCCGGTCTTCATTCCGGTGTTGGCATCCACGTAGAACCAGTTTCCGTAAACCGGATCAACGATCCATCCGGTACCCAGATAGCCATTCGAATCAAATGACCACCAGTTTCCATCGATCTGAATCCACTCATAACTCTGAGCTGCCAAAGAATTGCCGGATCCGGAATTTACTGCTCCCGCTGCCTTCGGATAACTTCCGTCTGCGTAACGGAACCACCAGCCTGCGTTTGTCTGTATCCAGTGACTGTAGCCATCATTCAGGCTTCCGTTGTCATTCTTTAACATCTCTTCGGTAAGTGTCTTTCCGGAAACAATGCCGGAATTTTCATTCACATAGCCTTTTTTCGCATCCTTCGCGGTCACTCCCTGTGCCGGATTGTTGGTTCCTGATTCCGGCATCTTGCTGTTCGCCGGTTTGGAAGTTTCCTCATAGTCGTCACTGTCGCTCTCCGGATAGCGTGCTGTCAGAACGCCATTCTTACAGGTAATCGCGTAGTTCTTTGCAGAAAGTCCGGCACGATCTCATAAGCAGACTCACGACTTTCCACTGTGTAATCGCAGGTTACAACCAGAGTTCCGGTAAGAACCGCTTCCGTCTCACCGTTTACAAATCCATCATAGACAACTGTATACTCCGGTGCTTTTGCTCCGAATACAACGTTCTTATCCTCTGCAGTGATCACAAGCGGAGCCTGTGTGATCGCAAAGTCGTAGGAAACACTTCCCTCTGTGTAATTCTTTCCTTCCGAAACACGGTAAACCACACGGTACTCTCCCACATCGACCGGATCAGACGTTAAGACCTCATTCGTCTCCCGGTTCGTGATCACGCGGCTCACCGTACCGTCCCCATCCGTTGCCGGAGTCAGATCCACAGCTTTTCCGTCATAGACACGAGTTGTATACAGATTCGCGGAATCGGTGAAGACCGGGGTTCTCTTTTCAACCGTCATCGTTCCGGATTCTGTTGTTACCTCATAGTTTTTGAGGCCTGTAACCTCCGGATTGATCGGATACGAACCGACTGTTGTTCCCTTCTGATAAGAACAATCAAAGTGAACGGTTCCTCCGGCACTTTCCAGGTTCTCGCCGTTTACAAAACCATCATAATCTGCCGTATATTCCGGAATCTCATCCAGATACGAAAGTTTCTGATCTGCCGCCGTAATTTTTAATGGAGCCGGTGTAATATCAAAATCATAAGCTACACTTCCGACACTGTAATTCTTTCCGGCATCAAAACTGTAAACAACATGGTATTTCCCGACATCAACCGGATCAGACGTTAAGACTTCGTTCGTCTCTCTGTTCGTGATCACACTGCTCATGTCGCCATCGCCGTCTGTTGTCGGAGCCAAATCTACTGCCTTTCCGTCATAGACACGAGTTGTATAGAGATTTTTGGAATCCACAAATTCAGGGGTTCTCGGCAGAACGCTGAGTGTTCCCTTATTTGCAGTCACCTCGTAGTTTGCAAGACCGGTAACCTCCGGCTGAATCTCATAATCGCCAACCGGACTTCCGTTCTTATATTCACAAAGGAAGCTGATCGTTCCGCCAACGCCTGCTAACGTTTCTTCACCGACAAATCCGTCATAAACTGCCGTAAACTCCGGTGCGTCCTTTTTATAAGTTACTTGCTTATCTTCGGCTGTCACTGTCAAAGGTTTCCGCAAGATCGTAAAGGTCTTGCTTACGGTTCCCTGATAGTTACCATCAGCGATTGCTTTCACGGTAACCGTCGGTGCTGCATTGCTGCTGGCCTCTGCAGCTACTGTGTTGTTTGCATATTCCAGCGTGTACTCGGATGAATTTACCGGAATATTATCCAGAGTTACCTGTACCTGAGTCATATCCTCTTTACCCGGCTCCTGAGCTTCTCCGCTGTAAGTGTAAGTACCGTTGATCTCAACCGTAGCGTTTGCAAGATCCGCCTTTCTGACCTCGATCTTCTTCGTGCAGCTGCCTGTGTAATTTCCCTTTCCCGTAAAGCTAAAGATATATGCCTTTGCAGTCTGAATCGGATCTGACGGAGGTGTGATCTCGTAATCGGTTCCCTGTGTCAAAGTCACGTTTCTATCCGTGTCTGTCACCACAATGTTTTCATCTTTAACCTGATGTACTTTCGTATCATAGGTAAAGGATCCCGGTGTCATCGATATCGATACCGTCGGCTTTCCCTGTGTATCTGAGAGCGCTTTCGGCAGAACGGTAACTCCTTTCTCTACCGTCTTTGCCCCTCTACAAAAAGTACTTTCCTGCTTCGCCGTTATGATCACATTGTAAGTTCCTGCTTCTGTAGGCGCTGTGACTGCCTCTTCTGTTACTGTATTTCCCGATACGTCCTGAACTCGCTGATACTTAACGGTATAATTTTCTCCTGATACGATATCTTCCGAAGTTTCCGATCCTTTTACAGTCACACCCGGATCAAGAGCAGAACCGGTGTAAACCGGTGAAGAATCTTCAAATCCAACATAGGCATCAGCGAGGTTCATTTTCTGGATCTGAACATCAAAAGTACCTGTCAGATCTTCATAGTTTGTGGATGTGACCTTGTAATCCACGGTATGAGTACCGATTTCTTTAAATGAAGGAACCTCCGTACTGTAAGTGCCATCTTCTGCATTATGCACCTTATAAAGAATCTCTACACCATCGATCGGATTCGCTGTCGTTCCATCATTCTCAGCGTTTGTGCTTCGCTCCGCAGGAATATTCTTACTGGAATTTCCTGCGATTCCCTTGATGTCGTATACAACCTCAGGTTTCTGGGCTGTTCCGGTGTAGATCAAAGACGCTTCTGCTTCAACTTTAGAAGTGGAATCCAGCGTTGCTTTGGTGATCTCGCCCGAGAGAGTCAGTTGGTTGGTCGTCAGTTCATAGTTATTTACCACCCAGTATCCCAACTCCAGACCAGACAGTATGACATCATTATTTGCTCCGACATTCTTTGATGAATAAACAGCAGTTCCACCACTACCTCGATTGAATCTCAGTATACTGCTCCGATTCACATTGTCGGCATTTTCAGCATAAAACTTATATTGTGGAGCAGCTTCAAATTGGGTTAATATAGTCTCCGGAACATCTGTCGTTCCATCATACACTTTTTTGTTTACTTCTTCATGATTATATACGATCGGATGAATCTTTTCTTTTTGAATCGTAAAGGTGATATCCCTGTCTCCAATAAAATTATTAGGTTTTGTCTGCACTGATATTTTAATAGGGTAATACTCAGCTGGAGCATTCAGGGTTACTGTATAATTTCCACCATCTCCGTATCTATTCTTATTCGTTCCATTTGATTCTAAATGAGTGATCTTTGATACCTTCCAAAACTTATCATCTAGTTTTTGCCCCTTATATTTCACTATAATAAAGGATTTAATGTCATCTTTTCCCCCTGATACATTCGGATCATATACTGGACTTTCCGCTGTTACCTCTATATCTGAAGCTGAAAGCTTTCTTGGATGAATCTTTACTTTAAAATACTTAGTATCATCTATGGTAATCTGATCTTCTTCCTGTGTCCGATACTCTTTTCCACCATCGTTAATATGGATGTATAACCTTTCTCCCTTATAGATATCATCGCTGTCTTCCGGAGGCGCCTCAGACACATTTGTCACTTTCGGGCACTCAGTAATCCAGTCTCCCTGATATAGCTTGGCTCCACTACTATCATATCCGGTAAAACGGCACACTTTATACTTGATTTTAGCTTGACTACTTACACCACGTATTTCCACCATTGGATGCGGCTCTCCATCATATGTACCTTCATAAGGTATGATTGTAACTCCCTCCAATGCCTTACCACGAACCGTCAATGTTATGGTCACACTCTTTTCTAACCAAAAACCTCCCTGTGCTGTCGCCGTGATGGAATAATCCTTTCCCGCACCGCCTTCCTCTTGAATATACAGTATGTTCCCTTCTATCCTGCTTATACTCGAATCATAATCTCCATTTAAAGCGTATGTTACTGTCTGCCCTCTCGGATTAGTGAAAAACTGGCTTAGATCAGTTTCGTAAATCCAGGTGATTGTCTGAGTTGCTGCAGTTGATGTAAATCCGGCATCAGGCTGCAATTTAGCATCTATTGATCCGCTTCCTTCTATTGTTCCATTTGGTCCAACTTTTATACCAGCATTCGTAGTGGCATCTTGACTTATCTTCTGTACATATTCGTTCTGAATCCATTTGCCATTATTTACAATCGTAGCTGAGCTCCCCATATAAGAATGACCGTTAACCGTTAGTGTACCATTATTTTCAATGGTAGACCTGGAATCATTATACATTCCTGCAGAATCCAGTAATTCTAAACATGCACCAGTATCAATTGTCACCTTATTTCCATTTAGAAGTCCATAGTTACTATTCCCCGAAACACTTACTTTTCCATTTTTTATCTGAAAAATTCCAGAGACCAAAATAACACCCACACTGCCTGCTTCATCTGTATATCCTCGCGTTGCCGCTATGTTTATATTTAGATTTGTCGCTAAGGACGAACTAGGATCTATTAAAATACCAGTGGACGCATTAGAACGAATTTGCATTTCTCCTGAGCCATTGATTTCAACATTAGCTTTATCTGTAACTACTAATGGAGCGGCGTTCCCCTCTATAGCCGACTCAAGTCAGACATTCCCCGATAAACTAACTTCGAACGTTTTATTCTTGAAGATCAGGCGTCGCAGCTTAATATTCGACAAGTCTACTTGAAATTTCCCGGGTGCGGAATCCTGTGTTACAGTAACTCCTTCTATATTCGTATCATCCCTCTGTAATGTACCATCTTTATCTAAATAATATTTGACAACTGTACCATCTTGCGCAGCTACGCGCAGGATTTCCTGCTTCTCAGTCTCCTCCATCTCCATCACCGCATCCCCATCCAGGCTGACAACAGCTTCTATCGGCGACGTTTCCTCCGCCAGCTCATATTCTTCCGGAAGAACAGCCGCAAAGGTAAATTCGCCCTCTGTCGGCCAGAGTCCCTCTGAATCCTGCACGTAAGCACCGCTGGTCCAGTTCTTGATCTGGATCGTCTCTGCAGTCGCAGTCTCTTCCTCACTGAGAACCTCGGCGCTGATCTCAGTCGGGAGCATCGTGATAAGCTCGTCAAAGGATACCTGATCCTCCTCCCCTACCGACAGAAGGATCTTTCCTTCCACGAAATACTCTTCCCCGTCGACCCAGTCCCAGGAGAGGATCTGGCTTTTCTCCGATCTGTTTACAGGGTCTTTCTTCGCGTCAGAAGCACTCGCTTTCTCCGCATCACCCTGCTCATTTTCCTAACCCTCAGAGTTTCCATCCGGATTTTCTTTTATCTCTCCGTTTTCTCCTGTGCTACTATCCTCGCCAAGCGTTCCATCTGGTAAATTTTTTGCAGCATCTGATGGTGTCACGCGCATTTCCTGTGCGTTCATAATTCCTTCCATCTTCGCGAAGTTGGAAAGCTCATCCGCAAATGTTGTCAGACCGAACTGCGCATTCTGTATACACAGGATTGCCGCCATTCCGATCGCGGCTGCTCTTTGAAGTCGTTTTCTCATACTGCCATCTCCTTTTTCCTGTCATGATAAGGCATTTTTTCCTAAATATATCGAACTTTTCATCAGCTCAAATATCTGACTGTATTCTACAATTTTTTCATTTGCCAATCAATAGACTTGGAACGAATAGACGCGTAATGGGAACGAATCGTTGCTATCTGCTCCTCACGAATTCGATCTCCAAAATATTGAACAGGATGCACCCGCAATGCCCCGGAAAAGTCGGGAAACATGTGACCTTCAGATTCGTATCGATCTCCGGGCTGTAGTCGATGAGCTCCAGTTTTTCCCCGTAAAGGACGGCCCGCTCATAGCTTCGAAGCCATTTGGAATCCATATTGCTGAAAAGACTTCCGAATGAATTTCCGATCAGCCGGTCTAACGGCAGTTTTTCCAGCCTCGCAAGTTCCGGATTTCCATAGCGGAAGATCCAGTCAACTGCTCGTTTCTCCTCATCAAATACCATCTCGATATCCGTAAATGCGAATGGGAGCTGATCGAAACTACGGTAATAGTCATGGTACTCATCGTCCGTCATCGGTACTCCATGATTCTGAAATCCCCGGATCACGTCCTGCTGAGCATTCCGGAGTGTTTTCATGATCTCCCCTTTCTTACGGGCCGTATACCCCAGGGATTCCCCATTGCTGAGATTGATGGTATCCGTGACATTGTGAATTGCCATGACAGCCACAAGGCAGCCGCGATGCACCCGCAAAAATCCGTCCCCGATCTTCTCCTCGATCTCCCCAAGCGTCATCGTCGTCCGATACACCTGATCTCCCAGCACATGGATATTTGCGTATTTTCCATTCATCAGAACATATAAGATCGTACTCACTCTTAAAGCGATCGTTTTCCTCTCTGAGACGATCGTTATGTATCTTTCTTCTGGCATGAAACAGTTCCTCCGTAAGATTATATATTTTATTGAAGCTTTTATATCTGAAATTATAAGTGGATTTCACAGCAGAATCAATTCTTCCTGCACAAGATGTCGAAATTTGGATTTTTGAGATTCCCAAACACAGAAAGACATAAAAGGAGAAGTAAACAGATCGAATAGCAGAATGATGAGACAATCACTTCGCAATATATCAGCTTTATTTTGATATATTGCGAAGTATAATATCTAGATAAAGTCAGTGCTACGTAGCTCCCCGAAAAAGATGCACACTTTTATATTTCTTTTAGCAAAAATGCCATATAGAGTGGAAGTGTAAGTATCTGTTCCGCACGTCCAACATTATAGTCTCCAAGTTTGATTGCATGACTGACATGGTATTTTTCAGGATGATTCAGGATTGTTCTGGTGCTTTTTGTATTACCTGTAGATGCTTTTACCTCTACCAATGTGCATTCACCTTTATAACGGATCACAAAATCCACCTCAAGTCCACTGTCTTTATGGAAATAGTAAAGTTTTCTTCCCATTTTACTGAAAATATCAGCAATCAGATTTTCGAAAACTGCTCCTTTATAAGCATGAAGATTTCCTTGAAGAATATCGTATTGCGTACCATCCTCCAACATGCTGACAAACAGACCACAATCGCGCATATACACTTTAAATGTATTTTCTTCTGCATTTCCGTCTAAAGGCAGTTCCGTAATACTAAGATTATAACAGCGCACAATAATACCTGCATCCTCGATCCATTGCAAGCTTCCAGCATACTTTGAAGCGGTAGATCCCTTTTTGACAATTGAATACTGAAATTTCTTATTTTCTTTACTGAGTTGTTTAGGAATAGACTGAAAACATTCTTTGATCCTTGATTTATCTTTTTTTTCTGCGTATTTTATCATATCATCTTCATATGACCGAACAATATCTCGTTGAATCTGTAGAACTTCGTCCATCTGTTTTGTGCTTACAAATGTCTGTACCACATCCGGCATGCCGCCAACAACTGTATACTGCAAGAGCAACTGTTTCATACGCTTGTGCAATGCTTCCGGAACTGTTTTTTCATTCTGCAAACATGTTTTCAACAGTTCAATCACCGGAGTTTCAATTCCATTTGCCCACAGGAATTCTTCAAAATCCAGTGGATACATATCAATTACCGTTTCCGACCCAACTGGGACCGATTTTGGTTCTTTTCCATATCCTTTTACACCCAAAAGTGATCCCGTACCTATCACATCGTAACGCCCATCCATGCGAAAAAATTTCAAAGCTGTTCGAGCTTCTGGGCACTCCTGAATTTCATCCAGGACTAAAACAGTATTGCCACTTTCAAAGACTGCTTCCTTACCAAGTAAGGCCGAGAGCATCATAACAATCGTATCTACTTCCAGAGAGCCTGAGAATACAGCAACATAGTCTGGATTTTCAAAAAAATTCAAATACACAACATTTTTATAATTTTTCTTTGCGAAATCAAGAACAGAAAATGTTTTGCCACATTGCCTGCACCCCTTAATAATCAATGGTTTTCGATTTTCTGTGTTTTTCCAAGCGATTAATTTTTTTTCAATTTTTCTTTTCAGCATAATGATTTCACCTCTTTTCTATAGAGTACAACGGAATATTCATTTTTTCAAGGGAGTTATATAAGATATAACAAACTTTTTTAAACGACTTTTTGATAAAATATAAACTTTTTCAAGTGACTTTTTCGATAAAGTGCAAACTTTTTCAAGCAACTTTTTATAATAGACACCGCTGGTAAATGATTTTTTCACAAAAAAAGGACATCCACACTGGATATCCTTATAAAAAAGAGCACGAGGCGTCGCAGAACATCCGGGGGACGTTCGCCTGCGACGACCGGAGCGGAGCGTAGACATTCGAACCGTTCAAGCCCAGCAGGGCCCGAACACTCAAGAAACCTGCTGTCCACTTGATGACCCTTTCATTTTAGTTACTTATCCACACTTCATCTGCATCGCAAACTCTTTTTCCACAAAAAAAGAGGATATCCATACTGGATATCCTCAAAAAGCGAGCACGAGACGGGATTCGAACCCGCGACCCTCGCCTTGGCAAGGCGATACTCCAC
>OCHM01001103.1_pt1 | contig 13586 bp, 7 predicted proteins | sample 1538901 | NCBI WGS metagenome assembly OCHM01 (sample SAMN04571734, study PRJEB22368) | human gut metagenome | biome: human gut; material: stool | host: Homo sapiens | place: Luxembourg | collected 2012-11-08 | reverse complement strand
TATTTCATAGGAAATTACGTCCTATGAAACAAAAAACGCTCCGCGAGGATGCGCATTCGCGCGAAGATGTAGGTTGCCGCGAGCGAAAGTCCGTGCTTGCACGAATTAATACTTTCGGAAAATGCGCGCGTGTGGTATTATAGAGAAACTGGAAAGTTGAAAAATATTTTTCGGGGAGGTGCTTTGTGAAAAACAAACCTGCAAGGCAGCCATTACCAGATAAAATGTGACATAAGAAAGGATTTCATACAGATATGAACAGCATGAACATAAAGATCAAATATTTCACAGACGCCATTGACCGCCTCGCCTACATTGACGGCAAATCTGACTGGATCGACCTGCGTGCGGCGCGTGAGGTGGTGCTGAAAAAGGGTGAGTTTGCCCTGATTCCGCTTGGCGTGGCGATGGAGCTGCCGAAGGGCTATGAGGCGCATGTAGTTCCGCGCAGCAGTACCTTTAAAAATTTCGGCATCATCCAGACCAATCATATGGGTGTGATTGATGAGAGCTACTGCGGGGACAATGATCAGTGGCATTTTCCGGCATATGCGCTGCGTGATACAGTGATCCATGTCAATGACCGCATCTGCCAGTTCCGCATCATGGAGCATCAGCCGAAGATCGTATTTGAGGAGACGGAGAAACTTGACAATAAAGATCGCGGCGGGATCGGAAGTACGGGAAAGAATTAATAAAAAGGTTTGGTAAAAAATGAAGCAGATAAAGAGGTTAAAACGAGGAAAAATAAGTCTTTTTCTGGCAGCAGCGGTGCTTTCACTGGGCATCCTTTCCGGCTGCGGCACTGAATCGAAGGAAGCGAAAGAAGCGCGTATGACCGGAATCGAGCAGTTAAATGCAGGTAATTATCAGGATGCGATTGATTCGTTTGGAAAAGCGCTGGATGAGAGCGATGGGATCGTCAATTCTTTTGAGCTGGATGTTTTAAAATACCGTGGCGAGGCAGAATACAAACTGGCGGATTATAAGGCGGCAGCGCAGACCTATGGAATTCTGGCGGAGGTAGACGGCGGAAAAGCGGAATACCTCTATTATAAAGCGGCATCGGAGGCAGCAGCCGGACAGGCGGAGGATGCCGAAAAGGATTTTGCGGCAGCGGAGGAAAAGGCGAAGAACAGCAAAAAGAGCAGCGCCGCGGCTCCGGGTGTGAGTCTGGCGTTTACGGCGCTTGCGTCGGCGGCGCGGGATGCCGGGGATAGTGAGCTCGCAGCCCAGTACTGCAATCAGGCGATCGAGCGCGGCGTGTCGGGACCGGAGATTTATAATCAGCTTGCGATCAGTGAAATGGAGGCTGGCGATTATGAGAGCGCGATGTCCCATTATGAGGAGGCGCTTTCGCTGGCGGACAGTGAGACGGCGCTGGTAATCCGGCAGAATATTGCGGTTCTCTATGAGAAAGAGGGCGATTTTGCGAAGGCGCTGGAACAGTTTAAGGAGTGCCAGGCAGACGGTGCGGACACACCGGAGGTGCAGAAGGAAATCCGTTTTCTGGAAAGCCGGTAAATATTGGAGGTAATATGGCAGAATTGTTCGATATGAAAGAACTGGAGGAGCGCGTCATTCTGGTGGCGGTCAGCACCTCTGATGAAGATGATACGGAGGCGTCCCTGGATGAGCTGGAGGAACTGGCGGATACCGCCGGGGCGACGGCGATCGGGCGTCTGGTGCAGAACCGGGAGAAGATTCATCCAGGCACCTATCTGGGCAGTGGAAAGATCGGGGAACTGCGGGAGATGGTCTGGGAAATGGGCGCAACCGGCGTGATCTGCGACGATGAACTGTCCCCGGCACAGCTTCGCAATCTGGAATCGGCGCTGGATACGAAGGTAATGGACCGGACGATGGTCATTCTCGATATTTTCGCGGCGCATGCGACGACGAGCGAGGGAAAAATCCAGGTTGAGCTGGCACAGCTGCGTTACCGCGCAGCGCGCCTGGTCGGTCTGCGCAGTTCCCTGTCCCGTCTGGGCGGCGGTATCGGTACGAGAGGACCGGGTGAAAAGAAACTGGAGATGGACCGCCGTCTGATTCATGAGCGGATCGGGCAGCTAAAGTCGGAACTGGAAGATGTCAAACGCCACCGCGAGGTGACGAGAAAACAGCGCGACCGGAAATATACGCTGTCGGCGGCGATCGTCGGCTACACGAATGCCGGTAAGTCAACGCTTTTAAACACCCTGACGGGTGCAGGAATCCTGGCACAGGATAAACTGTTTGCGACGCTGGATCCGACGACGCGTGGATTAAAGCTGGCGAGCGGGCAGGAGATCCTGCTGACAGATACGGTCGGATTCATCCGCAAACTGCCGCACCATCTGATCGAGGCGTTCAAGAGTACGCTGGAGGAGGCACGTTATAGCGATATTGTCCTCCATGTGGTCGATGCGTCGAACCTGCAGATGGACACGCAGATGTATGTCGTATATGATACGTTGCGTCAGCTGGAGATCGGCGATAAGACGGTGGTAACAGTCTTTAACAAGATGGATCAGGTGGAGCAGCCGGAGACGCTGAAAGATCTGCATTCTGATTATCAGGTGCAGATTTCTGCGAAGACGGGCGCGGGGCTGGATGAGCTGAAGGATATTCTGGAAATGATTCTGCGAAACCGCAAGATTTATCTGGAAAAGGTATTTTCCTACCAGGAAGCCGGACGCATCCAGACGATCCGCAAATACGGTCAGCTTTTAAAAGAAGAGTACCGGGAAGATGGCATTTACGTGGAGGCGTATGTGCCGACGGAGCTCTACGCAGGGCTGATGCGCTAACAGGCAGATGCGTACAGATCCATACGGTAAAGAGGTGTGCGGGGAAAAACCGTATGCCTCTTCTTCATGTTTGGGTGGACGCTAAGAAGTTGTTAAGATGAAGAGAAAAGAGATGACAGGGCGCAGGCTGCTTGTGTCGGATAGAATGACCGCACAAGTTTGCAGACATCTGGGATAAAGGAGTTAGAAGATACAGAATGGAACAGAAGGGACAAAACGGACAGGAACAGATTCTCGTCGGAATTGACGTTGGCTCAACGACGACGAAGGTGGCAGTGATGGAGGCGGCAACGGGGAAAGTCCTGTTTTCGGACTATACACGCCATCACTCGGATCAGCTTCAGAGTGTGTCGAGAGCTGTAAAATTGGTGAAAGAGACGCTTGCGGGGCGGTCATTTCTGACGGCGATGACCGGTTCGGGCGCAAAGCACCTTTCGGAAGAGCTGGAGATCCCTTATGTACAGGAGGTAGTGGCGAACTCGATCGCCTTGAAAGCCATGTACGGGGAAATCGGAACGGCGATCGAGCTGGGTGGACAGGATGCGAAGATTATCTTTTTCCAGAGGGATAAACGGACGGGCGAGCTGCAGGTCGCAGATATGCGGATGAACGGAAGCTGTGCTGGCGGTACAGGTGCGTTTGTGGATGAGATTGCTTCTCTTCTTAAAACACCGGTTGAGGAATTTGACGCGCTGGCGGCACAGGGAACAACCGTATATGATATATCCGGACGGTGCGGCGTGTACGCCAAGACCGACATCCAGCCTCTTTTAAATCAGGGGGTTAAAAAATCAGATTTGGCGCTTTCCTCCTTCCATGCGATTGCCAAACAGACGATCGGCGGTCTGGCACAGGGACTTTCGATCGAGAAGCCGGTCGTCTTTGAGGGCGGTCCGCTGACCTTTAACCGGACGCTGGTGCGCGTGTTTGCTGAACGTCTGGACCTTCGGCCGGAGGAAATTTTAAGTCCGGACCGGCCGGAACTTTTGATTGCCTGCGGTGCGGCGCGTGCGGCAGTGAAGCTTTTTTCGAAGGAAGAGGCGTTCGCCACGGCGGACGGACTGTTAGATCGGATCGAGAAAGTGCGTGCGGCGCGCGAGGAAGCAAAGAAACAAAGTGAAGCCGGAAATGGCGATGAGATGGCGGAGGGCACGTTCCGTTCCCGTCCATTTTTTGCCGACCAGGCGGCGCAGACGGAATTTCAGGAGAGACACAGACGTCCGGAACGAAAAACAGTATATCCGCAGTCAGGCAGTACGCTGCGGGCATATCTGGGTATTGATTCGGGCAGTACGACGACAAAATTTGTCCTGTTAGATGAGAATGAGGAACTTCTGGATTCCTTTTATGCGCCGAATCAAGGCGATCCGCTGACGGTGGCAAAGAAAGCACTGATTGCGATGCGGGAAAAGTATGCGTCCCACGGCGTGCAGCTGGAGATTTTGGCAGCCGGGACGACCGGTTATGGGGAAATGCTGTTTTCACGCGCATTTTCGACCGAGACACACGCGGTTGAGACGGTGGCACATGCACGTGCGGCGGCAAAATACACGCCGGATGCGACGTTTCTTCTGGACATCGGCGGTCAGGATATGAAGGCAATCTGGCTGGACAATGGCGTTATCACAAATATTGTCGTGAATGAAGCCTGCTCATCCGGCTGTGGGTCGTTTTTGGAAAATTTTGCATCCTCCCTGCATATTCCGGCGCGGGAGATTGCTGAAAAGGCATTTTCTTCGCAGCATCCGGCTGCGCTCGGAAGCCGCTGTACCGTCTTTATGACGAGCAGTATCGTGACGGAGCAGAGAAATGGAAAGCTGCCGGAGGACATCATGGCGGGGCTGTGCCGTTCGATCATTGAAAATGTATTTACAAAGGTTATCCGTGTGTCGAACCTGGATTCTCTGGGAAAGAGGATTGTCGTACAGGGCGGAACGTTTGAAAATGATGCGGTTCTCTGTGCGCTGGAACAGTATGTCGGCCGCCCGGTGATCCGGGCGCCGTATCCGGGCATTATGGGGGCGATCGGTGCGGCGCTTTTAGCGAAGGAAGAGGCAAAGAGCCGGAAACAGCCGCATTTTATTGGTTTGGATCAAATGGAGTCCCTGACCTGGCAGCAGGAGGCGAACGTGCCGTGTCCGTTCTGTATGAACCATTGTCAGCGTGCGGTGGTGCGGTTTTCGAATGGAACCTCATGGATCACGAACAACCGTTGTGAGCGGGGCGAGATTCTTGGCGATCCGAAGGATGTGAAGGTGCGCGAGCGACTGAAAATAGCGTCCGAAAACCGGAATAAAGTGCCAAATCTCTATAAATTGCGGGAAGAACTCCTGTTTGCAGATTATCTGGATCAAGCGGAAGAGGGGGATGCATCGTCTGCAAAAAGTCATTCAGAGCGGGCAGCCGCTAAGACTGGTCTTGTGCCGAAGGCTGTGTCTGATACTGTGCGGCGAAATATAACCATCGGTTTGCCGCGCGTCCTTGCTTTCTGGGATACGATGCCGTTCTGGACGACGTTCTGGCGTTCGCTGGGCTTTGAAATTCAGATTTCATCCCCGAGCACGCACAAGATGTTTGAGGAAGGCTTAAGCGCGGTAACTTCAGATACCGTCTGCTTTCCGGCAAAACTGGTGCACGGGCATATCCGCGATCTGGTAAAGAAGAAAGTGGATCGTATTTTTATGCCGTCGATTGCGGCGATCGGATCGGAAAATACGGAATCAACGAGCGAGTCCATGTGTGCAGTCGTGAAGGGATATCCGCTTGTGATCCGCAACTCGGATTCTCCGGAGAAACAGTGGGGCATTCCGTTTGATGCACCGTTATTTTACTGGTACAGGGAGGAAGATAAAGAACGCCAGCTTATTACATATATGGAACAGACATTTTCCATCCAGCCGTCGGAAACGAAAAAGGCGATTCTTGCAGGAAATGATGCGATGCGGCAGTTTGGGAGCCGCCTGAAAGAGGCGGGAGCGAAGGTTCTGGAAGAGGTGGAAAAAGAGGGGCGCTATGCGGTGGTGCTGGCGTCAAGACCGTATCAGAACGATGCGCTTGTCAACCACAGCCTGCCGGAGCTTTTGACCGAGTTCGGCGTTCCAGTTCTGACGGCAGATTCCGTTCCGGGCATTGAAAATGTGGATTTAAGTCACAGCCGTCTGGATGTCGTAAACAATTACCACGCGCGGATGCTGGCGTCCGCGGTTCTGGCGGCACAGAGCCAGAATCTGGAATATGTCCAGTTTGTAAGCTTTGGATGCGGGCATGACGCATATTTGTCGGATGAGATTCAGCGTATGATGCGGGAAATCTCCGGAAAATCACCGCTGATCCTGAAACTTGACGAGAGCGAGGTACAGGGACCGCTGCGGATCAGGGTGCGTTCCTTCCTGGAGACGATCAACATGCGGCGGAAGAAGCGGGAGATGGCGGAGAGGCTGCAAAACCAGCCTGAAACAAGCCGACAGGAGAATGCGGGCGGCGGAAATGAATGCGGGACGGCTGCGCTGGGACCAGACATTCAAAAATCCTGGCAGGTTCACGAACTTTCGGATCCATATCCGGTTAAATTTGAGGTGGAAGACCGCAAGAAGCACACGGTTCTGATCCCGAACACCTCCCACGCGTTCTGCCGGATTATGTCGGCGGCGTTGAAGACACAGGGAATCCGGGCAGTTCCGCTGGCGGTCGGAAGGGAAGAGGCGATCCGCCTCGGAAAGCAGTATGTCCACAACGATATCTGTTTCCCGGCGCAGATTGTCATCGGCGAGGCGCTGGCAGCACTTCGGAGTGGTCAGTATGTGACATCTGAGACGGCGATCGGTATGGGAAAATACATCGGTGACTGCCGCCTGACCCATTACAGTGCGCTGCTTCGCAAGGCGCTTGACGACGCCGGCTACCCGGAGGTGGCGATTCTGACGAACGATGACGTCGATTATCATGATCTGCATCCGGGCTTCCGGATGAACCTTATGTCGGCGATCCGTCTGGCGGGAGCGCTTCCGATGATCGATATTTTGGAAGAGCTGCTTCGCAAGATCCGCCCGTATGAGAAGGTTTCCGGAAGCAGCGATCAGGCATTTGACGAGGCGATGGATTTCGTCGTGGATGGTCTGGAGCAGCATGGGCTTTCAGGCGCTCTGCGAGGCTTTAAAAAGGCGATCCAGCGGATGAATGCGATCGAATATGACCGGAGCCAGCCGCGCCCGCGCGTCCTGATCGTCGGCGAGTATCTCCTCAATTTCCATCCGGGCGCGAATCATGAGATTGAGCGTTACCTGGAGAAAAATGGATTTGAGATTATCGAGGCGCGGATGACGGATGTTATCCGGAAAACGTATTTCTGCCAGGATGAGCAGATTCGGACGTATCATCTGAAAAAGCCGTTTGTCAAGAAAAACTGGTACCATGTGGCGAACCGGGTATTTGACGCTGCGCACGCGGCAGCGGATCGGATAGCGAAACAGCATCCGCTCTATACGCCTGTCTGCCGCCTGCCGGAACTGGTAAAGGAAAGTGACCCGATCATCCCGCACACCTTTGATGCGGGCGAGGGCGTGCTGATTCCGGGTGAGATCCTGCACCATGCGGCGCACGGCTGCCGGGCATTTGTGATTTTACAGCCATTTGGCTGTCTGCCAAACCATGTGGTAGGACGCGGCATCGTAAAAAAAATGCGGGAAATGTACCCGGACGCCCAGATCCTGCCGCTTGACTACGATCCGGATGTGAGCTTTGCCAATCTGGAAAACCGCCTGCAGATGCTGATTATGAATGTGAAAGAAAGAAGCGTGGACACTGTTGCCCTGCCGGACGTGGGGCAGAGAAGCCCCGTGGAGATTATGAATAGAAAACAGAAAAACGCTGATAATAAAAAGCAGAAAGTTTCCTGATTTCGGGTTAGACAAAAATAGAAATCACATAAGCCCACGCGGCGGAAAGGGACAAGCTATGAAACATCTGGAAATTGAAAAGGTGATTGGACGGGAGATTGTTGATTCGAGAGGAAATCCAACAGTGGAGGCGGAAGTTTATCTATCAGACGGAAGCATAGGACGCGGCGCGGCACCGAGCGGTGCATCGACAGGTGAATTTGAGGCTCTGGAGCTGCGAGACGGCGACAAGTCGCGTTTTGGCGGAAAGGGCGTACAGAAAGCAGTCCAGAATGTGAATACCGTGATTGCAGAGGTGTTAAGGGGCATGGATCCGGCGGACGTCTATGCGGTTGATAAAGCGATGATCGAGGCGGACGGAACCAAGGATAAATCCAAGCTGGGCGCGAATGCGATCCTGGCGGTTTCGATCGCGAACGCACGGGCAGCAGCCAATGCGTATGGTCTCCCGCTGTACCGTTTCCTCGGCGGTGTGTCTGGAAACCGTCTTCCGGTTCCGATGATGAACATTTTAAACGGCGGCGCGCATGCGGCAAACACCATCGATGTACAGGAGTTCATGATTATGCCGGTTGGAGCAGAGAGCTTTTGCGAGGGACTCCGCTGGTGTACCGAGGTGTTCCATGCACTGGCAGCATTGCTTAAAGAGCGCGGACTGGCAACCTCTGTCGGTGATGAGGGCGGTTTTGCACCGGATCTGGGAAGTGACGAAGAAGCAATCCAGTGCATCTTAGAGGCAGTGGAGAGAGCCGGATATAAGCCGGGCGAGAATTTTGTCCTGGCGATGGATGCGGCATCCAGTGAGTGGAAGAGCGGCAGGAAGGGCGAATACCTGCTTCCGAAGAGTGGCAAACACTTCACCTCCGAGGAGCTGATCGCACACTGGAAACAGCTCTGCGGGAAATACCCGATCGCCTCGATCGAGGATGGTCTGGACGAGGAGGATTGGGAAGGCTGGCAGAAGATGACCGCAGAACTCGGCGGACAGGTGCAGCTGGTCGGCGACGATCTGTTTGTAACAAATACCGGGCGCCTGGAAAAAGGTATCCGTCTCGGCTGCGGCAATTCGATCCTGATTAAGCTGAACCAGATTGGATCCGTCTCCGAGACACTGGAGGCAATCAAGATGGCATATAAGGCAGGTTACACGGCGATTGTATCCCACCGTTCCGGCGAGACCGAGGATACGACGATCGCAGATCTGGCGGTTGCGTTAAATACCTGCCAGATCAAGACGGGCGCACCGAGCCGGAGCGAGCGTGTGGCAAAATACAACCAGCTTCTGCGGATTGAGGAAGAGCTGGGAACCGGCGCACAGTATCCGGGGAAGGCGGCATTTAATAAAAAATAAGTTGTCTTTTTTAGGGGATATCGTACAGACAAGCAATCTGTTACATTGCATAAAATGTGTGAGTTGTTCCGAAAACTAATGCATTTCTTCGGAAACAGACAAAAATCATCTGGGAAAATGCTGGATGGCGTCGAGGCAAAGGAAAATAGAATACAACTTTGAAAGGGAATACGTTTTACCGTACAACTGGAACGGAGAGAAACGTATTCCTTTTTGTTTTGCATTAGACCGAAAAAGGAATATTGCTAAAAGTTTGACAATATTTTAAAAAATAATCGTTTTTTTACGAAATTTATTGACAAAACAGCGGGAGTAATTGTAAAATAACTGTAAAGCAAATATGAAAAAAGAATTTATTTTTTTTAAACGAATGGAAAAACGTTTTACCAAAGGAATGGTCCGGCGGATAACGTATTTCATATAAAAAAGGAGGATGAAAGAATGAGAAAAAGAACATTAAGCATTGTACTTGCAGCAGCAATGTGCGCCAGCTTAACAGCCTGCGGCGGTGGCGGAAGCACTGCTGAGACAACGGCAGCTGACAGCAGCAATACCGAGACGAAGGCAGCCGACGCTTCAGAGAAATCTGACAAACCGCTCCGTGTATGTGTTGTTTACACTGGAAACTTAGGTGATAAGAGCTACAATGACTCCTGCAACATGGGTGCACAGAAAGCAGTTGAGGATTTCGGCATTGAGCTTAAGAGTCTTGAGGGTACCACTGCTGAGGAGTGGAAAGCAAACCTGCTTCAGGCTTGTGATGATGGCTACGATTTAATTATCGGTGCTTCTTCCAACATCGCAGATTACATCACTGAGAATGCTTCCAGTTATCCGGATACCAAGTTCGCAGTTATCGATACAACCGTAGATCTGCCGAACGTTGAGTCTATCAGCTTTGCTCAGAATGAGGGCTCCTTCCTGGCAGGTGCAGCAGCAGCTATGTTTACCACCAAGACTGATATCCCGAATGTCAATGAAGATCATATCATCGGCTGGGTAGGCGGTATGGATATTCCGGTACTTCATGACTTCTATACAGGCTATGAGCAGGGTGCGAAGTACATCGATCCGGATATCAAGATTCTTCAGGCTTTTGCAGGAAGCTGGACGGATCCGTTAAAGGGCAAAGAGCTGACTTTAGCACAGTATGAGCAGGGCGCTGATATTGTCATGAACGTAGCATCCGGTACCGGTGTTGGTATTCTGGAAGGTGCAAAAGAAGCTGACAAATACGCAATCGGCGTTGACTTAAACCAGGATTCCGATCAGCCTGGACATATTCTTACTTCCATGGTTAAGAGAGTTGATAATGCCTGCTACCTGGTTATCCAGTCTGCAGTAGATGGAACCTTTGAGGGCGGCACAACCAAATATCTGGCACTGAAGGACGGCGGCGTCAGCCTGACTGATTTCTCTGTTATCAAAGAATCTCTGGGCGACAAATTCCCGCAGGATATCGTTGATAAGTGTGATGAGCTTGCCGAGAAGATCAAATCCGGCGAGATCGTAGTAGAAAACTATGAAGGATTTGGCCCAGAGGCATAATTGATAAAGACAAGGCCGGGAGCGAGTGAAACCTGGCGGCGAAGGGGGATCTGGATTCTTTCAGGTTCCCCTTCATTTTCAACAAAAATGTTTTTCTTGGAAAGAGCCGTCAGGCATTTCCGGACGAGAGGGTGATCGAATGAACGAATACGTAGTGGAGATGAAAGGAATTGTCAAAAATTTCGGACAGGTTCAGGCGGTAAAGCATGGCGAATTTACTCTGAAAAAAGGCGAGATCCATTCACTGATTGGTGAAAATGGAGCTGGTAAATCCACCATGATGAAGCTTCTGTACGGCATGTATCCCATTGACGAGGGCGAGATTATCGTCAAGGGGGAACCGATGGGAACCATCACACCGAAGATTGCAATTGAGCACGGTGTCGGCATGGTCCATCAGGAATTTATGCTGGTAAATGAGCTGACGGTTCTGGAGAATATTATTCTGGGATTTGAACCGAAAAAGGGATTGACAATTGACTTTGACAAGGCAAGAAAAGAAGTTAAAAAATATATTGAACAGTATCATATGGACGTGCAGCTGGATAAGAAGGTAAGCCAGATATCCGTTGGTGAGGCGCAGCGTGTCGAGATTATCAAGACATTGATGCGAGGTGCTGATATCATCATTCTGGATGAGCCTACAGCGGTTCTGACTCCTCAGGAGGCGGAACGTCTGTTTGAAATCCTGAACAATCTGAAACAGGATGGAAAATCCCTTGTCTTTATTTCTCATAAGCTGAATGAAGTTATGGCAATATCAGACCGCATCTCTGTGATGCGTCAGGGACAATATATGGGTACTGTTAATAAAGAGGAAACTTCTCCGCTGGATCTGACCAAACGAATGATCGGACGTGAAGTATTCTTAAACATTGATAAGGCTTATTCTGAGGCGGGAGATACGATTCTGGAGGTTCAGGATGTGTGGATTCCCAGCCAGAAGGAGACATCGAAGATCCGGGGTATGTCCCTGCATGTCAAGGCCGGTGAGATTGTCGGCGTGGCAGGTATCGATGGAAATGGACAGAGTGAGCTGGTTGAGGCGATCACCGGACTCCGCAAGGTAGAGAAGGGCAAGATCCTTCTTTGCGGCAAGGATATTACGAATCAGAGTCCGAGAAAAGTGAGAGAGAGCGGTCTTTCCCATATTCCGGAGGATCGAAATACAAGAGGTCTGAACCGTGCCATGACCATCGAGGAAAATCTGATCGCAGTCCGCCTGGATCAGCCTCCATTTACCAAGGGCATCATGATGAATAAATCAGGACAGGATACCTATGCAAAAGAAATGGTAGAACAGTTTGATATCCGCCCGGCGGATTATAATCTTCCTACATCTTCCTTATCCGGCGGCAATGCACAGAAGGTCGTAGTAGCCCGGGAGGTATCTCTTGGCAATAAGCTTCTGGTAGCATCCCAGCCTACCAGAGGTGTAGATATCGGTGCCATCGAGCTGATTCGTAATACACTGGAAAAGGCGAAAAAGGCAGGCGCCGGTGTCCTGCTGGTATCGGCAGAGCTGGAGGAGATTATCTCCCTTTCGGATCGTATCGTTGTTATCCATGAGGGCAAGATCACCGGCGAGATGCGTGCGGATGAGGCGAATGAGAACAATCTGGGTCTGCTTATGATGGGCGGTACAGACACAGGGAAGGACGGTGAAGCAGCAGTATGAATCAGACATTAAATGGTATTCGAAGGATTCTTATTACGATACTCGTTGCGATGGGTGTCGGTGCGCTGTTTATCGTAGCGATCGGGGAGAATCCGATTGATGCATATGCGGCGCTGTTCCGAGGTGCTTTTGACGGAGAGCTTCGTCTTGGTACAACCTTGGCAGGATTTACTCCGCTGCTGCTGACATCCATTGCTTTTGCAGTTGCAGCGAAAGCAGGAGCATTTAACGTAGGTGTTGAGGGCGAGGTTTTCTTGGGCGGTATCACAGCTGCTTATATCGGCATCAACTGGACCTTCCTTCCGAAGCCGGCTCTGTATGTGGCCTGCTTCGTAGGTGCTATGGTGGTAGCAGCTGCCTGGGCCCTTATTCCGGCGGTTTTGCGTGCCTATTATAATGTAAATGAAGTATGTACCACCATTTTGATGAACACAGTAGCCCTTTATATCACATCTTATCTGGTCAGCGGACCTATGAGTGCCGGTACTGCTAATGCTCAGTCCCTGCCGGTTACGGTAAGACTGTATCAGTTTATGAAACCCAGCAGTGTCAACGTTGGTATTTTCATCGCAGCCATTACCGTGATTGTGATTATTTTTATGCTTCAGAAAAGCAGCTGGGGCTACAAGATCCGTACCGTCGGCCTGAATCCGACCCATGCGGATTATGTGGGAATTGATTCCAAAAAGGTATTTGTCGGTGCTATGATGCTTTCCGGTATGTTAGGCGGCATGGCAGGCTGCATCGAGGTTCTGGGTGTTCACGGATATTTCCTGAACAACTTCGCAACCGGACTTGGAAGCAATGGTATGCTGGCAGCTCTGATTGTAAAGAACAACATGGTTTCAACTCCATTTATGGCATTTTTCCTGGCAGTTTTAAAATCAGGTGCTATGGGAATGCAGCAGTCAACCGGTGTACCAAAATCGCTGGTTGATACCATTACAGCAGTTTTCATTATCATAGCGACCATGGAGACTGCATTCCAGTTTACAAAGAAACGTAAAAAGAAAACGGAGGAGAAGAAGGAGGATAAGGCATGAATGCGATAATGCAGAATTTTGATAAAATCTTTAATGCGTCGCTGATTTATGCAACGTTTCGTTCAGCGACTCCGATCATCTTTGCCGCTCTTTGTGCGGCAATCACCCAGCAGGCCAATATCTTAAATATCGGTACTGAGGGTATCATGCTGGTAGGTGCTTTTACAGCAGTAGCGGTCAGCTACTTTACCGGAAGCTGGCTGTTAGGTATCATCGCGGCGATGATCGCGGGTGCTGTGATTGCGATGATCATGGCGGTCGGTCACATCCGTTATAACTCTG
>OCHM01001080.1_pt1 | contig 13825 bp, 9 predicted proteins | sample 1538901 | NCBI WGS metagenome assembly OCHM01 (sample SAMN04571734, study PRJEB22368) | human gut metagenome | biome: human gut; material: stool | host: Homo sapiens | place: Luxembourg | collected 2012-11-08 | reverse complement strand
TTGACGGTCAGGACATTGCAACGTATTCGACGAAGCAGTTGACGGCATACAGAAGAGATGATATCGGATTTGTCTTTCAGTTTTATAACCTGATTCCGAATCTGACAGCACTGGAGAATGTAGAACTGGCACTTCAGATATGTAAGGATCCAATGGATGCACAGGAAGTTTTGGAAGAAGTTGGACTGGGAGAAAGACTGGATAATTTTCCGGCGCAGTTGTCGGGAGGGGAACAGCAGAGAGTGTCGATCGCAAGAGCACTGGCAAAGAATCCGAAGCTGTTACTCTGCGATGAACCGACCGGTGCACTGGATTATAATACGGGAAAATCCATTTTGAAATTATTACAGGATACCTGCCGGAACAGTGGAATGACGGTGATTCTGATCACACATAATTCGGCAATTGCGCCAATGGCAGACCGGGTGATCAAGATTAAAAACGGCCGGGTGGATAAGATCATCGAAAATCCGCAGCCAGTTCCGGTTGAGACCATAGAATGGTAAAAGGCAGGGACGGCAGATGGCAAAAAAGATAACGCGTAAGAATTTTTACATGGAGATCCGCCGCAGTTTCGGACGTTTTATTTCTATTCTTTTTATTGTTGCGCTGGGAGTAGCGTTCTTTTCCGGCATCCGGGCATCCGAGCCATCTATGAAGATTACCGGAGATGCGTATTTTGATAAGTCAGACCTGATGGATATCAAGGCAGTCAGTACACTCGGAATTACGGAAGATGATGTGAAGGCAGTCAGAAATGTAAAAGGAGTTGGAAAGGCAGAAGGAGCCTATAGTGCAGATTTCCTGAATATAAAAAATAAGAAGCAATATGTACTCCACGTGATGTCACGGATGGAAGATATAAATAAGATTACGGTCAGTGAAGGCCGTATGCCGGAAAAAGTGGGAGAATGTCTGGTGGATGATCAGATGAAGTATAAAGTCGGAGAGACGATCAGGCTTAAGTCCGGGACGGATGACAAGGTGACGGATGAACTAAAGGTTGTCGGAAAAGGGAATTCACCGTGTTACATAGCATTGAATCGCGGAAGTACAACAATCGGAACAGGTATAGTCAGCGGATTTGTAGTAGTACCGGAGAAAACATTTCATCTGGATGTATATACGGAAATGTATGTGCAGGTGCAGGACGCAAAAGATCTGACTGCATATACCGGTGCATATAAACAGAAAGTAAAGACAGTCAAAAAACGGTTGGAAGCAATCACAGAAGAAAGAGGAAAGATCCGTAAGGAAGAACTTTTGGATAAAGCGAATACAAAGCTTGAAAAGGCGCAGAAAAAGCTAGATGACGGAAAAGCAGAATCAGAGCAGAAACTTTCAGATGCGGAAAGGCAGATTACAGACGGAGAGACGCAGATTTCACAGGCAAAGGAAACACTCGTAAGCGGGAAGTCGCAGATGGAAGATGCGAGGAAGAAGATCCGGGCGAAGCAGCAGGAATTGGATGCGGCAAAGAAAACATATCAAAATGGTCTTCAACAACTGGAGCAGGGAAAAAAGCAGTATGAACAGGGAAAAGCAGCTTATGATGCACAGTATGCAGAAGCACAGGAACAGATCCAGACAGGAGAACAGGGGCTGGCCGTATACAGAGCAGAACTTGACCAGGGATGGGATGGATATCAGACACTTCTGAAGAACATAGAAGCATTAAAAGCACAGGTGTCCGGAGAAACAGAACAGGATCAGGAATTGACGCAGAAGATCCGGGAGCTGGAAGCACAGGCACAGGAAACAAAGCAGACGCTGGATGCGAAAGAACAGGATTACCAGACAAAGAAGAACGAACTGGACGCTGTAAAACAGCAGCTTACGAATGCAAAAGCAGAGCTGGATCAGGCAAAAGCGCAGCTGGATGCAAGTGAAACAAAGCTTAGCAGTGCAGTGGCAAGTATAGAGTCCGGGCAGAAACAGTTAGATGCAGGGAAAGCAGAACTGGAAGCACAGGAGCAGACGCTGAAAAAAGGAGAGGCAGAAATTGCGGAAAATGAAGCAAAACTTGCCGATGCCAGAAAAGAATATGAAGACGGAAAGAAGACATCGGAAGCAGAAATTGCAAAAGGCGAGAAAAAGCTTGCTGATGCCGGTAAGCAGATCAGTCAGATCAAGAATCCAAAATGGTATGTATATGATAGAAGTACACTGATAGAATATGATGGATTCGGAGAAAATGCGGACCGTATGCGTGCGATCGGAAAAGTATTTCCGGTTATGTTTTTCCTTGTTGCGGCATTGATCAGTCTGACCGGTATGACACGTATGGTAGAGGAACAGAGAATAGAGATAGGAACTATGAAGGCTTTGGGATACGGGAATTTTTCCATTGCATCGAAATATCTGGGGTATGCATTCCTTGCAACGGCAGGAGGAAGTGTCCTTGGAGTACTGGTGGGAGAGAAAATCCTTCCGTACATTATTATCTATGCATATGAGATCATGTATCCGCATATTCCGAAGATATACGTACCATACCACATGAGTTATGCGGTAATGGCATCTGCAGCCTCCATTGTATGTACTATGGGAGCAACACTTGCATCCTGCTATAAGGAACTTGCAGCGGAACCGGCAGTGCTGATGCGGCCGCCGGCACCAAAAAAAGGGCGGAGAGTATTTCTGGAAAGAATCGGATTTATCTGGAAACGTATGAGTTTCACATGGAAATCCACGATCAGGAATCTGATGCGTTATAAAAAGCGGTTCTTTATGACCGTATTCGGAATCGGCGGTTGTATGGCGCTGATGCTGGTCGGATATGGAGTGAGGGATTCTGTATATGAGATCGCAGATATTCAGTATGAAGAGATTCAGCTGTATGATGGACATATATTCTATAAAGATGATGTGACAAAGACAGAGAAAGAAGAGTTAAAGGAGTATCTGAAAACAGATTCAGATATTCAGAGTTATATGGAGGCAGATATGCGGAGTGTGACCGCATCCGGAGGCGGTAAAAAACTCAGCGTGTACCAGTGCATATTAGGAAATCCAGAAATTGCAGAAAAGTATGTGGATTTTCATGACAGGAAGACGAAAGAATCGTATTCACTCACCGGTGATGGAGTAATTGTCAGTGAAAAGACGGCGAAACTTCTGAATGTAAAAGAAGGGGATACCATCAAAGTGAAGAAGGGAACGGAGAAGAGTGTCACTGTAAAGATTGCGCATATCTGTGAAAATTACATGGGACATTATATCTATTTTACACCGCAGTATTACAAGAAGGTATCTGGAAAGACGGTGAAATATAATTGTATCATGTTCCGGGCGAAGAACGGATATTCGGAGGACCAGGTGAAAAAGGCGGGAGAAAAGATCCTGTCAAAAGATCAGGTACTGACAATCTCATACCTGCTTGATATCAGAGATCAGCTGGATGATATGCTGGCCAGTCTGAATCTGGTGATCATTGTACTGATCGTCTCAGCCGGAATGCTGGCATTTGTGGTACTTTATAATCTGAACAGCATTAATATCACAGAACGCCAGAGAGAACTTGCGACTTTGAAAGTACTTGGATTCTATGATACGGAAGTAGCAGAATATGTATTCCGTGAAAATATCCTGCTGACGTTGATCGGATCCGTGGCAGGTGTTGTATTCGGTAAGATTCTGCATCTGTTTGTAATTCAGACAGTAGAAGTGGATGCGGCAATGTTTGGCCGGAGTATTTATCTGAAGAGTTATATCTACAGTTTTTTATTTACGATAGGGTTCTCATTGTTCGTAAACTGGGTAATGTATTTTAAACTGAAAAAGATTGACATGGTAGAATCATTGAAAAGTATAGAGTAAAGTTTATAAACGGTTTATAAATTTCACAGAATTGTTAGCACTCTTTTTGAAAGAGTGCTAATTTTCTATTGACTTTTAAAATAAGCAGTATTATCATATCACTTAGATGAAAAAATGTAGCAAAAAGGTGTCTGCTGACAGAAGAAGCAGTACCTTTTGTCACTAATATGATAGAAATATAAAAAGTAGAAATAGGAGTGATTTACAATGGCAGCAAAGAAAGGTAGTTTGTCAATCAGCAGTGAAAACATTTTCCCGATTATTAAAAAATGGGTATATTCCGATCACGATATTTTCGCACGTGAGTTGGTATCCAACGGATGTGATGCAATCACAAAACTGAAGAAACTGGATATGATGGGTGAATACCAGTTGCCGGATGATTATAAACCGGCGATCAAAGTTGAAGTCAATCCAGAAGAAAAGACTCTGAAATTTACAGATAATGGTCTTGGAATGACAGCCGATGAAGTAGAAGAATACATTACACAGATCGCATTTTCCGGAGCAACACAGTTCCTTGAAAAATATAAAGATAAGACAACAGAGGATGATATGATCGGACACTTCGGTCTTGGATTCTATTCTGCATTCATGGTAGCTGACGAAGTACATATCGATACCCTTTCCTATAAGGAAGGGGCAAAGCCGGTACACTGGGTAAGCAACGGCGGAACAGAGTATGAGATGGAAGAAGGCAGCAAACAGGAAGTCGGATCCACTATGACACTGTATCTGAATGAGGACAGTCTGGAGTTTGCAAATGAATACAGAATGAGAGAAGTTCTGGAAAAATATTGTTCCTTTATGCCGGTAGAAATCTTCCTTTCCAAGGCAAATGCAGAACCGGAATATGAGACCATTGATGAAGCTGATCTGAAAGATGACGATGAAGTGATCGAACATATTCACGAAGATGCCAAGATGGAAGAAAAAGAGAATGAAAACGGCGAAAAAGAGATGGTAGAGACGGAACCTGCCAAAGAAAAAGTAAAGATTAAAAAGCGTCCGGTTTCATTAAGTGATATTCATCCACTGTGGACAAAGCATCCGAATGAATGCAGTGACGAGGATTACCTGAACTTCTATCGCAAAGTATTTATGGATTACAAAGAGCCGTTGTTCTGGATTCATCTTAATATGGATTATCCATTTAACTTAAAGGGAATCCTGTACTTCCCAAGAATCAACACAGAGTATGATTCTATTGAAGGAACGATCAAATTATATAATAACCAGGTATTTATCGCAGATAATATCAAAGAAGTTATTCCGGAATATCTGATGGTATTAAAGGGAGTGATCGACTGTCCGGATCTTCCGTTGAACGTATCGCGTAGTGCACTGCAGAATGATGGATTCGTCAATAAGATATCGGAGTACATTTCCAAGAAAGTTGCAGATAAGCTTTCCGGAATGTGTAAGACAAAGAGAGAAGATTATGAGAAATACTGGGATAACATCAGTCCGTTCATCAAGTTCGGATGCCTGAAAGATGAAAAATTCTGTGACAAGATGAAAGATGCGGTTCTGTTTAAGAATCTGGATCACAAATATCTGACATTGAAAGATTGCATCGAGGCAAATGGAGGAACAGTGGAAGATCAGAATGCCAAGACAGATGATCAGAATACTGAGAACAAAGAAGAGGATAAGACAGTTATTTATTATGTGACGGACGAGATCCAGCAGAGCCAGTACATTAACATGTTCAAGAATCAGGGCATGGATGCGGTAATCTTAGGACACAACATTGATTCGCCGTTTATCACACAATTAGAGCAGCGTAATCAGAATATCAAGTTCCAGAGAATCGACGCCGATGTAACAGCAGGTGCAAAGGAAGAAGTTGCCGAAGAAGAGAAGGAAGCATTCCAGAAGAAATCTGACAGTCTGGTAGAGATTTTCCGCAAAGAGCTTGGAAACGAGAATCTGGATGTTAAAATCGAGAAACTGAAAGATGAAAATGTTGCTTCTATGATGACGTTATCCGAAGAAAACCGTCGTATGCAGGAAATGATGAAAATGTATGGCATGAACGGAATGGATATGGGTACAACAAGTACACTGATCCTGAATGCAAATCATCCGCTGGTTCAGTATGTAGTTGAACATAAAGACAGTGAGAACACAAGTATTATCTGCAAACAGTTATATGATCTGGCAATGCTGGCACATAAGCCGCTCAGTCCGGAAGAGATGACTGCGTTTGTGCAGAGAAGTAATGAGATCATGATGCTGCTTACAAAGTAAAGATTTGAAGTTAAGATTGGCGGAATGAAAAATAAGAGCCGTGCGGCTGTGGAAGGAAAATCCATGGCGGCACGGCTCTGTTTATATCGGAAACTGCAGATCAGTAGTCACCTTCAATGGATCTGGATTTTAAAATGTTTTTTACTTCCTGATCCCATTCTCTTTCGATGGATTTGTCCATGGTGAAAGTGTTCAGAGAAGTTCCGGTGATACATTGTAAGTGATGTCCATCGTAGTGGAAGTTCAGGTACAGACCCCGGATCTCTTCCGGGCGGTATCCGGTGAGACCGTGGGCGGTCAGAAAGTGCGGGATCTGATCTTCCGGAAGCGCAAGGACAATCTTGAATCCCAATGGAGTGCGTTTACCGCGGATGATCTGGAAGCAGAAGTCTCGGATTTTATTCCAGCGGGAGTAGGTTTCTTCAGGTTTTTCATCAAAGAAGTCTTCCTGGAGAAAGCCGCTGATGGTAAATTTGTTGAAGGTCGTGATCTCGCCTTCTATGAAAGAAAAGTTGTCGAAAGTGTCTTTTAAGAGCAGATGCGACATGCAATTTTTGGCTGATAACTGGTATACATTCATAAGGAAAACCTCCTGTTAATCTATATGATCATTTTCCACTTTCAAGTATAATGAAATGTATTCAACATTATAGCACAAAAGACGACAGAAAAGAGGATATAAATTGACATTCAAAAAGAAAAACAGTAAAATAAATTGGATATACATATTTAGGATCAACAGAGAAACGAAAGAGGAGAAGATTTCGTGGATATAGAGAGTAAAACTTCAATTTATGAAGAAAAAGAAGAGACTCAGGAGGTGAATCCTGAGGAGCAGAAAAGTGAAATAAAAAGTGAGAAAGAAAAAGAAAAAGACCGGGTACTTCAGACTGCAGTGATCGTTGCGGTTGCTATTCTGGTGATTGGCGGGATTACGGTGGCGCGCAGGCTCAGTAATCCACAGAAGGATACAAAGAAGGGCACAGAGATCCTGAAGACGATGGATGAGATGGATGTGTCTAAGGCAGATAAAAAGATTAAGGAGTTAGAAACGCAGGAACGTGAGGCAGAACAGGATGCAGAAGAACAGCCGGCAAGCGAAAAATTTGCAGATTGTCTGGTCCTGGGGGATTCCATCACACAGGGATTGTACGAATATGGTGTGCTGGATCAGGCAAATGTACAGGCAGACCGTGGAGCCGGTGTGTCGGCGGGGGATAATGAAAAACTGGCAGATCATATTGCCAGGGCAAAAGAGATGAAACCGTCAGTATTATTCCTTTCTTACGGGATGAATGATGTCGGAGCGCAGAATGGAGATGCGGATGGATTCATAAAAGCATACAGGCCGGTGATCAGAGATCTGAAAAAATCACTGCCGGATACGAAAATATATGTTAACAGTATACTTCCGACAGCGCAGATTGCAATTGATCAGAATTCTGTCTATGCAAAAATTCCGGAGTTCAATCAGAAATTAAAAAAATTATGTGAAAAAGAGAAAGTAACATTTATTGATAATACAGAGCTGGTGAAACAGGAGTATTATGCCGGTGATGGAATCCATATGTCAACCGGTTATTATAAAGCATGGGTAAATCATATGGCGGAGGTTGCAGAATTATAATGAAAAACGGAAAATTAGACAGGATTAACCTGTTAAAATATTTGATGGTAGTCCTCCTGATCATTTATGTAGTATTTCTTGTGACCCAGGAAGGGGATAATACCGTATCCGTAGACACGATTGAAAAGAATATCACAAAAGCCGTAAAATTAGAAGGAATGAAAAAAGGCACAACACAGGATCTGAAAAAATATTACAGTCTGAATGCCAATGATTATGAAGGAATCAGTCTGTATATTCCGGATGACGTTATGAGTGTGAATGAAATACTCGTAATAAAGGTAAAAAACGAAAGTCAGATCGAGACGGTTGAAAAGGCAGTGGAAATTCGTGTAAATACACAGGAAAAGGTTATGGTGTAGAACAAACAAAGCTGATACATGCTGCAATTATTGAGACCAGAGGACGTTATGTGCTGCTGGCAGTTTCAAAGGATGCAGACCGTATCGATGCGGCATTTAAGAAGAGTATTTAATAAAAAGGAATTAGAGAGATGTTATTTAGCAGTATTGTTTTTTTATTTACATTTTTGCCGGCTGTGGTGATCTTATATTATTTGTTGCCGGTAAGATTCCGAAATGTGATCTTATTGCTGGCGAGTCTGGTGTTTTATGCATGGGGGGAACCGGTATATCTATTTCTGATGCTACTGTCCATATTGTTTAATTATTTCAGTGGACTGGATATTGCAAGGAATCTGCAGGATAAGAGAGCTGCAAAGCGGAGCCTGGTTTTTAACCTTATCATTAATCTGGCAGTACTTGGATTTTTTAAGTATGAAGGGTTTGTATTGGACACATTGAACGGGATACTTCCGGTACATATTTCTTATCATGCACTGCCGCTTCCGATTGGAATATCCTTTTATACATTCCAGATATTATCCTATATCATTGATGTATATCGGGGAAATGTAAAAGTGCAGACGAATCTTCCTAATTTTGCATTATATGTAACGATGTTTCCGCAGCTTATTGCGGGACCGATCGTGCAATATGCAGATGTAGATGAACAGCTTGCGTCCAGAGAAGTCTCAAGGACAAAATTCGGAGAAGGAAGCATGTATTTTATCCGGGGACTTGCGAAGAAAGTATTACTGGCGAATACCTCAGGGATGATTTTTACAGAGGTAAGCGGACTTGCGAAAGGTAATATAGCCGTGATGACGGCGTGGCTTGGAGCTTTTGCATATATGTTCCAGATTTATTTTGATTTCAGTGGATATTCGGATATGGCGATCGGACTCGGTAAGATGTTTGGATTTGAATTCAATATGAACTTTAACTATCCATATGTGTCTAAGAGTATTACGGAGTTCTGGCGCAGATGGCATATTTCGCTGAGCAGCTGGTTCAGGGATTATGTGTATATTCCATTGGGAGGAAACAGGGTATCGAAGATCAAACACATCAGGAATCTTCTGATTGTATGGTTTCTGACCGGATTATGGCATGGAGCTGCATGGAATTTCGTGGCATGGGGACTCTATTATGGGGTGATCCTGATCATTGAAAAATATCTCCTGTCGCCGGTACTGGACAGACTTCCGGATGTAGTCCGTCATATTTACAGTATTGTTCTGGTTGTGATCGGCTGGGTATTGTTTTTCAGCTCTTCATTCGGACAGGCAGCAGATTATATCAGAGTGATGTTTGGTGCAGGTGCACATGGCTTTGCAGACAGAGAGAGTATGTATCTTCTTACAAGCAACCTGATCCTGTGGCTGATCCTGATATTTGGCTCTACGCCGCTGGTTCATTTCAGATACGAGCATATGTTAAGAACAAAAAAATGGAATACAACAATCATTAACAGTGTGGTATATGTTGCGTTGTTTATTGTCTGTATTGCATATCTGGTAACGGAGACCTATAATCCGTTCCTGTATTTCAGATTCTAGGAGCAAAGATGAGACAGTCGAGAAAGAAATGGGAAAGAAAAAGAGAAGAACAGAGAAATAAAGTAATTGCATTGCTGTTTATTGTAATGATGGTTATCTTCTGCGTGGTAAATATTGCAACTGCTGACAGGGGATTTTCGGCAAAAGAAAACCGGGCACTGGAACAGAGACCGAAGCTTACGATTTCCGGTATTGAAAGCGGAAGATGGATGAAACAGTATGAATCTTATGTATCGGATCAGTTTGCAGGAAGAGATTTCTGGGTAGCTTTAAAGAGCCGTATTGATCTGATCGCAGGAAAACGTAAGGCAAATGGTGTATTTAAAGGAAAGGATCATTATCTGTTAGAGGATATAGCCAGACCGGATGAAGAACAATTGAAAGCAAATCTGGATGCAATGAAAAAGTTTCAGGAGACATATAAAGATATCCCGATGTATATGATGCTGGTACCGAATGCTGCAAATATCGAGTCGGACAAACTTCCGTATTGTGCAGTGACAGAAGATCAGGATAAACAGTTTCAGAAAATAAAGGCTTCGCTTGGGACAGCTTTTCAGTGGGTAAATGTAGAAGATACATTGAAAAAGCACAGAGCAGAAGAGATATATTACCATACGGATCATCACTGGACGACGCTTGGTGCTTACTATGGATATCAGGCGCTGGCTGCGGCTATGAAACTGGATACATCGAAAGCACCGGCTATGAAATCCTATGCAGTGACGAATTCATTTAACGGAACCTTATCGGCGACAAGCGGATATGAAACAGACTATAATGAGCCGATCTATATATACGCACCGGATGATCTGAAAACAGCACCACAGGTAGTTGTAAATAATGTGAATGAAAAAAAGAAAACAGCAACGTTATACGATACATCCAAGTTGAAAGAAAAGGATAAATATGCATTATTTCTTGGCGGTAATTATCCCGTCCTGGATATCAGAACGACGGCAGATACAACAGACAGACTGTTGCTTGTAAAAGATTCCTATGCGAATAGTGTAATTCCGTTTCTGACGGCATATTACAGAGAAATCATAGTGGTTGATCCAAGATATTATTATGATGATATCAGAGAAGTTATGAAGAAAAATAAGATCACAAGTGTTCTGTTCCTGTATAACGGTAATACATTTGTGCAGGATAACAGTATCAGCGGGGTATTGCAGAATGATTAGACTGAACAAGTATTTAAGCGAAGCCGGTGTCTGTTCCAGAAGGGAGGCAGACAGGCTGATCGAGTCGGGAATTGTGACTGTGGATGGAAAGACAGCAGCTCCCGGCATGAAAGTAGAAGACGGACAGGAGATCCGTGTCGGAAAAAAAGTGGTCAAAAGCAAAACGGAAAAAACGGTCCTGGCAGTGTACAAACCTGCCGGGATTGTTTGTACAGAAGACAAAAGGGAGAAAAAGAACATCATCCGGTTCCTCAATTATCCGGTACGCATCACTTATGCAGGAAGACTGGATAAAGATTCGGAAGGGCTTCTGATCATGACAAATGATGGAGATCTGATCAACGGCATGATGCGCGCAAGATATGCACATGAGAAAGAATATAAGGTCAGAGTAAACAAAGAAGTTACTCCGGAATTCATTGAGAAGATGAGCCGGGGAGTACACATCAGAGACAAAGAAAAGAATCTGGATGCGGTGACCAGACCCTGTACAGTAAAAAAGACCGGGAAATATACATTTTCCATTATTCTGACACAGGGATTGAACAGACAGATACGGCGCATGTGCGAAGCACTCGGATATAAGGTGGATGTGTTAAAAAGGATACGGATCATGAACGTGGAACTTGGAGATCTGAAACCGGGACAGGTAAGAGAATTAACAGAACAGGAGTTAAAGGAATTATATGGGACAGTCAAAGAACGAGAGAATGCTGGAATTAGTAGAACTTCTGAATAAAGCATCCAGATCTTATTATCAGGATGCGCAGGAGATCATGAGCAACTACGAATATGACAGATTGTATGATGAACTGCAGAATCTGGAAAAAGAACTGGGAATTACATTGTCAAACAGTCCGACGGTAAATGTCGGATATGAAGTTGTCAGTGAACTCCCAAAAGAAAGGCATGAAAGCCCGATGCTCTCACTGGATAAGACGAAAGAAGTAGAAGAACTTAAGAACTTCGTTGGCAGTCAGAAAGTATTGATGTCCTGGAAGATGGACGGATTGACGATCGTGCTGACTTATCGTGACGGAAAGCTTTATAAAGCGGTCACACGCGGTAACGGAGAAGTCGGTGAAGTGGTTACAAACAATGCGAAGGTATTCAAGAATGTACCGGTGCAGATCGCTTACCAGGGGGAATTGATTTTAAGAGGAGAAGCGGTGATCGGATATCATGACTTCGAGAAGATCAATGAAGAGATTGAAGATGTAGATGCAAAATATAAAAATCCAAGAAACTTATGCAGTGGTTCAGTCAGACAGCTCAATAACCAGATCACGGCAAAGAGAAATGTTATGTTCTATGCATTCACGTTAGTGCAGGCAAATGGAGTTGATTTTCAGAATTCCAGAGCTTGTCAGATGGAATGGCTGAAAGCACAGGGATTCACGACGGTAGAATATCATATGGTGACCAGAGATACAGTAGAAGATGAAGTTGCTAAATTTTCGTCAGAGATTAGTAAAAATGATTTTCCTTCTGACGGACTTGTGCTATCATATGATGATATAGCGTATGGAAGATCGTTGGGAAGAACAGCAAAATTCCCGAGAGATTCTTACGCATTCAAATGGCAGGATGAGATCAGGGAAACGATTCTGCGTGAAATCGAATGGAGTCCGTCAAGGACAGGACTGATCAATCCGGTTGCAATCTTTGATCCGGTGGAGTTGGAAGGAACGACGGTCAGCCGTGCAAGTGTTCACAATATCAGCATTATGGAAGAACTGGAACTTGGCATCGGAGATAAGATCGAAGTTTATAAGGCAAATATGATCATTCCGCAGATTGCAGAGAATCTAACAAGAAGCGGTGTGAAAGATATTCCGGAAAGATGTCCGGTCTGTCAGGGTGAGACGAAGATCAGACAGGTAGGAAATGCGAAAGCATTATACTGTATGAATCCGGAATGCCAGGCAAAGCATGTGAAGGCATTTGCATTATTCGTAAGCAGAGATGCACTTAATATAGAAGGATTGTCGGAAGCAACACTGGAAAAATTCATTTCCAGAGGATATATCCATACATTTGCCGATATCTTCCATCTGGATCAGTACAAAGACGAGATTCGGGGAATGGAAGGATTTGGAGAAAAATCGTACAGGAAACTGATCGAAAGTGTGGAAAAAGCAAGAACAACCACGCTGCCAAGAGTCGTCTATTCACTGGGAATCGCAGGGATCGGACTTGCCAATGCAAAGGTTATCTGCAGAGAGTTGAAATATGATGTAGAAGCCCTTTTGAGGGTTACAGAAGAGGAATTAAATGAGATCCAGGGCGTGGGAGAAGTTCTGGCAAAGGCATTCACCGGATATTTTTCAGATGCAAAGCATGTGGAGAATTTCAGAAAGCTTTTAGAAGAGTTGACAATCCCGGAAGAGACATCAACAAAGAAACAGATTTTTGAAGGTGTCAATTTTGTGATCACCGGAAGCGTAACACATTTTGCAAACCGCGGTGAAGTGAAGGAATTGATTGAAAGTCTGGGAGGAAAGGTGACAGGATCGGTAACGTCCAAAACGAATTACTTGATCAACAATGATGTAACCAGCACATCTTCCAAAAATAAGAAAGCAAATGAACTGGGGATCCCGATTATTTCCGAAGAGACATTTTTGGAATTGGTAAATCAGGAAGAATCATAGAACCAGGATAAAACAGAGTGAAAGATACGACAAAAAGTAAGAAGGAGAGAATAATGACCAATCAGGACGATAACAATCAGGAAATCGAAAAAGTAGAAGACGTCGAAGTAGAAACAACAAAGAAGACGTCAGATTCGGATGATAAGAAACAAAATGATGATGAGTATGAAAAAGTATGTTTTATATGCAGACGTCCGGAGAGTGTTGCAGGGAAGATGATCGAACTTCCGAACCACATCTGTGTCTGCAATGACTGCATGCAGAAGAGCTTTGATGCAATGTCGAACGGACCGATCGATTACAGTCAGCTGATGAATATTCCGGGAGTACAGGTATTCAACATGGCTGATATGGAACAGAGTATTCCAAAGCAGCAGAAGATCAA
>OCHM01001077.1_pt1 | contig 13864 bp, 8 predicted proteins | sample 1538901 | NCBI WGS metagenome assembly OCHM01 (sample SAMN04571734, study PRJEB22368) | human gut metagenome | biome: human gut; material: stool | host: Homo sapiens | place: Luxembourg | collected 2012-11-08 | reverse complement strand
AGACGCAGCACGCTACATCTCTACAGGTTGTATTGTATTTAAAATATTAGCATACAAATATTTGCGGTTTTTTATGGTAAAAAACAAAAGTTTATCAAGCAGAAAACTTTTGTTTCCCTATATAGAAACTAAAGTTTCTTCAGCACGAAACTTTTGTTTTCCCTAATAGAAACTACTTTTACATATATAGGCACTACGACACACGAACCTAAACGATAATTTGATTTCTTGCGTTTCCGTATGCGTCTCCGCAATGCCGTCTTTTTTCATAATTATCCATACCTTTACCCCATGAATTACGGGCGGATAATAACCATGTTGGAAGAACAGTTGCGCTTTTCTAAAACTCAGAACGCACAACTCATCGAACAAAACGCAAGACAGGCAGAGCTGATCGGCCGGATGGCTTCTCAGATCGAGACATTGACCGCGTCCGTTCACTCACTCGAGTAGGCTTTACTATCCAGGGACGCTTCCCTGGAACAGGCATTGGTTACTAAACGTGCGTTAGGAAAATTAATAAGCAATAAATCAGAAAAGATTGTTACAGCCCCACCTCCCTGTTCGCCATCAGATGAGACACCCCCAAAAAAAGTAGCCCCCTCCGCCAAGGAACGTGGTAACAATAACGCCAAGCGCAAGGAGCATTTTGACATGGAAGTGCGGGAACACGACATTTATCCTTCACGGTCCGGTTTCCAGCCCGAGCTTGGCAAGTTCCTGAAAACCGTAGACTCCATCCGCTATGAGTTCGTTCCTCCCCGTTTTATCAAACATATCCATCACCTGCATTATTATCAATACCGGGGAAATATCATATATGGCAATCTTCCTGCCACGCCCCTGCTCAATTCCTCTTATGACGCTTCCTTTATTGCCGGCATACTACAACTGCGTTATATCTACTCCATGCCGGTGGAAAGGATTATCAAGTTTTTCGGCGAAAGCGGTTTCGAAATAAGCAAATCCACCGCGCACGGACTGATAAAAAAAACAGCGTGGTTGTTCGACTCTCTGGAGCAGGCCCTGGGGGAAGCGGTCCGTCAGGATGAATATCTGCATATGGACGAGAGCTATTACACGGTATTAGAAAAGGGAGGCAAGTCCTCTACGGAGAAAGCCTCTCGCAAGGTCTATATCTGGGCGGCCCTGGCCAGTCATCTGAGGCTGGTCCACTTCTTCTATGAGAATGGTTCCCGTGCCAGAAAGGTCTTAACCCAATATATAAAACCGGATTATCGGGGAGCCATTCAAACGGATGGTCTGGGAGATTATAAAATACTGGAGACGGACGAATATCCACACGCCGTGCGTCTGGCATGCTTTCAGCATTGTAAACGAAAGTTCCTTGACATTAAAGAAAACAAGGATGCCCGAGAAATCATAGAAATCATCAATAAGCTCTATCAAAAGGAACACGAGATGCCCGCGGGATACTCACCGCGGCAGATAATGAAATACAAAAAGAAGCACGCCTCTCCTATATTAAATGAATTAAAGCGGAAACTGCTGGCCATACAAGCGGAGAAGTCGACCTTACCTAAAAGCTCTTTGGGGAAAGCGGTGAGTTATGCCCTCAAGGAATATCCCGCGTTGTCGAATTATATACTTGCGCCGGAATACGAGCTGGACAACAATGCGATTGAGAGAATAAACCGGTACATCAGTTTGAGTAGGAGAAACTCACTCTTCTGTGGAAGTCATCAGGGCGCAAAGAGAGCCGCACTGATATATTCACTGGCATGCTCATGCAGGATGAACAATATCAATACTTTTGAATACTTTAAAGAATTACTCAACAAGGCTGTCTCACTGAATCCGAATACCGATAAAAATGTGTTGAGAGAATTACTGCCCGACAAATGGAAAAAAGATAGCAACGCAGAGACGCTTACCGTTTTCTATCAAAACATGGTAGATAAAGAATGATAATTGTAGATATTTTCTATCTACAACCACTATATAAGATGTTTATTTATAAGGCATATAAGAAGGAATTGTAGATGTGGTAGATATTAAGTGTTTTTTATTAACTGGTAATTTATGGAACTCGATTATATAATCCAACAAGTTCTTGTAACTTTGCAGCCATTTTAATTGAAATCCCGATTGAATATGAAGAACAAATACGAGGCTAGGCTAGGTACGGAACGTATGCTACCGCTGGTTTTCAAAATGGCGCTTCCGGCGGTAGCGGCCCAATTTGTCAACTTACTTTATAATATCGTAGATCGTATCTATATCGGGCATATTCCCGAGATCGGGACAAACGCTTTGGCTGGTATAGGGGTGACCACCTCCATCGTGATCTTGATCTCTTCTTTCTCCGCTATCGTGGGAGCGGGAGGTTCACCGTTAGCGGCTATCGCTCTCGGGCAGGGCGACCGGGAACGGGCCGGAAAAATAGTGGGAAATGGATTTATATTGCTTATCCTATTTACTATATTCACTTCCCTCATCACCTATACCTTCATGGAACCGATCCTGCTTTTTACAGGAGCATCAAAATATACGTTAGGATATGCGGTGGATTATCTCTCTATTTATTTACTGGGCACTCTGTTTGTCGAGATATCCACGGGCTTGAATGCCTTTATCAACGCACAAGGGCGTCCGTCTATCGCTATGTGCTCGGTTTTGATCGGGGCTTTATTGAATATCGTATTAGACCCTATCTTCATTTTCTGGTTGGATATGGGGGTAAAAGGCGCCGCGCTCGCCACGATCCTATCACAAGCTTGCAGTGCCATATGGGTATTGAGCTTCCTTTTCTCAAGACGTGCCTCCTTGCCTTTGGAAAGGCGGTATATGAGACTGGACCGAAGAATCGTACTCTCGATGTTCGCTTTGGGAATTTCTCCGTTCATCATGGCCAGTACGGAGAGTCTGGTGGGTTTCGTCTTGAATAGTAGTTTGAAAAATTTTGGCGATATCTATGTGAGCGCATTGGCTATCTTACAGAGTGCCATGCAATTCGCTAGCGTACCGCTGACCGGTTTCGCCCAAGGATTCGTACCGATCATAAGCTATAATTACGGACATGGAGACAAACAGCGGGTGAAAGATTGTTTTCGTATCGTGCTAATCGTTATGTTCTCTTTCAACTTGATACTCATGCTATTCATGATCTTATTCCCCTCAACCGTAGCCTCCGCTTTTACAAGCGACGAGGAGTTGATCGATACCGTCCGTTGGGTCATGCCCATCTTCTTGGCGGGTATGACGATTTTTGGCTTACAACGAGCTTGCCAGAATATGTTCGTAGCGTTGGGACAAGCTAAGATATCTATCTTTATCGCCTTGCTTCGTAAAGTAATCCTCTTGATTCCTTTGGCATTACTATTACCTCATTTTATGGGGGTAACCGGCGTATACGCGGCAGAAGCCGTATCGGATGCCACGGCCGCTATTTGCTGTACGTTGTTATTTATATGGAAATTCCCGAAGATACTAGGGAAAATCAAGCAAAAAGAAGAAAGGGCTGCCCAATAACGGACAGCCCCCTGATAAAGCCTTAAAGATTAAAATGAATCGTATTAATATCCCGGATTCTGTGTCAAGTTAGGATTCAGGCTAAGGATATCGGCATAGATGGAGAATACCGTTGTATATCCCGTCTTATCCTCTTGATAATCCAGTGAGCTGGCGGAATGTTTCACGCCTACATAACGGTCTACCGTAGCCTCGGTAAACTTACCGAAACGGATCAAATCCTGCCGGCGTACGCCTTCCCACGCTAATTCAAGCATACGCTCGTCTAATAGCGTATCCAGCGTTACGTTTTGTAGCGGTTTAGCGCCTACACGGTTACGAACTTGGTTCACCTCATCGTCTCCATTCTGTCCCAGACGAATCTTGGCTTCCGCCTTCATCAGCAACGCGTCGGCGAAACGGAAGATCACGCAGTCATTTCCATGCAAGTTTCCACCATCCTGAGCATTCTGGTCGAACTCATATTTAGCCATGCGGGCACCGGCGGTCTTCACCAACAAACCATCGGAGGCATCCATATATACCTTCGGGGCGTTCGGCTCATATTTCAAAGGCACTTTCTGTCCGTCCCATTCCGTATAGATCGTCTTTCCATCCGGGCCGGTCACCTCGCCCGTAAAATAAGTAAGCTTACAACGAGGATCCTCATCCGCCGTACCGAACTTAAACACGTTCATCGCCTTCACCGTAGCGCAAGAGCCATTCCATCCGGATTGGCCGTAAGCCGTAGCATGATCATAATGGCGGGTACGTACCACGTTATAGTCCTTAGCGTCCGGATAAGCGACCGGGTCCATAGGAACCGTGAAAATATTCTCAACCGAGGTCTCGTTCGCTACGGCAAAATTCTCCGAGAAGTTTCCCTGCAATTTATAGCCCAAAGCCTCCAGCTTATCCACATAAGCGATCGTAGCTTCCCAAGCGTTCATCTCTTTACCGTCAACGGTAAACTTGATGTTCTTTCCAGCCGGACGATTGCCGTCCGTCCAATTGTCGTCCGCATAAACCTCCGCGTTCAACGCCAACTTAGCCAAGATCATATAAGCCACCGGCTTGGTAATACGTCCGTAATACTCACCTTTTTGGTTACTGCGGTTATCTGAAAGATAAGGCAACGCCTCCTCCAACTCCGAACGGACAAAGTTAAATACAACGCTACGCTCAGATTGCTTTACCTCAGACATCGGTGTCGTAGAGGAAGTTACCAACGGAACACGAGCGAACAAATCCAACAACTCATAATAGAAAAACGCACGGACCGCACGGACCTCTTCCAGATAAACCTTGAAATATTCCACGTCCGGTTGTTCCTCGGCAAAGGCTTGCAACTTATCAACACTCTGGTTGCATTTTCCAATCTGTTCATACAAGAAATCCCAAGAGTTCTTGGTCAAATCATTCATCGTGCCCCAACGGTGTAAGAAAATATTCTGCCATAAACCGCCATCTTCCCAGTCGCCAATACGGCAAGGAAGCATAGCCTCATCGCTGGAGAAAGTATTCAAGTCATATACATGACGGTCGTTACCCATGATCTTGAACATATTATTGTACAGGCTCGCAACCGTGTTTACATAGACCAACGTAGGGCTTTGAAACGCCGTCTCCTCATCAAACGCATCCGTAGGACGCTCTTCCAAAAAATTAGAACAGGAAGAAAATGCCGCGGCGGCAGCGGCTATCATAAAGCTATATATAAATTTCTTTTTCATGACTCTTTAAATGGATTTAGAAGTTAACACTCAAACCTAATGAATACGTACGGGATAACGGATAGAAACGTTTGTTATCCATACCTAGGTCATTATTATCTTTATCGACCGTCGTACTGTTAATCATCGGAGACAAACCGGAGTAACCCGTGATCGTAGCTACGTTGTTCACCGAGAATGTCACACGGATATTCTTCACGTATTTCTCGATCTTCTTGCAATCGATGTTGTAACCCAACGTAATATAATCGATATTCAAATAATTACCCTTTTCCAACCAATAATCAGAGATCGACTGGTCGTAGATCTTGCTTTCCGGAGCCTTAGCCAACGCGTTGTATGTAGGGAACTGGCTCAAGTTCATATAAGCTAGCGATGTACCGTTGAAGATCTTATGACCGAAAGCGCCGTTCATCTGCGTCATCAAGTCAAAGCGTTTGTAGCGGAAGCTGAAGTTCATTCCCAGATAATATTTCGGCATGGCTTGGCCGGCGATATAACGGTCGCCACCATCATTGGTATCCAAACCCTCTTTTCCATCGATCGTCTGATCCAAGTTGTAGATATAGCGGCCTTCGATAGCGTTTCCATTCTCATCCAAAGCCGGAGTCAAGCCCAAGCAACGAGGAATGTAGAACACTCCGACAGGCTGGCCTACCATCTGATAAACCACACGGTTGTTTCCTACGAAACCGGCACCACTCATACTGGACAGATCCATATATTGTTTCGCCTGCAACTCTTGTCCCATATAAGAACCGCTCAAGGAGTTCAATTTATTCTTCTGGTAAGAGAAATTCACGCCCATGTTGAAGTCGAAGTCTTTGGTCTTCACGATACCACCGCTTACAGCCAATTCCACGCCGGAGTTGGTCATCTCTCCCAAGTTCGCCAATAATTCCGGATATACGAACGGAGGAACCGGAACCGCATATTTATACAACAGATCCGTAGTCTTGGAAGTATACCAATCGGCGGTCAACGTAAAGCGGCCATCGAGAATACCAGCGTCCACACCCACATCGAATGTCTTTTTCACCTCCCAACGCAAGTCCGGGTTCGAGTTACGTGTAAAGCCATAGGTAGCGGTAGAATTTCCATTGACGGAAGTCACACCGTTCGGGCTCATCAAAGCCAACGAGTTATAAGCCTCGATAGCATCTTGGTTACCGGTCAGACCATAACCCGCACGTAGTTTCAACTGGCTCAGCCAATCCACGTCTTTCAAGAAAGCCTCCTCATTCAACACCCAAGCGGCGGAAGCGGAAGGGAAGAAGCCCCATTTATTATTCATACCCAATTTAGAGGAACCGTCCGCACGTAAGTTCACGGTGGCGATAAAACGGTTGTCATACATATAATTGAAACGACCCATGAATGAGGCCAGACGATTCTCGTTTTGGAAAGAAGTCACGTCTCCGTATTTCACCGTACCACCCGCTTTCAGATTGTTATAACCGAAGTAATCCGTCTCAAAGCCACGGGCACCGGCGCTAAATCCCGTATAATGATATTTTTGTCCCTCTACCAAGGCCAAAGCGTCGATATGATGTTTCTCATTCAAATCCTTATTATAGGATAACTGGATATTACCCATCAAGATATTCTGCTTATTATCCGCACGGTAACCATGAGCGTCGGAAGTTTGCGTAATCGCCTTCAAATCTTTCGGGATATACTTCATGTTCTCCTTCACGTTATACGTATAAGAGCCGAATGCGCTCAGTTTCAACCCGTCCAGAATCGTCCAAGTCAATTTACCGTGTACGTTCACGTAAGCGTTCTTCTCACGATCCTGTATCTCAAGGCGTCCCAGCGGGTTCTGGATCTCGTTCGCATAGGGATCCTCATCCCATTTGCCATCCTCATTCTTATGCGTAGGGAAGGTTGGGTTGTAAGTGGCGGCCGAATAGAAAGTTTTCTCATAATCGTTCGTATAATCCACTTGTTTCAAGGAACCGAACATACCGAACTCGATTTTCAACTTATTGTTGAACATATTCTGGGAAGCGTCCAGTTTAGCCGTATAATTCTTCATACCGCTATTCTTGATAATACCCTGTTGATCGATCACGCCTACAGAAGCACGATAGTTCGAATCGTCGTTACCCGCGCCGAAAGAGATGTTATGGTTCTGCGTATAACCCAACTGCTCGATCTCGTCGAAGAAATTCGTATTACCTCCCATATCCAGCGGAGTCATGCCTAACGCCTTCGCCGTAGAGCGGAACTCATCGGCGGATAACATCTTCAAGTTCTTATAAACGTTACTGATACCGAAGTTGCCGTTATAACTCAACGTCTTCATACCGTTCTTACCTTTCACCGTAGTCACTACGATTACACCGGCGGCACCACGTGAGCCGTACTGAGCGGTCTCGGAAGCGTCCTTCAAGATCGTGAACGTCTCGATGTCGGCGGGAGCGATCGCGTCCAACATGCTCAAATCTCCGAATACGCCATCGATAATCACCAAGGGATCATTACCACCGGACAAAGAGGTCGTACCACGTACACGGATAGAAGGCTTAGAGGCAGGGTCGCCACCCGTCTTGGAGATTACCACACCGGCAACCTTACCTTTCAAGGATTCCAACGGCGTATTCACCACACCTTGGTTCATATCCTCTTTCTTGATACGCTCTACCGCACCGGAGATCGTACGCTTGCTACCGGTAGCGTAACCTACTACTACCACCTCGTCCAACGCCTCTACATCCTCGTCCAGAATGATATTCAGGTTCTGCTGTCCATTTACCGGGATCTCTTGTGATTTATAACCGATATAAGAGATGGTCAGAGTCCCGTCTTTCGGAGCTGCCAACGTGAAATTTCCGTCCATATCGGAAATCGTACCATTCGTTGTTCCTTTCACAAGGACACTAGCTCCAATAATCGGATCGCCGAATTTAGAGTCTTTCACTACACCTTTTACGGTAATGTCTTGAGCATAACTGCTAAAGGAAAGAAAAAGTCCCAAAAGAAGTAGGAACAAACCTCTTTCCCGCAAAGAGAAGAAATGCTTTTTCATGCTTTACAATTTAAGATTACTAAATTAATTTTATTTATTTCGTTTGCTTGATAAAACAACCAAGAGGGGGAATCCCCCCCTTCTCGGACATAAAATAATCTTACAGGAATAAAGGGCGGGTAAAAGCGGGCCTAGTTGTTATATAATAAATTGATTTGATCATAAAATAGAATACTTTTGTTACATTTGCCTCAATCTTTTATCTAAAGTGGTATGTGTGAGCAATTGTATCTAACGGATGATCGTCTTCTTTTCGATAAGATCAGAGGGGGCAACGCAAAGGCGTTCGAATACGCTTTTCGCAAGTTCTCTCCCCGTTTAGAGGCATTTGCCCAGAAATACACCAACGATACAAACGAGGCGGAGGATATCGTACAGGATGTATTCTTGAAATTATGGGAAAGAAGGGAGTTGCTGGATAACATCTCGCTGACCTCTTTTCTTTTCATGATGGTAAGGAATAGTTGTCTAAACTATTTAAAACACCGTCAGATAGCCGATTCGGTACAGCAACGGATACCGGATGCCGAGACTGCCGAGCGATTATACGCGGCGGATTTCGTACCTGACCCTTCTTCCTTGCTGATCCAAAAGGAACTGTCCGACTCGATCGATCAGATTATGGAGGAACTACCGCCCAAATGCAAGGAAGCGTTCGTTCTCAGCCGTCTGAACGGCTTGAAAAACCGGGAGATAGCGGAACATATGGCTATTACGGAGAAAGTGGTGGAGAAACACATTACCCGTGCCTTGAAACGATTCCGGGATGGATTAAGGCGTTATGCCTTATTACTGGGAACGCTCCTTAGTCTTTGGAAATGGTAATAAAGATTTAGTAAAACAGGAAAATGGAGAATAAACGATTCGAACATATAATTACACGGTATCTGAAAGGCAAGGCGACCCCGGAGGAAGAAGCGGAGTTGCTTCAAGCCATCCATGCCTCAAAGGAATGGGAGGCCGCTTTCCGGAAGCGAACCGCCGAATGGAATCCTTTGGAAGAGACTGAAGCCGATCCGGAAACGGACCGGAAATGGAATCGGATCGCTTCGATCATCACGCCCTCGGAATCTCAATCGCAAACCGAAGAGGCACCGGTTATTTCCTTGGTCTCAACTTCTTCCCGAAGAATATGGTTCTCGATAGCAGCGGTGGTCTTACTATTGCTTGTATCCGGAGTTACCGTCTATTTCTTGAATCAAGGCGGAAAAGCGGGAACAGGAAATGCCGAATGGCAAACGATTATAGCTGCGCAAGAGGATCGTTCGATCCTTTTACCCGATGGTAGTTCCGTTTATTTGAGAGAGAATTCCGAGCTAAGCTATCCGGAGGTCTTCGCCTCTTCCGTACGAGAGGTCAAAATCAAAGGAGAAGCCTTTTTTGAGGTCACTCCCAATAGCGAGCAGCCTTTTATAGTTGATGCTTCCGGCTTATCGGTCAAGGTACTGGGAACCTCTTTCAGCGTACAGACCTCCAATCAAGGAAACGAGATCTCCGTGATCTTGGTAGAAGGAAAGGTGAGCCTGAATAACGCGCATGAGAAAGAATTGGTACAGTTGCATCCGAACCAAAAAGCCGATTATTTCGTGAATGACGAACATTATACGGTAACGGAAGTTGATAGTGAACGGCTTACCTCGTGGAGAAAAGGGATCATCTTTTATGATAACGCTTCCCTAGATGAAATCGTACGCTTGATCGAACAAACCTATAAGGTCTCACTCATATACACACGTCCGGAAAACGATGATCAACGTTTCTCCGGCGCTTTTCTAAAGACACAAAAATTAGAAACCGTATTACAACAAACCAATAAACTCACGGGTACGAACTTGATTCTTATTCAATGAAGAGATACGCGCCACTGCTGTTAACCTTTCTTTTTCTCCCGCTGCTCTTCTCCTGCTTCGATCTGGAAGAAGACCTATACGACCAGCTGGAGAAAGAGGATTATTATACGGATTATGAATCCTTAATGGCCTCCGTACTCCGTCCTTATGAGCATGCGAAATGGGCGGAGACTAATTTCTCTTTCTGGCTGCAAGAGTTATCGGCGGATCAGCTCGTGATCACCCAAAAACGAGAGCATTGGGAAGACGGGGGCGTATGGCGTATGATCCACCAACATACATGGGACACGTACGAGAAAAACAGCGAGCAAATGTGGAACGCTTGCTACGGAGGTATCGGATATTGTAATAATACATTGGCGGATATCCAAGAGTTATCATATGATAACTTCGGACTCGCAGAGTCCGACAAGCGGCAGCATATCGCCGAGCTTACCGCTTTACGGGCTTATTTCCAACTTTTACTTCTGGATGCGTTCCGCATCCCCGCGATCTCCCTCACGACAGAGGAAGAGGTCGGTTCGGCTACCCCACAAGAAAATTTCCACTTTATAGAAGAGAGCTTATTAAACGCCATCCCCGATTTACCCAAGGCACCCTCTAAGAATTACGAGGGACGTATCACCCAAGGAGCGGCGGCCGTATTATTGATGAGGCTCTATTTTAACGCGTCTTGGTACATCAATATACCGATGTGGGAACAGACCGGAGCGCTTTGCGAACGGATTATCAACGGAGAGTTCGGCACTTACTCTCTCACCTCGGAATGGACCGATTTATGGAACGCAGGCAATCAAGATTGTCCGGAATTAATCTGGTCTTATCCCCAGTCCCGGCAAGTAGGATATGACGATTTTTACTATCTGTTTTTTATGCACTACCAAGCGCCCGAACGATTCGGCTGTGGCAAGGATTTGCCGGCGGCCTATAATGGTTGTCACCTCAGTCCCTCTTACGATCCATCCGGCAAGCCCTACCCTTATACGTTAGGACGCACGTTTTCCAAATTTCCTGATACGGATCTCCGGAAGAAGAACTTCAAGGTACTCTCACAAGGCATTTACGAGGGATTATTCCTCTTCGGACCCCAACAGATATACAATAGCGACCAGCTTCAGTATGGCGCCGAGGAATGGGGAAACTACCCCCTCATTTTCATAGATCAAGTAGCACGTTATTCCGACCATCTATCCGATACGGAAAAGAAAGCGCTCACAGATAAACAATTATCTTCCGATACGCCGTGGATCATACAAGATAAAAGATTCACCTCCCTCGCATCCAATATCAAGACCGGCGAGGAGAATACAGGTATCCGTATCGTGAAATATCCGCTTTATCCATCCGGAGACGTGGGGCTGATGGCGAATAATCTGGTAGTGTTACGGCTAACAGAGGTTTATTATACGCTGGCGGAAGTTTCCTTTCGTCTGGGTAATCCAGCCAAGGCCGAGGCGATCTTGAACCAGATACGCAAACGATACTATGCGCCGGAAGACTGGGAACAAGTACGCTATCCGGAAGATGGCTCCGTCCTTACCGCACAGGAATTATTGGATGAATGGGGACGTGAATTTCTAGCGGAGAAACGAAGACGTACCGATTTAAACCGGTTCGGCCTATTCACGACCGGTATCTGGTGGGATAAGCAACCCTCCGATAGTTATCGCCGGTTCTATCCGATACCTGCCCGGGCGATATCGGCCAATCCCTTATTGAAACGCTCGGAAGGATATATCTATTAACCGTTTAATTCACCCTATGCAAATCAAGATATACATATCATTCTTAATAACGGCTCTGTTCCTTTGCGTCCCGCATACACGGGCCCAAGAGATCGAGGTTCCCATCACCTTGAATGAACATGGGACTCAATTAAGGGATGTATTGCGGAAAATAGAGCAACAATCCCCTTATCTTTTCCTATACAACGAGACTCAGTTGGATATGAAACAGAAAATCAATGAGAAAATAACCTCGCCGGATATCCGTAAAATACTAGACCGGCTATGCGGACCGATCGGGATACGCTATGAGATCATGGACGTACAAATCTTGTTGATGCCTAAGATCGATACAGGGAAGCCCAAGCCCTATCCAGTCCCGGTTACGGGTTATATCACGGATGAGAAAGGGTCTCCCATGGAATTTGTCTCGGTAATCGACCTTCTTTCCGGTAAAGGAGGACTAACGAATGAGGAAGGGTATTTCCGCTTCTTTACGGATAAGGATTCGTGCCGGCTACAAATCTCCCATCTGGCCTATAAGCCGGAGCTAAGGACGGTAGGGCCCGATAACCGTCATTTACAGATCCAATTGATACCGGCCGTCTTTAATTTGGACGAGGTAGTAGCGATCGGCTACGGAACCTTGGCACGCAAGGAGCTGACATCAGCCGTGGGTTATGTATCCTCGGAAGGTCAACAATCCCATCCAAGGCATCAAAGGATTGATCGCCGGAATGAGCATCTCGGGATCTTCCTTGTCCGATATAAACTCGATACCGGATATACAGATACGGGGCGCCGGGTCTATTTTGGCCGGAAACAATCCGCTAGTCGTGGTAGATGGGGTACCCGGAGTATCCTTGAATAGTTTATCACTAGCCGAAATCGCCTCCATATCGGTATTAAAAGACGGATCTTCCGCCGCCATTTACGGATCGAACGGGGCTAACGGAGTGATCTTGATAACGACCAAAAGCGGTAAAAGCTCGGATAAGTTGCAGGCCAATTACCAAACCTACCTAGCGGCCGCTCACGAATATAATAGACCTCGTGTCCTTTCGCCCGAAGCCTTTGTAGCAGCCGGGAGAGACGCTGATCTAGGGTACCATACGGATTGGCAAGCCGCTTTGATACGTTCCTGCCCCTTGGAACAAAATCATGATTTATCCATTCAAAACGGATGGAAAAGCGGGGCGTTCCGTATCTCCATGAATTACAGGGACGGACAAGGGTTAGACATCGTATCCTCCCGCCGGGAGTACGCCTTACGTACCCATATCAGCCAAAACCTCCTCTCCGGCTATCTGGAGTTAACCGTATCGCTCGCTTACAAAAAACAACATTTGCGCCTAGGTAACCATACAGCTTTCCAACAGGCGATGCTAGCCAATCCTACCGCCCCGATCTATACCGATGAGGAGGAGACGGAGTATCTCTATCCTTCCGGTTTCGAGCGGGATAATCCCGTAGCCTCACTAAAAGAGGAAAACCGGCAACAAGAGAACCAGTTTATGACCGGCTCGCTAACCGCACGGATCAACTGGAGCAAACCTTTTTACTCCACCATTATGCTCGCCGAGAACCGGGAAGAGAGTGAGGAAAATGTCTATTGGACCTCACGGGCCAAAGAATCCGTAGACAATAACCGGAAAGGGCGAGCGGATCGTACCTCTTCCAAATATGTAAACCGGACGCTAGACTGGACGAATCATTACGATAAAGCGTGGGACCAGCACACGGTCAAAGCGATGATAGGCTATTCATTCCAACGTTGGGATCATTCGGGAATGAACGCCGGAAATGCCGACTTTCCTACCGACTTCTTCACATGGAACAACATAGGCACCGGTTCTTACCTTACCGATGGAAAAGCGACTTTAAGCTCATTCAAGAATTCCAGCAAGTTGATCAGTGTCTTTGCCCGGTTTAATTATTCCTACCGGGACTTATTGATGCTTTCCGCTTCGTTTCGCAGGGAAGGTTCCAGTAAATTCGGGGCGAATCATAAATGGGGCAACTTCCCTGCCCTTTCGGGTGGTATACGCTTGAGCG
>OCHM01001070.1_pt1 | contig 13951 bp, 15 predicted proteins | sample 1538901 | NCBI WGS metagenome assembly OCHM01 (sample SAMN04571734, study PRJEB22368) | human gut metagenome | biome: human gut; material: stool | host: Homo sapiens | place: Luxembourg | collected 2012-11-08 | reverse complement strand
TAGTCTCTATGTCTATCTTTTTGAATTGAATTTGCGCAACTTATTATACGTCATCCTTTTAAGGATGCTTGTCAATAAAGTTTTCACGATGATGCAGGCTTTTCAAAAACAAAAAAGCTCTCAGATTTCTCTGAGAGCTGATTGCCATAGTTGGCGGAGTGGGTGGGATTCGAACCCACGCACGGGGTAAACCGTCTAACGATTTAGCAAAAATGCCCAAGCCACAATTTGTGGTGCTTATATTAAATTTACCACTATATATAGTGTTTATTCACTGTGAAATTCTCTTAAAATCGTTCTGGTTGCACCACAAATATATGGAACAGAGAGGAACAATAACAGGAACAACAGAAACAAAAGGCACTTTATACCTTGTATTTGTTATTTCAACAAATCTGCCAAACTGTACTCCCCCTTAGGAATATTAGCAACCCTGCGGTATTCTCTTATAGCATCAACTAAAATTTTAGGATTAGAAAAATAATCTTTCACAAAATCATATGCCTTTACATTACCCATGCGCAAATCCATTTTGCAAAATTCACTAGGTTTCTTCCCGGAACGCTTAAAGCGTTCATATGCTCCTTCATTATGAATAATCAGCATTTCAATCTCAGGAGCAGTAATCACGTTGACGACATCTATTTTATAAGCGTAAGCTTTGCTTAGCTTAAAGCTTTCCCTACGAGAATCCAAAATGCGTATAACAGAAATTGGTTCATCAAAGCCTTTGCGTAAGTATTTTTCTTCAAAATTTTTCGCACTTCTACATCTGATAACCTTTTCGTCCAGCATTTCCTCTCGTGTGAAAATCAACAAATTATTATCAACCAAAATATCAATAATTGCTGACTCAGCAGAACCTTCACAGATACAAGCCTTATATTTTGCTAGTTTCATCTAACTGCCCCCTTCACTTTAACGAAGCAGCTAAATTTTTCTTTAAGCGTAGATAAGCTTCATAGGCAGGAGTAGTGCCCTCAAGAAAGCCGCTCTGATAAGCATCACTTTTCTTTATATCATTGCGCTTTAAAATATAGCTTAGATTTTCAGCAGTAATACCATCACGGTTCCTTACAATATAAATAGCATCATTTCTATCATATTCGTCAAGCAATTCCGGATAGTGGGTCGTAAAAATCAGCGTACTGCCATTTTTATTCAGACTGCTATCCATGAAAAAGCGCATCAGTGTTACAACAATTTCTTTGTTAAAATGGTTTTCAAGCTCATCAACCAAAATATAGCCACCTGATGACAAGACCTCTTTGACCATAGAAAAGGTAATAATGCCTTTTATAGTACCAGAAGACAAATACTGTTCAAGTTCTACCGCATTATTTAAAATAATCTCTTCCTCATCCTTAAATTTTAAATGAATAGATGCTTTGTCTTCCACTTTTTCAAAGTATAATTTTTCGATTGTAGGATCAAGGAAAGCAATAACTTCTAACGGAATATCCTCAGTAAAAGGAAGAATATTATTATTGGTGTATGAAAGCAGGCTAAATACATCTATCTTATCATTTGCTTTCTTATTATGAGCAATGATAAAGCTTACATCATCAGGCAGATAAGCTTCTTCTGTATTTCTGGCTGCTATTGGACGCAGGCCAGAAAAATCAGTAAGGTATTTTTTAGATTTAACGCTGCTGACAGGCTTTTCCCAAAGCTTTTCTTCAACTATAGAATACACATATCCCCCTGCTTTAGCTTTTTTAGATTTAATAACAGTTTCCAGACAACAAATATTACGCTTGTTATCAAAAAAGCAAATTTTAAACGACGCATTCTCGCAACCGCCAAGAATATTCCTCGACTCAACATGATTGATAGGTTCATTGCGCAAAATATTCAAGGCTAAATTGATTACTTTCAATACAGAAGTTTTGCCAGAAGCATTAATACCAATAAACGCACAAGCTGTATGCAGGTAATAATTAGGCTCTATCTTATAGAGTTTTTCTTTGTCATCTTCACTAACTCGTTGTTGAGTATAAAATAAAAGATCTAACTCCTGTTTAAATAAAGGCAAACCATTCACAGTTATCCGCAATATCTTCATTATATCGCCTCCAGTTAAAAACAAATTTTACGTTTTTATTTTATCAATGATTTAATTATATACCCGTCACAGGAAATTATCAACGGATTTTACGTTTTTATTTTTTACAGCTGCGTTTTCAAAGTTTAAAGGCAGCAACAAATCGTCAGATAATTCCCTGCTTATAACCTTTAATCTCAGGTAATTTTTCAAAATAATGTGCGAATAATGTGTCAAATACCTTATCCATAACAATATGTGGCTTTACCGCACTAGCAGCAATGCAGACCATGCAATTACACTCTATGAGTACGCTCCAGGCAGAGCCGGTAAATATCCTGAGGTATTCTTAGAAGGATTTAAGGGATACCTTTTAACCGATGGTTATGAGCCGTACCACAAATTGAATAACGACATTGTAAACGTTGGTTGTTGGGCTCATCTACGACGCAAGTTTATGGATGCGCAAAAGGCTATGCCCAAAGGAAAATCTGCAGCCAATACAGCAATAAATACGGCATTAGGATTTTGCACCAAAATATTCAAAGAAGATAAACGCATAAGCCCTAACGTATCTTGAGAAGCAATGGCCTTATCTTATTAATGTTTTGCTAGATGCAAGATTGGAGCTTACCAACAACCTTGCCGAGCGAAGCATTAAACCATTTGTTATTGACCGCAAAAACTTCTTGTTTGCTGTGTCACCAAAAGAAGCACAAGGCAGTGCCATTATGTTTAGCATTGTAGAAACCGCAAAAGAGAATAAACTCAATCCTTACAATTATCTGTGCTATATCTTTAGAACAGCACCTAAGCTTGACCAGACAAAGCCTGATTGGATTAAACCATTACTTCCGGAAAACGCTCCTGACTGGTGTAAAGCTGGAGTACATTAATTGTAAGCCCGAACCGCCTATCCGGCGGTTCTATTTTTTTGCACGTCATTATATTTTACGCTTACGTTTTTACCACGAAAAAAGATTGCAAACAAAGTTCTTAACTTTTGAGCAAACGCTCTTTACTGTATTATATGCCTTCCTCGCTACAGTTTTTACAACTGGAACAACTTTTTTTAATCCCTGAAACACTAGGCTTCTCACTTTTTCCCCAACCAAGGGTAAGGTGCCGGCAGTAACCAATGTACTTACTATAGGGCCAACTACGGGAATATAGTTTAGAGCAAGTGCAGCAACCTTTTTAGCATATTTGCCCCACACAAATTCGTAAGCCATAGCTAGGTTCATATCACCCATACGGTTCAATGCCTCCGGCATGGTCATCTTACCGCTTGCCACCTGTGAAAGTACCTTTATGTTTTCAATACCGGCTGAAGCAAGACCAGAAACAACTATTCCCGGAGTATTCGCCGGCAAGGCTTTTACCAAGCCCTTATTTACACAGGTTGCCAAAGCACCGGAAGCAGCCACCTTAATCCCCTCTGTGTTTCCGCTCAGCAATGCCTGTTCCAATAGCTCTCTTCCACCAAAATCGTTTATAACTTTTTTGCCGACAACTTTTTCTAATCCGTCCAGCATTCCCGATGATAACACACCTGATGCAACAGCATTATTGGCAATACTTTTAATAAGTGTACCGGAATCAGCAGAGCTTATTTGGTTAATAACAGAAGGCAATTCACCTGTAAGACATTTTTCTATTATCTTACTGCTTAAAGGATTGCTGGCAAGGTTAATAAGTTTACTTCCACTTAAAGGATTGCTGGCAAGGTTAATAAGTTTACTTCCACCAAGCCTATCTAATACAGCCCTGCCGGGTAATGCCTTTTGTACTTCTTCTACCATCTCTTTGGGTACGATGAATTTTTGTCCGGCAGTATCCGCCGCTGCAATCATGTCGATTGTTTCTTGCACAGTTTTTCCGAACATTACTTGATAATGCTCCAAAGGCTTGCCGGTAAATTTATCTTTTACAACTAAGTCAAAAAAATTACGGCCATAGACAGAATTTGCGCTTGCTTCATCAATAGCAGCTTCGTAACGGGCATTACTATCAGCAGAGCTGCGGTTAAAATCATCAAGCAGAATCTGTTCAGCTACTACTTCAACGGAAGTCTTTGCAATACTCTTCACCTGCTCCGCTGCTTTTAAGCTGCGTAGCAATCTATCATTTGACCCTTGCAGAAAACCTTCCACAGCTTGCAATTCATCGACTGTCACATTTTTTGTAGACTCTTCTGCCTTTGTTGCTAGCCAAGCTTCCGCTTTTTGCCCCTGCTTTCTGCTGTTATCAATAGAAGCAAGAGTTTCATTAAAGCTCACCACACCGCCAGCAAGTTCAGAGCTAAGCTGATCTAAAGCTTCGTCAGTTAAATTTAAAGATTCCTGTTTTAATTTGTTTTTTAACCAATCTTTATCAGATGTTCCCACATCCTTTTCTAAATAGGATTGAAGGAAATCCTTGAAGATAGGATTAAAATTATTTGTTATCTTTTCCATTAAAAATCTCCTTCTTACAAAAATTGGTCATAAGATCATATTCAACAAGTCCTTGCCAAGTTAGTATCTGCTAATTATTTTATCATTAGTTTTACTTATAACTTGCTTTTAACTCATTGCATATATTTAACAAATCTTTTTTGATTTCATCGCACATAGCTTTCAATTGCGAGTCTACTGTATCAAAACATTTTCTCTTAAAATCATAGCCCGTATACTGATAGCAATACCAATACTCTGGACTGAAGAACGAACCTTTATTATACAAGCTATCATTTGTCTGTTCACAATCATAACATAAATCTTCAGCATCAGGAACAGGCAAACTATTTAAACAGCTTCTAATTGATTCATTTATATATTGATTATACTTTCCGTCTAAATTTAGCTCATAAACCCAATCTATAATATCAATAATATCTCTAAGTTCATTTGTAAAATTATTGACCTTTTCATTTGCTCCATTCGCTATATTTGACTTAAACTCACGTAACTCTCTCTCAGCTGCTTTAAATAATTCTAATTTTGCCTCCCGTTCACCAGACACAGTAAATGACGCGTAAAAACTACTTTTAACAAAACCAGAATAATCAATACTAAGAGATTTTACATTTTCAATTATTTTATCCAGAAAAGCTTTCATCTTATTCCCATCATAATGACTTCCTATATACTCCCGAGCTTTGGTACGTTCATTAAACTCTTTGTACATAAGCCTAGCCGCTCTATATGTAGGATCCCACTTATAACTAGAACTGTAATTTCCATTTTCCACAGCTTTTTTATAATTATCCAGTGCAGCATAATAATCTTTACTCACACCCTGTCCAAACTCATAACACCATCCCAACATGTAAAACGCATACCCTCTATTTTGTTCCGAAGCTTTTTTATACCAGCTTACTGCTTCCTCATAATTCTTAGTTACACCATTACCATTATAGTACAAGTCACCTATGTTACTCATTGCCCAAGCGATGCCACCATCTGCTGCTTTTTTGTACCATTTCATCGCTTCTTCATAGTTTTGTTCTACACCTTTACCATTATAGTACAAGTCACCTATTTCATTCATTGAGCATGCATTACCACTATCTGCTGCTTTTTTGTACCATTTCATCGCTTCTTCATAGTTTTGTTCTACACCTTCCCCCAGACGATACATATCGCCTAAGTTAGCCATTGCTACATAACTACCACCATCAATACCTTTTTTATATAACTCTATAGCTTTCTTCATATCTTTTTCTAGTCCATCGCCATTTTTATACATATTAGCTAAATTATTAGCCGCTTTCCCACTATTAAAGCTTACAGCTTTACTATAATATTCAGCTGCTAATCTATAATCTTGCTCTACCCCTAACGCAAGATGATATATCTTACCTACATGGAATAATGCGTCTGCATGATTCTTTGAGGCTGCCTTTTTAAAACATTCCAAAGCCTCTTTATACTGTTTCGCTTCAAAATACTTACATCCCTCATTATAGAATTTAGACGGCGATTCTTCCTCTTCTATTTTTCTATACTTTTCGTCAAATACCACATTCTCAAATTCAATACCTAGTTCTGCAAAATCTACAACATCCTTGCTGTGAATAAGACACTCGGCCTTGCCTATACCAATATATTTTTTGTTTTTCACTGACAGCGGAATAGAAAACGTATTGTTAAACAGATAGATAACATTTTCCCCAGAATCCAAAATATCTCCCAATTCCTCTTGGTCAAAAGCTACAATGTCTACATTTTTAAGGACGGTATCATCTGCCGTGTGCTGACGCAGAATATCCAATTTACGGTTTCTCTCATTTACTGCGTCAACGTCTATATCTTCTTCGTCCTCAAAATCAACATCAAATATCCTGCACAGCTCTTTTTGCAAGGCAGTATTGTCCTGTACCTCTGCCAGTGCGCTTACCTGTTCTGCCAGCTCTGTGTAGTATCTATCATTTAACCATGTTACAAGCCTGCCGTTGAGATAATTTTCAACAACTTTCTCCAAGCTCCAGTTATCCTTTAATTCGTCCAAAGTACGTACCTTAACGCCGTCTGCCATTTCTAAAGGCAATTTAATTTTCTTCATCATTACAATCAACCTCTCTTCTATCACTTCTATTTAGATGCGTTCTTAAATTTACGTTCCTTATATTCCTTATTCATCTTTTCCAACGGCTCTTTCATAATCTCTGATAAGGAATGTGTATTTTCAATCATACGCAGAATATCGTCAGTAGTAACTGCTTGCTTGCCATTGGCAAAAGCTTCTTCGACAGCATCCTTTACCACGCCTTCAAGGTCAGCTCCGCTATATCCTTCTGTCTTTCCGACCAATTTATCTAAATCTATCCCTGCCAAATCCTTTGGACGGCGTTTTTTAATATGAATCTGCAAGATTTTCTTTCTTTCATCAGCTTTTGGCAATCCTACAAAGTAAATTTCATCAAATCTGCCCTTACGCATAAGCTCAGGCGGCAAATCCATAATATTGTTTGCTGTAGCAACTACAAAAACAGGGCTTTCCTTGTCCTGCATCCAAGTCAAAAAGTTACCGAAAAGCCTTACAGTTACCTCACTGCCGCCATGTCCGTTGATACCGGCAAAAGCCTTTTCCAGTTCATCAATCCAAAGAACGCAAGGGGAAATAGCCTCTGACAAAGCAATAGCCCTACGCATATTACCCTCTGATTCGCCGACGTATTTTCCCATCAATCTGCCCATATCCATCCTAAGCAGCGGCACTTCAAAAAGTGTAGAAGCCACCTTGGCGTTCAAGGACTTGCCGCAGCCAGGAACACCGGCTATCAGCACACCTTTTGGCATATCCACACCAAATTTTTCTGCTTCATGAATATTTTTTATAACCTTGGCTTTTTTGGCAAACCATTCTTTAAGATTTTCCAGCCCGCCAATATCATCGACTGATTCCTTGACATTGACCATTTCTAAGATACCAGACTTCATAATCATCTGTTTCTTCTGTTCAAAAATTAAACCAAGGTCTGCTCTGGTCAATTCGCCATCATTCGCATAAGCAAGTGCCAAAAGATTATTTATTTCAAATTTCGTCAGCCCTTTAAAAGCCATTGCCAGTTCATCTAATAGCTTATCAGCTACCTTAGGAAGCTCTTGGTATTCTATAAAATCAACGATTTCCTTTCTGATAGCATCATACCCCATATACTCAGCTTCGATAATCGTTATAAACTTTTCTAACTCTTTAGGTATCTTGACTATCGGCGACAAGAAAATTATAGAAAAATCTGCCCCCAAATTGATTTCATTTACAAGCTGTTTCAACAGGGAGATAACTTCCGGCTCTTCCAAATAGTGATGAATGTCCTTAAATACAATTACTTTGCCCTCTAGTTCATATAGGCTGTCCGCCAGCAGTTGCTCTAAGACAATAGCTATAGGTGTTTTTGCTAAATCATTTTTGTATAAGTCTTGAGCCTCTCCATTCTTATACAGAACAAGCCCCTCGGCATAAGACCATGACAGTACCTGCCTTGCTCCACTTGCAGCAATTATACTCTTTACGCCTTTTAATTCTTCAAAAGTATTCATGTACAAAATCGGGTACCCAGCATCCATATACTGGCTTATTTTTTCAATCATTGACATTTTGGATATACTAGACACTTATCTCACCTCATATTTTATTTCCACAAAGCTTTACATACTGCACAAGCCAATAACGCCACAAAGCCAAAACCACACAGCCAAAACCACACAGCCTGATAATGTTAATCCCTAAATCAAGATCCCAAATCATGACTGCTAGCCCAAAAACAATACCGCCTACAATCACGGCAACCAGCTTAGAGTTGGCAAATGACGCTACACCAACAATTATGCCTACAAAAACCAATAAGCCTATTAGATACAGCACCTTTATCACCTACATAGGCCGCAACGCTTCTTTTCTTTTCTGTTAATAACCCACCTATGCGGCATCCCGTTTTGTCTGCGTGGACACTTTCCCGGCATTGGTCTGCCGTTGCTTTGAAAACGTACCTGCCTTGTGCCGCAGTAAGTACACATATACTCAACTACAATGCTTTCCATAATCTTAATCCCTCCGTTTTTTAATCTTTAAGTCAGTTCTTATTATCCATCAGCACAGTTATATCTACATCAAGTGCTTTGGCTATCAGCATCAGGGATTCTATATTATAAGGCCCTTTGCCGCATTCAATGTCCGAAATTCTGGCACGTGATACGCCCGACATAATCCCTAGCTCTCCTTGCGTCCAGCCCTTTAAGCGGCGATAATATAATATTTTTGCCCCTATCTTCTTATATTCCATGGCAAACATACGCCTATTCCTCCCATATTCTATTTATACTATATATTATGCAATATTTATCGCCCTTTTGCTGTTCCTCTTATTTGATATTTGTGCTTCTTATTTGACTTTTTCAAAGCACTCGCGTCAAAGATACTCCTTCAAGTAGTTTTATCGGCTTGACTGCTCTTTTTTATCATTGTAGAATATCCTCGGAAACTTTAACATATTTTATCGTTTCTTATTTATGAACTTCAGCTTTACAGAAAGGGGTTAGCAGCTATGAAAATCCCAGAATTTTTTCTGACTAATTATACTGGAAGCTACCACCTTGCTTCGTTCGGCAACAACGGTAATAAATTTATCTGTTCCAACAAGCCTATGGCAGATTGCCGCTTATCATCAAAAGCTATACCGAACAAAAGCCTTGCTACAGCCTTTGCCAATATCGACCTTGAAAATACAGAAGAAATCCTAGACTTCTGCAAAATATACGGGCTTCCCTACTCTGCCCAAAAATGCCTAGCTTTACGCAAAGTCATCAACTCGCAAGAGGATAGCTTCAGCTTTCATTTTGATTCTTTGTATCTAAATGAGATGCTTACCGAAGCAGACTACGCCATCCATAGCCGAGAAGCCCTTGACGATGCCCAATATCACTTCTGGATCACAGAAATTGTAGATGAGGATATTATGCCGCTGATACTATTTAACCGCTGCGTAAAGCTGGTCAGAAGCATTTTAAATATTCAAAACTGGCTTCTTAGGTACGAGGGCTGTCCGAACAGTATTATTCATTCCTTGGGCTATTTGCTGTTTTTTGCCGCACGTGGTACGGACTATCTGATTCCGCAGATAGCTTCTCCTACACTCGTCTTTGCCAAGAAAATTGCTCCTCCACATTCCGTATCCCAAGCTAAGCTTTTTGAGCAGATAGAAAAAATAGATTCTTCCTATTGTGCCAAGCTACGGAGCTTCCTAACTGCTCTTGATGAAAAAACTATCAGAAACATCCACGACTACGACAAGGGAATAATAACTCAGGAGCAGTTAAATATTATTACAGAATCAGAAGAGCCTGCTTTTCAAAGCGTTGACCGAGAATTTGCCCAAAGCGTAATTTATCATATTGTCAACAATGGTATTAGTATGTCCACATCAAAAATCAGCGTTATAGGTGGTGTGCCTGTCCCCGAATGGCACACCACCTACTTAATGAATGCTATTTACTTAGACCTGTATTTCAGTATTATCAATGCCGATACATATAAAAAATGCCTCAATCCGCAATGCGGGAAATACTTTTCTTCCACGGACCGCCGTGCTGATGCAGTATACTGCTCTAATGCCTGCGCCTCTAAAATGGGGAAAAAAGGAAAATACGTAAGGATAAGCAAGCTTTAGTAATATGGCCATAAAAGGAAATAGCATTCGCTAGAAATAAATCTAACGAATGCTATTTTTGAATCCATATAACTGTTGTTATCTACGCTGCATAGCTCGCCTGTTTCTGGCAGTCCATACATAACGGCTGTCCAAATTTGCTGACAGAATAATTGAACACCTTCTCGCTTATAGCTGCACCACAGCCACAGCATACAGCAGAAGTATCTTTAGGAGCTGTTTGTTTTGCAGCTGATTTTCTAGTGGCAGTAGCTTTAGCCACAGGCTTATCCCCAACATTATTCTCATCAGTGTTGGTGTCAGCCTCTGGGTCATCACCAGTTGCAATGCACAGGCTCATCATATAGGCATACTTGATAGCAGCTGTCTGAGCCTTCATCACAGCCTTGTCTCCAGCGTCCTGCCCAGAACCAATACCATAGAGGTCAACACTTTCTCCGCTCTCACTGTCGATAATGCTAACTTTTATAATAACGGTGGCAAGATGTTCAGTGTTACCTTTAAGATTGGTCACATCACTAAAGGAAGCTATATTGGGATGCACAACAGTCGCCAGCTTGTTCCTGGTCAGTGCTTCATTGACTTTCTGCAACACATCCTCAGCAGTGGCATATTTGTAGTTGTGGAAAGTGTTTACACCATTCTTAGTAACATGGCTACACTCATTCATAACGGCTACAAGTTTTTTAGCAATTTTAGCATTTTCCATAGTAAATCAGCTCCTTTAATAATCCTGCGGAAACAGAACCGTAATAGTATCGTATTCAGTACCGTCCTGGCTCTCTGCGATAATCCAGATTCTTGCTTCGCTAGTGTCATAAGCTCCATGCACCAATCCGTTGTATTCTATAGCTTCTTCATTGAGCTGAATATCTTCTTCGCACAAGTCGCCCCAGTCCTTATTAAAGAATCTCCCTAACGCAATGATAACCTGGGTTTTAAACTGCTCATCCAACGCAGCATTGGCAATAGCCTTGGTTTGATAGATTTTAGCTTTAGCAAATAAGTTCATAAATATCGTCCTCCTTAATTTTAGACAACAAAAATAGCAGGATGCATTGCGTGCATCCTGCGTTTAAGCTGCTTTCTTTACGCTTTGCTTTACCATTCTGCCATAAGGACAGTTTTCTGCAACAGCACAGTAGCCAAGACATTTCCTGTCATGCCAACGCTCCTTTGCTGTACATACTGGTGGTAAAGCATTATTATCTAACGCAGCTTGTAAGCGCTTTGCCTTTTCGCTTACGTAAAGCTTCACCCAACGGTCAGAAATTTTATTGATAGGAATGATATAGGCAGGCTTACTAATATTGCGTTCCGAAGCAATACGCAGGTTATAGTCCCTGCAAAGTGCTTGTATCTTCATACTATCTACTTTAAAACCTCTTGCTTCAAGCAGCATACGATAATAGTTAAGCTGAATTGCCCAATCCAACAGATGCTTCACACCATCCATACGCCATTCTTTAAGTGTTTTTGGCTGACCTTTTCTTGCCCCTGTCTTATACACTTCCCCTGTCAGCACATCTACCTTGTAATAACCTAATGCACGCATAAGCTTATAAGAAGATGTAACCTTAAAATCACCTAAAGTCGCATCATCGTAATCGGCAATCTGTCCATATAAATCAAACTGCCCCGAAGTTATCTCATCAGCAAGACGTTCTTCGCTAAGCATATTGCCTTCCGTATGCGCTTCATTGATAGTATGTACAGCGGTGCCATGAAGGGCGTATAGCTGCTGCTGTGGATTAACTGCATACTCCGTAGTTTGCTTGAGATAACTTTCTCTCGTGCCACAAAGCAATTCCGTTACCGTAGCTTTTGGCAGCTTTCTATCCAAAGCTGCTGCAATAGCTCTAAGCGTAGGCAAAAACATACATCTTTCAATACGAGGGCACTTATTAAGGCACTTTAAGACAGTCACATTACGCCCGTCAGGACAGATAAATTTGGTAGCAGGCATCACGCAGCACTCCTTTCTTTCAGTTCGTAATCATATTTCACATGGGTAATATAGCAATACGCATCTGCTTTCAAGTTCCTCATAATTTTTCTTTCCATAGTCGGGAAATCATCTAAATTGCTTACTGTTTTACTAAGAAAGTACCTGATATACTCCATTAAGTCATCATAGGTTTTGAAGTATTCCACTGTCGATTCACCATCTTCAGCATAATCCAGCTTGTACTGCTCATTTACAAAAACGCCATTGTAATCATTAGTAATGTAAATTCCGTCTTCGGATGCATCGGTAAAATAGATCAGCTTGATTTTATCTTTATATCTTTCACACAAAAGCTTTTGCAGACTTTCCACATTCGGAGTCCATGCAGTTTCCGTTTCTGCCTGAAAGAAGTAAAAGCTGTCCTGTTGGCTGATAATTCCATCACAATCTACAATCATGTCACCTCTATCAAGCTCCTGCAGTTCTGCTTCTTTATATCCATGTGCTAAAAACAGCTGATAGATATATGAAGCATACAAATCATCATGACACGCACGAAATTTGTTAAAGAAGCTCTGGAGCAGCTTTTTATCTCTGCTATAAAACCACACCATATTATTACACTCATTAGCCATAACCAAGTCCTCCTTATAGTTTTGCAGACAGCCCTAAGCGAGCTGTCTGCCTTTCTATTTTTATGCAGCAGCAGGCAGAAGCAATAATCCCTTCTTTGTCGCTCTCTCCACACCTTCATCAAGCAGAGTTCCGCCTATACGTTCCAGCTCAGTAGCACGGTTATAATCAGCTACATCTTGCGAGCTGCGGGTAACAGCGTTTACCAAGCCGAAATGTGAAAAATCGTTACCCATAATAAAATGGCGCAGGATAGACGCACGTTCAAGCTTATTTAAAATATACCTGTCACCCAAGACTTCTACTGTCTGCACAGGATTTTCCCCTGTTTCAATTCTCATCGCACTACGCAGCTTATCTACCGTGAGATTAAACTTTGCTTCATCTGCCGCTGCACTAACAATATCCTGCACCTTCATAAAATATGCCTTGTCGTCAGCAGCCAATGTTTCATCAGAATACAGTTCATACGCATTATCCGTATCCTCGACCTGTCTTCCGGTATGATACTTCTTATGCGCATAGTCTTTGCTAATCATACCGTTTTTGCAAATCAGGCGATATACCAAAGGCTCAACCTTCAATGCTCCTAAGCCAATCTCACTGTTGGAAACCACAAAACCTGCCTGCACAATATCGCCAGGTACGATTTCAGTCTTCATGGTTTTATTAATAACCTTCAGATACAAGTGGGTTTCCGTAATATCTGCGCTCACAACTTCGCAACCTTTCATCTGTGAAATTACAGGTAATACATGGTCTATAAGCTCCAGATTATCCAGTCTGCGATAGCGGTCACTTAAAAATGCTCTGAGCCTGCCATCCAAAGTACGCAGCATACGTTTTTCAGGATTCTTTGTCAGCCAGCCATTAACATTTTCATCGAGCAGCACAGGATATTCCGCACGCATACGCTCATAATACTTATAGGGAATGCCAAGGCGTTCTGCAAGCTGGCGGTGCGCAATCTCTCCCAAGCGATAAGAAAGTACGTCGTCACCAGTAGCAACACTCATCATCGTCACACCATTAGTACTGTTTACTTTAAGGCTGCGTGTATCTGCAATCAGGTCTTGACGCGCTTCACGCTGACGTTCCAATTCTTCATAAAGATTTTGAGGTAGATTGCAAGTGCAAGTTGAACAAAATTTATCAAGCAACTATATCAGTGGAA
>OCHM01001062.1_pt1 | contig 14098 bp, 16 predicted proteins | sample 1538901 | NCBI WGS metagenome assembly OCHM01 (sample SAMN04571734, study PRJEB22368) | human gut metagenome | biome: human gut; material: stool | host: Homo sapiens | place: Luxembourg | collected 2012-11-08 | reverse complement strand
CGCTCCGCCGCCAATGCCGATATTGAAGATGCCCGAATAGAGCGATGTTGCGACGTCCGCAGCATCGGAGGCCACCACAAGCACGCTGGCACTGAGCGCCATGCAGATTGCCGTCTGAGCAGCGCCCCAGAGCAAAAGCAGCGGCACGAGCGAGAGCCACGAAGAGCATAGCGGCACGAGGAGAAAGAGCGACATCGAGAGAACCACCAGCGGAACCGTGAGCGAAGCTGAAGGATAGCGGTCCACCGTCTTGGAGCTCAGCACTGTGCCGATAATGCCGGCCAGACCAAAAAGAAGCAGAACATCTACGACGTCCGAACCAGACATCCCCGCGGAGTGCTCGAGAATCGGGCTGATGAACGAATAGGCGGTGAACTGCCCCAGCATCGTGATCATCGTGACGCCGTAGAGCTGCAGCAGTGCAGGACGCTTGAGAATGACGGGCAGGCTCTTAAGCGAGCCGGCACTCCTGCTCGGACACTGCGGCAGGACATACCAAAGGAGCATAAGCACTAAAAAGGCTGCTGCGCCGATGACAAAGAAGGATTCCGCCCATCCGAAGAGGTGCCCCATTTTGGTTCCAAGCGGGACGCCCAGAACCGTTGCAACGATGGTGCCGCCCATAACGGCAGCCAAGCCGGTGGCTCGTTTGCCTGCCGGCGCCATGCGTGCGGCCAGCGGATTCATGATGGACCAGAAAATCGAATGCGCAAGCGCTACGCCGATGCGGGTAGCGTAAAGCGACCAGAAGCTGTCGACCCACAGAACGGCGAAATGGCAGATCGCAAAGAGTCCGAGGAGGAAAAGAAGGAGCTTCTTACGCTCAAAGCGGGCGGTAAGAAGAGCGAGCGGCAGCGACATGATCGACACCACCCAGGCATAGCCGGTAATAACGAGTCCCATGAAGGAGACAGACTCGTTGAGGCTTGCCGCCATGTCGGGCAGCAGTCCGACCGGCAGGAATTCTGAAGTGTTGAAGACGAAGGCGGCAAACGCAAGACCGATCACCGGAATCCAAGCTCGAAAGCCGGTTTGAGCGCTCTGAGATGCAGACATCGTAAGATGAAACTAAAAAAGAAGAGAAAAAGGAGTCGACGCCGTGCGGCGAGTTCAGCTCCGGAACCGCGCATCTTAGCATTTCGGCGGAAGGGAAATCCCTAGTTTAAGGGACTGCTGAAAGAATTGTGCTGGATTTGATCTGGTTTGCGTCAAACATTTGCTTGAGACGAATATCGACGCACAGTGCACGATAATGACGGAGGAAAGCCTTCATTTTCAAGCGGTGCGAAAGATGCTTATGCTGAAAAACTTCCGGTTCATTCGTATTCATTTGGCTGCGGCAGCAGTGCTGATGGGCGGCATCTTAGTGCTTTCGCCGATGGCTGCAGCAGAACCTTCAAGCAGTATTTATGACGCGTCGGGGCGCTATCTTGGCCGTATCGATGCGGATGGGCGGGCGTATGACCGCAGCGGCCGATATCTGGGAAAAACGGATGCAGACGGACGGGAATACGATGCTGCCGGTCGATACCAAGGACGTACGGACGAGAGCGGACGCCGGTACGATGCCTCCGGGCGCTTTACCGGCCGCACCGATGCAGAAGGGCGCGTCTATGACGCCGCAGGACGTTATCAAGGACGGACAGATAAAAACGGCCGGCGCTATGACGCGTCCGGCCGGTATTTAGGACGAGAAGACCTTCGTTAGTGATCTCGTCCAGACAGAGCGAGCGGTTACTTGAGATGGTCGAGGATCGACTTAGCCGGGAAACCCAGCGACTGCGCCGCAATAACGACTTCATCGGGCTTAAGGTGAAGTGCAGCGGAAATCTTGTCGGTGCGAAAGCCCGTACGAGCAACGCAGGCGAGATTCATGGCTGCGGCAGCCAGATAGACCGACTGCAGTTTGATGCCGACGTCCAGCGTGCAGGCGCGGATGCGTGCTTCTCGAATTTCAGCTTCGTCTACGGCCGTCTTCTTGATTTTCGGCGCAATGGTTTCAACGGCGTTGGAGAGAAAATTGCGGGTGCGGGCATAGTTGGCAACGAAAACGAGCTCAACGGGCGGCACCGTGAGCTGCGTCTGAAGCAGATACGTCTGATCACGAACATCATGGAGTGAGCAGAAGAGCACGCCGTTTCGTTCAGGAACCCAGCGCCAAATGCCGTTTGCCTTCAAAACATAGATATCCGTTTCGCGCCAATTGAGCGCGGTAGCGGTCGTCCGCCGTCCGCCCTTGCGGTTGATGCCGTCAGCGGCGTAGAGAATGTTCGAGAGGAGCTGATCCGGGAGCGGCTCATTGCTGAAGTTACGCTGCGAGCGGCGTTCGTTCAACGCCGTGAGCACAGACATATCCATGCCCTGCGGGGCTGGCAGGGGGCGGAAGACTTCGCCTTCAGAACGACGCTCGCCAAAGCGGCGGTCGATTTCGGCGCGCAGTTCATCAAACTGATCACCGAGTTCATTGGTTATTTCTGCGATAGCTGCAAGGGCCTTTTTTTGAATCTTCATTTGGAGTTCCGGGCGTATTCGTCCGGCCTGCTAATAAAATGTCGCTCGCCGCGTGCTCAACCGCCAATCATTGCGGGAGCTTTCGGCTGTCGACGATATCGGCTTGTGCAAGAAAGGAAGTGCTGTGGCAATTCAAATTGAAAGGATACAAGAACCCGACGGTGCAATAAGCTTCCGGATCTCAATGCCGGCGGAAAAAGCAGAAGCTTTTGCGTCGCTCATCAAGGCTGCTTTTCGGCTCGCGGGCGAGGAACCGGCAGTGTGGGATTCCGCCTTGGGTTTGACACAGATCTCGGGCAGCAGATCGGCTGAGGCGCCCGGCGTGGCGTTGAAGCGCCTGCGTCAGGAAAACCACATGACTCAGCGCGAAACGGCTCGGCTGCTCGGCTGCACCCAGGCGCGCATCTCCGATATGGAAGCAGGCGTAAAGCCTATTTCAGCCGAAGCTGCACAGCTTTTTGCCAAACGCTTTGGGGTCTCTCCCGCGCTTTTTCTGAAATGAGTCGTTGCCTTTCAAAGATCGATGTCAAAACCCGCACGTCGGGCGGCAATGAGCGCTTCGGTGCGGTTCGATGCACCAAATGAGCGGTAGATCGCGGCAACGTGAGTTTTGACTGTTCCTTCAGAAAGATCGAGCTCTCGGCAGATGCGCTTGATGGGGGCGCCCTTGGCAAGCTGAGCCAAGACGTCAAGCTGACGATCCGTCAGATGCGGCGGAGCCGATTCGGGTGCTTTCAAACGTGCGGCTGTGCGGGTGAAAAAGCCGTCCTTTTGACTTTCGGTCAAAAGCTTTGAAGGAATGTACACGCCGCCCTTAAGCACAAAATCGATGGCACTTGAGAGCAGTTCTGTGTCGAGCGATTTAGGCACAAAACCTGCGGCACCCAGCTGCAGCACGCGCATGATGCTTTCCTGGTCTGCGAGGCCCGATACAACGAGAATTTTGAGCATCGGCTGACGGCGGACGATCTCCTCCATCAGTTCCGTGCCGGTGACGCCGGGGAGCGACAGGTCCAGGATGAGCAGATCGGCATCACCTTCACGGTCGACGAGCGGCATCGGCCGTCGCTGCCGTGTGTACGTCCGCTTCCGGATCGCGGTCTTCAAGAAGGAGCGTAAGGGCGCCAGCAACCAGTGCATGGTCGTCAACGATCAAATACTTCATCGGAATGCCTCAGACGATCTCAGCAATAAGCACTGAGACTGCAGTTCAAGCGGTGCGCACTGCACCATAATTCGAGAATCTGAAAAGTGTAGCGGATGCGCGCAGAGGCGAAAGGTGTCTGACAGGTCAAATTGCCGATTTGCGCGCAACGATATGTGTCTTATGTCTACTGAAGTTTCATTTGCTGCATCGGATAGCGCGTCGGCGTCTTTTGATGCGCTTCTTGCATGCCTCTCACACTCTCGTTTTAGAAGCCGCTTTCATTTAGGGGCTGCCGACATTGAGCTCATCGGCCGAAAAAGTCTCCCTGTAGTGCGCGAACACGCCGTGCGGTTTCTCTTGGAGCGTCTCGCGCCGGCCAACCCCGTCAACGACGGCAGGCAGACGCCGTGGCGCGGACATCCGGTTTTTCGGGCTCAGCATGCCTGTGCCTGCTGCTGTCGAGGGTGTCTCTTCAAGTGGCAGCAGATTCCGCCGGATCGCCCGTTGTCCGCCGAGGAGGTTGAACGTCTGGCGGATCTTTTGATGGCGTGGATTTCGCGAGAACTGGTTCGTGCTGGAAGGGATCCCCAAACTTATCAAGCGCCGCATGCGGCAGAATCGGGTTTTCCGTCCAGCTCGAATAAGACCAGGGGGCGCAAACGAGCTCAAGCCGCAGATTCCCGAAGCGCGAAAGCGTCGTTTGCCGAACCTTCCCTTTTTGATGAAGTCTGAAGACCGCCCGCGTTAAGCACTTGCGGTTAAGCACAAAAATGAAGCCGCCGCAGCAAAGAGCTGTCGGCGGCTTATCAGAGGCGCCTGCAGCGCATCAGCGCTGCAGATCCTGCGGGCGATTAGTTTTCGTTGCCCGTCGGCGTGAGACCGTGACGAGCTGCCCAGGTCCAGGGGTTGGCGAGCCAGTCAATCAGGACTTCGCGCTGCGCCTGATCAATCTTGCCGACCTCAACCGCCTTGTCGAGAACCAGCGTGAAGTCGAGCAGTTCGTGGCAGACAACCTTCTCGTTCTGGAAGAGCTTGATCGTTTCATCGATCCCGAAGGACGTGATGGCGAGGCAGTCCTCCACAATCCCTTCTTCAGCTTTGATGCCTTCAACAGCCGAGAGCAGTGAAAGACCCGTCGAGATGTGATCTTCAATGATGAGAATGCGCTTGCCCTTCACGGAGGAACCTTCCACACGGCTGTGGTCGCCGTAGGTCTTCGGGCGCTGGCGCACGAAGATTGAGGGTTTGCCGAGGCGATAAGCCAGAGCTGCCGCGTGGGAAACACCGGCGCCTTCAACGCCGGCAATGATGTCGAACTTCAGACCGAGCTGGGCAATGCGCGAGCACATCGTTTCGATGATGTCGCGCCAGGCATCCGGATGCGCGGTCAGCGAGCGGTTGTCGACGTAGATCGGCGTGACGAGTCCGGACTTCAGACGCATCGGGCTGTCGGTCATGAAGGAGACGGCGCCGTAGTTGATGAGGTGGCCGGCGAGGATGTCGTTGGCAATAGGGGAAACGTACATTTGGAATTGGCTCCTCAGTCTGAATTAGTCGATGCCGATCGCCTTGCGGCCGTTGACGGTGGCGATCTTCACAAGTTCGTCGAAGTAGTCGAAGCGGCAGCCCGTAGCGAGCGTGGTCATTTCATGCCACATGTCGCCGGCGTTCCAGGGAACCATGGCGTCGCAGACATTGTCGGTACCCAGTGCAACCGTGATGCCGGCCGGAACCATTTCATCAACCGGCGTCATGGAGTTATGCATCGGCACGAGCTCTTCGGAGCGCGGCGTATCAATCCAGGGCAGGCGATCATCATCATTTGAGCGCGGCGCATCAGTGCATAGAGGCGTTCGCGATAGGCCTTGGAGTGGGCGCCGATCGAAATGCCGTGAATGGCGACCACGCGGCCTTCCATACCGTGCTCGATCGTTTTTTCGCAGAGCTGCTCGGTTTCGTATTCGAGCGACTCATTGAACTGGTCAACGTGCACGTGAACCATCTTGTTGCGTTCTTTTGCCGTCGAGAGAATGATGTCGAAGGCTTCGGCTCCCTTGCCGTAGTCGCGTTCGTCGCGCTTAGGCAGCGCGCCGATGATGTCCACGAGATCGGCGCCGATGTCGAACCATTTGCGGGCTTCCGGATGGATGACGCCCTTGAGGGTCTGATTGGCAAACTTGACGGTCAGCTGGTCCTGATAGTGCTCGCGGGCACGCAGACCCGCCATGATGGCTCGGTCTTCGCTCTGCGGGTCGATGTCGACAAAGGTGGCGAGGGCGGTCACACCTTGGGCGATCTGATTTTCAAAGAAAAGGCTGAAGCGGCGGTAGAAATCTTCTTCAGTAGATTCGCGCTTCAGCCGATCCAGCGCATCCCACTTCTGCTGCAGCGTGCAGGTGCGGCGCATTTCAAGCACGTCGGGCGAGAGCGTATAGGCGCGGTCGGCGTGCGCATGCGTGTTGACCCAGCCGCCCGCGGCTTTGATCGCGGGCTCGATCATGTCGCGGATCGTCAGAGGGGCGTTATCAGTCGTGGACATTGACGAAACTCCTTGGGAGAGAGAATAGTGGGAATCCTAACTCTATGAAAACGCCGCGCCCGTGGGCTTCACGAATGCGCGGCTTAAACTTTCGAGAGTTTATAGAACGCTATTATTCTTCGCCAATGATAGCAACAAGTGGTTACATATTCTGTCGGCCAGAACGGCTTTTCAGTGCTCTGCCGGCTGATGCATAAAATCGATTTGATGCTGCTTAAGAGGTGAGATCTTCTTGATTTTATTTATAAAAATTTCGGATGCGTGACTGGCGGAAAACAAGAATAGTCAGCCATGAAAAGAGTCCGCAGCCGGCAACAATGGCGCCTGCCCGCATCCAGGGCTCTCCCCATGCCATGCGCTGAAGAACAAGTTCCCACGCTGAGCGCAGCCATTCAATGCCCCAGAGGACGAGAAGTGCGCTTTGCAGCCAGACCATCCAGCGTTTCGGAATGAAAAGGAGCGGCACGGCAAGGAGCGGCAGCACTGAAACAAAGAGACCTAAGCCATGAAAGAGCAGGTGCGCCGCAAGCAGAATGTGAGCAAGGATCGGCAGGATAAGAAGCAGGAAAGGCATGGCTATTTACTTTTATTGTTGTTTTTGGGGGGCAGGGACGGTGACGGGGTTTGGGCTGCGGGTTTCATTGCTGGTTTAGCCCGGGCGGTGTTGCGGGGCTTGTCCGGCGCTTTGTGCACAAGTTTGTCGACGACATGACTCACTGCCATCAGCGGGTGAGAAAAAATCAGACGCGGACCGGCCCAGCGCATGACTTGCCGTGCGGTTTCCCGTTCGGCGGGTTTATAGCAGTGAATCTTGCAGCTGCCGCAGACGGGTTTGTCTTCGCCGTAAGGACAGCAGGCAAGACGTTTTAAGGCATAGTCGAGAAACGCCTGACATTTTGGGCAGAGCATATGTCCGCTCGTGCCATGGTGATAACTGCAGAACTCCTCGACCATCACCCGTATTGTTTGGGCTTCACTTTTCAGACGCGGGAGATCCTGCAGTCTCGACATGCGGTCCGGACGCGGCGCAGTGCGTGCGTTTGATCCCGCCGGTTTAGATTTGGGGTCAGGCGATGGGGCGGAAGAAACAGAAGTTGGCGCAGGGGTTTCAGACATGGCAGAAAGAGCAGACGAGTGCCGATTTTTTGGCCGCCGGCCGAGGTCTTTGGCGGCGGAAAGGAAAACAAGTTTGCTCGAGCGTAACATTGACGGATCGAAGAATACCTTAATTATGCTTTTTTGATGCAACATTTTCGTCAAACAGCATTCCGGGCAGACATTTCTACTTCAAAGGAAAAAAACGATGACGATTTATGACCCGACCGCTCTGCGCCGCGAGCTCCATGAAATGCCGGAACTCGCGCTCCACGAGAAACGTACCAGCGCTTATGTTGCTGAAAAACTGAAGGCCCTCGGCATTGAGACGCATGAGAATGTGGGCGGATCATCCGCGGCGCGGAACCCGGTCCCGTTTTCATGCTTCGCGCCGATATGGATGCGCTCCCCTTTGTCATTGACGGGAAGCCCTGCTGCATTCATGCCTGCGGCCACGACGGGCATACCGCTATGCTCCTCGCAGCGGCGAGCAGACTGAAGGACAAAATCAAACGCGGGACGCTGAAGCTCCTCTTTCAGCCGGCAGAAGAAACTCTTCAGGGGGCGCCCGTCATTATTAAGGCCGGTGTCATTGACGACGTGGATTACGCTCTGGGCGCCCATATTCGCCCGATTCAAGATGTCCCGGCCGGCATGCTCTGCGCAGCAGTTCGGCATACCGCCTCAACCACTCTCAACATTGTCATTAAAGGGCGCGGTGCTCACGCATCCCGTCCGCATCTCGGCATCAATGCCATTGATGCGGCGTGCGCCTTAATGAACGGCATTCAGGCGATCTGGCTTGACCCGAAGATGTCTTGGTCGGCGAAGGCGACGCAGATTCATGCTGACTCAGGAGCTACCAATACAGTGCCGGATCTTGCCCGCATTACTTATGACTGCAGGGCGCAGACCAATGAACTGATGGATGATCTGCTCGCGCAGATCCGCCGAGTGGCTGCCGGCACTGCGGCAGCCTACGGCGCCGAGGCGGAAGTGATTCTGCGTGATCAGAGCCCGGCCTGTTTGTATGACGACGATTTTGTGGCGGAAGTGGCAGAGGCCATCAAGGAAACCGCCGGCCCTGATAAGCTCGCGCCCGACTGCGGCGGCGGCGGGGAAGACTTCCATAACTATAAGCTTGCTCGTCCTGAAATCAAGGCCGCCTATTTTGGCGTAGGTGTTGGAGCAACGCCTGGACTTCATGCCTCCACGATGCATTTTGACGATACGCTGCTGCCGCTCGGCGTGGCAGTTTTTGAAAACGTTGTGCTTCGTCATCTCGGCTGAGCGGCGTTTCGGGCGATTGGATGCCCCGGTTCCGGCGCAGTTAAGCCGGAACCGGCATGAAAAAAGGCCGCAGTTCATGTTTTATTTGAACTGCGGCCTTTAAATTCGCCGGCAGAAGGATTAAAGACTCATACGCAGAATCTCAAGGACGCCGCTGCGGCTGATCGGACGCAGTGCGCCGTCAAAGGACCACCAGATCTTGGCCACATGATCGGCCATTTCTTCAAAGTGCTTGTCGTCGATGCCGACTTCGGAGAGCTTAGAAGGCAGGCCGATGGATTTGAAGAATTCGGCTGTTTTTTCGATAGCCTTTTGAGCGTTTTTCATGACGTCGTCCTGGGGATTCAGATGCCAAACGCGAACGCCGTACTGCGCAAAGCGTGGAGCCGTTTCCGGCGTCAGACTCCAGCGCATCCAGTTGGGCGTGAGAATAGCGAGACCGACGCCGTGGGTGATGTCGTAGAAGGCAGAAATCTCATGCTCCATGCCGTGGCAAGGCCAGGGACTCGGAGTTCGGCCGATCGAAAGTAGGCCGCAACAGCCAAACGAACTCACCATCATGAGCTGGGCGCGGGCTTCATAGTCGTCGGGAGCCGCAATGGCCTTGGGCGCATACTCAAAAACAGTCCGCAGAACCCCTTCGCACATGGCATCCGTGAAGGGATTGCCTTCTTTAACGAGATACTGCTCGAATGTGTGAGAGATGATGTCCGCCGATCCGGCCGCGGTCTGATTGGCCGGTACCGTGAAGGTGTAGGTCGGATCCAGAATGGAGGCTTGCGGAAAGAGATTTGAGGCGGCGAGGAACATCTTTTCATTCGTCGCCGAATTGCTGATGACGCCGGAATTGTCGTAGTCGCTCCCCGTAGCCGACAAGGTCAGCACGGCGCAGAAAGGAATGGCGCGGCCAATGCGGCTGTGGTCGAGCACTAAATCCCAAGGGTCGCCGTCATAGTAGGCGCCGGCAGCAATGCACTTGACAGCGTCAATCACGCTGCCTCCGCCGGCAGCAACGATGAAGTCGATTTTTTGCGCTTTGCAGAGTTCAACAGCACGCCGAATCGTGGAAATTTTCGGATTGGGTTCGATACCGGAAAAGTCGAAGACTTCGTAATCAGAGAGCAGTTCACGCAGTTTGTCGTAGAGACCGATGCGGCGAATGCTGCCGCCGCCCATCGCAAGCAGGATGCGGCTGCCTTTGGCGGGCAAAAGAGAAGGCAGCTCATCAATGCGTCCGCGGCCGAAGATGAGATGTGTGGGCAGATAAAGATCGTAGTTTTCCATGGGGATCTGAATTTTTTTTGAAGAGGAAATAATCCATCACGCCGCTTCATTTGGAATGGCGTTTGAGGATTGAACTGTTGAGCAGTATTTTGCCGCCCGGCGGGGACGGCGAAAGTGCGGTTGCAGTCAAAGAACTGCCTGAATTGCTCACCAGTCAACTGCAGCCTTTTTTTCGCTTGCGGCATGCAGTTAAAGACCCTTGGTTCCGGGCGAAGGGTTGTTTAATGGTCCAAAGCCAAAAATTCAGCCCTCATATTGGTTAGGGATGCAAAGCATCCAGTGCTGCACTGGTTATCGGCCGTCCTCTGGGCGGCCCGATATTCGAGATCAAAAAAGATCAAGGGCAGTTAGCCTCCTGAATAGATAGGAGGCTAGGGAAGTTGAGCGCTCTGCTGAAAGCCTTGCGAGGAAGTTACAGCAGAGTCACCTTGATGCCGGCACGCTCAAGAAAGTCCAGTCCCTCGCGGCTTCTGTACAGCTCGTGATAGAAAACCTGTGAAATGCCGCATTTTTGAATCAAGAGTGCGCAGTGGATGCAGGGGCTGTGTGTAATAAAAATCGCAGCATCTTTGGAGGAATAGCCGTTTTCGGCGAGCTTCGCGATGGCATTGAGTTCCGCGTGCTGGACCTCCGGACGGGTGACGAGTTTGCCGTCAACTTCCATTTCACAGCAGTTGTCGTACCCCGTCGGCATACCGTTCCATCCAAAAGAAATAATGGAGTGGTTTTTCACGATGACGCAGCCCACCTTGAGCCGCTTAGCGTAGCTGCGCTCCGCGGCAATCTGTGCGATACGCATATACATCTGGTTGTCTTTGACGATATCCATTCCATTGCTCCAATGACAGCTGTTGCGGTGAGCCGAAGCGAAGCATGAATTTTAGCGAGTCAAAGCGTGGGTTTCAGAGGTGAGCTCAATAAGCTTTTTGGATGACTTGCAAAAAACGAACGCCTTCCAGACCGCTGTCGGGAAGGCGTCGAGCAGCTCAATGTCTGCGCTTAGTTCAGAGTGAAGGCTTTTTCAAGATTAATCGGGAAAGCCTGATAACCGAACGTATCCCAAAGGACAATATCGACGACAGGTGTTGTTTCTCCCCACTTGTATTCACAGATATGAGGATTAAGGCGGCCGAGCTTATTGCCTTTCTTTTCCGGAGAAGCGCCGAGACCAGCTGTCGACCAATACACCATCATCGTGTCGGTATCTTCCATGTACTTTGTGAGACCCGTCACAGGACTGAAGTACGGATGGCCGAGTTCCTTGCCGACCTCCCAGATCTGTTCTACCGTCATCTTCTTTTGATCGATCTTATAGACCACCGCGCGCGAGTACTTCATGTCGGGCAGCGGGGGCTGCTCCATGCCGCGGGCATCACCGTTATCAAAAACAGAGAGGTACAGCACGTCTTTATTGGACTTGGAATCAATTCGCCAGGCGGTGTGTTGAGTCCAGGACCAATCAAAGCTGCCTTCGCATTTAGAGTTTTCACACTTGATGGGTTTGCCGTTGTGGTCGACCGGAGTCAGAACTTTTTCTGCCCAGCCTTTCTTCCAGCCTTCTGGAGATGCCAGAATCCATTTGACCTTCTTATCACGGCCGATTTTCACGATGCCTTGGTGACGAGAGGAAATAATGATTGCATCGTCGGTCGGATCATAGTCAACGGAGTTCACATGTGCCCAATTGCGTCCAGGGCCCGTACCGGCGATATCGCCGAATTGTCCGTTGGCATCCATCTTGGCGAGGTCTTCAGCCGATAGCGTCTGCCCCGACTTCGATTCGTCAATATTGAGGCATACGGCTCCCTGATCCATTGCTTGAACCACATTGGAACGGTACGGGTCAAGAATATCAAACAGTCTGAAGTCGTCAACTACACCGCCGTTCTGATCAATTTCAACGATAACATCACGAACGGTATGAACGCGTTTGCCGTCAGGACGGCGGTAGTCAGAAGAGGCTACACGCAGGAAGCTGTGTCCATTCTGGGCATTGTCGAAGGCGTGTGAATAATCCGAATAACTTTCCGGCAGGCGGCGATTGAAGATCTCTCGTCCCATCAGATCGTATTTGACATACCGCTGACCAAAGCCCCAGGTAAGTGCGCCGTCATTGGTTTGTTGGAAGCCCATCATGAAGCCGGAGGTCCAGGGATCCGCCGGGTCATTGATGATGCCGTTGAGAAGATACCAGCGCAGATCACCGGAAGTATCAATAATGCCGACCTGAGAGTTGAAAGCCCACTCTAGAGCACCGCCGGACGGATTATTCCAAGTGAATCGAGCACCGTGCGGCGAAATCGGCGAAAGCTGATTGTCGACGAGATAGAGGCGATTCTTGAACTGAGGATCTACCTTGATAACTTCAGTTTGAAACATCGTGCCTTTTTGTGCAGGCATGCCATTGGACAGTGTGAAAACGGGCGGCGCATAGAACTGATAGCTTTCAGAGAATTTTTCAGCTTTCCCATTGAATAGGCGTGTGTATTTCACTTCAACCGTATTGAGATAGTCTGGATAAAGGCCAAAAATGGGAATGCCGGCATTGTTTTTCAGCTGTCGTTTGGAAACTTTATATTTGATTTCCTGTCCGTTTTGCTTGGGCACAATCCGAACTTCAACATCCTGCAGTTCATAGCCGCCGTTGCGAATGATGGCTGTGAGCGGGGCAAGTTTGTATGGGTTGACAATGACTTCACCAATGTTGCCTTGAACCGCAAAAGTGACCGCGGGTCCTGAAGGGCCGCCGCTGGCGGCAACAAGACCGGGCAGTGATAGGAGACCTGCAGCGCAGAGCGCAAGCGCCGTCTTTTGAAATTGCATATACGTGACTCCCTGAGGTGGTTTGACATCGTCGAAGCTGATCTTTATTCGACATAAAAAGTCTATTAATTCAGGGCGTTATGTTGTATACTCTTTTATCCGATATAAAAATGAAAGGCTGCAATCCTTTTTTGCGAAAAATAAAACGATGATTGACCACCAAGATACAGATCTGCCTTTGAGTATTCGGGATGAAGCGTTTTGTCAAATTCTGAGACTTATGTGCGGACTTCTAAGGGAGCCCGTTTTGACGCGCGCTGCGGAGAGCTTAGGCATCACAACTCCGACGGCATCACGACGACTTGCCCGCGCGCGAGAGTGGTTCGGAGATGAACTCTTCATTTATTCTGCGGGCCGTATGGTTCCGACGCGCCGAATGATTGAACTTGAACCCGTGTGCCGGCGCATGATTGAAAATTTAGACGAACTCTTTACTTCGCCGCACCCGTTTGATCCTCACAAGGCCGAAGGCGTCATCCGTATCGTGGCTGTCGACAATGCTTTCCTTACGCTGCTTTCGCCGTTGATTGTTGAACTAGAAGCGACAGTTCCCGGCGTGAAGTTTGAGATCTACGATCGCTATTCGAACATGCTTGAATCCATGCGCGATGCCAAGATAGACCTTGCCATCTATTCAACTGAAGGGAAGGCTGTGCCGGCAGGATTCATTGAAATGCCGCTTTTCACATCTGACCATGTCTTGCTTGTACGCCGCAATCATCCACTGAAGGCCATTGCTGCGCATAACGGCGGGCTGACTTTCGAAGACACAGCTCGATTCAAACATATCGGTATTGCACTGGCGATGGGGTCCACTGAGAATCGGTTCATTATTGGTCAGCAATGCAATCTGGCTGACAAAATTTCGTGTGAGATGCCTTATTTCGTGGCCGGAGCCTGCCTTTGCTCTGAATCTGATCTTTTAATGCGTATGCCAAGAGAGACCGCATTGAAGCTGGCGCGTTATTTCCCTGTTGAAATCCTTCGGCAGGAGCGAGGTCTCAAATTACCTTGGCGTCCGGGGCTTTTTTGGTATCGCAGCTCTGATACACCGTTGCTCACTTGGGTAAGGTCAAAAATAACCATTGGCGCGAAGCGGATTTTTGAAGAAGCCGAGAAACTGCTGCCTTTTGATCGTTGATGTATTTGCAGATTCAGATGTGAAACCCGTGCAAAGCAGGACTGGCAAAAATATAAAAGCCCGATCCATAACAGATCGGGCTTTCACGAACGGAATCGCTCTTTGCTAATCAAGCAGAATTACTTGACGCGGTTGCGGTATTCGCTCGTGCGGGTGTCGATTTCGATCTTGTCGCCGGTGTTGACGAAGGCCGGAACGGCGAGTTCGAAGCCGGTAGCCAGCTTGGCGGGCTTCATGACCTTGCCGGAGGTGTCGCCCTTGACGGCGG
>OCHM01001059.1_pt1 | contig 14127 bp, 10 predicted proteins | sample 1538901 | NCBI WGS metagenome assembly OCHM01 (sample SAMN04571734, study PRJEB22368) | human gut metagenome | biome: human gut; material: stool | host: Homo sapiens | place: Luxembourg | collected 2012-11-08 | reverse complement strand
ATAAGAGGCAAAGAATAAAAACAGAGCCGTGACACAGTTCAGTTTACACTACCTTTTTTTTCCTACTCCTGGCAAAAACTACTTTTTCTTGTTAGGATATGCAGATGGATATTATATTGACCAAAAGGACATTAAAGATGAATTTATTTCCTGTCAAGCTATAGAAGATGTTAAGGATATAAACTTCAGTACATCTGACAGTTACTTGAAAATCATGATTTATGGTAAGTAAAATAGAGGGAAGATTAGCTCAGTACTAAATCTTCCTCCTTTTCTTTTGTCTTGGGAATTTGTCTTAGGGTTAAACTTTACTATACCTTTATCTTCTTGCAGTCGATAAAGGATATGTTATGATTATATAGGTGTAATTTCTTTGTCTCTATAATATGTAATATGTGTATGGAGTTTTTACACCTCTTAAATGTATATTTAAGGTATCTCATTCTGTAAGGAATGAGTACATGTAGGTTTATCCCCAAGTGAATTTATTGCAAAACCAAGGATATTCCAAATTTCTGCAATATACTGATTAAGTGCTTATAATCTCTTCTCTTTTTTGTCTTACCTATCAGATTGTTGACTTCCTTCAAAGATACGTTTATGGTTTTGTTCTGATTTCCCTCTACTATCATCTGGGGAATATAAGGAAATCTCTGAGATAATCTTTCAATTTGACTGACAACTCTTTTACCATTATTGAGTTTCTTTACCTTATCTCTCCAGTCTATATGCTCTTCTGGAATATCAAGAATGTTCTGGTTAAAATACTTCTCCAATGTCTGTATAAAATCACTGTTGTGGTCATCTGTATAAAACACATTAATGTCCTTGACTTGTCTGATAGCTATTCTTGTTGTTAACTGAACATACTCCCAAAGCATATATCTTGTAAGAGTCGTGTTTGTTTGGAAAGCCTTGTTAAATTTTTCTGAAGAGGTTGAAACAGGAAGAGACCATTTACCAAGGAGGATAATGTTACTGTAATCCTTAAAGTCATTTACAGCTTTACTTTCAGCACTTCCGTAATAGATAATACTGTAGAGGTTTTGTGATATACTCGTTTTTATTAGCTCTTCTGAAAGTAAAGCAACAAGAGTACTATCATTACTGCTTTGAGCATCACTTATTATCCCATTATCTTCCCCCTTAAAATCATTCCAACAGGCAATAAGAGTTTTTCCTTTTACACTGGAAAGAATAGCGATTACGGATTGAACCATACTCTTTATTAACTCTTGATGATTTTTGCTTCTACGGTTAAGATTGGGAACATTAAAGCTATGGAAGTCAGCTTTGGCTCTGTACTTATTTGGAATGTCAATAAGTCTGTATATGCTTGAATCCTTGAATAGTACATCACCAGCACCTTCCATTATCAACACAAGACTATTATTTGTTTGGAAATCACAAGGGGAGAATTGAATGGCAGCATCACCTTGTACTTTCATCATATTGGAATATTCGTGTTCGATTACGGAGAGAGCTGTTTCTGTCTTTAGCTTTCCCAATACTGTTGTCGTGTCAAATAAAGCAGCATCAGAGTGAGCAATGAATGTGTTATAAAACTTTTCCATTGCCACAAATTCTTTTGCCTTATACCCTCCATTACCATCATCTGCCCCAAGAACACCCAAAAGCTGTTTAGATACAGTTGCATACTTTTGTATAAAGCCAGGAATCTCATCAATGATAATCCAACGGCGAGTATTGGGATTATTCATCAACTTCTTCCAGTCACCATCAAAAGGGGACTGGGCTACACCATTTTTATTGTAAAGCAGATATACAGGTGGATATTCTGTATAAAGCCTAACATTGGTCATTATCAATACCTTCTTCTTTGTCACTTCTTCTGGGCTGTTGGCATATTCATTCTGAACATCATAATCGGTTTGAGAATGAATCAGCATCATGTCATTTGCATCTAAGCCTAATAGATTCAGCAAATGAGAGTGTAAAGTATTGGCACTAACGATGGAATCAACCACAATCAACATTCCTTCCATATAGTGCGTCAATATAAATCGTTCAAGCCAGTACGTCTTACCTGAGCCGCATCCTGTACTCAAAATAAAATTGCCAACATCATCAGGCAATTCCACGCTACAATTCTTTAAGTTGATTTTTAATTTAGTCATAAATGTTGTTCATTTTGCTTTAATGAGAGTTTTGATTGGGTAAAATGGCTATTTGATTGTTGTATATTCCCCAAACTCCACTAAGAAAGGGAGAATGGGGATATACTCTTTACTTGTAGTTAATCTGAACGGTAAAATATTTGCTCGTTACCGTCAACTCGATTTTACCAGGGAACTCATAGTTACTGTCAAAGCCATGTTTCCTTACCTCAGCTGCAATTCTCCGCCAATACATATCAGTAACTTCCTTCATTGCAATATAGACATCAGGTTCGCCATTAATCTGAATCTTATCTGTGAATGTAGTATCGTCCATATCAAAAGCAGTAGAAGGCAGGTCAAGAATATACTTTACATCACTGACACATACATACGCTTTCAGTATTGCTCGATAAGGAACTGGCAAGGGACGAGAAAAAGAAAGTTCTACACGAGCAGGAAATGGCAATGTTCCAAATTTCGTTTTACTTCTCTCCTTGTAAAATACAAATTTCTCGCCCCAATCCGCTATAATCTGTTTGAGGACTTTTGAATAGTTACCGACTGTAGTTGTGGCAATGTACATTTTATCCTCAATAAAAAAAACTCTCATAATTGTCGAATTTTAGCCTCACACATTGAAGAGACGTATAAGGCGGTTATGGTAGTCTCCATACCAGATTTATAACTTTATATTATTCTGACCCAAGAAGAATGAGAAGGCTTTGTCAAGAATCTGCTTACGCTTCTCATCTTTTCGCTGCACCTTGGTACTCTTGGCATTCTTAATATCTGCAACTTCCTTGGCTGGGAGAGTATTGATAAACTTCTCCATCATGTCAGTAGCCCACTCAACACCCTTTCTGTTGGTTAATTTTTGAATGGACAAGACAATCTCTTTGGTAAACTCTTTCGTCTTTATGGTCTTGTCATCTCCTTCGCCAAATCTATCTTTAAGAGCCTTATGAATACGTTTGCCATATTCAATGTTTACGAAAAAATCACTCTCGTCACCGTTTGCTACTTGTCTTGCAGTGAGACGGTCAGGTTTGAGTGTTGCCAGCTGACATGCTGCTTGATATTTATAACCTTTAGAAACAAGGTCATTTATCATCACCCAACCCTCATGAGTATTTACACCGTCTTCTATCTGACGCTTAGCTACCATATCTTGCGTTTTCCACTTTGAGACATTGATATTTATCTCAGTAAATGCTTTGGCAAAATTGTAATAGCCATCCTTATCCTTCATCGGGAAATGTCCCATGATGAGAGGCCACTCCTGTATCGTTTGCAAGAAGTTTACTCGACCATGCCCATCCACTATGACAATACCATCAGAGTTTACAGGCTTGTCTTTGTTAGGGTCATTGGCAAATCGCTCTACTTTTATACCTGCCTTATCTGCCATCGGTACTGTTATAACGATTAAGCTCTGCTGTGCGCCATTATCAAGGATAGAGCGACCTGTCTTCTGCTCATCTGTACCATGTGTGCGATTTACACCAAGACCATAGAACTCAACACCTGCATCTTTAAGTCCCTTCAAGTTCAAAGAAGCAACATCGCCATTAGGGAATGTCGAGACACAATTAGGGTATTTGTCTTTAACACCCAGCATCTCATATTCGCAAAACTCTGTAAATGCCTTCAAGTTTGCCTCTTCATTGCTCTCCTGAGTACTTGTCTGCTCAACGGCAATGTTTCCAATTTCTTCACTAATGGGCTTTATAGCCACGTTTTCTAAATCATTTGCCATAATTCTTTATTTTTTTGTTGTTGCTAACTGCTGATGCGTTTTGTCTTGCTTTCATCAGTTCAAGAGCCAAGTCTGCATCAATTACTATTACTTTGCCGTGCTGACTGATTGCTGAATTTAAAATGCCGCTGCTTTTAATTTTTGAAGCAGTTGACTTACAAACTCCAAGCAGTTTCGCCAGCCCTGCCAATCCATAAACCAGATGTCTTGTAACCTCTGGCGGTTTGTCGTGAGGATAGTCTGTAGGAGTTGCAAACATATCCTCAATCATTTCTTTCAAGTCACCCAATGTTGCCTGGATGATTGGTTTGTTCTCTTTTTCCATTGTTGTTTTTGCGTGGCTTTAGTGCCAAATCGCTGTGCAAAGGTATGAACGGATTTGACGATTAAAGAATAAAATTATCCCAAGCGGATTGTTACGGAAAACATTTTTTTTAACGGAAAAGTTTTTGGAAGTTACGGAAAATGTTTTCCGTAAAACGGATTGTAATTTGACTGATTAGTGGATGCTATAGGCACAAAAAATAGCCATCGCTCTGAAGTGAACGACAGCTACTATATGCAACTCGAATAAAAGAAGTATGATACTATATATGGGGTTGCTTAAAAACATAATTGCAATACCCTCAAATAAAATTGCATAATGGGGGGACTATTAGGGGGACTACTTTGTAAGATTTATGGCTAAAGTACAGTATTAGGCAAAAGCACAAGTTGCAAATGGGTACAATCTTTCCCAATCATAAATCAACAAAAACACCCAAAAAGACGGACAACAGCGCAAAGTCAGCGTTAAACAAATATAAAAATAATATTGCGCAATGGGGGACTACTTCGGGGGACTACTTAAAACTATAAAAAAGAAAAAGTCCTGTAAATCAAAGACTTACAGGACTCTATTGCGGAGAGAGAGGGATTCGAACCCCCGGTACCTCTCAGTACGCCGGTTTTCAAGACCGGTGCATTCGACCACTCTGCCATCTCTCCATAGGGTGTTTGAGATGCGGTGCTCGCAGTGAAAAGTAATCACTTGAAAGCGTCACTACATTGCGGAGAGAGAGGGATTCGAACCCCCGGTACCTCTCAGTACGCCGGTTTTCAAGACCGGTGCATTCGACCACTCTGCCATCTCTCCAATAAAGGAAATGCGATAGATGTAGTCTTGCAATCGCAGTGAATTACTTTTTCACTTTGCTTTATTAGCGGGTGCAAAGTTACGCTTTTTAGTTTATACCTCCAAATTTTCGGCTTACTTTTTTCGTCGAACAGCGAAAAATCATTGATTTCAGCTCCTTTGAACGTTACTAAAGCTATAACATCACCTCTTAAAAGCACAAAAACAAGCTTGCTTGTTTTGCAGTGTCTTCTATTTGCAGTAACTTTAAATAAGTTACGCTGCACCTCAACAATAAAAATATGCAAGCTTGTTTTGAAGTGTCTTCTATTTGCAGTAACTTTAAATAAGTTACGCTGCACCTCAACAATAAAAATATGCAAGCATATTTTGTATTGTCTTCGGTTTGCAGTAACTTTGCACTTATGATTTATCCAAGCAACTTTGAAAACAAGATACAGTTTAGCGAGATACGCTCGCTGTTGAAGGGCTACTGTCTGAGTCAGTTGGGCAAGGACAAGGTGGACGCTATGGGCTTCACGGACAACGCGGAGCGCATCAACACGGCGTTGAAACAGACGCGCGAGTTCCGCCGTATGCAGGAAGAGACGGACGATTTTCCACTGCAGTTCTTCTTCGACATGCGCGAGTCGATAAAGCGCATACGCATCGAGGGCACGCACCTTGAGGAGAACGAGATATTCGACCTGCGCCGCTCGCTCGAGACGGTGGCTGGCATCGTGCGCTTCCTCAACCGCAGCGACGACGACGGCAACTTCGACTACCCTACTCTGCACGACCTTACAGAGGGCGTGCTCACCTTCCCCGACCTTATACGCCGCATTGACCAAATTCTCGACAAATACGGCAAGATAAAGGACACGGCATCGCCTCGTCTCGCCGAGATTCGCTCGCAGCTGCGCAAGGCGGAGGGCAGTGTATCGCGTACATTATATAGCATATTGCACGCTGCGCAGAGCGAGGGGCTCGTCGACAAGGACGTCACGCCGACTCTGCGCGACGGTCGCCTCGTTGTGCCTATCGCTCCTGCCATGAAGCGACGCATTAAGGGCATCGTACACGACGAGTCGTCGACGGGCAAGACGGTATTCGTGGAACCGACGGAAGTAGTTGAAGCGAACAACCGCATACGCGAACTGGAAGCCGACGAACGACGCGAGATAATAGTGATACTCACGGAGTTCACGAAGCTGGTGCGTCCGCACGTGGACGACATCGTGAACGCCTATCGTATGCTTGCCGAGGTCGACTTCATTCGTGCACGTGCCGAGTTCGCACAGCTCACGGGCGGCATCGAGCCGGAGGTGAGCGCAAAACCTGTTGTCGACTGGATTACGGCGAAGCATCCGCTCTTGTGGCTCGCGCTGAAGAAACAGGAGAAACCTATCGTGCCGCTCGACATCATGCTGACACGCGACCGCCACATCCTGATCATCTCGGGTCCGAACGCCGGCGGCAAGTCGGTCTGTCTGAAGACGGTGGGTCTGCTGCAGTACATGCTGCAGTGCGGTCTGTCCATCCCCGTGAGCGAGCGTTCGAAGGTAGGCATCTTCAGCGACATAATGATTGACATCGGTGACGAGCAGAGCATTGAGAACGACCTCTCTACCTACTCGTCGCACTTGCTGAACATGAAGAACATGATGCGCCAGTCTGGCGAGCACACACTGCTACTCATCGACGAGTTCGGCACGGGCACCGAGCCGCAGATTGGCGGCGCAATGGCTGAGGCGGTGCTCAACCAGTTTGTAAAGAAGCACGCGTGGGGCGTAATAACCACCCACTACCAGAACCTGAAGCACTACGCCGACTCGCACGACGGCATTGCCAACGGTGCCATGCTCTACGACCGCCACGAGATGCGGCCGCTCTTCCAGCTCGCCATAGGTCAGCCCGGCTCATCGTTCGCCATTGAGATTGCGCGCAAGACGGGCATTCCGGACGAGGTGATACGCGAGGCGAGCGACATCGTGGGCTCCGACTACATACAGAGCGACAAATACTTGCAGGACATTGTACGCGACAAGCGTTACTGGGAGAACAAGCGACAGAACGTACATCAGCGCGAGAAGGACTTGGAGAAGACTATCGCAAAATACGAAGATGAAATACGCGAGCTCGACCGCAAGCGCAAGGAGATTCTGCGTCAAGCCAAGGAACAGGCGCAGGAACTGCTGAAGGAGAGCAACCGCAACATCGAGAACACGATCCGCGAGATACGCGAGTGTCAGGCGGAGAAGGAGGAGACGAAGCGCCTGCGCGAGGAGCTGAAGGCGTTCAAGGAGGACGTGAACGAGATAGACACCAAGTCGGCTGACGACCTCATCGAGAAGAAGATGCGCCAGATAATGGAGCGCAAGGAGCGACGCGAGAAGCGCAAGAAGGAGAAGAAGGAGAACGCTGCGAACCCAGCCACCTCAACATCCCAACTCTTCAACTCCTCGACATCACAACACCTCAACTCCTCAACACCTCAACACCCCTTCAAGACAGGCGACACGGTGCGTATGCGCGGACTCACGACGGTTGGTCGTGTGGAGTCGGTTGAGGGTAAGGAGGCTACGGTGGTGTTCGGCGACGTGCGCACAAAGGTGAAGACATCGCGCCTGGAGCACACCACGAAGACACCGGAGTCGACGCTACCGCCAACGTTCGGCATCAGCCGCGAGACGCGTCAGACCATCGACTCGCACAAACTCAACTTCCATCAGGATCTCGACGTGCGCGGAATGCGTGGCGACGAGGCACTGAATGCCGTGCAGCACTTCATCGACGACGCTATACTCGTGGGCATGTCGCGCGTGCGCATCCTCCACGGCAAGGGCAACGGCATACTCAGACAGCTCATACGCCAGTATCTGCAGTCGGTGCCAAACGTGACGCAATGCAAGGATGAGCACGTGCAGTTCGGCGGAGCCGGCATCACGGTCGTAGACTTCTAACTCGTAAACGTAGCGGAAGGCTACGCTACAAGATACAACAATAAAAAAGGCTGACTCTTAAGCTGCAAAACCGCAGCAAGAGTCAGCCTTTTCTTATGCTTTAATCTTTATTCTTCTAAAGAATACCTGCCTCTCGGCAGTGGATTTATGAATGTTTTGCCATCGGACACCGAACGCAACCCGATCAGATTCCGAACGCAACCCAATCAGATTCCGAACGCGAACCGATTAGATTCCGAACGCGAACCGATCAGATTCCGAACGCGAACCGATGCCGATTGCATTACTATTCGCTCGTTAAAGAGCCTCTTCTGGCTTAGCTTCCTCAACCTTATCCTCACTGAGCACCAACTCGCGATAGATAACTGCATCGACCGAAAGCATTACGCAAACGCTTACAAGGAGACAAACAAGCGAAATGAGTACTAACAAGCCTGATGCGTCACCAAGTATCTGGAAGAGAATATAATAGGCTAAGAACAGCACAAAACCTACAACAAACTTCAGGAAGAACACCTTCAGCTTGTAGCCCATCATCAAACGGTTGCTCTCAGAAAGACACAAAGCCCAATTCATACCCTTACCTACAAGAAGATAAACAGCAAGCATCCAACTGAGCGAGAGTACTATTGCCGGAATGATCATGAACAGGAAGGCTATCGATACGGCAGAGGTGACGAGTGCCTGAAGGATGAAATACTCACCCATACAATGACGATATTTCGACTCGAAGATGAACATCGGACTAATCATCTCGCCCTTGCTAAGCTTCACCGGCAATGTAGCCAAAGCTATCGTGGTGCCCACATTAACGTAAGGAATCCATACGGTGACGAGCCAAAGCAGCACTGACAATACTATTGGCACAAGATTTTTTATACCTATAGCAAACGCGTCCTTCAAAGAGGGCACAAACAGAAGTTTTTCTTCCATAGTTTTATATTTTTTTAGATTAATTATGTGGTTTATGAATATGTAGGGACTACATTCATTATTGTTGGCAATTCAGACTACTTAGCAATCTTCATAGTCTTCACAGCACCGTCGGCAGTCTTCACTCTTACGATGTATGTACCCTTACCAAGTGTAGAGAGGTTGTTGCCAACCGCTACACCGCTGAGTGTGTGTACAGAAACCTTAGCGTCAGCCGGAACCATTACGCCGTTGATAGCGTCTACTACGACCTTCACGGTGATAGAAGTTGTGGCAGCCTCCGACTCCTTATCCTTGTAGACAATAACCACCTTGTAGTTGTGTTCGCCTGCGAATGTCTCGTCGGTGTAAACCTGTGTGTACTTGCCTGCGCTACCCGGAGCCTGACCTTCGAATACCTTAACCACTTCCTCGCCCTCGTAAACCTTCACGGTGAGCAATGCGCCAGCTGGCAGATCCTTGCCGTCGACATCCTTAGTCGGGTTAGTCCATGTCAGTGCTACACTCTTCTCTGCAGTAAGTTCAGCTGCTGCGAAGCCTGTTGCTGCCTCTGTAGCCACTGTCACCTCCGGTTCGCCACTGCCCTTCTCAGCAAGGCTGAAGTCGAAGATATAGCCGTAAGCATTTTCACCAGTTGCATCGCTGATATGGAAAGCAACATAGTAGTCGCCTGCCTTTTCTACGGTGAACTCGAACGTGCTTGGATCGCGGTCGTACACGGTGTTAAGTTCAAAAATGCCGAGGGTTTTATCGAACGAGCCCTGCACCTTCTTGTTCGTACCGAGCTTCATCGTCAACGATGTTGTAGCAGCCTCAAGACAGGTGCGGTTCACTGCTGTGTGAGCCTTCGCTACGTATGTCTTGCCTGGCTCAAGCTTAAATAGTGGAGAAATCCAATAATCGTTGGCATTAGTGCCCCAGTCGCTGCTGAAGCCAACGCAAGGATGCTCCTTGCCTACCGGATTCCAGTCGGCACCGTACTCCTGATAACCAAATGAATTCCAGCTCCATGTAGAACTTACGTTGCCACTGCGGTCCATTGCCGTCCAACCTTCTGCACCTTTTTCTTCAGCGAACGAAGTAGCGTAAGGCAATGCTGCAGGAGCATCGGGCTCACCTTCTGCATTTTCCACAATCTGTACAGAGTAGATGCTGATAGCATCAGTTGTGGTGTTAGGTGTATGACCGAGAGCACGGAACGCGATCTGATATACGTCGTCCTTGGTAACATTGAGTATCCACTTGTTCTTCACCTCACCACTCTCGCCAACTTTAGCTGGGAGTTTAGAACCGATGTAGTCGATAGATAGCTGCTTACCTATCTCCTTGCCACCTACGAAGTAGTCGAGCATAAGGTCCATCGTGTTACCTTCGCCCGAAGCAGCATCCATGGTGATGGTGTACGACTTGCCTTCCTTCAGCTCGAACCTCGGAGAGACGAGCCAGTCGCAAGTTCCAGACTTAGTGTCTACGCCCATGTGAGCAGCTGGTTTGCCAGCAAAGTCGGATGCGGTGTAAGCCCATGTCACGCCCGGAGTATCGCTGTTGTCCAGAGTTGTCCATGTGGCGAACTTCTCAGCCGAGTCGAATGTCATATCGTAAGGCAGTGTGCCGTCCTGGTCTACAGCTGGTGGGTCAACTGGGTCAGGAGTCTCGCCGCCTGTCTTCTCTGCGATATCGAAACTGAAAGCATAAACATATTCGTTAGAAGAAGAAGCGAACGTGCCTACTCCATGAAATGCAAAGTAGTAAGCACCGTCTTCAGTCACATTAACATCGTATGAGTTATCGTACTGCACGCTTGTTTCGGGCATCTGAATATCGCTAACCGTGGTAAAAGCAGACGCATCGGTTGCCGATTTGCCGTATTCCAAAGAGAGCTGGGCTTTCGTAAAATACATTCTACCTGTATTTACCTTTACGGTATATGTCTTGTCTTTCTTAAGGTCGAAAGCCGGAGAAACATAATAGGCATTTGCTCCACTTACACTCGTCTTCATGCAATAGCTTGGTATAGCCGACCACGAACCTGGAGGGCAAAAACCATCACTACCCCAATCGGCGTTGAAGAACCATGGTGTACCAGAATTTCCGCTGGCATCAATATTGGTCCAAACGTCATTAGTAGAATTGAACGAGATAGAGTAAGGCAGTTCTACAGTGCTCTGGGCAGAAGCATTCGTTGCGCCAAACAACGCAAGAAGAAGCCCCATTGTGTTTAGTAACGTCTTTCTCATAACTACAAATTTTAAAAGTTAATATATTTATGTTTACATACTTTCGTCACTAACTAAAGATGTATTAACTATACTAAACGTATGTTATACGATTGCAAATGTAATAAATATTTTAATACAAAGAAATATTTGACACGATTTTTTGTAGTTATTTTGTCATTTTGTTGTATAACGGAGACTCTCACCATGAATTTGTCATCAGTATAGCAGTGGTGTGCGAACACAAAAAGGAGGTGCTGTTCCTGTTCCGTCGAGCATCAAAGCTGAGCGGAAAGAACAGCACCTCCCATTAAACTGTGTATTCGTCTCTACTATTACTTCTTCTTTGCCGCAGCCTTCTCCTCCTTTGCAGGAGCAGCCGGCTTGTAAGCCTTGTTCAATCCGGCGATAACCTCGTTGGTGATGTCGTAAGCCTTGTCGGCATAGAGGAGGTTGTCGCCTGCCTTGCTCAGAATCAAGCCAAACTTCTTATCCTTGTTGTAAACAGCGAGGAAGTGCTGGATAGAGTCGCGCAGGGCGTTGTTGTAGTTCTCTGTCTCCACCTGGAACTCACCACTCAAGCGCTGGTTAAGAGCCTGAAGGTCGCTATTCTGCTTCTGCAGCGACATCTGTATCTGCTCAGCCTGCTCGCGTGTGTAGGCGTTCTGCTGAATCTTCTGCTGGAAGTTCATGTAAGCCTGCTCGAGAGTACGCTGCTTCTGCGCGAGTGTGTTCTGGATGTTCTGACCCTTCTTCTGCAGAATGAGCGAGTAGTCCTTGCAGAACTTGTACTGCGACATGATGCTGTCTACCTCTACGTACGCAATCTTAACGTCTGAAGGCACAGCCTGCTTGCCCTCTACCTTCTTCTCGTCAACCTGACACTTCGACTTGTCGCAAGAAGTCATTGCGAAAGCGGCAACAGTTGCGAGTGCAAGTGCGCCGAAAATGTTTTTCTTGTTCATCTTTATTCCGTTTTTAATTTTATCGTTTTGTACGCCTGTCGTATATACATTATATATTACAAGCCGATTTAGTAGGCACCGTTGCGCTCGCGAGCCTCGCGATCCTGATCCATCACGCAGTGAATGCCCTGCTTGCGCAAGCCCGGGTTGTCGTGCACGTGCTGCGAAGAGAACTTGCCGTTGCGCTTCAGCAGAACCTTTATCGACAACAATGCGAAGGCTACTGCCACTACAGCGAGGCTGATAAGCATTAGTTTTATCATATTTGTATCTGTTTTGACTAAAATAGATGTCTACCTACATTTAAAATAAGTGAAGATATTTTGTGGTGTCTTCCTTTTACACTATCTTTGCAAAAGATAGCCTCACCATTACATATCGCTACAAAGGTACGTCAATTCGGTGGTATGGCAAAATAATTTATCGAAAATTCAGATTATTATAACATCATCATAAAAAAATTAAGGAAAATGAGCAATTGCGAATTGAAACCTGCTCGCGTGTTCGAGCAGTTTGCTAAAATCAATGAGATTCCGCGCCCTTCAAAGCACGAGGAGCGCATGATAGAGTATCTTCAGGAGTTCGGCAAGAGCCACGGCTTCGAGACCGAGACCGACGAGACGGGCAACGTAGTAATCCGCAAGCCGGCCACAAAGGGTCACGAGAACGCGCCTACACTCATCCTGCAGAGTCATATGGACATGGTTTGCGACAAACTCGTAGACGTAGACTTCAACTTCCTCACCGACGCTATCCAGACTTACGTCGACGGCGAATGGCTCAACGCTAAGGGCACAACACTCGGTGCTGACGACGGCATCGGTTGCGCTATCGAACTGGCTATCCTCGACAGCGACGACATCGAGCACGGACCGCTGGAGTGTGTGTTCACACGCGACGAGGAGACAAGTCTCACTGGTGCTATGGGCATGAAGGCAGGCTTTATGAAGGGCGATATGCTCATCAACCTCGACTCTGAGGACGAAGGACAGATCTTTATCTCTTGCGCAGGCGGCAAGACAACATCGGCTCGCTTCACATTCGAGCGTGAGGCTGCTCCCGAGGGTATGTTCTTCCTCACAGCTTCTGTAAAGGGACTGAAGGGCGGACACTCTGGCGACGACATCAACAAGAAGCGCGCTAACGCCATAAAGATTCTCGCTCGCTTCCTCTACAAGGAGCAGGAGAAGATGGATCTCCGCCTCGCTCAGTTCAACTCGGGCAAACTGCACAACGCTATCCCACGCGACGGCAGCATCGTGTTCGCAGTTCCGGCAAGCGAGAAGGAGACAGTACGTGCCGACTGGAACGTGTTCACAGCTAACATCGAAGAGGAGTTCCACGTAACCGAGCCAGTTATGGAGTTCAACCTCGGTAGCACCGACGCTGAGAGCGTACTGCCGAAGGACGCAAGCCGCCGCTTCATCCTCTGTATGCAGGCTGTTGACAACGGTGTGTTCGCTATGTGTCAGGACGAAGCACTCGCATACATGGTTGAGACATCCAACAACGTAGCAAGCGTGCAGACTGCTGAGAACGAGATCAACATCGTGGCTTCGCAGCGCTCTAACGTGATGAGCAACCTCGAGAACGAGACAAACACCGTGAAGGCAGCCTTCGAACTGGCTGGCGCTGAGGTGAAGATGAGCGACGGCTATCCGGCTTGGAAGATGAACCCGAACAGCAAGCTCACCAAGGTGGCTGTTGAGTCGTACAAGAAGCTCTTCGGCAAGGAGCCTATCGTGAAGGGCATCCACGCCGGTTTGGAGTGCGGTCTGTTCTCAGAGCGCTACCCGAACCTCGACATGGTATCGTTCGGTCCTACTCTGCGCGACGTGCATACTCCTGACGAGCGTCTGCACATCCCGACCGTTCAGATGGTTTGGGATCACCTGCTCGACATCATGAAGCATCTCTAATATAGGAGGAGGGCGTGTCAAAACTCCCAATATAAATAACTAAAAACTCGTTGTACGTTCTTATGTGGATGTACAACGAGTTTTTGTTTTTCTACAAAAAAGAGCCTTATAAACAATTTATATGGCGTTATATGGGTCAAA
>OCHM01001053.1_pt1 | contig 14161 bp, 10 predicted proteins | sample 1538901 | NCBI WGS metagenome assembly OCHM01 (sample SAMN04571734, study PRJEB22368) | human gut metagenome | biome: human gut; material: stool | host: Homo sapiens | place: Luxembourg | collected 2012-11-08 | reverse complement strand
ATGGGAAGTAATCCCATGCCTCCTATCCGATTCGAAGGTCTTTTCGCGGCGGGGCCTTACGCGGCCTCGCCCTCAAGCTTTTCCTCAGGCTTCGCGGCCTTCGACGGGGCCGCGCCCCCTTTTTTTGATTCGTCCTCCTTCTTGGCGGGGGACTTGCCGAAGACGTAGAGGGAGCACATCACGCCCACGAGCAGGATCGTGAAGCCGATGACCATCGTGATGGTGGGCCATTCGCCGCGCCAGATGAGGGCGTAGACGACGGCGGAGATGCTCTCGAAGACGATGAGCTGGCCGCCGAGGCCGGAGGGCAGGCGCTGGGACATCTGGTTCCAACAGAGCATGGCGACCCAGCTGCAGAGCAGGCCGATCATGAGGGCCACGCCGAGGAAGCGCAGCGGCGTTTCACCGAGAAGCGACACCGAGGTGTCCATCCAGCCGCACGGCCAGGCGAGGATCGCGAAGGCGATCATGACGACGGGGAGCACCGTGACGCCCTGCAGGGCCGTCCAGGCGGACGAGCTGTGCTTCGGGTGGGCGAGAAGCCATTCGCCGTTCATGATGGAGAACCAGGTCCAGGAGATCACGGCCGCGATGCCGAAAAGCACGCCGATCCAGAAGTCGAGGCCCGTGGAGCCCGAGGAGGTGATGTACTGGAATTCGGTCCAGTTGGCGATCACGAGGCCGAAGAAGATGAGCACGAGCGGCGGCGTGATGGAGCCCCACGAGAGGCCGCGGCCCTCGCGCTGATAGCGCACGTTCGCCACGATGGCGACGAGCACGGGAATGACGGCCATGAACATGCCCGCAAGCGGAGCGCCCGACATGCGGATGCAGACGGTGATCAGGCTGTAGAAGACGACGTTGCCGAAGAAGGGAAGCCGGAAGGCTTCGATGATGTCGGGCTTCGTGAATCGCTTGAGGTCCTCCTTCATGAAGAACATGAAGGGCAGCGACACGAGGCCGAAGGCGATGAATCGCCCGAGGGCGACGAGAACGGGGTTGTACTGCGGTAGAAGAAGGGGCGCAATGTAAATGAGGCCCCAGAGAGCACCCGCAGCGATGCCAAGCAGAACGCCGATGAGCATGGGTTGACGATTACCGGTTCTTGCGTCCGTCTTTCACCCGGACGCGGTCCGTAACGGGCGACTGGTGTGAAAGGGATGGCGCCGCCCGTGCTTGACCCGGGTGGGCGCGCCCGCGCTCCTTTCGGAACCCGCCTGACGCTTCCCCGCCGGGCTGCCGGGAAGGTATCTTTTCCCGGCGCGACCGCCTCAATCCGCAACAGCCTTCTTCTGGTCTGAACGGCTGTTCAATGCGCTTGTTTTGGTCAGCCTCATGCTAACAAAAATGCGGGAAATACGCGAGATGCATTTAGGGGAAGTCCTTAGGTACTTCACGTAATCCCTAGGTACGAGGGGATTCTGCTGATTTTTGGCGGAAAAGTGCAAAGAAAAACTCAGTAAAAATACGTAATCACGAGTCGAAAATGCAACCTTATTTCAAAGTGTAACGTCGGTTACCGTGAGGAAAGGGGCGTTGAGGAGCCAAAACGCCTGCGGCGTTGTCTTTCCATGTCTTGTCAAGAACTGTGGTAGTGACGTATAGGCCTGAACGGGAATTCAGTGGGAGGTGATTCGGATGCGGGTTTGTTCTCTCCCGCATTGCGCCTGTCGATAGTAAGATGATAACGAAGGGCGACAAAGTGCGCCCTATGCTCGCCCGCGTCCCGTCGGGGCGAAGGGCGGAATCTCCGGACGTGGCCTCAGGAGAAGTCGGCTCGTCTGGAGTCAGTTTGAGGAGGAATTTACCATGACCGATCTTTCCCGACGTCATCTCATCCAGGGTGCAGTCGCCGCCGGTGCGGCTCTTGCAGGCTCCACCGTCGCCGTCGCCTCTCCGAAGCAGAAGTGGGACGAAGTCGTCGACGTGATCGTCATCGGCTCGGGCTTTGCCGGTCTTGCCGCCGCCATTGAGGCGAAGAAGGCGGGCGCGAACGTCGTCGTTCTTGAAAAAATGGCCACGTTCGGCGGCAACTCGATCATCAACGGCGGCATTCTGACCGCCACGGGCTGCCCGCAGCAGAAGCTCCACAAGATCGAGGACTCGGTCGAGCTGCTTGAGAAGGACATTCTCACGGCCGGCAACTACATGAACTACTCGAGCAAGGTCCGCTATCTGGCCGAGCATGCGCTCTCCAACTATGAATGGACCGTCAAGGAACTCGGCGTGCAGTACCTGCCCGACGCCATCGGCCAGGAAGGCGGTCACTCCGTTCCGCGCTACGTCACGACGACGAACGGCTCGGGTTCGGGCATCGTTACGAAGGAACTCGACAAGTGCAAGGAACTTGGCATTCCGCTGCGCAACCGCGTGTTCGTCGAACACATCATCCGCGGTGACAACGGCGTCGAGGGCGTTCAGGTCCGCGAAGGCTACCGCTTCCCGAAGGCCGACTCTGGCAAGGTGAAGACGATCCGCGCGACGAAGGGCGTGGTGCTCTGCTACGGCGGCTTCTCCGCCGACGTGAAGTTCCGCATGTTCCAGGATCCGAAGCTCAACGAAACGCTCGATACGACGAACCAGCCGGGCGCCACGTCCGAAATGTGGCGTGAAACGTCCGCCATCGGCGCCCTCCAGGTCCAGAACGACTGGATCCAGTGTGGCCCGTGGGGTTGCCCGCGTGAAAAGGGCATGGGCATCGGCTGGCAGTTCAACCAGACGGCCGCTGCCGAATACGGCCTCTGGGTCAACGCCGAAGGCAAGCGCTTCGTCAACGAGCTCGCCAACCGCAAGGTCCGCGCCGACGCCATCATGGTCGAACAGGCCAACGGCAAGAAGTGCTTCGCCATCTGCAACGAACCCAACGTGCAGCCGCTCAAGAAGCAGCGCCCGGGCTTCCTTGAAAAAATGCTCGAACGCAAGATCGTCGAGAAGTACGACTCGCTCGAAGCCCTCGCCAAGGCCGCCGGCATCAAGGCCGACGCCCTCAAGGCACAGGTCGAGGAATTCAACAAGGTCGTGAAGGCCAAGGCCGACCCGGTCTGGAGCCGCTACATCAACAACGACCAGGTCCCGCTCGTCGAAGGTCCGTGGTACGTCTGCGAACTCCAGCCCAAGGTCCATCACTGCATGGGCGGCCTCGTCACGGACGACAACTGCGAAGTCCTCGACGTCCGCTCCGACAAGCCGATCGGCCATCTCTTCGCCGCCGGCGAAGCGACGGGCGGCGTGCACGGTGCAGTGCGCCTCGGCTCCGTGGCCATCCTTGACTGCCTCGTCTTCGGCCGCCTCGCCGGCCAGAAGGTCGCCGCCATCAAATAAGGCCTGACGCTCCGCCTCAGGGCGGAGCCCCCTGAACCCCGTCCTGAGCCGCAGCAGGACGCCTGAAGCGCCCGAAGGTCCCAGGCCTCCGGGCGCTCTTCATTTACGTCTCCCTGAACGCCTCCGAACGGTCCCGCCGAATCCGTCGTTCGAAAAATCAATAGTCTCTTGGGTAGGGCAGATATGCCTTGATTGAGGTAAACTATTGGGAAACGTTCTCATGCAAGCGCGAAAAAAAGGAACGGCGGGGCGAAAGGCCCGCCGTGCGCAGGGAAATCCTGTGAAAAGCGAGGCGCGCCGCATGACGTCACAACAACAATGAGAAGACGACACAACATGACTGTGATGCACACCGAGGCCGAGCGCCTGGCGATGATCAGGGAGGCGCTCGAGCGCCTCACGGCGGCCGCGACGGGCCTTTTCGAGGACTGGCAGCAGGCGAGGAGCTTCCTCCCGTCGGGCTGCAGGAAGCTGATGGAGGACCTGACGTTCGAGCAGGCCTCCTGGCTTGGGCGCTTTGAGCGCGAGGCGGGCGAGGGTACGTCCTTTTCGGCGCTCGAGAGCTTCGAGGGCTTTGCCGCCAACGTGCGCAGGCTCGTCTCCGAGCACGCCGCGAGCCCGCTTGCGCTCGTGGGCGAAGTCTTTGAGAGCGACGACGAGGAGCGCCTCTTCTTCCGCCGCTGGAAGAACTTCCTTGACGCGGGCATCGGCACGATCGCGCGCAGCTTCGTGATCGACGACATCATCTTTGCGGGCCAGATCGCCGCGAGCATGCGTCTCGTGGGCCTGCTGCGCCGCATCACGGCCGAGTGGGCGCATCTCTCGCCCGAGCATCGCCACCAGCTCGGCATCGACTTTCGCGAAAACGCGCAGGCGCTGAGCGACGCCTACGGCACCGCCTCTAGCGCCGACTTCATACTGATGAAGGACCGCTTTGCCGACCGCCTCAAGGGGGAGTTCGAGGGCTTTCTCGAGGCGGCCGATCACCCCGTCGACGAGACCGACAGGGACGCCGTGATCTTCCGCGCCGCTTCCGAACGCTTCTCCAAGGGCGTCATCGCCACCGTCAAGAGCGTGGTCACGCAGTGCGAGCGCGGCGGCCCCGAGGCCGTGCGCGCCTTCGGGCTCACGCTCGACGCAGGCCGCATGTTCCTCGAGCTCCCGGGCGGCGACGAGACGGCAGAATACTGCCGCCGCACGCTTCTTCCGAGGCTCGAGCGACTCCTCGAGTCGGTCTGACCTCATCCCGGATCGGACAATGAGACGCCCGCAAGGACACGCGGTCCTGCGGACGTTCGTGCATCTGCCTTTCCCTGATTCCGGTCTCAGCCCGCGATGGGCGAGAGGCCGATGAGGACCGTCGAGATCCAGAAGGGGAGTGTCGCCATGGCGGCGAGCGTCTGGGCGGTCGTGACGTTGGCGACCGACGGGGCGTCGCCCTTCATCGAGGCCGTCATCACGTAGCAGCTTTGTGTGGTGGGAAGCGCCGCGAAGAGGATCGCGACGCCCGCCTCCACGGGGTCGAGGCCCGCGAGCGTGACGACACCCCAGGCGATGGCGGGGACCGCAAGCAGGCGGCAGACGACGGTGGTCGTGATGAGCGCGAGGTGGTCCCTGAAGGCATGCCCGCGCCGATGCAGAGGAGCTCCATGGCCAGCGAGGCGTTGCCCAGATGCGCGAGGAAGGTCGTGGCGGTCTGCGGGACCGTGAGGCCCGATGCCTTGACGAGAAGGACCGCCACGGTCGCGATGATGAGCGGATTGGTCAGCACCTTGCGAAGCGTCTGAGAAGGCTCTGCATGGCGCTGTTGAGGTACGGAAATAGGATGAGAAAAAGCGGCCTGAAGACATCATGGCCTTCAGGCCGCTGCATGGACAGGCGGGAAGCTGCCGAACAGCGCTTATTCGGCGGCGCCCTCCTTCTTCCTCGGTGTGGCGGGTTCTTCCTTCACGGGATGTGCGGCGCGCCAGGCGGCGAGGTATTCGGCAATGCGGCTGATGGCCTCGCGCAGCTGGGGCTCGTGTGGCAGGAACACGACGCGGAAGTGATCGGGATGCGGCCAGTTGAAGCCCGTGCCCTGCACGAGCAGGACGCGCGTGGCTTCAAGGAGCTCCTTGAAGAACTGGCGGTCGTTCTCGATCGGGTAGATCTTCGGATCGAGCCTCGGGAACATGTAGAGCGAGCCCTGGGGCTTGACGCAGGTGACGCCCGGAATCTGCGTGAGGAGCTCCCAGGCGAGGTCGCGCTGAACGCGCAGGCGGCCGCCCTCGCAGACGAGGTCGTTGATCGACTGGTAGCCGCCGAGCGCGGTCTGGATCGCCCACTGGCCCGGCACGTTGGCGCAGAGCTTCATGTTGGCGAGCATGTTGAGGCCCTCAATGAAGTCGCGGGCGGGCAGCTTGTTGCCCGAGATGATCATCCAGCCCGCACGGTAGCCGCAGGCGCGGTAGGCCTTGGAGAGCGAATTGAACGTGATCGTGAGGACGTCGGTGGAGAGGCTCGCGATGGCGATGTGCTTCGCATCCTCGTAGAGGATCTTGTCGTAGACCTCGTCGGCGAAGATGATGAGGCCGAACTCGCGGGCGATGTCGACGAGCTTGAGAAGCGTCTCCTTCGGATAGACGGCGCCCGTCGGGTTGTTCGGGTTGATGATCACGATGCCGCGGGTCCTCGGGGTGATCTTGGCGCGGATGTCGTCAAGATCGGGCTGCCAACCGTTCTCCTCGTCGCAGAGGTAGTGCACGGGGGTGCCGCCCGAGAGGCTCGTGGTGGCTGTCCAGAGCGGATAGTCGGGCATCGGGATGAGGAGTTCGTCCCCTTCGTCGAGCAGCGCGTTCGTCGCGAGCGAGATGAGGTCCGAGGCGCCGTTGCCGAGATAAATGTCGTCGAGCGTCACGCCCCTGATGCCGAGCTCCTGCGTGTAGTGCATCACGGCCTTGCGGGCGGCGAAGATGCCCTTGCTGTCGGAGTAGCCCGCGGAGTTGGGCAGGTTGAGGATCATGTCTCGCTGGATTTCCTCGGGGACCTGGAAGTCGAACGAGGCGAGATTGCCGATGTTGAGCTTGATGAGCTGCTGGCCCTGGGCCTCCATCTCCTTGGCGCGGTCGACGATCGGGCCGCGGATGTCGTAGAGGACGTTGTTGAGCTTCTTGGATTTCTTGATGAGCTTCATGAGGTTTTCCGGCGGAGTTTCAAGCGGGGGAAAGGCCGCTCGTCAATGGCGGCGTCGAACTTCAAAGTGTACGCGCAAAGGCGACGCCGTGTGCGTGAAGGCGGCGTTTTGCTTGCATCTTGATGCAGTTCGGCCCGCCGTTTCGTTGAAAACGGCGGGCCGTCGTGAAGCCGGGAGTAGACGCGGTGCGTCGTGAGTGTCCAGAATTTAGGCGCGGGCGCGGATCCAGGCCTGGAGGTCGGCGATCGTGATGAAGGTCATGTCGTGCCTGCGGGCGAACTCGATGAGTTCGGGCGTGCGCATCATCGTGCCGTCGTCGGCCATGATCTCGCAGCACAGGCCGCAGGGCGCGAGGCCCGCGAGGCGGCACAGGTCGACGGTGGCTTCGGTGTGGCCGTTGCGCACGAGCACGCCGCCCGCCTTGGCGCGCAGCGGGAACATGTGGCCGGGGCGGCGGAAGTCCTCGGGACGGGCGTCGGGGCGAAGGGCGGCGAGCGCCGTGTGGGAGCGCTCGAAGGCGGAGATGCCCGTCGTCGTCTCGACGTGGTCGATGCTCACCGTGAAGGCGGTCTCGTGGTTGTCGGTGTTCTTCGCGACCATCGGCGCCAGGCCGAGCCTGTCGCAGAGCTCGCCCGACATGGGCATGCAGATGAGGCCGCGGCCGTGGACGGCCATGAAGTTGATGTTCTCGGGCGTGGCAAACTCGCCCGCACAGATGAAGTCGCCTTCGTTTTCACGATCGGGATCGTCGGTGACGAGAATGATCTTGCCGGCGCGAAGGTCTTCAAGCGCCTTTTCAATGGTGTCGAACGCATGGGTCATGACGTGTCTTCCTTGTCCGAAGCCAAGGGCTTCGGTTCTCTAGAGGATTGAAGGCGGGATGGGGAGCTTCCGCTCAAGGAAGAGACGAAGGCGACCCGAACCCGGTGTTGGCCGAACGTTCAGGGCGACGGCAAAGGGCGCAGGCGCGGGCACGCGCATGCCGGACGCAGGCACGCGTCCGCCTTTGACCTGCATCTTCTTACATCCGGACTGTGACCGTCGGCCCAGGAGTTTCACCTGATCATGCGCTTCCCCTGAGGGAGAGGCGCTCGCGGGCTGTACCGCCGGTAGGGACTTTCACCCTGCCCTGAAGATTGCAGAGCTAATTTATACGGAAGGGAAGGGACGATGTCAAGAAAACGGGCGTTCGCGGAAACGAAAACGGGCGTTCGCCCGAAGGTGAACGCCCGTTTGAGGCTTGGATTCCGTTGTTCGAAACCGCGTGTTAGAACACGAGGCCGGCCATGAGGAAGCCGAACGGGATGGCGGCGACGAGGCCAAGGCAGCCCGGGAGGAAGAACGGATGGTTGATCACGTACGTGCCGGACCACTTGCCCATGAAGGAGCCCGTGTCGTCGCAGGAGATGGCGAAGGCGGAGGTCGGGTAGACGTTCGTGACGAAGATGCCCGAGACGGCCACGAAGCAGGCGAGGATCATCGGGGCGTCGCAACCGAGGCTGGCGGCAACTGGGACGAGCAGGGCCGAGGTGGCACCCTGCGAGAAGAGCAGAGCGGACACGCAGAAGAAGGCGAGGGCGAGGAGGCCCGGGTACTGGCCGAGGAGGACAGTGGCCTGTTCCTTAATCGTCGGGATGTAGATGCCGATGACCGTGGAGGCGAGCCAGCAGATGCCGAGAATCACGACGAGGGATTCATAACCGCCCTTGAAGATCGAGGAGTTCTTGATCTTGGTGAGCTCGACGTCGCAGAACCAGTACATCAGCATCGAGATGAAGAGCATCGTGATGACGATGATGTCGCGGGAACCGAGGGTGTGGCCGATTTCCTTCTTGAAGAGGAGCATGGCAACGATGAACACCACGGAGAGGAGGAAGATCACGACGGAGAGCTTGGCGCCCTTCGGAAGCGGAGCTTCACGCTGTTCCTGAGAGGACATGGCGACGAGACCGGCCTTCATGCGGGCCTGGAAGATCGGGTCCTTTTCAAGGTCGACGCCCTGGAAGGCGGAGATGAGCGAAGCGACGGCGGCGCCGAAGAGGCCGGCCGGCAGAATCACGCAGAGGACCTGGCCGAAGGAGACGCCCATCGTTTCAACGACAACCCACATGGCGGCGGTGGCGGCCGAAATCGGGGAGGCGGAAATGGCGATCTGGGAGGCGACGACGGCGGAGGTCAGCGGCTGGGACGGACGAACGCCGTTCTGCTTGGCCACTTCCTGAATCACGTTCAGGATGGACATCGTCGTGAAGCCCGTGCCGGAGAGGATCGTCAGAAGGAAGGCGATCGCCGGAGCGAGGATGTTGATGTACTTCGGATTGGCGCGAAGAACGCGGGAGGCAACGCGAACCATGTAGTCCATGCCGCCGGCAACGTGCATGACGGAGCAGGCGAAGAGGACGGACATGATGATGAGGATCACGTCAAGGGGCATGGGACCCGGCGGGATGCCGAGGCAGAAGACGGCAATAGCCATGCCGAAGCCGCCGGCCATGCCGACGCCGATGCCGCCGAGCTTGGCGGCGTAGATGATGCACGCGAAGAGCAGTGCAAAGTGAATGTAGACCATACGATCTCCTTTGGCTGTGGAATCCCGCATCCCGGAGGACAGGGGAACCTGTAAATCTTTGTTATACGTGCGCACCTTATCCGACCCGTCGCCTTAAGTCAACGGGGCAAACGCGGATAAAACGGGTTGAAAGCGCTTCCTGAGGGTAAACGATCATAGGGTTAACCCGCTGCCAAAATAATTCGATGATCTTTGCAAAGCGCTCTGCGACAGTCGTTTCAGGCGGAAAATCGGTCCGATTTTTCCGTGTTTTTCGTGTCGCTTTGAACTTCTGGGTATTTTCCCCTAAAAGTGACGCCGTGAGGCCTTTTGGAGACACCGGCGGGGCGTCGGGGAGAGTGGCCGGAGGGGATGCGGAAGTCGTGTTTTGGGCGCGGTTTCGACTCAGAATTGCGTAGTTTTCGGTAGTTTTTCGAGAGTCGTGAGGAGTCGCGGGAAATGTTTCAAGGCAGTTCGGGAAAGGCGGGCGGACACGAAAAAGGCGCCGCGTCCACGCTTCGGGAGGCGGCGCCCATGATGGGAGCGGTGCGGGTCAGGCGGCTCTGGTCTCGGGCCAGCGCTCGTTCATCCAGACGGTCATGATGTCGGCGCTGCGCACGGCGGCCTCCTCGATCTCCTCGGGCGTGACCTGCGTCTCGGGCGTGCAGAGGATGCGCATGAGAAGGGGCCCGCGGAGCATTTCGATGAAGCGGGCGGCGGCCTCCTCGAGCTCCTCGATCGGGGCGTCGACGTGGTTCTGCAGGACTCGGGCAAAGCACTGGTAGCTCTTCTTCACGCCTTCGCGGTAGAAGAATTCGCCGATGTCACGGCGGGCGAAGGACTGTGCGAAGACGAGGCGGCAGGCGCCGACGGCGCGTTCGGTGAACATGCCCGTGAGGAAGATGCGGCCGAAGGCCTCGAACTCCTCGCGCAGGCTGCGGCCGGGATGGTAGTTGCTCACGTAGGCCTGATAGACGTCGTCGGCCATCATGCCGAGGGCGGCGAGGAAGAGCCCCTCCTTGTTGCCGTAGACCTGGTAGATCACGGTGCGCGAGCCGCCCGAGCGTTCGATGATGCGGGAGAGGGACGCGCCCTCGTAGCCGTACTCGATGAAAACGTCGATGGCGCAGCGAAGGAGCTCGACCGCACGGTTGCGGCCTCTGGGGGTTTTCGGAAGTCTGTCGGTCATGTCTTGTTGCGGGTCCTGGTCGGCGGATCCCGGTTGAATCGGTTGAGGGCCGGATTCCGTGCATTGTACCCGAGCGGCGCCATGCGGGAATGGCGGCGCGATTCGGGATGCCTCAAAAATGGTGTGATCCTCACCGACCGTCCGAGAGACCGCATGCGCCCGCTTCATCGCGCCCCCTATGCGGACGGCATTTCTGAGCAAACGTACAGCCGCCTCTTCAACGACATCGCATTGAACGAGTCCGCGGTTCAGCAGTACTTCATGACTCGAGCGAATACTCCGACGGAGAAACGTAAAGTCCTCGCGGTGGAGTCATCCACGGTCGACACTTATGGCGCCGGTCAGATCGAAGCGAGGCATGGCTTCAGCAAGGAAAGCAATAACCTTCCGTCCGTGAAGCTGTTGACGATCATGGAGGTTAATTCCCTTCAGCCTCTAGCGTTCCACGCCCAACCTGGGAATGTGCCCGACGTTCTGTCCATCAAAAACACGCTCAAGCAACTTGACTGCCTCATGGAGAGGACGCCCCTCGTCGTGACAGACTGCGGGTTCACGAGCGAGGAGAACTTGCTCGATTTCGTGCGCCACAGCATCCCGACACTCACCCGGATGAAACTCTCCACATCATGGATTCGCGAGGCATTCGACGAGATCAAGGAGGAAATCACGAAGCACGCAAACGCGTGTCCGTTCGACACCTTCACTTTTGGCGTGACGAAGACGGTGAAGCACGAGTTTCAGATTCTTCGCCAACGAACCCGCGGTCAGTACCGTATGGGCGATGTTCAGATTCTGCCGCGCAACCTGCACATCCACTTCTTCTACGACGACGAGAAGGCAACGGCGGATCGAGCGGCTTTCCGCAGCGAGCTCAAGCAACTCAAGGGTCTCGTCGAGAACGGGGAGACGCTGAACAAGGCCGGACAGCAGAAGGTGGAACGGTTCTTCTTCGTGAAAGAGACGTCCAAAGGCAAGGTTGTCGAGTTCAACGACGAAGCCATTCATGAGTACCAGACGGGGCACGGCTTCTTCGTGTTGATCAGCAACACGGAGAAAAACACTTGGGAAGCGCTGAGGTACTACCGTCTTCGCGAAAAGATCGAGGAGCTGTTCGCGGCGCAGAAGCACTCGATGGTGGGGCGCCGATCCCGGGTTCGGACGCCGGAGAGATTGCGCGGACGGCAGTTCGTGCAGTTTGTCGGACTCGGCTACTGCTTCTTCTTCCTCAACGAGTTCAAAAAGCTCAAGGCACGCCTGGGGGTTGACGACGGCACGAAGTCGGCGGTGCAACTCAAAAACGAGAGCAAGCTGCGGTCGTGGCTGGAAAACAAGACCTTGTTGCAGATCTTGCAGTGGTTCGATGCGGTGTACGCCATGCAGGTCGAGACGCCTTACGGCAAGCGGACCATTACCACAGAGACCACCGCTCGCGACGAGCTTTTCCTACGCGAGCTGGGGAGCTGAAACATGTCCCCTTTGTGGAACTTTCAGGCTATGACCTGAAGATCGGCGAAGGCACCGCCTCCGCATTCGCCATCAACTCGGGCCGCATGGCCGTCAAGACCATCCTCGGCAACAAGTAACCGCGGTTCATCGGTGACATGAGGCAGGCCGTTCTCCTGGGCCTGCCGCTCCCAAAAGGACCTTCCTGCGCAAGCGGGAAGGTCCTTTCGACTTCTCGGGCGGCGTACAATCGTCAGACACCAAGACCATTGTTCAAAAAAAAGGAGGACCCCAAATGGCTCTGCTTCTTCAAGACCGTCTTCTGCCCGGCGTCGCCGAACTCGTGCCCGAGCTCGAGGAGATCCGTCACGACATTCATGCACACCCCGAGCTCGGCTTCGAGACCGAGCGCACCGTGGGCCTGATCTGCGACTATCACAGGAAGAGCGGCATCGTCGAGATCGACACGGAGCTCGTCAAGGGCTGCGTCATCGCCGTGATCGAGGGCAGCCGTCCCGGCCACACCATCGCCATCCGTGCCGACATGGACGCCCTGCCGATGAACGACGGCTGCGGCAAGCCCTGGGCGAGCACGGTTGCCGGCCGCGGCCACTGCTGCGGCCATGACGGCCACACGACGTGGCTTCTCGGCGCCGCGCACAACGACTTTCCCGGCCGCATCGTGCTCGTACACCAGGCCGCCGAAGAGGCCGGCACGGGTGCGAAGGCCCTCGTCGAGGCGGGCCTCATCGAGAAGTACGGCATCGAGGAGATCTACGGCGGCCACACCGAGCCCAATCTTCCCAAGGGCGTGATCGGCTTCAAGCCGGGTCCCCTCCAGGCCGCGAGCGACAGCGTCTACATCACGCTGCGCGGCAAGGGCACGCACGGCGGCCGTCCGCACCTCGGCGTCGACCCGATTCCTGTCGCCGCCCAGATCGTGACGGCGCTCCAGACGATCGTCTCCCGCAAGGTCGACCCGATCGAGTCCGCCGTCGTCTCCATCTGCTCGATCAACTGCGGCAACTTCAAGGCCAACAACGTCGTGCAGAGCGAACTGACGATGAGCGGCACGGTGCGCACCTTCCTGCCCGAGATCCGCGACCTCGCCGAGGAGAACATCCGCGCGATGGTGACGGGCATCGCCGCCGCCAACGGCTGCACGGTCGAGCTCGTCTACGACCGCATGATCGGCTCCGTCATCAACGGCGAGGAGCAGACGATCGCCGCCCACGAGGTCACGAAGGCCCTGCTCGGTGAGGACAACGTCCGCATCATCCGTCCGTTCATGTCGAGCGAGGACTTCTCCGAGTACCTCAACCGCATCCCAGGCGCGATCATCCGCGTGGGCATCCGCGATGAGGAGCACCAGGTGTCGCTCCACAATCAGCAGATGGACTTCAACGACGAGGTCCTCCCCGTCGCCGTGAGCGTCGTGGCCAACATGGCCGTCAGGCGCCTCGAGGCGCTCGCCGCCCGATGAGATCCTGAACAAGGATCGGCATTGAAAAGGGGTGTCCGATCTGCATGAACGGGCGCCCCTTCTTCGTGGGTGCGGGCGTTGCGCGCAGCTTTCTTTTCGAGATCCGGATCAGACGAAATGCACGATGAAGAGCATCACGGGCAGGGCCGGGATGATGCCGAGTGTGGTCACGCCGATCGCTCTTGAGGCGAAGCGCTCGTCGCCGCCGTAAGTGCGTGCGAGAACGGCGATGACCGACGAGACGGGCAGGGCGGCGGCCGCGACGAAGACCTTGCGCATGATGGGCTCGAGGTCGAACGGGATCGTGACGAGGTACATCACGAGCGGGCGGATCACGAAGCAGGAGAGGAGCACGAAGACGAGTTCGCGGGGCATGCGCTTCATCTCGGAGACGCCGATTTTGAAGATCGTCATGCCGATGAAGAAGAGCGCGAGCGGCGAGGTGACGGAGCCGAAGCTCTTCACGGTGGCCGCGACGAAGTGCGGGATCGGAATCGAAAGGACGACGAAGGCGATGCCGACGATGAAGGAGAGAAGCGGCGGCGAGAAGAGCATTCTGACGCTCTTCATCGAAGCGAGCTTTGGACGCGCGCCGCCCGTCTTCGCGACGCCGTCGGTCTGGATGGCATAGAGGCCGACGGTCCAGATGAAGACGCAGTTGGCGAAGAAGTAGACGAGCAGGTAGGGAATGCCTTCTTCGCCGAAGAGCGCGGTCGTCATGGGCACGCCCACGAAGAGCACGGTTGAGCCCGTGAAGGCCGCGGTGAAGGTGCCCGAGAGCTCCCTGCGCACGAGGCCGAGCCTGATGAGCGCGAGCGAGATGAGAAGGTTGAGGCAGACCGTCACGAACGGCAGCCAGGCCATGCCGAGGAGCTCGACGAGCTGGTCGTGCGTGAACTTCGTCGTGACGGAATTGAAGAGGAAGAACGGAATCGAGAGATTCACGATCTTCGCCGTCGTGATGCGGCCCGTGTCGTCGAGCTTGCCCGTTTGGGCGGCAAGCCA
>OCHM01001046.1_pt1 | contig 14247 bp, 11 predicted proteins | sample 1538901 | NCBI WGS metagenome assembly OCHM01 (sample SAMN04571734, study PRJEB22368) | human gut metagenome | biome: human gut; material: stool | host: Homo sapiens | place: Luxembourg | collected 2012-11-08 | reverse complement strand
ATGTTCCATTTGAAGAGAAAGAAGAATTTGACATCGTGTGCAAAAAGTACGGAATCGATCTGATCTCATTGATTGCACCGACTTCTCATGACCGAATCCGGATGATTGCAAAAGAAGCATCGGGATTCGTATATTGTGTTTCTTCACTTGGTGTAACAGGAACAAGATCCGAGATCACGACAGACATCGGAGCAATGGTGAAGCTCGTAAAAGAGGAAAATGATATTCCATGTGCGGTCGGATTCGGAATCTCCACTCCGGAGCAGGCAGCGAAGATGTGTCAGAGCGCAGACGGTGCGATCGTTGGAAGTGCAATCGTTAAGTTGTGTGAGAAATACGGAAAAGACTGCGTGCCGTATGTTGCAGAATATGTAAAGAGTATGGTTGAAGCTTGTAAATAAGTGAAAAGGATATGAGATTCGAAATCTGAGTATTCTTTTGATAACAATAGGAAAATACCTCTTTTGATAAGGAGCCAGATGTGGTATCATAGATATTAGATTTGTTGCTTGATCTATGATACGAATCCGAAAGGAGAATACGAATGAAGAATCGAAAACAGCCTTTATTCAAAAGCTTTGGCTATGCCTTTGAAGGAATCTGGACAGGGATTTCAAAAGAGAGGAATATGAAGATTCATTGCCTTGCAGTGATTCTTGTAACAGCAGTTGGAACCTTTGTAGGATTAACACCGATGGAATGGTGTATCTGTCTTCTCCTTTTTGGAATGGTGATCTCACTGGAACTTGTGAATACGGCAGTGGAAGCTGTTGTCGATCTTGTGACAGAAGAGAGAAAGCCACTTGCTAAGATCGCGAAGGATACGGCAGCTGGTGCAGTGCTTTTTACGGCAATCATGGCTGTGATCATAGGGGGTATCATATTTATACCTCATTTCATTACGCTACTGTAATATAAAGAAAAGCAACCAGAAAGGAAAACAAAGAGATGGATGAGAATAAAGTAATTGTCAGTACAGAGATGAAGCAGGCATTGGTGAATCTGCGAAATCTCGAAGAGATTTATGTGATCATGTCAGGTGTGACGAAGATGCCGTTTGTCCTCTGTGATGAAGAGACATTTGATGACGAGGTTCTGGTTTATTATCAGGAAGAGTCTGCAAAGGAAAAGGCAAAGACGCTTGCAGAAGATCGTTATCATGTAGGAATTGCCAAGATTGAAAAGAATGCCAGACTTGGATTTTTTACAAACCTGTATACAATGGGCGTGAATGCACTGGCAGTGAATGTTGGTACAGAGGAGGAGATCAGGGTTCAGCTGGAACATCTTGTAGTTCGTAAGAATAAGGAAGAACTGCCTGACGGAAAGAAACTGATCGAGAATCCGGAGCTTCATCTGACAGCAATGTATCTGATGCAGGAGATGCACCGCAATATCGGACCGGAGATGCCGGAGAATGTGAAGGAACTTCAGGAAGAGATGATGGCGCATTATAAGAAAGGAACCTTTATCGTAGGAGTTCAGGAAGATAATCAGGTTCCACTTCTGAGACAGCCGGACGGAAGTCTGTATCAGCCGATCTTTACAGATATGATAGAATTTACCAGATTTGCACAGGGCAAGAAGATGAAGACAGCAGCAATCCCGGCGGATAAGATTCCGGAGATACTGATTCCGGATGCAAAGGGAGTTGCAATCAATCCATTTGGTGTGAATGTACGTCTGGATATTACAAAAGCAAATAAGCAAAATCCAGAAGCGTAAAATGAAGAGAAAATAATTTAAATCAAAAGAAAAACTTTAATTTACTAAAATAATCACTAAGTAACATATTCAACAAAAAAACAGGATAAATATTGTTGAATATTACAGATTGACTGTTGGAAGTGAGTATGGTTATACTATACGTGGTTAAAAGAGAAAAGCGCACGATAGAGTGTTACTGGTAAAGCAGGCATAAACTATCCTTAATAAGTTCACCAGATAAGGTGGACTTGGTTATTGAGGATTAGTTTATGCCTTTTTTGCGCATTATAGTATAGGATAAGTAAGTTGCAGAACTGTGCCAGCACAAGAAACTATGGGATGCGTCAACTCTATAAGAAATGATACGAGGAGGATTACAGATGAAAGACAAGATTTTTGGAGTATTGCAGAGAATCGGAAGAAGTTTTATGCTTCCAATCGCAATTCTTCCGGTAGCAGGACTTCTGCTTGGAGTAGGAAGTTCATTTACAAATGCAACGATGATTGAGACATATCATCTTCAGGCAATTTTAGGCGAGGGGACAATTCTGAATTCCCTGCTCACAATTATGAGCAAAGCGGGAAGTATTATTTTTGATAACCTGCCGATCATTTTTGCTGTCGGTGTAGCAATCGGTATGGCGAAGAAAGAGAAGGAAGTTGCGGCACTTGCGGCAATGATCTCTTTCTTTGTAATGAATGCAACAATGAATGCGATGCTTCTGATCCGTGGAGATCTTCTTGCAGACGGAACGCTTGGAGCCGGAGTTTTGGAAGGAACTGTGACAAGTGTCTGCGGAATCCAGACATTACAGATGGGTGTATTTGGCGGTATTATCGTTGGACTTGGAGTAGCAGCACTTCATAATAAGTTTTACAAAATCCAGCTTCCGAATGCACTGTCATTCTTCAGTGGATCAAGATTTGTTCCGATTATTTCAACATTGACTTATGTGGCTGTCGGAATCGTGCTCTATTTTGTATGGCCAACCGTTCAGAATGGAATCTATGCACTCGGCGGACTTGTAACAGGAACAGGCTATATTGGAACATTGATCTTTGGTATTATTAAGAGAGCGTTGATTCCATTTGGACTTCACCATGTATTCTATCTTCCATTCTGGCAGACAGCGGTTGGAGGAACAATGGAAGTTGCGGGACAGCTTGTACAGGGCGGTCAGAACATTTTCTTTGCGCAGCTTGCAGATCCATCCACAGTACATTTCAGTGCGGATGCGACAAGATATTTTTCCGGTGAATTTATTTTCATGATCTTTGGTCTTCCGGGTGCGGCACTTGCAATGTATCAGTGTGCAAAACCGGAGAAGAAGAAACAGGCAGGCGGACTTCTGCTTTCTGCAGCACTTGCATGTATGATGACTGGAATCACAGAGCCACTGGAATTCTCATTCCTGTTTGTAGCACCGATCCTTTTTGTGGTACAGGTGATCCTTGCCGGATCCGCTTATATGATCGCACATATGTTAAATATTGCAGTAGGACTTACATTTTCCGGTGGATTTATTGATCTGTTCCTTTTCGGTATCCTTCAGGGAAATGCTAAGACAAGCTGGATCAGAATCATCCCGGTTGGAATTATTTATTTCTTCTTATATTATATCATCTTCCGTACTTTGATTCTGAAGCTGAATCTGAAGACACCGGGAAGAGAAGATGATGATGCGGAAACGAAGCTGTATACAAAAGCTGATTATAAAGCAAAAGTAGATGGAAATGATGCAGATTCTGAAAATGAAATGACACCGGAAGATCAGAAGAGCGCACTGATCACAAGAGGACTTGGTGGAAAGAAAAATATTTCTGATGTAGACTGCTGTGCGACAAGACTTCGTTGTACGGTAGTAAAGCCGGAACTGGTAAATGAAGATGTCTTAAGAATGACATCCCCATCCGGAATCGTAAGAAAAGGACAGGGAATCCAGGTAATCTACGGACCGGCTGTTTCTGTGATTAAATCCAATCTGGAAGATTATCTGGAGAAAGCTCCGAATGTGGAATATCTTCCGAAAGAAAACGAAAACAGCGCAGAAGAAACGAATAAATGTGCAGAAACAAAAGATGAAGCGAAGAAAGATGAGAACAAAACTGTTGCAGCCGGAACTGTAAAGAAAGAGCTTTGCTCTCCATTCACAGGAGTGGCAGCACCGATCGAAGAAGCGTGTGACGAAGCATTTGCAGGGAAAATGATGGGAGACGGTTATCTGGTTCGCCCGGAAGAGGGAATGGCTTATGCGCCTGAAGATGCAACTGTATCTTTTATCTTCCCATCAAAACATGCAGTTGGTCTGACTAGTGATGACGGAACCGAATATCTGCTTCACATTGGCGTGGATACTGTAAATCTGGATGGAAAAGGATTCGAAACTTTTGTAAATGACGGAGACCGAGTAAAAAAGGGTGACAAACTGATAGGTTTTGATATAAAATATATCCAAGAGCATGCAAAATCCGATGAATGTATGGTTGTATTTACAAGTCTTCAGGAAGGTGAAGAGATCAGAATGTCTAAGAGCGGAAAAGTAGAGAAGCTTGAGAAGACAGCAGAAATCGTAAGCTTGAATTAAGAGAAAGAAAGAGAGGCTCCGGGGGGATGTATCGAGTCATTAAAGTTCTGAATAATAATGGGATTCTTGTATATCATGTTGAGACAGGGAAGGAGATGATCCTTCTCGGAAACGGTGTGGGATTTGGAAAGAAACCTACAGAACAGATCGAGAAACTTCCCGGAGCCAAGGTATATTCCCTTGTCACAAGAAGAAAGCAGGAGTCTGTTCTGAAAACAGTCAATGGAATCCGCCCGGAGTTTATTGAGGCAACAGGAAAGATCATTGAAGAAGCAGAGAACGTGTTTCAGAAGATCAATCATGAGATGCTGCTTCCGTTGGCAGATCATATTGCGCTTGCAGCGAAGAGAGCGAAGGAGAACCGCCAGCTTCCGAATCCATTTACACCGGATATCCGTGTGTTGTTTGGAGAGGAGTATCAAGTGGCCCTGAAAGGGCGGGAAATTATACAGCAGCTGACAGGATATGAAATCTCAGAGGATGAAGTCGGATTCATTACGCTACATATCCATGCAGGCCTTTCTGATGAGGCAGTATCCCAGACGCTGGATACGACCAGGATTGTAAATGAAGGGATTGCCATGATTGAACAGGAATTCGATCAGAAGCTGGAGAGCGGCTCACTTGGGTGTACACGTCTGATGAGCCATATGTATTATATGATTCTGAGAACCCGTAAAGGCGAAGGGACGAATGCAGACTTTAATGATTTCATTTTTCAGAATTACCCAAGGACCGGAGAGGCGGCGAAGAGAGTGTGTGACTATATGTCCAGACAGCTGAAACAGCCGGTCGCAAAAGAAGAAATCGGATTTCTTGCAATCCATATCCAGCGGGTTATCTCGCCGGATACGGTATGACCGTGTGCTCTTGAAATACTGTATACTATGATATATAGTAGTGGATAAGAGCGAAAGGGGAATCCGCAGAATGTATAAGATTCTAATCATAGAAGATGACCTTGTGATGGCAGGGGCAATTAAAAAAGAGATGGAAGCGTGGGGAAATGAAGCACGTTATGTGGAAGATTTTGCAAAGGTTCTTGAGACATTTGCAGAGTACGGTCCACATCTGGTGCTTTTGGATATCACGCTTCCTTTTTATAATGGATACCACTGGTGCAGCGAGATCCGTAAGATATCGAGCGTGCCGGTGATCTTTATCTCTTCGGCAGCGGATAATATGAATATTATCATGGCGATGAATATGGGCGGAGATGACTTTGTGGCAAAACCATTTGACTTAAGTGTACTGACAGCGAAGATTCAGGCTCTGCTGAGAAGAACGTATGATTTGTCAGGAAAAGTGCCGATGCTGGAACATAGAGGAGCAATCCTGAACCTCTATGATACAACAATGACTTATAATGGAGAAAAAATTGAGTTAACAAAGAATGAATTTCGTATCTTGCAGACATTGATGGAGAATAAAGGACGCGTGGTCAGCAGAGACACGCTGATGACAAAGCTGTGGGAGACAGACAATTATATCGAAGAAAATACATTGACAGTCAATGTCGGAAGACTTCGGAAAAAGCTGGAAAAAGCGGGAATGGAAGGCTTTATCAAGACGAAAGTCGGCGGTGGATATATCATCGAGAAGGAGTAAAAATGTTTTTACAATATTTGAAAAGAATTCGCTTTGTGCTTCTGTGGAGTTTGCTGTGTGCGGGAATCTTTTTTCTGATTTTTGTGTTGGAAGAGATTAATCTGAAGGCAGCGGTTTATCCGACAGTGTTGTGTCTGGCATTTGGATTACTTTTTCTTCTCTGTGGATATTTGCGGTATAAGAAAAGCGGGCAGAAGCTGGAACATTTGCTGCAAGGAGAAGGACCTTATGAGGATTCACTTCCGGTGGCACAAGATGGGATTGAGTCAGGATATCAGGAACTGATCAGGAAAGAAGAACAACAGCAAAGAAAAGAACATGCCAGATGGGAGAAGTCCGGTCAGGACATGGAGGACTATTATGCAACCTGGGTGCATCAGATCAAGGCACCGATTGCTGTGATGAATGTATTACTCCAGCAGGAAGATACCGAGACGAATCAGAATCTGAAAGCTGAACTGTTCCGGGTGGAGCAGTATGTGGAGATGGCACTTGGGTATGTGCGTCTTGACAGTGGCACGAAGGATCTGGTAATCGCACAGTATCCTTTGGATGAAATTGTAAGAAAATCGATCCGTAAATATGCAGGACAGTTTATTCGAAGGAGAATCCGTCTGATCTATGAAGGGACAGATCAGATTGTTTTGACGGATGAGAAATGGCTTTCATTTATCATTGAACAACTGTTGTCCAATGCGGTGAAATATACACTGAAAGGAACTGTGACGATTATTGTCAGTGAAGAAAAGAAATTGACAGTTACAGATACCGGAATGGGAATTGCACCGGAAGATCTGCCGAGAATCTTTGAAAAAGGATATACGGGATATAATGGAAGAATGGAACGGAAATCAACGGGAATCGGTCTGTATCTGAGTCAGATGGCGGCAAAGAAACTGGGGCATCAGATCACGGTTGTGTCGAAGCTGGGGGAAGGTAGCAGTTTTACAATAGATCTGGCAGAGTATCCGTTGAGAACAGAGTAAATCACTAAATCACACAGAGAGAAACAAGTGACAAATTTGTCACATCAGACAGCTGGAATGTCACAGAAATCAATGTTGGCATTCTGGCTGTATTGCTATACTGAGGATGTTGAAAGAAAGAAGAGGAGGTCGTAAGAAATGACAGTTTTGGAAGTAGAAAATTTGAAAAAAATATACCGTCCCCGTTTTGGCGGTAATCAGGTACAGGCACTCTCTAAGGTGACATTCTCAGTAGAAGAGGGCGAATATGTAGCAATCATGGGAGAGAGTGGTTCGGGGAAGACGACATTACTGAACATGCTGGCAGCATTGGATAAACCAACTGAAGGGGAAGTTTATCTGGATGGAAAACCGTTATCAGCAATCCGTGAGAAGGATCTGTCCAAGTTCAGGAGAGATCATCTTGGGTTTGTATTTCAGGATTTCAATCTTTTGGATACATTTAATCTAAAGGACAATATCTTACTGCCATTGGTACTGCAGGGAGTTGATTACAGGAAAATGAATGTCAGGATGATGCCAATCGTGAAAGAACTTGGAATTGCAGGACTTCTGGAGAAGTATCCCTATGAGGTGTCAGGAGGACAGAAGCAGCGTGCAGCAGTGGCGAGAGCGCTGATCACAGATCCGAGACTGATCCTGGCGGATGAGCCGACCGGGGCACTCGATTCGAAATCAACGGATGAATTGCTCGGGGTATTTGAGCGGATCAATCAATCGGGACAGACGATCCTTATGGTAACACATTCTGTCAAAGCAGCGAGCAAGGCCGGGAGAGTGTTATTTATTAAAGACGGAGAAGTTTTCCACCAGGTATATAAAGGCGAACAGACAGATGAACAGTTCTATCAGAATATCTCAGCGACACTGACAATGCTTGCGACAGGTGGTGAGAGACAATGAAAAGTGGACTTTATCTGAAACTTTCCGTTAATGGAATTAAGAAAAATAAGAAGCTGTATCTTCCTTATCTGATCACTTGTATCTGTATGGTTATGATGTTCTATCTGATCGATTATCTTGCAGTGAGTCCGCAGTTTGCCAAGATCAAAGGTGGGGATACTATGCAGATGATCCTTGGATTTGGTTCTGGTGTGATCTCAATCTTTTCTCTGATCCTTCTGTATTACACAAATTCATTTCTGATCCGCAGACGACAGAGAGAGTTTGGGTTGTATCACATCCTTGGAATGGGAAAAATTGACCTTGTAAAAATCATGGTTCTTGAGAATCTGATCATCAGTGTTCTGACGATTGCAGGAGGAATCGTGGGAGGAATCCTGTTCTCTAAATTAGGGGAACTTCTGGCAGCGAAGATACTTGGAAGTAATGCCGGACTTTCTATGAAAATCAGTGTTCCGGCACTTGTGGCTACGGCACTGTTATTCCTGGTCATTTTTGCATTGATCATGCTTCGGATGATCGTGTCCGTCTATCGGTTAAAACCTGTAGAACTTTTAAAAAGTGAAAAGACAGGAGAGAAACCTCCGAAGGCAAACTGGATCTTTGCAGTACTCGGGTTGCTTCTGCTTGGTGTGGCTTATTATTTATCCCTGACAATCAAAGATCCTCTTGTAGCGATGATCTGGTTTATGGTTGCCGTCGTGCTGGTAATCCTTGCAACGTATCTGTTATTTATTGCCGGCTCGGTCACATTTTGTAAAATAATGCAGAAAAAGAAAGGATATTATTATAAAACAAATCATTTTATTTCACTTTCATCCATGATTTACCGTATGAAACGAAATGGGGCAGGATTAGCGTCTATTTGTATTCTGTCCACAATGGTTCTGGTTATGGTATCTTCTACAACCAGCCTGTATCTGAGTATGGAACATGGCTTGAATCTTCGATATCCGAAATCTGTCCAGATTGAGATGTACACGAAACCGGAGCAGACGGAAGAAATGAAAGAGAATCAGAATGGACAGATTATAGAGCTTGTACAGAAGGTTTTGAAAGAACATAACCAGACCGCGGAGAATCCGGAGAATTACCGGATGCTTACAGTCAGTGGAATTGTTTCAAAAAATGAAATCTATTTTAATCCGGAGAATGCTCCGGGAGTCAATGAAGTGAATACATTTGATCATTTAAAAATGTTCTATGCTCTGCCGTTGGAAGCGTATAATCGGATCATGGGGACGAATCTGGAGCTTGCTCCCGGGGAAGCGTATCTGTATGCGAAAGATTCCGATTTCCCCTATGATCAGATCACGGTGGAGAATTCCGGGACATGGAGGATTAAAGGACATTTGGATAAAATGATTTCAAATGGAAATAATATGGCAAATATGAACAGCAGCTTCTATCTGGTGGTTTCCGGACTGGAAGATATAAAAGCTTTGGAAGAAGGAAATGTTTCCGTTTACGGTGTCAATGGTTCTTATGAGAAATGGTACTACAATTTTGATCTGTCCTGTGGAGATGAAGAGCAGATCCAGATTCAAAACGAGATTGACAAGAAAATCAATGCATTGGCTGAACAGGAATCAGAGGAATCAGATACCCTATTTTTTGGAGCTTCTACAGACAGCAGAGCCGCATCAAGAGCTGATTACCAGGCTTTGTACGGCGGTCTGTTCTTCCTTGGAATCCTTCTTGGAGTCGTATTCATTCTTGGAATGGTGCTGATCATTTATTATAAACAGATTACAGAAGGCTATGAGGATCAGGACAGATTCCAGATTCTGATGAAAGTGGGGATGACACAGAAAGAAGTGCGTCAGACGATCAATTCTCAGGTAATGACAGTATTCTTCCTGCCTCTTGTGGCTGCCGGAATTCATACGGCATTTGCATTTCCAATGATAGAAAAAATGGTGCATCTGCTTGCTTTTTCTGACAGAAAATTCCTGATTCTGGTGACAGTGTGCTCCTATTTAGTATTTGCATTATTCTATATCATTGTCTACATGGTGACTTCGAAACAGTATTACAAAATTGTTAGCGGAAAACAGGAAGAAAGTCTTTTTTCTTAATTCAAAGAGTGATAGAATAGAATTATCAGAAAAAGGAGGACTTGCTTATGATGGATCACACAATTATTACAATTGGAAGACAGTTCGGAAGTGGCGGTCATGAAGTAGGAAACAGACTGGCAGAGAGACTGAACATTCCTCTTTACGATCACAATCTGATTCGAATGGCAGCAAGAGATCTTGGAATTTCGAACGAAGATGCTGGAAGAGTAGATGAGACGAGACTTGGAAATGTGTTATCAAGCTATTATATTGGAATGGGTGATTATACTACATTTATGCTCAGTCCGGAAGTGGAGAAACCATTAAGTGATCAACTTTTTGACGCACAGTCAGCAATCATCCGCAAGCTGGCGGAACGCGGACCGGGAATCTTTGTGGGACGCTGCGCAGATTATGTTCTTGGGGATTATTCAAATGTTGTGAATACATTTATCTATGCTTATAAGGATGATAGAATCAATCGAATCATGGATATCTATAAGCTTTCCGAGAAAGAGGCTGTAGATAAGATTAAGAAGATTGACAGAGAGAGACGCCTGTATTATGAAGGTAGAACAGACCGTAAGTGGGGAAGTATTGATGCGAATGCAATCCTGCTGAATACAAGTCTTCTTGGAATTGATGGTGCGGTAGATGCACTTGAGGCGATTTATCATAAGTGGGAAAACAGATAACAAAATAAGCAGAAAAAATGAAATAATTAACAAAAAGTAAGAGGGTGTCGTTTAGTGCGACACCCTCTTTGCTACGTCTTTATTCTGGAATCTGTATTTATTTCATCATGCCGGCAAGAATCTGATTGACTTCTTTACCATCAGCTTTGCCTTTTACCTTCGGCATGAGTTCTTTCATGATCTTACCTTTATCCTTTGCTGTAGGAGCATCGATACCAAGATCTGCAAGAACGAATGTGATCACTGCTTTGATCTCATCTTCGCTCATCATCTTTGGTGCATATTCTTCAAGAACAGCAAGACGCTTCTGAGCCTCTTCAATCAGATCTGTACGATCTTCAGGTGTCATATCAATTGTTTCTTTTAACTGTTTGATTTCTTTTAAGATTACCTGTCCTTCTTCCTCTTCTGTCAGGTCGGCACGTTTGTCGATAGCTTTATTCTTCAGAGAGGAGAGCAGAAAGGAAAGTGCGGCTTTTCGTTCTTTGTCTCCTGCCTTCATTGCAGCGACCATAGCGCTTCTGATTTCATCAATTTTGCTCATTTTAGAGTCCTCCTTATAATTTAATATGCTTGAAATAGTTACAATTATTGAAAAGAGCGGATTGCTCTTGATTCATAAGATAAATTTTAGCAGATGGTGGTTTATATTGCAAGAGTGCACTCTGTTTTGTGAAAATGTATGAAAGAAATGCATGAAAAGTATAAAAAATCAGAAAATTTACGAAAAGTAAAAATATAGGTTGACAACATTGGGCTCGAGGAGTAAACTACGTGACATAAAAGCAAAGGCGCTTTGAGAAGCAGATCTCAGAGTGCCTTTTTCTTTTAATAAAATATGGTACCTATAGATTTGCCGCGAACAGCAGCAAGTCTCAATGACACAAAGGCGTGTCTTATAGAAAGAACCGATTCAGGGGGATGGTTCAACGAAACTGTAAGATACGTCTTTTTAGTTTCTAGGTATGAGGAGGAAGTAGTATGACACAAGAAATTATTACTCAGATTACAGACACAGTCGGAACAGAAGTGTTCGGCATCTGGTTCCTGATCGGAGCTGCATTTGTATTTTTTATGCAGGCAGGATTCGCTATGGTAGAGACAGGATTCACTAGAGCAAAGAATGCCAGTAACATTATCATGAAGAATCTGATGGATTTTTGTATTGGAACAATCGTGTTTATTTTCCTTGGATTTGGATTGTTACTCGGGGAAGATGCACTTGGCGGACTGGTAGGAGTTCCAACACTTGGAATCTTTACAGATTATGCAAACTTTGACTGGTCTAATTTTGTATTCAACCTGGTTTTCTGTGCGACAGCAGCAACAATCGTATCAGGAGCCATGGCAGAAAGAACAAAGTTTCTTTCCTATTGTATTTATTCCGCAATGATCTCCGCAGTTGTGTATCCAATCGAAGCACACTGGATCTGGGGAGGCGGATGGCTTTCACAGCTTGGCTTCCATGATTTTGCAGGATCTTGTGCAATCCACATGGTAGGTGGAGCAACAGCATTTATCGGAGCTGCAATGGAAGGAGCCAGAATTGGTAAATTCTCAAGAGATAAGAATGGAAAAGTAACAAAAGTCCATGCATTTCCAGGACATAACCTCGTAATTGGTGCTCTTGGATGTTTCATCCTCTGGTTTGGATGGTATGGATTCAACGGTGCGGCAGCAACAACAGGCCCACAGCTTGCATCTATCTTTATGACAACAACAATCGCACCGGCAACAGCAACCGTTGTATGTATGATCTTCACATGGCTTCGTTATGGAAAACCAGATGTGTCTATGTGTCTGAATGCATCCCTCGCAGGCCTGGTAGCAATCACAGCACCTTGTGATGTGACAGATGGATTAGGAGCACTGATCATTGGAGCAGTTGCAGGAGTTCTCGTAGTATTTGGCGTTTGGTTCTGTGATAATGTAGTGCATGTAGATGACCCGGTTGGTGCCGTAGCAGTTCATTGCTTAAATGGTATCTGGGGAACAATCGCAGTTGGTCTTTTTGCAACAACAAATGCGCCGGAAAGCACATTGAAAGGTCTGTTCTACGGCGGTGGATTCGGACTTCTCGGAACACAGCTTCTTGGTGTAGTAACAGTTCTTGCTTGGACAGTTGTAACAATGACAATTATCTTTAAAGTAATTGATATGACAATTGGACTTCGTGTTTCAGAGGAAGAAGAGATTGTTGGTCTGGATTCCAAGGAGCATGGTCTTGCATCAGCATATGCAGGATTCAGCATCATGGATATTACAGAAGGTGCAATGAATGAAAATGAAAACACAGATCTTGGTGTAGCAGATTATGACGCAGCATCTCCAATCCAGAGAGCAGCAGCTGTACCTGTAGCCGGACCGGTAGATGCAGATACAGGAATGCATAAAGTAGTTATTATCGCAAAACTTTCCAAGTACGAGCGCCTGAAAGCAGCATTGAATAATCTTGGTGTAACAGGAATGACAGTGACTCAGGTTATGGGATGTGGTATCCAGAAAGGTGCCGGCGAGAAATACCGTGGAGTTGAGATGGACGTTACTGTTCTGCCAAAGGTAAAAGTAGAAGTTATCGTTGGAAATATTCCGGTTGAGAAAGTTATCGAAACAGCATCCAAGACACTGTATACAGGACATGTCGGTGATGGTAAGATCTTTGTATACAACGTGCAGAAAGTAGTAAAAGTACGTACAGGAGAAGAAGATCTCGAAGCATTGAAAGATGTAGAATAATACTTGATAAAAAAAATAATCTCCCAAAAGCAGTAAAGACTGTTTTTCCGGAGATTATTTTTTATGATTATTGAACGATTTTTTGAATAATTTTTTTTTATAAATAAGATTGAAATCTTATATACTACTATATTTAATAAGAAGTAACAGCGTAAAAAACAACACAGGATGGTAAAAATTACCTAAAAATTTTTTAGATTATCATATAATTTGAAAAGAAAAATGTGAAAAAAATACTATTTTATGTAAAGAGAGTTAAATAAATATAAAATTTTCCTTTAAAAACCTAAAAAAATGTGATATAGTGTAATACAAACATATGATATTGAAATTCAGGAGGGAAAATTAAGAATGAACAATTATATGTATCTGGTTCCAGTTGCAGCTGTCATTGCTCTTCTTTTTGCAGCATATCTTGCAGCAAAGGTTAGCAGACAGGATGCCGGAACAGAAAGAATGAAGGAAATTGCCGGTGCAATCGCAGATGGTGCACGTGCTTTCCTGACAGCAGAGTACAAGATCCTTATTGTATTCGTAGTAGTACTTTTCGTACTGATCGGATTAGGAGTAGGTAACTGGGTAACAGCAGTTTGCTTCGTAGTAGGTGCTCTGTTCTCAACAATCGCAGGTTACTGCGGAATGACAGTTGCTACTAAGGCAAATGTCAGAACAGCTAACGCAGCTAAAGAGAGCGGAATGAACAAAGCTCTTTCCATCGCATTTTCAGGTGGTGCCGTTATGGGTATGTGTGTTGCTGGACTTGGTGCACTTGGTGTCAGCCTTGTGTACATCGTAACTAAGAATGTAGATGTATTATTCGGATTCAGCCTTGGTGCTTCTTCCATCGCATTGTTTGCACGTGTTGGTGGTGGTATCTATACAAAGGCAGCAGACGTTGGAGCTGACCTTGTAGGTAAAGTAGAAGCAGGTATCCCGGAAGATGATCCGCGTAACCCGGCTGTTATCG
>OCHM01001039.1_pt1 | contig 14345 bp, 10 predicted proteins | sample 1538901 | NCBI WGS metagenome assembly OCHM01 (sample SAMN04571734, study PRJEB22368) | human gut metagenome | biome: human gut; material: stool | host: Homo sapiens | place: Luxembourg | collected 2012-11-08 | reverse complement strand
CTGTTTAAACACATTTACGCGAAAACGTCCCACACCTGAGATGGCATATGCGAAGTCCGTCTGTCCATTGTTCTGTAATTCTTCTCTGTGACGGACATCCATCAGGGGCATGAGAATGTCTTCAAGCATCTGCGGGGTAAGGCGTTCTCCCTCTATGGGGGTCAGTACACCATCGATCCGGTAGCTGGGCGGCCGACCGGTTGTCAGGTGGATATCGGAAGCCTTTACCTTCACTGACTGTATCAGTATTTCATCTAAATCATACATATTTCCTAATCTGCCTCGTAACTCCCTGAGAATCTCCGGAGAGCTCCGGTTCCGCAGGAATTCCTTCTATATTAATAGTCGTAAAATTAATAATCTATAAGTCTCAATCATTCATAAGATGCCTTAAGCATCTCTTCCACAGAAGTGGTACCGTTCAGCACATAGTTGATACCATTCTCTCTCAGTGTGCGCATACCGCTGTTTCTGGCTGCACGCTCCAGTTCCTCTGTTGTGCCATTCTCTGCGATCAGGTCGCGGATCTCGTCATTGACCTCCATGATCTCAAACACACCGATACGCCCGTAATATCCTGTATGGCTGCAGAAATCACAGCCACAGGGTTCATAGACATTTACGTCCTCCTGTGTGTTCATCCTCAGCACTCTCTTCTCCTCAGAGGTGGCAGGGCGCATTTTTTTACAGTGGCTGCACAGCTTACGCACAAGGCGCTGTGCGATAACTCCTACAACAGAATCTGCGATCAGATATCTCTCCACTCCCATGTCCGCCATACGGTTCAGAGTACCTACTGCGTTGTTGGTATGTAATGTAGATACAACCAGATGTCCTGTTATGGAAGCCTGTACTGCAATAGCAGCAGTCTCCCTGTCTCGGATCTCACCGATCATAATGATATCCGGGTCCTGACGGAGAATGGAACGAAGGGCTGACGCAAAATTCAGGTCTACTTTGTTGTTGACCTGTACCTGATTGATGCCCTCAATATCTGCCTCCACAGGATCCTCTACTGTTACGATATTGACTGCTTCTTTATTTAATTCACTTAATGCTGTATACAGGGTAGTGGATTTACCGCTTCCTGTCGGTCCTGTTACAAGAATGATCCCGAAAGGACTAGCCAGCATATGGTTGAAACGTTCCATCTCATCGGGTGGAAGTCCCAGATCTTTCTTGTTACGTGTAAGGTTCAGTTTTGAAGAGAGTCGCATTACGATATTCTCTCCGTGTACAGTAGGCAGAGAGGAAATTCGGATATCATAATCCTGTCTGTCTACCATAATGGACATACGTCCGTCCTGAGGTTTCCTTTTCTCTGAGATATCCATGCCTCCAAGGATCTTGATACGGGTGGAAATCGCAGGAAGAAGGCTGTTATCATATACCATACGCTCATAGAGTGCACCGTCGATCCTGTAACGGATACGGACTTTGTTCTCCAGAGCTTCGATATGGATATCACTGGCCCTCTGGCGGATTGCCTGTTCAATAAGGGAACGCACCAGCTGCACAATAGGTGCATCACTTACATCCGTATCTGTATCGTCGTCTGCTGCTCCTCCACGAAGCTGTGCTCTCTCCTGAGTAAATCGTCTGGCTGCATCCAGTGTCTCTGATGCGCCGTAGCATCTGTCGATTGCCGCAAGAATATCTCTGGTTGTAGCAATGTAAGGCTCTATCTGCAGGTTTGTCACGATAGAGATGTCATCGATTGCAGCCATATCCATCGGATCTGCCATTGCCAGATGAAGGATATTGGCGTTGTAGGGATCCAGTTCAAAAGGAATGCAGGTATATTTCTTAAGAATGTCTACACTGACCAGGTTTCGGACTTCTTTCGGGATCGTCACGCCTGTCAGCTGAACGACTTTAAGCCCCAGCTGCATCTGGAGGGCACGAACAATCATATCCTCAGTGATAAAGCCATTATCTACCAAAACTTCACCGATCTTCTTGCCGCTTCCCTTCTGCAATTCCAGGGCTTTCTTTAATTCATCTTCAGTCAGTACATTCTGCCTGATGAGCATGTCACCAAGCCTCATTCTCTCACGTCTTAATGCCATCTGTGTATCTCTTTTCCAGACACAACAGTGTGTTCACTGTTTACAGAACAAATCATCTGTTGGTGTCTCATCTTCAGATTTTACTGTAATATCAGCAACAAAAAAGAAGGAATTTCTCCTTTTTTTTGTTGCTGATATTATATTATTGGTTTAAAGTTAACATATTTCGTACACTTTGTCAATTTTTGTTTCCATATTTTCGAATATTTTTTTCGCTTTTGAAGCATATTCCGCAGGCCAATAAGCAAATTCGTCAGTTTTTGCTTAACCGTTTAAGTTAACAGCTAAAAAAAGTTTACACACAAACAAAAAAGAAGGGAAAGCCAGACTTTTTTGTATGACTTTCTCTTCTTTTATACATTTTATTTTGCCTTAAATACAGCGACTTTCTCTTTTGACAGGTCAATTTTATCCGGAAGGATGGAAGTTTTCTCAGTGGATTCTGATGTTGTGAATCCTGTTGAGTCGGAAGTATTTGACTTCATCGCATCCTGCAGAGTATTGCTTACTGTCACATTTGCAGAAAAGATATCTGTTCCTGTGGAAGCTGCTGCATCACCTGTTGTTATGCTTACCGTACTGCTGCTCTGCATTTCCTGAATCTGTTCCTGTGTCGGGTAGAAGGATGGCTGGCGGATGTAACGGAAGCTTGCACTGTATGCTTCGCCTACTGTTACTCCATTCTTGCCGGAGGAGCAGTGTACTGCGATCCAGTCACCTGCGTCTGTTTTACCGCAGAGAATACCTACATGATTATCGCTTCCTGCTTCCGGTCCTTTCTGGAACACCAGATCTCCGGGCTGTGCATCTGCCTCAGTTACCACGTTTGCTTTCTCCCACTGATCGGAAGTTCCGTCGCCTACAGCTTCCTGCATTGCTTTATCCTGATATCCGTTGATCACTGCCCAGGTGACAAAACCACTACAGTCCAGTCCGTATGCGCGGATGGTTCCGGTGCTCTTGCTTCCCTCGGCTGATACCTTCTCGCTGGTTCCCCAGCCTGGATCTTCACCGATCACTGTGGATTTGCCGCCCCAGAAGTAACCGACTTTACCAACCAGTGAATAGGCTGCGGAGATAACATTTACTCTTTCCTCGGAAACATCATCTCCTACGCTCTCGCGGACAAAACCGTTGGCAGCTGTTACTACCGCGCAGAGGAGTTTGCAGTCTGTTTCCACATATTTCTTAAGGATCGTACGATCCTTCTTTGCGATTTTATTTTTCTTAATATAGTAGTTGATTTTACGATTAGCGTATGTAACGTGAGTGATATCCTGCTTGTCCCTTACGATCGGGTTCATCTCTGCAAAGATTTTCGCAAGGTCTTTCTTGCAGGAGGAATCCAGAGTAAATTCTGTTTTTCCGTCCTGGCTCTGCTGATATACATAGACTGCAAGGATATCCTGCCAGTTTCTTACCAGAAGACTGTCTGCAGATGTGGTGGTCTTGCTGCCGTTTACATCGCTGGCATCTGCTACTTTGTTCTTCTCTTTATATTCCTTCTCGATCTCATCCATAACAGAAGCGAAATCATCTGAGAAGGTCAGATTGTAGTTATTCTTCAGGCTGTCCAGATAGAAATCCTTACCTGCGTGGATATTGGACGCATAATATACCGGAGTTCCGGTCTGTGCAGCACTGGTATTACTCGTAAATGGATTATTCGTATTCGCATTGTTCTTCTGCGCTTCCAGCTGAGCAATAGTCGCTTCTGCCTGAACCAGCAGATTATAATTAGAAACCTGTGCCTTCTCTGTATCAGACAGGGCATTATATGCAGTGCGGATGCTCTGAACAGTGGCTTTCTTCTCCAGCGTGATGGTCTGTGCGTTCAACTCATTGATTCTGTCGATCACATCCTGGGCTGCCTTCGTAATCTGTGAAGACGGTGTTGGTGTAGGATTCGCAGGTGTCGGAGTCGGATCTGCCGGTGCAGGTGTTGGCTCTGCAGGTGTTGGTGTCGGATCTGTTGGTGTCGGATCTACCGGTGCAGGTGTCGGGTCTGCAGGTGTCGGATCTACCGGCGCAGGTGTTGGCTCTGCAGGAGTCGGATCTGCCGGCGCCGGATCCTCTGATCCTGAATCAAAATCACCGGAATCGCTGAAATCAGAACCGTCTGCTGTATACGCAGCAGTATCCTCTGCTGCAAGTACGGACGCAGGACCGGATAATACCATTCCTGACATCAATGTCAGACATAAGAATCTGGTAAGATACTTGTTTTTCATATATCTAAATTGCTCCCTTCTTACTGTGAGCATGTCCTTACCCCCTGTTTATAAGGGCATACTGTCTAAATTACTTTTCACATTATTATGTTATTTCATAAGTGAATTATCCCGAAATATTAACCTGTTTTATTCTAGCATAATCATTTTTTGAAATCAACAGCTCAGGGCAGGTAAATTCCAGATTTGACCAAAATTCATTTTTTTGTCACATTTTAACCGAATCAAGTAAGTCCCCCTGCAGAAGTTGCGAAAAGCAACAAGCAGTGAGGAAGATATGTTTCAGAATGCAGGAAGGCTGTGCGGATATGATTTCCACACAGCCTTCCTGTATTCTTAGCGTATCTCTGTCAGGCTGCCTGAATGGCTCCTGCAAAGTTCTTATTACCAATGCAGATCTGTATCAGTCCCTGCACTACCTGAAAACACATATTCAGGATAAAGCGGATATCCTCTTCCACGCTGCGGAGCTTGTTGAGGTATTTCTCATGAGTAGCTTCGATATAATCGATCAGAGTGGGGAAATCTGCGAAGCGGATGGCCGGTTCCAGATATGCATGTGCTTCTCCCTGCTGTATACATTCTTTCAGTCTGTTCTTAAGTACTTTCTCATAATGATTATGCTGGCTGAAGCTTCCTGTATATGTTTTGTTATGAGGAAAGGTAAAATAATCCGCCATATAGTGGATCACTTCGCCGAACCGCCGCCAGTAAACTCTCTGGTTACTCTCATCCGGTCTGATATCTGCCAGTTCTTTCATCCGGTTCTTGACATCTTCAAATGTTCCGTAGAACTCGTGTCTCCTGGTGATAAAGGACGGTTTGATATCCGGCAGAATGCTGCCCAGGCAGAAAGCCTTTCTGTGAAACTGCAGGCTTGCTGTGGTCTGCATCTGATCCGCAAGGTATCTTGCTAATAAAATATGTGATTTTTTACGCAATTTTCTTCCTCTTCTTTCTTTTGAGAACCTATCATTCTTATATATGGGAACGAATAATAATCAACTTAACCAACATAGAATACTATAGCAGATTTATACCTGTTATTCAAATAAAATTTTTGTAAACTTTTTCACATTTTCAGGTCAGACAACTGTTTCAGTAATTCCAGGTCACTGTCCTTTACTTTCAGGTTTGTCTCTATCTTCTCTCCCTCAGGAGTGGTGATCGCAATTTCAATAATGCTTCCTTCTTTAAGTCCTTTGCGTGAAACTGCCTGACAGAATGCCGGGAACTTGGGATGATTGCTCTTAAAGGTGTTCCATGCGCCTGTGATCTTCATGATATTTCCTATATTGTTTCCTATGTTCATATGATTGTTGTGTCCTTTCTTATCTCAACTGAATATTCCCGATTCTGAGAACTGATGCATATAATAACATACTTCAACAGATTTGGCTATACCAAAAGCCCCCCAGGATTAACTCCCGAGGGCTTTCATACTGCTCATATTAAATTGTGATCACATTATTCAAGCAATCAGATTATTAATGGATTCTAACTCATATACAGTAAACGGATCAATGTCAATGCAACTGGATTCATCTCTGTTGCCAGAAAGATCCCATGCAAGAGTACCATTCATAACGGTACAAGCTTCTTTAAATGCATCAATATCTCTTAATGGCTTAAATATTTCTGCTTTCAAATCTTCTGTAGCATCATAGTCTACAATCTTACCGTCATCAAAGAATACCTGCACATGAAAGTTATCCAATGGTATCACCTGTACTACTGTCGGAAAATATTCGTTCATATGATTTCCCCCTTTAGATAAGCGGATTAATTCTATTTAATGGCTTCATATCTTTTGCAAGTTCCCAGTTTTGCATCAGTTCATCCTGATGGATAGTACACCACGCCAATATAAGTCTAAGTTGTTTATTTGGTAATGAACCTCGAATCACTTGAATGTTATTAATATCTACTAATGCTTTTTGTCCATTATATTCTGCATGGAAATGTGGTGGCATATAATCATTATAATACATGGTAACACGTATTCCGTAAAACAATGATATTTCTGGCACTGCTCTCACTCCTGTTCATTTTTGTAAATTTCAGTTTCTTATGCTTGTATTATAATATAGATTATGTCTATTCAGCAACCTGTTTTTTGATTCTGACAAAACAGATATAGATATCAGTGTAGCAGCAGTCATCTTATACTCATTTCTTCACAATATACAAAAGAAATAACCATCAAATTTCAACGCAAATACTTTAAGGGTAAAGTTGTTAGGGTAGATGGTTTTCGTCCAGAATTTAAGGCTATATATAAGGAATTTCAGCATAGAATTGATTCTGTGAAGGACGGGGATGGTTATACGGATGACTGTTTTAGTTCCCTTCCGTTATCCTACTGTTGTGCTACCTGTTCCATTACAAATTCCACATCTATATTGTTCTTATCTTTATGCGCTGTATAAGTACGATATAAAGAATCTGGAATATAGGAAGATTTACATACTTCACAATGATATGATGTCAACAAGTTCCGTTTGTTCTTCCCATTTTCCAAATAATTAACAATTAATGATTCCTTTTTAGTTCCAATTTTGCATACAGGACACAGTTTTATATCATTCTTTGGAATTACTTTTATTACTGGTTTCTTTTTTATAGTAATAAGCCCACATACCTGTAGTTATACAAGTACATGGACTTATTCAGATGTTTAAAATATTCAATTGGCAATATCAGGCATTTACTGTGTGAAATTCCCTATTATACATTGTTAGATATATGTCATACCCCATTTTTACTGAATCCATACCCCATTTTTACTCCATTTTCGTGTGAAATTATGTAAAAATACGGTAAGATACGTGAAATTGAATTTCCTGCAAATCCCCTAAATATGCTCAAAATCCGGTGTTCCATACAGGTCGAACGGAGTTGACTGGTAGACATAGTAATTCAGCCAGTTTGTATACAGGTTGTTCGCATGTGCTCTCCACATAAGGAGCGGTCTGTTTTCCGGGTTGTTGTCTTTGTAATAATTCTCCGGGATTTCGATGGGCAGGTTTTTGCTGACATCACGTTTGTACTCACCGTCAAGAGTCACACGATCATATTCCGGATGTCCCATTACAAAGATCTTGCGACCGCCGTCTGCCATTGCAAGGAAAAGCCCTGCTTCATCGGATTCAGCAAGCACTGTCAGCTCTTTACAGTTATGGATATCCTCGATGGGAACTTCCGTATGTCTGGAATGAGGTGCAAGGAACATATCGTCGAATCCGCGTACCAGTGGAATCTTACGGTTCATCACTTTATGCCAGAAAAGACCGAACATCTTCTTATCAAGTTTGCGTTTTTTCAGTCCATAGTGGTAGTAGAGTCCTGCCTGTGCAGCCCAGCACAGATAAATGGTGGAGGTAACATGGGTATTTGTCCAGTCCATGATCTCTACCAGTTCCTTCCAGTAGTCTACCTCTTCGAATTCCATCTGCTCTACAGGAGCACCTGTGATGATCATTCCATCATATTTGTTATTTTTCAATTCCGGAAATGTCTGATAAAATTTATTCAGATGACTCACAGATGTATTCTTCGCTTCATGGCTCTGTACTGCCATAAAGGTGACATCCACCTGCAGCGGTGTGTTGGAAAGGGAACGCAGAAGCTGAAGCTCTGTCTCCTCTTTCAGAGGCATCAGGTTCAGAATGAGGATCTGAATGGGGCGGATATCCTGATGGGATGCACGTGACTCATCCATCACGAAAATATTTTCTTTTTCCAGAATCTCTTTTACTGGCAGATCGCTCTGTATTTTAATTGGCATTATCTTATCTCCTGTTCTTATTATTTTATTGTTGTGCCATCTTCAGGAAATCTTCTTCAGAAAGGATCGGAATTCCCAGTTCTTTGGCTTTTTTATTCTTTGAAGAATTGGAAGTTGTGTCATTATTGATCAGGTAGTTCGTCTTCGATGTTACTGATCCGGTCACCTTGCCTCCCAGAGACTCAATAAATTCCTTTGCCTGTGCTCTGTTTGCAAAGTGCTCCACACTTCCTGTGATAACGAAATTCATGTTCCGGAAAATCTGCTCACCTGTCTTTTCTTCTTTCTTAACAGTCAGATGGCTCATCAGATGATCCAGTTTTCTGTTATTATCCTCGTTTGAAAAATAATCAGTCAGACTTCCGGCAATTACCGGTCCGATGGTATCAATAGAGCTGATCTCCTCTTTATCTGCATGACGGATCTTCTCCAGATCATCATCAAAATGCCTGCAGATCACTTTTGCATTGGCAAGACCGATATTGGCGATTCCAAGGCTGTAGATCACCTTCGCAAGAGTAGTCTCCTTAGCTTTATCAAGGCTGGTCATCAGGTTCTCAAAGGATTTCTCCCCGAATCCGTCCATCTCCACGATATCATCACGATGCTTTCCAATCTCAAAAATATCTCCGAAATCATGAATAAAGCCTCTTGCAATGAATTTCTCCAGTGTTGCTTCTGACAGTCCGTCAATGTTCATGGCATCCCTGCTTGCAAAAAGTGCAAAGGATTTGATCTTCTTTGCGGCACAGTCAGGATTTGTACAGTAAAGTGCCTCCACATCATTTACCTTCTGTATCTGTGTTCCATGGCCACATGCAGGGCAGGTATCCGGAATTTCCAGTTTACTGCTGCGTGTGAGGTTTTCTGCAATCTGCGGAATGATCATATTTGCCTTATATACAGTGATCGTATCCCCGATACCAAGCTGCAATTCTTTTAGAATGCTCACATTGTGTACGCTGGCGCGGCTCACAGTGGTTCCCTCCAACTCGACCGGTTCAAAAACAGCCACCGGATTGATCAGCCCTGTTCTTGACGGGCTCCATTCGATCTCCAGAAGATGGGTTTCTCTGATCTCATCTGCCCATTTGAATGCAAAAGCATTTCTGGGAAATTTCGCTGTTCTTCCAAGGGAATCTCCATATGCAATATCATCATAAAGAGCAACCAGTCCGTCTGACGGAAAATCATTCTCAGTGATTGCAGTTGAAAAATATTCCATGGCTTCATCCAGCGTTGAAGCTGTGACTGTCCTGTATTCCACTACATCAAATCCCTGTTCTTTCAGCCATTCAAACTGCCGGGCTCTTGAATTATGGAAATCAACCCCGTCGGCGCTTACCAGCGTAAATGCGTAGAAACGCACATTCCTGCGGGCTGTGATCTCATTGTTTAACTGGCGGACAGAACCGCTGCATAAGTTTCTCGGATTCTTGTATTTCGCATCAACGTCTTCTATGGATTCATTGATCCGTTCAAAGTCCGAATAGGTAATGATCGCTTCCCCGCGTAACACCAGTCTTCCCTGATATGGGATTCTAAGAGGAACGTTCTTAAATACTCTGGCATTATTGGTGACAACCTCTCCTGTCACACCGTTTCCACGTGTAACTGCTTTGGCAAGTTCTCCATTCTCGTAGGTAAGAACGATCGTCAGTCCGTCCAGCTTCCATGACAGAAGCGTTTTGTGTTCCCCGATAAATTCCCTTAGAACTTCTCTGTCCTTAGTCTTGTCCAGAGACAGCATGGGGGATTCGTGTTCTTCTTTTGGAAGCTGGTCAACTGCCTCGTACCCTACGCTTACGGTTGGGCTGTTTGCCAGAACAGTGCCTGTCTCTTTCTCCAGAGCCTGAAGCTCGTCGTACATCTGATCGTACTCTCTGTTGCTTATGATCTCTGTATCCTGCTGGTAATACGCCTTTGCTGCCCTGTCCAGCTTTTGCACCAGCTCTTTCATTCGCATGATCGCTGCTGTTTCCATTCTGTTCTCCTGTTCTGATCACTGTTTCACTTGTGGAAGATTCCAGTAAATGGTTCAGTTCTTCCCATTCCTGTGCTGTGATCTCTCTGTATTCGCCTTCTCTGATCCCGTCCAGAGTCAGATTCATGATCCTGATCCTTTTCAGCTTCTGTACCTCATATCCCAGATACCGGCACATTCTGCGGATCTGCCGGTTCAGTCCCTGTGTCAGAATGATCCGAAAGCTGCATTCTCCTGTCTGCACCACTCTGCATGGTCTGGTCACTGTATCAAGAACAGGGACTCCCTTGCTCATCCTTCGGACAAATTCCCTGTCCACCGGCTTATTCACTGTCACAAAATATTCTTTCTCATGATAGTTTCCGGCGCGCATGATCTTATTGACCAGATCTCCTTCATTTGTCAGAAGGAGAAGGCCCTGTGATTCTTTATCCAGTCTGCCCACAGGATAAACACGCAGAGGATAATCCAGATAATCTGTTACCGTCGTCTCATCAAACTGCTGCTTTGTGCTGCACACGATCCCTCTGGGTTTGTTAAAAAGAAGCAGTACTTTTTTTTCATTTTTATGGACAGGTATATTGTCTGCACAGATCTCATCTTCCAGGCTGACTTTCTGACCGCTTTCTGCTTTTTTTCCGTTTACCGTAATCCTTCCCTCTTCGATCATCCGGTCGGCTTCCCGTCTGGAGCATATGCCTGCCTCGCTTAAATATTTGTTTATTCTGATTTTTTCGTCCATTGTTCTATTATATAATTTTTTGTACATCTTATCAACGGTGAAATTTTGATGGAATTTTTCTGGAAATTTTTTCAAAAGGGCAGGAATGGGGAATCGCCTTGTATTTTGTCAGATTTTATTGTATGATATCGAATGACAGGATATCTTTTTTGTCACTGATTTTATCAAAAAGGAGGCTTTCATGTCAGATAATTTACCACGTACAAACCGGTGGCTGATCGCACTTTCTGTTATTCTGTGTCTGATACTTGGAGGAATTTTCACCCGTTCTTCCGCTGTGACTTCACAGGCAGATGCCATCAGCGATGCCGGAGCTTTCGTGTCAGAAGATCAGGATTCTGCGGAGTTTACTTCTGAGGAAACATTGACTGATAGCAATGATAATTTTACGGATTCTTCTTCCGGGAAACTGTTTGGACGCACTTCTTCAGATTCATCTGAAGCTTCTCCGGGCGGTCCTGCATTAAGCACTGATATCTCGCCTGAGGCATCAGAGGGCAGCTGGGCTTCCAGTGGAAGTAACTGGATGTTTCTGGTAGATGATAAGCCATACACAGGATGGTTCACAGATACAGATGGGAAACAGTACTATATGGATGAGACCGGTATTATGCAGACAGGCTGGACAGATATCGGAAAGAAGCGGTATTATTTTGATATGGATGGTATTCTGCAGACAGGGACTGTGATAATAGATAAGAAAACTTATGAACTGGATACAGATGGTTCTCTGAAAGATTATACACCAAAGAAAAAATCCTCGAAGAAGAAATCTTCAGATAAGTCAGCTACCTCTGACAAGTCCGGTACATCTACGGCAAAGAAGTCGGTTGCCCTTACTTTTGATGATGGTCCCAGCTCTTTTACAGACCGTCTTCTGGACTGTCTGGAAGAAAATAATGCAAAGGCAACTTTCTTTATGGTGGGTACTGAGATTGCCAGTTTTCCGGACGAAGTAAAACGCATGAAAAAACTGGGCTGTGAACTTGGAAACCACACTTATGACCATAAGGATCTGGCGACTCTTTCTTCGGATGAGATCAGTTCAGAAATTGCAAGAGTGGATGAACAGCTTGTAAATCTTACAGGTGAGGGAGCTTCGGTGGTCCGCCCGCCATATGGATCTGTTAATGATACGGTAAAATCAACTGTGGGAACCCCGATGATTCTGTGGTCCATTGACACTCTGGACTGGAAAACGCAGGATGTGGAATCTACGGTTGAGGAAGTCATGAATAATGTAAAAGATGGTTCCATTATTCTGATGCACGATATCTTCAGCACCTCTGTAGATGCAGCCGAGATCCTGATCCCGCAGCTTATCGAAGAAGGCTATCAGCTTGTAACAGTGCACGAACTGGCTTCCCTGCATCAGACAGAATTATCGACAGGAGTTACATACGGTGAATTTAATCGAATCAAGTAAGTCCCTTGCGGAAGTTGCGAAAAGTAATAAGAACAGCAAAATCTCCAGCAGAAGCTGACAAGAACAATGTCAGAAAAACGGAACGTAAAAATACAGGCAGTTACCACAAAGATAACCGCCTGTATTTTTTACGTTCCATATTCAATTTTATTCAAGTAAATCTCCTCTGATGTATCCGGTCTGACCGTCGTAGTCGATCTGAACCCATTCACCATCAGTACCTGTCTTCTGAACCTGATCACCTGCTGAGATCACGCCAAGGATATCAGCATCTGTGCTGGCTTCTGCGCGTACATTACATTCCTCCGAAGCAGTAAGCATCGTGCCATCTTCTGCCTCTGTTGACACACCTGCTTCCTCCCCAAGACCATTCAGGAATTCTTCAAGAGACGGATCAGATTGCTGTGCCTGATCCAGTTCATTCTGCACCTTCTTTATAAGAGCTGAAACATCACTGTCTGATAACTGTTTTTCCATATATGCGGAAATCTCAGAATCCTGTAAAGCTCCGTTATTGATCACCCAGTTCCCTTCGCTGTTCTTATATACATAGAACTGAGTCAGTGCAGGGGCCTTGTTCTCAACGCCCTGACAGATATACGAGAAACAGGCGTAAACCACGTAAGAATCATCTGTCATACCTTTCTTCGTGTACACATCGCCTACTTCATACCCTTCGATATAATCTTTCAAATTTGTGACTTTTGACTCATCAGACGGTGTAAAATCATCTTCCAGAGTCTTCAGCGTTGCAATATCTTTTTCCCCCAGAGCCTGATAATAGCTCGTGATCAATGCAGTAACATCTGCATCTGCTGTTTCCATGGGATTGGCGTCTTCTTTCTTCTCGTCAGACTCCCCTTCACTTATCGGAGAAGAAGGAACATTTCCCTGGTCTTCGGATGTGGTTTTCTGTTCATCTCCGGAATTCCCCTTATTACTTCCGGAACAGGCTCGAATGCCGCAAAACAGGACAACCACAATTATCAGAATAGCTCCACCCAACATAAAATACCGGAGATTATCTGATAACCATTCTCTGAAATTATCCAAGTTCTTGTCCTCCTTATGAGTTACCGTTTGCTCCGTTCACTGCCGCATACGATTTCTGACAGTTCCCGATTCTGATAACTCCTGTGATACAACGCACCGGAACTGTACATACGTCCCAGGCAGCACGCCTGAAGGGAATCGAACCCCCGCACATGGTACCGGAAACCACTGCTCTATCCACTGAGCTACAGGCGCGTATCTTGAAAATCTGATTTTCAAAGGATTTATATAATTTATTTAATACAAGGTCTATATTATCATAATTACCGAAAAAAGTAAAGTTTTTTATTTTGTTACAAAAGATGCATTATTTTGTTACAAGTCAAAAATTATGGGCAGTCATGCATTGTGCTGACTGCCCTGTTTTATTTACATTTTCAGATCGTCGAATTTCAATCGGATGATCACCAGGGTGATCGCCATAAGAATGATTCCTGCCGGAAGTGCGATCCATGCTGTCTGTACAAATCCTGCGATAATATAAGTCAGGAAAGATACTGCTGCTGCAACCATTGCATAGGGAAGCTGTGTGCTGACATGATTTACATGTTCACACTGTGCACCTGCTGATGCCATGATGGTTGTATCGGAAATCGGTGAACAGTGATCTCCACATACAGCACCTGCCATACATGCAGAAATAGAGATGATCATCAGTTCATGATTTGTTCCTGAGAATACATTAACAACAATCGGGATCAGGATACCAAAGGTTCCCCATGAAGTACCTGTCGCAAATGCGATAACAGCCCCGATCACAAAGATAATTGCAGGAAGGAAATTCATCAGCCCGCCTGCAGAGCTTTTAACAATTGCAGATACAAATACAGATGCACCAAGGCTGTCTGTCATGGCCTTCAATGTCCAGGCAAAAGTAAGGATCAGGATCGCAGGTACCATTGCCTTGAATCCGTCCGGAATACACGCCATACAGTCTCTGAAATTCATAACACGACGTATCAGATATAAAACAATCGTGATAACCAGTCCGAAGAAGCTTCCAAGCACCAGTCCCACAGATGCATCACTCTGTGAAAATGCAGTTACAAAATC
>OCHM01001033.1_pt1 | contig 14386 bp, 10 predicted proteins | sample 1538901 | NCBI WGS metagenome assembly OCHM01 (sample SAMN04571734, study PRJEB22368) | human gut metagenome | biome: human gut; material: stool | host: Homo sapiens | place: Luxembourg | collected 2012-11-08 | reverse complement strand
CAGATCATATAGTTCATAATTGTGCCTTCCTTTGTCGTTTTTGAAAAGCAGATGACAGACTTCTGCCACATGCCTGCACTAGTATAGCATGAAATCCGCGTCTTGTGAACCACAAAATGCAGGCAGCCGCACCGCCAGGTATTCCATGTCACCTCCATGCAGAGAAAAAAACACCCGCGGCCGGATCGCTCCATGCCGCGGGCATATAATTCATCGTAACTATTCAGTGCATTCATTCATAGTTACAATTCTACCTATATTAGTGCTTCTTCTCCTCGTCCTTCAACAGGTTCGTCATGCTGTGCATGCTGATGCACAGGGTGGATGTGTTGTGAAGCAGGGCGGATGTCGCCGGGGCAAGCACGCCCATCACGCCTAAGATGATGAGACCAAAGTTGAAGCTGATGACAAAGCGGTAATTTCTGTGAACACGCCGCATCAGCGCATTGCTGATTGCTTTTAAAGTCACAAGCTGAAACATCGCGTCCTCGGAGATTGTGATATCCGCGATCTCTCTTGCGATCTCAGCGCCCTCGCTGATCGCGATGCCGACGTTTGCCGCGGAGAGTGCCGGAGAATCGTTGATTCCGTCTCCCACCATGATAACCTTATGGCCTGCGTTCTTCTCTGCTTCAACGAAGTTCGCCTTATCCTCCGGAAGGACCTCGGAGTGGTGCTCGTCCACGCCGACTCTTGCGGCGATGGCGCGGGCCGTTCTCTCGCTGTCTCCTGTCATCATGACGATCTTCTTGATACCAAGCTTCCTGAGCTCCTTCATAACTTCCGGAGCTTCCGGACGGAGCGGATCCTCGATGCAGATCACAGCCGCCAGTCTTCCCGCGATCGCGAGATACAGGTGGGAGTACTCTGCCGGAAGAGCTTCAAATTTCTCTTCTTCGCCCTCCGGGACTACACACTGCTCGTCCTCGAATACAAAATGGTAGCTACCGATCACGACTTTGTCCTCGCCGATATGGGATGCAATTCCGTGAGCAACGATATAGTCAACCTTAGAGTGCATCTCCTCGTGGACAAGTCCGCGCTCTCTGGAGGCCGCAACGACCGCGTTCGCCATGGAGTGCGGGAAGTGCTCCTCTAAGCAGGCAGCGATCCTTAACATCTCGCTGCGGTCACGTCCCTCAAAGGTCACAACGTCGGCGACCATCGGCTGTGCCTTTGTGAGGGTACCTGTCTTATCGAATACGATGGTGTCCGCCTCAGCGACTGCTTCCATGAAGGAGCCGCCTTTGACAGTCATCTTGTAGCTGCTTGCCTCTCTCATAGCAGAGAGTACGGAAAGCGGCATTGCGAGCTTCAACGCACAGGAGAAGTCAACCATAAGGATCGAGATCGCCTTTGTCACATTTCTTGTGAGAAGGTAAGTGACGATGGTTCCGCCGAGACTCCACGGAACGAGAGCGTCCGCAAGTCCGGATGCCTTTGTCTCTAAGGAAGACTTTAACTTCTCGGACTCCTCGATCATCTTCACAATGCGCTCGAATCTTGTGGATCCAGCTGCTTTCTTGACGCGGACGATGAGGTTTCCTTCCTCGACCGCGGTTCCGGCATAGACGTACATGCCGTTCTCCTTGCGGACCGGCTCAGACTCACCGGTCATTGATGCCTGGTTTACCATCGCCTCGCCGGAATCTACAATGCCGTCAAGCGGGATCACGCTGCCGACGCGGACGGAGACGAGATCTCCTTCCTTAATATCAGAGATCGGGACAAGTACTTCCCCGTCCTCTGTCTTCTGCCATACTCTCTCGATATTTAAGGACATGCTGCCCGCAAGATCGCTGACAGACTTCTTGTGGGTCCAGTCTTCCAGAAGCTCACCGATTCCGAGAAGGAACATGACGGATCCTGCTGTGTTGAAGTCGCACCGCAGCATGGACACCGTGATCGCCGTCGCATCGAGGACCTCGACCTCAAGCTTTCTTCCCGCAAGCTTTCTGATGCCTTTAATAACGAATGGAACAGACTGGATCGCTGTCCATACCGCACGGACCGGAGCCGGAAGGAAGATCTTTGTAAGGCATCTTGTAAGACACTTTGTCACGAGCTTTTCCTGGAACTCCTGATTTAACTCTCTCGTGCTTGTCACAGGCACGATCTCGTTTAACTCTTCATCGTCAAAGGAGAACCTTAAGATCTCAGCAATGAGATCTTCCTTTGAGCCTGTGTACGTGATCGCCGCATCTCCGATTCTCTCATATACCTTTGCTGCCGTTACCTGCGGAAGGGATGCGAGATAAAAGGAAAAGAGGTCCGCCTGTCTGACTGACAGGCGGCCTCTGGTGAGATGGATTCGGATACGGCCCTTGATATCATGTTTTACCGTAAATCTGATTCCTGATTTCATAATGATTATTCAGCGTCCTCTGCTTTTTCTGTTGTCTCTGTGAAGTCTTCTGCTGCTTCCTCTTCCTCACCGAATGCTTCTTCAGCACGTGCTCTGTTGATCTCCTTAGCCTCTGCAAGAACATCCTCAGCGTTTGCCTGGATGTTGGAAGCTGTTGTCATAACGCACTCTTTTGCGCGGAGACCTGCTGCGAGGCAGTTGATGTATAACTTCTTAGCGTCCTGGCTTCCGAGAACCTTGACACCAGCTGTCCCGAAAAGAACACCGCCTGCGAATACTGCAACATTTTTTAATTTCAAGCATTTCTTAACATCTAACATTTTAAATTCCTCCTGTAAGTAAAAGATATAATTTAATAGTAAATGATCTGTCCTGTTTAAAGCCTGCTGACCTGGCTTTTAGCTGCCGGATCACTTGTGCTTATATCCGGTATACATCACCATAGCAAAGCAGAAAACAGTTGCCCACGCCCAGAATTTATGGTGTTTCATCGGTTTTCACTCCCTTGCATTTTACTTGGCAGAACGCCGAAAACCGGAAGGCTTTCAAGCATTTTTCACATGGTAACTCTTCGCCCCCAAGTTAGTCAATCATAATATTTTATGTTGAAAAATTTTGTCATTTTCTGATAATTTACAGTCATTCCTAACTCTATGACCTGCTGTTTTCTCCGCGTTTATGACGCACTGACGGAACAGCATTTTTCTTTCTCTTTTTCGATCTGTCTGAGACCGTTCTTTCCGTGGAACTCCGGGGCGATAACCTCGTTTTCCCCGTCTGCGCGCACTCCTGTTTCATCCGTAAATACATACTGGTAAACGCGCTTTAAGACGCCCATCTCCTCCAGCATGCGGATCGTGCGGTAGACTGTGGAAAGACCCACGGTGGAATCTCTCTGTACCGCCTCATAGTAAACTTCCTTGCAGTCGGTCCAGTTCTGTTCTAAGATCACATCAAGGATGACCATTCTCTGCTTTGTAATACGCTTCCCAAGTCTCTGGAACTCATTAACGATGTCTTTCTTCTGCCACATCCGGCATCCCTCTCATTCCTAAAAAGTGTGTTCCTGCCCTGCAGAGAGCCAGGCATTTGGAGTTTCAACCGAAACCGTTTTTTCGTTTACGCCCGCTTCCACTCGATATTGCGGAGCACATAGCCGGCCTTGCTCACGATGTCACGGATCTCACGGTCTGTCAGTTTTGTCTTCATGCGGACATCGGCTTTCTTCTTATCGAGGTTTACCTCAGCCCAGTTGCCGTCCTTCTCATTGAACGCATTCTCCACATGGAGCTTGCAGTGTTTGCATTTCATGCCGTCCACTCCGATGACTGCGTAGTACGGATAGTCTGAAGCATTTTTATCCTGCACTTTGATCTTCTTTTCTACATCTTTCGTTCCGCAGCAGCCATAGGTGAACTGGCGGATCGAACCTTTCACCGCGAAGATCGCGACAACGATCAATGCGACGATAATAATACCATTTATCATGACGGATCACGCCTCCTCTTAATTTTCAGAAACTACAGTTTTTTCATTCCACCATGAGGTATCTTCTTTCATTTGTTAGTTTCTACTAACAAAGATTAGCACCAACTAACCGTCTTGTCAATCCTCTTTGTCACTTTTTTGACATTTTATTTCAATACAAAAAATACTCTCATCCCTGACAGTGCCGCTCTTCTCATACTGGATCTTCGCCTGCTCTCCGGAGACAGGCATCTGCAGTTGTTCCTGCTGCCCTCTTCTCTTTTTATTTTGCATAAAGTTTTACTTTAGCGGAACTTTCAAAAATGAATGTGCCTTGGAACATTCCCGCGCGAGCTATTACGCAAAACAGGCAGCCTGTCTCCAGGCTGCCCATCTCTATATAATATTCATTTACTGTGCGATCGAAAACATCTCATTCACGGTCTTCGAATCCAGGCTGTGGTTGTATACAAGATTCTCATACTCCACCAGCTGTTCCCTCCAATCGTAGTCTCCGCTCTCCGCGTCCTCCCAGCTGTGGTAGGTTCCGTCGGATTCCCAGATTCCAAGGTGATGGATGATCGGAAGCTTTTCGGAAAGCTGTAAGAGGAATTCGTTATACGGAGTCAGTGACAGGTTCGCGCGCTTTAATACATAGGAGGAAAGGTAAATTGCACCTAACCGTCCCATGTCCTCCGAAGGCTGGTCGTAGTTGGTCCAGATCACAAACGGGGTCTCGTACCAGACCATTTTCTGCTCATTCGGAACCTTCGCACTCTCCACGCCCATAGCCTCATCGAAGAACTCGTCCTCGATTCCCGGCTGATGGTCGCCGAACATGACGATCATCGTCGGCTGGTCGCACTGGGAGAAATAATTTACAAGCCACTCAAAAGCTTCATCAGATTTCTTCACGAGGGACAGATACATGTCTGCCTCCGGATACTTTCCTTCCATGTCCCCGGTGAGCCATACTTCCTGGTCAAAATTCGCGTATGGGATCGTATAGCCGCCGTGGTTCTGCATGGTCACATTAAAGAGGAACAGCTTGTCATCCGGATTTGCCTTCTGCTCGATATACTCGGTGATGACCTTAAAATCGCTCAGGTCACTGATATAATTTCGAAGTTCATCCCGGCTTTCGTAGGCGCTGATATCCATGAAATCGCTGAAGCCCATGTTGTTATAGCAGATGCGGCGGTTCCAGTTCTCAGCCGGGTACGGGTGCATGGCAACCGGTGTGTATCCCTGATCCCTCACCGTGCTGACCATGGAGCGGACACCCGGATTTACATAGAACTGATAAGCCACACTTCCTCTCGGCATCAGATACATAGAGTCACCGATCAGAAATTCAAACTCAGAGTTGCTGGTCATGGCACCAAATACCGGCATGCAGAGCTTTCCTTTTACGGTGTTCTCCGTCAGGCTGTGGAGAAACGGGAGATAATCGATATTGGTCGTAAAATCTCCGTCCACCGCCAGATCGGAAAGACTCTCGTTCATGATACAGATAATATTCGTTGGCTGGACCGCGTCCCCGGACGCCACCACTGCAGCAGTCTCTCCATTCCGCTCCTTCTCACTGTCCACATATTTGTCGCAGATTTCCTGGATCTTCGCCTGGGAGTAACCTCCCGGCGCTTTCTTTACGAGATATTTGATCGAGATTGCGGAGGAGAGGATATAGCCATTCTCTGCGTAGGAGGTCATCGGATCCCAAAGGTTTACCTCCAGAGACAGGCCTGAGATCATAAAGTTATAAAAGCAGGCGATAAACACAGCAACCGCACCAGCAGAAACGCTGAATACCGCTGCTCTTTTCTTTTTTCCTTTTACCCGCACAAACACAAACTGCGCCAGCGCGTTCCATATGATCAGGAGAACACCGCAGATGATCATCATAAATGTCGGGGTGTAATCGTAGCTTCCTGCAACCGTCATCGCGGTCTTCACCGCCAGAACATCGCCCATCATGATCGGACGGCTTCTGAAGGAAACGACAAACGCCTCCGCCAGGGCGATCGCATAGAGGATCACAGAAGAGACCGGAACGGAAATCCGGGTGCTGCCGGAGATTCCGAATACCAGAAGGTACAGCGCGAACATCCATACAATGTTGAGCACCGCGTTCTTCGGAAGTACCATCACAAAGTTGCCGGTCACGAACTCGAACATGACGTAGGAGAACACCGGCGATAATAAAAATAATGCGATAGCGCCTGCATGTTCCAGTCTGTGGGCTTCCCTCCCTTCATACTCCCCTGTTCTTTCTTCAAACTTTTCGTCCATATACGTTTATTTCACTTTCTAAATCTGTCTGTCAGAAACTTGTTCAGCAAAATCTCATCCGCAGGGCTTGCCACCGGCAGCTGCTTCCGGATCCATAGAAATTTAAAAGAACTGCCGTCGATAGTTTTCCAAGTGCATAGCCGCCCAAACGTGTGCCTGCTGGACTTTTATCTTCTATTACATTAATTTCTATGGGAATTCTCTCCCTCACGGATCGCCCAGCGCATCTTCGTGGATCTCGCCCTCGGATTTCTCTGACATTCCTCCGCAGACGGGCGGATCACATCGTTTGCCACGTCACTGTAAAGTCCATCTTTTTTGCCTTCTTTGAAGTAATACTTTACGAGACGGTCCTCGCCGGAATGGAACGTCAGGATCGCCGCTCTTCCGCCCGGTGCCAGGATACCCGGAAGCTTTGTAAGGAAACTTTCCAAAACCTCAAATTCCTGGTTTACATCGATCCGGAGTGCCTGGAAACATCTCTGGCAGGACTTCTTCACCGCTTCCTTCCGCTCTTTTTCCGGAATGAAGGAAAGTGTTGTCTCAATGACTTCCTTAAGTCCTGTCGTCGTCTCAATATACTGACGCTTTCTATTTCTCTTCGCAATCTCCCTCGCGATCTCCTCCGCATATGGCTCGTCGGAATTTTCCACAAACATTCCGGCGATTTCTTCCATATCCATCTGCTTTAACCGCTCCGCCGCGGAGATCCCCTTTTCCGGATTCAGTCTCAGGTCTAACGGACCGTCCGCCTTGTAGGTAAATCCGCGTTCCGGGTTATCGATCTGCATGGAGGACACACCGAGATCCGCCAGAACGAAATCAAAAAGTCCGGTCTCCGGGACAAGCTTATCGATATCCGCGAAGTTCATCTGCTTCACCGTAAGGATGTCCTCGTCAAATCCGCGCTCCTTTAACCGTGCCTTCGTCTTCACAATCTCGATGGGATCCACGTCAAGGCCGTACATGTGTCCCTGTCCCTCGAGTTTCTTCAACATCTCCGTTGTGTGCCCGCCGTAACCCAATGTAGCGTCAAGCCCCTGCATTCCCGGCCTGATATCCAGGAAATCCAGGATCTCGTTCACACAGATCGAGATGTGCATGCCTGCCGGAGTGCTGCCTTTTTTGATGACCTTCTCGACCGTGTCAGCATATTTCTCCGGATTCTGTTCTTTATACTTTTCCTCAAACCGTTTCGGATGTGTCCCGCTGTAACGGACACGCCGCTTGTGTACCGGTGCTCCCTGTACCTCTTTTTCTTCCATGTCAAAACCTCGTATTTATCGCTGTTTTTCTACACATACCGGTTTATCTTAACATATTCTTCATATAAATGTAAAGTATCTTTTCGTTGACAGAAATTATGGCTCTTCCGGAGTGCTGCCGTTCACGCCCAACCAGATAGCCACCGGTTTTTCCAGTACTTCACACTCCTAATCACTCAATCGTCAAAATCCTGTCATCTTTGTTCGAGATGCGCATATGTTTCAAATTTGTCATCTTTTCTCTAAATATTCTGTCTTTTACTTGTTTTTGCATCATAAAACTGATATAATGATTTTATTGTAACTGCTCCGTGTTTCCGTGTCTTCGATCAGCGAAAAAACTCAAAACGCTGGTCTGACGGACAGTTATCATATAATTACAATACTTGGAGGGATGCTACATGAAAGGCAACATTATCGTTGGACAGTCCGGTGGCCCGACTGCCGCTATCAATTCCAGTCTCGCAGGCGTTTACCGCACCGCTATCGACCGCGGAGCAAAAAAAGTATACGGCATGCGTCACGGCATTCAGGGTCTCTTAAACGAAGATTATATCGATCTTTCCGAACATATCCAGACGGATCTGGACGTAGAACTTTTAAAACGCACACCTGCTGCCTATCTCGGATCATGCCGCTATAAGCTCCCGGAGATCCATGAGGACATCGCTACATACGATAAAATCTTTTCTATTCTCGATAAGCTTGAGATCGAGTGCTTTATCTATATCGGCGGAAACGATTCCATGGATACGATCAAAAAGCTGTCCGACTACGCGATCTTAAGGGGTCATCCAACCAAATTTTTAGGCGTTCCGAAGACTATCGACAACGATCTCGCCCTGACCGACCACACACCGGGATACGGCAGCGCAGCGAAATACATCGGAACATCCGTGAAAGAGATCATCCAGGACAGCCAAGCGCTGATCTACGATAAGGGCCTTGTCACCATCGTCGAGATCATGGGCCGAAACGCCGGATGGCTCGTTGGTGCCGCGGCGCTCTCCAAGGGCGAGGATTGCGATGGACCGGACCTGATCTATGTCCCGGAACTTCCCTTCGATATCGACAATTTCCTTGTCCGCATTAAGGAACTCCTGGCAGAAAAGACTTTCGTTGTGGTCGCCGTCTCCGAAGGCATCCGCCTGGCGGACGGACGTTATGTGTGCGAGCTCACCGACGGTGTGGATTTTGTTGACGCCTTCGGCCACAAGCAGCTCACAGGCACCGCGAACTATCTTGCCCGCCGTCTGGCTCAGGAGATTGGCTGCAAGACGAGAACCATAGAGCTTAGCTCCATGCAGAGAGCGGCCTCCCATCTGGCATCCCGAATCGACATTCTGGAAGCTTTCCAGGTCGGCGGTGCCGCCGTGAAGGCAGCCGACGAGGGCGATACCGGTGAGATGGTCATCATCAAACGTCTCTCCGATGACCCGTACCAGTCCACCACAGACCTTAGAAATGTCCACAAGGTCTCCAATGTGGAAAAAGTGGTCCCGAGGGAATGGATCACCGAGGACGGTACCTACGTCACCGACGAGTTTATCAGCTATGTCCGCCCGCTGATCCAGGGTGACGTGTCACCAGTTATGGTGGACGGAATTCCGCGATATCTGTATCATAAGAAGAAATAATGGCAGAAACCTTTTTCCCTGCCGCGGCGGGCCGCAACGGCAGCAGCTTTTTATAACCACATAAGTTTCCTTTAAGGATTTCTAATGAGCTTAAAAGACCTCCTACAGGAATACAGAACCATAAATTTAGATTCTGTCTCCTGGGAGGTCTTTCTTTATTCATCTTTATTCATTCCTGCTGCCATCATTCATGGTTTCCAGGCTTTCCAATGATTCCGACAGGCACTTTCTGACATTTTTACGCGTCAGATCTTGAAAACGCATTCTTCATGGAATTGCTGAGCTCAAAGAGCACATGATCCAGGGTATTTCCTGTCTCCTCTTTTAACATCTTCGCGATCTCGCGGTTCGCTTCTTCTAAAAGTCTTCTGCTCTCCGCCGGATCCGTAACCTTCGCCGCCTCTTTATCATACTTGTTGAGCAGCGCATGCCCCTTCGCCTCCACAGCGTTCTGGTAGCGCTCGATGTGGATCGCGGATTTTGCGAAGGACGCGTCCGCCATAGCCGCGATCATTCTCGCGGACCAGTAGAAGTTCTCTGTAGAGACTTCCTTCGTGGTGTTCGCAAGGTACTCCGGTGTCTCGTCCACAGCCACGTAGAACGGAACCAGGGTGTTGAACGCGTTTGACGCGAAAGCCAGCCACTGGACCGCCTGGCAGTTTGCCGGGGCACCCGGGCGCATCTGGATCAGAGCAAGGAAATCATTGCGGTTGATGCCGATAGCGCGGTACTTGCCCTTCTGGAGTCCGTCACCGCTCTTTGCGTACGGATCGTAAGGGGTTCCCTGGAAATGGGAGGAAAGAGCATACTTGACATCCTCCACCGTGATCTTCTTCTCCGGAACCATGCTCCACGGGATATCGTCGGATTCCGGTCTGTAGTCCGCGTCCGGTCCGTCCCACTTCTTTGTCTTCGGATTAAAGTAGCGCTCCATGAACCATGCTCTTGGTGTATTGTAGATATGGTCGGAATCGCTGTGGCTTCCGAATGCGGCGCGGGCATCAAAATGGCTTCCATTTCCTCCGTTTAAGGAGAGGTCCAGGTGGTTCTCAGCGATAAACTCTCTTAAGTCGGAAGAACACATATGTTCATTCTGCTCGGAGAACGCGTCGTTTAAGTCAAAATCATCGATACCGAACTGGTTCGGCATCACCACGTAACGGTCATCTGGAACACGCTTTGCGATCCAGTGATGTCCGCCGATGGTCTCAAGCCACCAGATCTCGTTGACGTCCTGGAACGCGATACCGTTCATCTCGTAAGTCCCGTACTTCTCCAAAAGACTTCCGAGGCGGATCACACCTTCTCTCGCGCTGCTGATATACGGAAGTGTGATGTACACAAGGTCTTCCTCACCGATTCCACCGATGATCTCCTCTTTTCCGTCCTCCGCCGGCTGTAACTTTACAAGCGGGTCTGCTCCGAGAACACGAGCGTTGGATGTGATAGTTTCCGTAGCTGTCATGCCGACATTCTTTTCATTAACGCCGCTGGCCGCCCAGATTCCCTTTCCCTTAATGGCGTTCGGGACTGCCGTAAACTTCATCGGATCTCCCGGAAGATCGATCTCAGCATGAGAGAGAACAGACTTATAAACCTTCGGCTGCTCCTCCGGGTGGATCACCACAAATTTTTTCGCCGTAAAATGTCCGGAACCGGAATCATCATTTCTCGCGATCATCGTTGAACCGTCATAAGACGCGTTTTTTCCTACAAGAATCGTTGTGCATGCCATGTCAAATACCCTCCAAAACTATAATATGCGGCCGTCACTGTCCGCCAGCCGCGGATACGTCCAGTTTAGTACGCTTCGGAGTTTCTGTCAACTAACTGAGGTACCGCGGCAAAGCAGCACCTCACACAGAACCTCCTGTCAGCAGTCTCTTTCAGGTTCATGGTAATCGGCAGCTTCTTCCGAATGCACAGCAGCGCAGAACGCCCCAGGGGAATTTTCTCTCCCTGGGGCATTCTCTTATTTCTTCCAAATATTCAATTACTTGAAGTACTTCACACCACTCTCAAACAGCTTCAGGTCCTGCTCGCCTGTGATGTTCTTTGCCACATAGTCGCCGCGTCTCTCAGCGTGGCCCATCTTACCGTAGACACGTCCGTCCGGACTTGTGATACCTTCGATAGCCATGAAGGAGCCGTTCGGGTTCCAGTATTCGTCCATGGTCGGAACACCGTTAAGGTCAACGTACTGGGTCGCAACCTGTCCGTTTGCGAAGAGCTTGTCGATCCACTCCTTCGAAGCTACGAAACGTCCCTCACCGTGGGATACCGGGTTTGTGTAAACGCCGCCGAGTTCTGCGCCTGCAAGCCACGGGGACTTGTTGGAAACGACCTTTAAGTTTACCATCTTGGATACATGGCGTCCGATCGTGTTGTAGGTCAGGGTCGGGGAATCCGGCTTCTGCTCTACGATCTTTCCTTCCGGAACAAGACCAAGCTTAATGAGAGCCTGGAAACCGTTACAGATACCGAGCATTAATCCGTCACGCTCATTTAAGAGCTTCATGATCTCGTCCTTTAATACCTCGTTGCGGAACGCGGTGGCGAAGAACTTTGCAGAGCCTTCCGGCTCATCACCTGCGGAGAAGCCGCCCGGGAACATAACGATCTGGGACTCCTCGATGCTCTTTCTGTAAACTTCAACAGAATCACGGATGTCCTCCGCGCTCATGTTCTTAAATACCTTTGTGATGACCTTTGCACCCGCACGCTCAAATGCCTTCGTGCTGTCGTACTCGCAGTTTGTTCCCGGGAATACCGGAATGAATACGGTCGGAGTGCCGATCTTATGATTGCAGATCACAACGTTCTCTGCCTTAAATACTTCGTTCTTAACTTCTTCTTTCCTGACATCGCTCTCTGTCGGGAATACATCCTCGAGAGCTGCGTCCCATGTCTTTAATGCCTCATCGAGAGTGATGGAGACATTGCCGTACTCAAAGGCCGCCTTGTCGGTAACCTCACCGATGACACGGTAGCTCATCTGAAGCTCGCCGACCTTATCTGCCGGAACCTCGCAGACGATATTGCCCCATGCCGGTGCAAAGAAGTCTCTCGGATCCACGTCATGCTCGATCTTGACACCGAGGTGGTTTCCGAAGGCCATCTTGCTGACTGCCTCTGCGATTCCGTTTGCCTCTGCGGCGTACGCGGAGATCACGCGGCCTGCCTTGATGTCCTCATGGAGTTTATCATATCCAGCCATGATCTGGGCATAATCCGGAAGATCATAGGAATCTTTTTTAATTTCAAATACAACGATCTTGTTTCCGGCCTTCTTGAATTCAGGGGAGATCATGTTCTTCGCGCTTGCAACGTCAACCGCGAAGGAAACCAGGGTCGGCGGAACGTCGATCTCTTTTCCGCTCTCCTCATCGAAGGTACCGGACATGCTGTCCTTGCCGCCGATGGACGGAAGTCCGAAGCCAAGCTGCGCGTTGTAGGCACCGAGGAGTGCTGCGAACGGCTGGCTCCATCTTGTCGGCTCGCTGCTCATTCTGCGGAAGTACTCCTGGAATGTGAAGCGGATCTTCCTGTAGTCGCCGCCTGCTGCTGCGATCTTAGCGACAGATGTGAGGACTGCGTAGATCGCGCCGTGATACGGACTCCAGCTGGAAAGATACGGATCAAAGCCGTAGCTCATCATGGTCACAGCGTCGCACTTTCCTTCCAGAACCGGAAGCTTAGCGACCATGGTCTGGATCTCAGTCTGCTGATATTTTCCGCCGTACGGCATCATAACGGTAGATGCGCCGATGGAGGAGTCGAACATCTCCACGAGACCTTTCTGGGAGCAGACATTTAAGGAACCGAGCATCTTCAGCCATTTTTCCTTAACGTCTCCTACTTCTTTCTTTTCAAACGGAGTTCCCTCATGGTTCGGAACCTCCAGGGTAACGTCTGTCTCCTGATGAGCGCCGTTTGTGTCGAGGAATGCACGGCTTAAGTCAACGATGGTCTTTCCCCGCCATGTGAGGACGAGTCTCGGGCTCTCTGTGACTGTTGCGACTGTGACAGCCTCAAGGTTCTCCTCTTTGGCGTATCCTAAGAATGTATCAACATCTTTCGGATCAACGACAACTGCCATTCTCTCCTGGGACTCAGAGATCGCAAGCTCTGTTCCGTCAAGACCTGCGTACTTTTTCGGTACTTTATCGAGATCAATCAGAAGTCCGTCAGCGAGCTCACCGATCGCTACGGAAACTCCGCCTGCGCCAAAGTCGTTGCACTTTTTGATCAGTTTGGAAACTTCCGGACGGCGGAACATTCTCTGGATCTTTCTCTCGGTCGGGGCGTTACCTTTCTGGACCTCAGCGCCGCAGACCTCGATGGATGCCTCTGTGTGTACCTTGGAGGAACCTGTCGCACCGCCGATTCCGTCACGGCCGGTACGTCCACCGAGAAGGATGATCACATCGCCCGGATCGGATGTCTCACGGATCACGTTCTTTCTCGGAGCTGCCGCCATAACGGCACCGATCTCCATTCTCTTCGCAACATAGCCCGGATGGTAGAGTTCTTTTACATAACCGGTCGCAAGACCGATCTGGTTTCCGTAGGAGCTATATCCATGGGCAGCCTCTGTAACGATCTTTCTCTGCGGAAGCTTGCCCTTTAATGTCTGATTTAACGGCTTTGTCGGGTCAGCGGCACCTGTGATGCGCATTGCCTGGTATACATAGGTACGTCCGGAAAGCGGGTCACGGATCGCGCCGCCAAGGCATGTTGCCGCGCCGCCGAAGGGTTCAATCTCTGTCGGGTGGTTATGGGTCTCGTTCTTGAAGTTTACGAGCCACTCCTCGGTCTTTCCGTCGATCTCCACCGGAACGACGATGGAGCAGGCGTTGATCTCGTCGGACACCTCAAGATCCTCTAACTTGCCCTCTTTGCGGAGTTTCTTCATACCCATGATCGCAAGGTCCATGAGACATACGAACTTGTCGTCGCGTCCTTTGTAGATCTCCTTGTGGTCAGCAAGGTACTGGTTGTAGGTATCCTCGATCGGTTTCTTGTAGTCGCCCTCTGTGAATGTCACATTCTTGAGTTCTGTGGAGAATGTGGTGTGGCGGCAGTGATCGGACCAGTATGTATCAAGCACGCGGATCTCTGTCACAGACGGATCTCTGTGCTCTTCGTTCTTATAATAGTTCTGGATGTGAAGGAAGTCTTTGAAGGTCATTGCGAGGTTTAAGGAACTGTAGAGTTTCTTTAATGCAGACTCGTCCATGTCCTTGAAGCCGTCGAAGACCGCAACGTCCTCCGGCACATCAAATACAGTCACAAGTGTCTCCGGGATCTCCTCGGATGCCTCTCTGGAGTCCACCGGGTTGATACAGAAGGACTTGATC
>OCHM01001012.1_pt1 | contig 14657 bp, 10 predicted proteins | sample 1538901 | NCBI WGS metagenome assembly OCHM01 (sample SAMN04571734, study PRJEB22368) | human gut metagenome | biome: human gut; material: stool | host: Homo sapiens | place: Luxembourg | collected 2012-11-08 | reverse complement strand
AATATTTTAAATTTACTCATTTATAGTTTGCTATATAGATTTTTTGTACAAATGCTGGTAAATATTTTTTATGACAAAAACTGAGCCTGTATATTCTGTAAAAAGGGGTAGTTTATCGCAATAAAAAAGGCTACAGGATTCTGCACTGTTTAAATCAGAAACAGAAAAACCTATAGCCTCGTTTAGACGATATATTATTTTGGTCACGTTATTATAAAGGATTTGAAAAGGAAATGTCAAGCACTCTTTTTTAGAAAATTAAATGCAAGAAAGACTCCGAGAGTGCATTGAACTCACAGGAAGGTAAAAAGTGTGGTTACGGATAGATAAATAATTACATAAATATAAAAAAGATTAAATTTATATTACAAATGATGTATTGTAATTAACAGGAAGAAAGGCCTATGTTATAATAAATAACAAAGACAATGTTTGATATGGAGAAGCTTCGTACATTGAATAAAGGCTGACCTACACCTGTTTTATTTGCTGTGAGGACTTCTGTCACAATCTTGCATTGAATAAAGGCTGGTTTTTACAGCCCAAAGAGAGAAAAAGGAGAAGTTTATGAAAAAAATTCATGCATTAGTTATGTCTCTTATCATGCTTTTTATTGTGCTGGCACCAGCACAGAATGTGGAAGCAGCAGGCAAAAGCCTGAAAGTTTCTGAAAAAGCATTTTTCAAAGAGATGAAAGAATTTGACTACAAAGGAATGAACCGCTATGTGAAGGACTGGGGAGAAGGTGGACAGCTTGTGTCGGCATTTTACATGGTTCCGAGTGGTAAAAAGTATTTTGCTAAATGTGCCAGTAAGATGAGTTATCGTATCATTTCCACAAAGAAAAAAGGCAATAAGGCAGATGTGAAAGTGAAGTTCCGCTATGTGAATTGCGAGGATTTTACATTTAATTTCTGTATGAATGCATTTTATTATATGGCAGATGGAAAGCTTGATAATTTATCTTCCATGTCAGAAAAGCAGGTTATAAAGCTGGTAAATGGAATTATTGACAAATCGCAGAAAGATACAAAGTTTAATCGTTTTAAGACAAAAACAGTTACAATTCGTTTTGTGAAAGCAAAGAATTGCTGGAAGGTTCAGAAAGTTTCTGATAAGTTAGCTGATGTTATGATGGCGAACTTTGCATCAAATCTTCAGAATTTGGCAACATTTTCTATTTCGTCAGCTTGTGGAGAAAAGAGCGCATATGTTATACCTGAGACGTCAGAGTATGGGACAGTACAGAAAAAAGTACTGGTTAAAGTATTGAAAAATATTTATGGAAGAAAGCCAGAGTTGTCTGCATAAAGCTCATTTATACATTTGCTGAAAATCTTTATGAAGTTTATTGCATTAAAAATAGTGCTTGCTATTTCTTAATTCCTAGTATATTATTAGGAATTAGGAGGTGGCGAATTATGATGGTTTCGTCCAAAGGCCGTTACGCACTTCGTGTAATGATCTATTTAGCACAGAATGACAGAGAAGAATTAATTCCGTTAAAAGAAATTGCGGAGAATCAAAATATATCCATGAAGTATTTAGAGATGATCGTGAGCCTGCTTCACAAAGGCAATATGCTTATAAGTGGACGCGGGAAAAAAGGAGGATATCGTCTGGCGCGAAAGCCGTCTGAGTACACAATCGGTTCTATTTTAAAGCTGACAGAAAAAACATTGGCTCCTGTCAATTGCTTAGAGGGTGGGAAAGTAACCTGCGAAAAGGCAGGATATTGTATTACTCTTCCGATGTGGCAGAAACTGGATGGGATTATTGATGATTATTTAGAGACAGTGACGCTTGAGGATTTGCTGGAGGGTCGGGTTTAACCTGGTTCTCCAGTATTTTTATGAGGTTGTTTTTTATGTAAAAATTATGATGGCGTATGGATATAAAAGTAATATAAGAGAGACAGAAAGTATTTTAAGAAGTATTTTTTCGGAAATTATGTACATGATAAAAAACAAGAATAGCGGTATCTTTTTAATAAAATCCTATTGACAAGATAGGATTTTCAAGATATAATTCCTATACACTAGATAGGATTTAGAAAGAAGAGGGTGAATTTATGTATATTTATGCAGATAATGCGGGAACTACAAAGATGAGTCCTGTTGCGATAGATGCGATGACAAAGTGCATGAATGAGGTATTTGGAAACCCATCCAGCCTGCATTCTACCGGACAGCGTGCTGCAGAAGTGCTTCAGAAAGCAAGAGAAGATGTTGCAGAAGCATTAGGTGCAGATTTTAATGAGATTTACTTTACTTCCGGCGGAAGCGAAGCAGACAACCAGGCTATTCGTTCTGCTGCTCTTTTTGGAGCAAAGAAGGGTAAGAAACACCTCATTTCCACAAAGATTGAACATCATGCCGTTCTCCATACTCTTAAGAAGTTAGAGCGAGAAGGCTTTGAAGTAACATTACTTGATGTTGGAGCAGACGGAATTGTTGATCCTGCTGACGTAGAGAAGGCAATTCGTGAAGATACAGCATTAGTTACTATTATGTATGCGAACAATGAGATTGGTACATTACAGCCAATAGATGAGATTGCAAAGATTTGTAAAGAAAAGAAAGTAACATTCCACACAGATGCAGTACAGGCAGTTGGACATGTTCCAGTGAACGTACACGCACAGAACATTGATATGTTATCTTTATCCGGACATAAGTTCCACGGACCAAAGGGAATCGGTGTCCTTTACGTTAGAAAAGGTGTTCCACTGTTTAACTTGATTGAAGGTGGCGCACAGGAAAGAGGAAGAAGAGCTGGTACAGAGAATATTCCTGCCATTGTTGGTATGGCAGCAGCATTAAAAGAAGCTGTAGCAAACTTAGATGAGAACATGGCAAAGATTTCTGCTATGAGAGACCGCTTAATTGAAGGCCTTTCACAGGTTGAACATTCCCGTCTGAACGGTGATGCTAAGAAGAGACTTCCAGGTAACGTAAACTTCTGTTTCGAAGGAATCGAGGGAGAATCCCTTTTACTTTTACTTGATGAAAAGGGAATCGAGGCTTCTTCAGGAAGTGCCTGCACATCAGGTTCTCTTGACCCTAGCCATGTATTATTAGCAATCGGACTTCCTCACGAAGTTGCACACGGATCACTCCGTCTTACATTATGTGAAGAGAATACACCAGAACAGATTGAATATATCATTAAAGAAGTTCCGGAAATCGTTTCTTATTTAAGAAACATTTCACCAGTTTGGGAAGAACTTGAGAAGGGAGAAAAGAAACATGTTATATAGTGAAAAAGTAATGGATCATTTCCGTAACCCAAGAAACTTAGGAAAAATGGACGATGCAGACGGTATCGGAGAAGTAGGTAATGCAAAATGTGGTGACATCATGAAGATGTACATCAAAGTAAAAGACGGCATCATTGAAGATGTAAAGTTTAATACATTTGGATGCGGTTCCGCAATCGCCAGCAGTTCTATGGCAACAGAGATGATCAAAGGTAAATCTATTGATGATGCCTTAGAATTATCTAATAAAGCTGTAGTTGAGGCCCTTGACGGACTGCCAACACACAAGATTCACTGTTCCGTATTAGCAGAAGAAGCTGTAAAGGCTGCTGTAAAAGACTACTACGATAAGAACGGAATCGAGTACGATAAAGAAAAATTTGCACCAGACGATTGCCCAACATGTGGGGAATAGTTGATTTGGTGGTTGATGAACCATTTGACAGACAGTTGATAGGCGGCTTATTAGATAATTAACAGACGAAAATGAAAAAGGCTTATCATCGTATTTGTGACTTTAGTCGCGGCGGTTTGAATGCTCGCTTATGCGCTCGTATCCAAACCTTGCTCCGAGGCCACAAATATGATGATAAGTCTTTTTTATTTTCTGACTGTGGATGGTTCCGATAAGTACGTTCCTAACCTACTTTTGTAAGAAGCAGTTAAAATCACTGGAAAACCAAATCAAGGAGGGAGATTTGGGAGCGAGCATTCAAAGCGCCGCGACGAAAGTCATATATTTGAACTATCCAGCTCCTGGTTTTTGTCTCCTCCAACCAAAACGAAATAAATCCCACAAGCAAGGGAATTCTCCCACAAAACCAATTGACAGATTGCAGAAGTCTTTGTATAATAGCAGTGTGTTAACCTACTTTATTCTTAGAGTGAAAAACGGAGGAGAAGATAATGAAGTTTTTTATTGATACTGCGAATGTAGAGGATATCAAGAAAGCGAATGACATGGGGGTTATTTGCGGGGTTACAACAAATCCATCTCTGATTGCCAAGGAGGGAAGAGATTTTAATGAAGTCATCAAAGAAATCGCTTCTATCGTAGATGGCCCGATCAGTGGTGAAGTAAAAGCGACAACAACAGACGCAGAAGGAATGATTAAGGAAGGCCGTGAAATCGCAGCAATCCATCCAAACATGGTTGTAAAGATTCCTATGACCGTAGAAGGATTAAAGGCTTGTAAAGTTCTTTCCCAGGAAGGAATTAAGACCAATCTTACATTAATCTTTACTGCAAATCAGGCATTACTTGCCGCAAGAGCGGGAGCAACATATGTATCTCCTTTCTTAGGCAGACTAGATGATATCAGTGTAAGAGGTGTTGATCTTATTCGTGATATCGCAGAGATTTTTGCTGTCGCAGGTCTGGATACAGAGATTATCGCAGCGAGTGTCCGTAATCCAATTCATGTAACAGACTGTGCTTTGGCAGGAGCTGATATTGCAACAGTTCCATATAAAGTAATTGAACAGATGACCAAACATCCTTTAACTGATGCTGGAATTGAGAAGTTTAAAAAAGATTATATCGCAGTATTTGGTGAATAGGATATAGATGTGATTTCAGAATCTTCATTGCAAAGTGAAGTACAGCAGATTCTGGGATTATATTGGGCAATAAGGAGGAAACCATGAACAAATTAGAACTTCAGAAGATGGCAAATGAAGTGAGAAAAGGAATTGTCACAGGCGTTCATGCAGCAAAAGCTGGACATCCAGGCGGTTCTTTATCCGCAGCAGATCTTTTTACATATTTATATTTTGAGGAAATGAATGTAGATCCTAAGAATCCTCAGGATCCGGACAGAGACCGTTTCGTATTATCCAAAGGTCACACAGCACCTGGATTATATGCAACATTAGCTCACAAGGGATATTTCCCAGTAGAAGACTTAGTTACATTAAGACATATCGGTTCCCACCTTCAGGGACATCCATGTATGCAGCACACTCCAGGACTTGATATGTCATCAGGTTCTCTTGGACAGGGAATCTCCGCTGCAGTAGGTATGGCTCTTTCTGCTAAGTTAAGAAATAAATCCTATCGTGTTTACACACTTCTTGGAGATGGTGAGATTCAGGAAGGACAGGTTTGGGAAGCTGCAATGTTCGCAGGAGCAAGAAAGCTTGACAACTTAGTAGTAATCGTAGATAACAACGGATTACAGATTGATGGTAAGATTGAAGATGTATGTTCTCCATACCCAATCGACAAGAAGTTTGAAGCATTTAACTTCCATGTAATTAATGTAGCAGATGGTAACGATTTCGACCAGTTAGATGCAGCATTTAAAGAAGCAAGAGAAGTAAAAGGAATGCCAGTAGCAATCGTTATGAAGACTGTAAAAGGTAAAGGTGTTTCCTTCATGGAGAATCAGGCATCCTGGCATGGTACTGCACCTAATGATGAACAGTATGCTGTAGCTATGGAAGACTTAAAGAAAGTGGAGGAAGCATTATGTCAGAAGTAAAGAAAATCGCTACCAGAGAAAGCTATGGAAATGCGTTAATTGAATTAGGAAAAGAACATGAGAATCTTGTAGTTTTAGATGCTGACCTTGCAGCAGCTACTAAGACTGGAATGTTTAAAAAAGTTTTCCCAGAACGTCACATCGACTGTGGTATCGCTGAATGCGATATGATTGGAATCGCAGCCGGAATCGCAACAACAGGAATGGTTCCTTTCGCAAGTACATTTGCAATGTTCGCAGCAGGACGTGCATTTGAGCAGATTCGTAATTCTGTTGGATATCCACATCTTAATGTAAAAATCGGTGCTACTCATGCAGGTATTTCCGTTGGTGAAGACGGAGCAACACATCAGTGTAACGAAGATATCGCATTAATGCGTACTATCCCAGGTATGACAATCATCAACCCTTCTGATGATGTAGAAGCAAAAGCAGCAGTACGTGCCGCTTATGAATTAGACGGACCTGTATACTTAAGATTTGGACGTCTTGCAGTACCTGTAATTAACGATAATGATGATTATAAATTTGAAATCGGCAAAGGTGTTGTATTAAGAGAAGGAAAAGATGTTACAATCGTAGCAACTGGTCTTTGCGTAAGCTCCGCATTAGAAGCAGCAGATATGCTCGCTGAAGATGGAATCGAAGCTAAAGTAATCAATATCCACACAATCAAACCTATCGATTCAGATCTTCTTGTAGAAGCAGCGAAAGAGACAGGTAAGGTTGTTACAGTAGAAGAACATTCCGTAATTGGTGGACTTGGCGGAGCAGTATGTGAAGTACTTTCCGAGAAATATCCAGTACCAGTTAAGAGAATTGGTGTGAACGATGTTTACGGAGAATCTGGCCCAGCAGTTAAGCTTATTGAAAAATATGGCTTAGACGGTAAGGGCGTATATGCTTCTGTAAAGGAATTTGTTAAATAACTATTTGATTCTTTGAGAGAAAACAGACGAAAATAAAAAGAAATACTACCATATCCCAGATGCGACTACAGAGCAGATGGGATATGGCAGTATTTCTTTTTTCGTCTGTTTCCCCCTAATGAATCAAATAGTAATCACTTATCCATTTTGTCAAATCAAAAAAGTTGCCGAATTTCTCCCTTTTTTCGCCGCTATTTTATACATATTATATGGAAGAAATTTTACTCCCATGTTTAACAAGTGAAAAAACTGGAAAAAATCAAGAATAAGAGAAAAAAATTAGTTGACATGGCTTGACAGATGTGCTATGATAATAAACTGATTCACAATGGGTCTGTATGCCTATTGGAAAGTAACCAGAAGATTTAACATTATGATTATTCAAGGGGTGAAAACATCGATGGAAAAGAATAGACTGCGTCCAACGCGAATTCCGGGAAGCAAAAACATCAGAATGAGCTATGCCAGACAAAAAGATGTTCTCGATATGCCGAATCTTATAGAAGTCCAGAAAGATTCCTACAAATGGTTCCTTACAGATGGATTAAAAGAGGTTTTTGAGGACATTTCGCCTATCACGGATTACAGTGGACAGCTCAGCCTGGAGTTTGTGGACTTTCAGCTTTGCAGAGAGGATAGAAAGTATTCAATCGAGGAGTGTAAAGAACGTGATGCAACATATGCAGCTCCTTTAAAAGTGAAAGTTCGTCTCCATAATAAGGAAACAGATGATTTTAAACAACACGACATTTTTATGGGCGACCTGCCATTGATGACGGAAACAGGTACTTTCGTAATTAATGGTGCGGAACGTGTTATCGTCAGTCAGTTAGTTCGTTCTCCAGGTATTTACTATGCGATCAGCCACGACAAGATTGGTAAGAAGTTATATTCTTGTACAGTAATTCCTAACCGTGGTGCATGGCTGGAATACGAGACAGACTCCAACGATGTATTCTATGTTCGTGTTGACCGTACAAGAAAGGTTCCTGTTACTGTACTTATCAGAGCTCTTGGCATTGGAACCAATGCTGAAATTAAGGAATTATTCGGAGAAGAGCCTAAGATTTTAAAAACTCTCGAAAAGGATACAGCAACAAACTACCAGGAAGGTCTTAAGAAGTTATATGAGAAGATCCGCCCAGGTGAACCTTTATCAGTTGACAGTGCAGAGAGCCTGATTAACAGTATGTTCTTCGATGCAAGACGTTATGACCTTGCAAAAGTAGGACGTTATAAATTTAATAAGAAGTTAATGTTCCGCAATCGTATTGCAGGACACAGACTGGCACAGGATGTACTTGATCCTTCCACAGGAGAAATCCTTTTTGAAGCAGGTGTAAGACTTACAAAAGAACAGGCTGACGCTATTCAGAACGCAGCAGTTCCTTATGTTTACGTTGAGACAGAAGAGAAAGAAGTAAAAGTCCTTTCCAGTATGATGGTAGATATCACAAGCTTTGTTGATGTTGACCCAGAGGAAGTTGGCGTTACTGAATTAGTATACTATCCAGCCCTTGAAAAAATCTTAGAAGAATATGATGATATAGATGAAATTAAAGCACAGATTCGCAAGAATATCACTGAGCTGATTCCAAAGCACATTACAAGAGAAGATATTTTAGCTTCTATTAACTACAATATCCATCTTGAGTATGGTGTTGGTAACGATGATGATATCGACCACTTAGGTAACCGTCGTATCCGTGCCGTTGGTGAGTTATTACAGAACCAGTACAGAATTGGTTTATCACGTCTGGAGAGAGTTGTCAGAGAACGTATGACAACACAGGACATTGAGTCCATTTCTCCACAGACATTAATTAACATTAAACCAGTTACTGCTGCTGTTAAGGAATTCTTTGGAAGTTCTCAGTTATCTCAGTTCATGGATCAGCATAACCCATTATCTGAGCTTACTCATAAGAGACGTCTTTCCGCATTAGGTCCTGGAGGTCTTTCCAGAGATCGTGCCGGATTCGAGGTTCGAGATGTACACTACTCCCATTACGGAAGAATGTGTCCTGTAGAGACTCCCGAGGGTCCTAACATCGGTCTGATTAACTCTCTTGCAACTTACGCAAGAATTAATGAATATGGTTTTGTTGAGGCTCCATACCGTAAGGTAGATAAGAGTGACCCACAGAACCCAGTTGTAACAGATGATGTTGTATACCTTACTGCTGATGAAGAAGATAATTACACAGTAGCGCAGGCGAACGAACCATTAGATGAAGAAGGTCACTTCATTCACACTAATGTTTCCGGTCGTTACAGAGAGGAAACATCCGAATTTAGAAAGTCAAGAATTGACTTAATGGACGTATCTCCTAAGATGGTATTCTCCGTAGCTACATCCATGATTCCTTTCCTTGAGAACGATGATGCGAACCGTGCGCTGATGGGATCCAACATGCAGCGTCAGGCTGTACCACTGTTAAAGACAGAAGTTCCAGTTGTTGGTACTGGTATGGAAGCTAAGGCTGCCCGCGACTCAGGTGTATGTATTATCGCACATCATGCAGGTACAGTTGAGTACTCAACAAGTAAAGAGATTATCGTAAAACGAGAAGACGGAATCCGTGATACTTACCACGTAATTAAGTTCTCCCGAAGCAACCAGGGTAACTGTATGAACCAGAGACCTATCGTAAATAAGGGTGACCATGTTGAAGCAGGAGATATTCTTGCAGATGGTGCTTCCACATGCGGCGGCGAGATGGCTCTTGGTAAGAACCCATTGATCGGATTTATGACCTGGGAAGGTTATAACTATGAGGATGCCGTACTTTTAAGTGAGCGTCTGGTACAGAATGACGTATATACATCTGTTCATATTGAAGAATATGAAGCAGAGGCAAGAGATACAAAGCTTGGACAGGAAGAGATTACAAGAGATCTTGCTGGTCTTAGTGAAGATGTATTAAAAGATCTGGATGAGAATGGTATCATCCGTATCGGTGCAGAAGTTCATGCCGGAGATATTCTGGTAGGTAAGGTGACTCCTAAGGGAGAGACAGAACTTACTGCGGAAGAAAGACTTCTTCGTGCTATTTTCGGTGAAAAGGCAAGAGAAGTTCGTGATACTTCCCTTCGTGTTCCACACGGCGCTTACGGTGTTGTTATGGATACAAAGGTATTTACAAGGGAGAATGGTGACGAGCTGCCTCCAACAGTTAACAAGTCTGTTCGTGTTTACATTGCACAGAAACGTAAGATTTCTGTTGGTGATAAGATGGCTGGCCGTCATGGTAACAAGGGTGTAGTTTCCCGTGTACTTCCAGTAGAGGATATGCCATTCCTTCCTAATGGCCGTCCACTCGATATCGTACTGAACCCATTAGGTGTACCTTCCCGAATGAATATCGGACAGGTCTTAGAGCTTCATTTAAGTCTCGCATCTAAGGTGCTTGGATTTAATGTAGCAACACCAGTATTTAACGGTGCAGATGAGAACGATATCATGGATACTCTTGAGATGGCGAATGACTATGCGAACAAGACATGGGAAGAATTCGAAGAACGCTGGGGTGACAAGGTTAACGATGATATTATGAAGTATCTTTGGGATAACCGTGACCACAGAGAAGAATGGAAGGGTGTTCCAATCGACCGTACAGGTAAGGTTCAGCTTCGTGATGGACGTACAGGACAGGAATTCGATTCACCAGTTTCCATCGGATTCATGCATTATCTGAAGCTGCATCACTTAGTAGATGATAAGATTCATGCACGTTCTACAGGTCCTTACTCATTAGTAACACAGCAGCCTCTGGGTGGTAAAGCTCAGTTCGGTGGACAGCGTTTCGGAGAGATGGAGGTTTGGGCTCTTGAGGCTTATGGTGCTTCCTATACTCTTCAGGAAATCTTAACTGTGAAGTCTGATGATGTAGTTGGTCGTGTGAAGACATACGAAGCAATCATCAAAGGAGAGAATATTCCTGAACCAGGTATTCCGGAATCCTTCAAGGTACTTCTTAAGGAATTCCAGTCCCTCGCTCTTGATGTTCGTGTCTTAAAAGAAGATATGACAGAAATTGAGCTTCAGGAAGGCAGCGAAACAATTAATGAATCCCTTACTTCAGTGATTGAGAGCAGTCCGGATGATAACAATTATAAGGACGAGAGCAATCTTGGAGAGTATGGCTACAAAGAAAGTACTCTGGAAGAAGAAGCTGGACAGGCTGATGCACAGCCAGAGTTTACAGAAATGCCTTTTGGCGATTCTGATTTGTAAGATAGTTTGGAAGGAGTAACCTATGTCTGATATGAATAACCAAACAGTTGAACAGCCGGTTAATTTTGACGCCATTAAAATCGGACTTGCGTCTCCGGAACTGATTCGTCAGTGGTCTCATGGTGAGGTAAAAAAGCCGGAAACCATTAACTACCGTACTTTAAAGCCGGAAAAAGATGGTCTGTTCTGTGAAAGAATTTTCGGACCAAGCAAGGACTGGGAATGTCATTGTGGTAAATATAAAAAGATTCGCTATAAAGGCGTTGTCTGTGATAAATGTGGTGTTGAAGTTACAAAGGCAAGTGTAAGAAGAGAAAGAATGGGACACATCGAACTCGCAGCTCCAGTATCCCATATCTGGTACTTCAAGGGAATCCCTAGCCGTATGGGATTAATCCTTGATATGTCTCCAAAAGCACTGGAAAAAGTATTATACTTTGCTTCCTTTGTAGTTCTTGACCCAGGAACAACAAACTTAAGCAAGAAGGACGTTATCTCTGATGCTGAGTACCGTCGTGTAACAGAAGAATATAGGAATTCTGATGAAGGTCTTGGAAACTTCCGTGTAGGAATGGGTGCTGAGGCAATCAAAGAACTTCTTGCAGAGATCGACTTAGAGGCTGAAGCAGAAGAACTTAAGAAGAGTCTTAAGAATGCCAGCGGTCAGAAGAAAGCAAGAAATATTAAACGATTAGAAGTTGTAGAAGCTTTCCGTCTGTCAGGAAACCGTCCAGAATGGATGGTTCTTGACGCTGTTCCGGTTATCCCTCCGGATATCCGTCCAATGGTTCAGTTAGATGGTGGACGTTTTGCAACCTCCGATTTAAATGATTTATATAGAAGAATCATCAACCGTAATAACCGTCTTAAGAGACTGTTAGAGCTTGGTGCGCCAGACATTATTATCCGTAACGAAAAGCGTATGCTTCAGGAAGCTGTTGATGCGTTAATCGATAATGGCCGTCGTGGACGTCCAGTAACTGGTCCTGGAAACAGAGCATTAAAATCCCTTTCCGATATGTTAAAGGGTAAACAGGGACGTTTCCGTCAGAACCTTCTTGGTAAGCGTGTTGACTACTCAGGACGTTCCGTAATCGTAGTAGGACCAGAATTAAAGATTTATCAGTGTGGTCTTCCAAAAGAGATGGCTATCGAGCTTTTCAAACCATTTGTTATGAAAGAACTTGTAGCAAACGGTCTTGCTCATAATATTAAGTCTGCCAAGAAGATGGTAGAAAAGTTACAGCCAGAAGTTTGGGATGTACTCGAAGATGTTATCAAAGAACATCCGGTTATGTTAAACCGTGCTCCTACCTTGCATCGTCTTGGTATTCAGGCATTCGAGCCAACATTAGTAGAAGGTAAAGCGATTAAGTTACATCCATTAGTATGTACAGCGTTTAATGCCGACTTTGATGGTGACCAGATGGCTGTCCATCTGCCACTTTCCCAGGAAGCACAGGCTGAGTGCCGTTTCCTCTTACTTTCTCCAAACAACTTACTGAAACCATCTGATGGTGCTCCAGTAGCCGTTCCTTCTCAGGATATGGTCCTTGGTATTTACTACCTGACTATGGAAAAAGAAGGAGCTAAGGGTGAAGGTAAATGTTTTAAGTCTGAAAATGAAGCATATCTTGCTTACGAGAACAAGGTAATCACACTTCATTCCAGAATCAAAGTAAAGAGAAGAGGTATGAGACCAGACGGAACAATGGGAAGCCGTATTATAGATTGTACAATGGGACGTCTTCTTTTCAACGAAATCATCCTTCAGGATTTAGGTTTTGTTGACCGTTCTGATCCAGATAACTTCTTAAAGTTAGAAGTTGATTTTCAGTGTGGTAAGAAACAGTTAAAACAGATCCTTGACCGTTGTATCAGCGTACATGGTACAACTAAGACTGCCGAGGTTCTTGATAATATCAAAGCTCTTGGATATAAGTATTCTACAATTGGTGCGTTAAGTGTATCTATTTCCGATATGACCGTACCAAAAGAAAAACCAGAAATCCTTGCAGCAGCTCAGAAACAGGTTGAGTACATTACAAAACAGTACCGCCGTGGTTTCATGACAGAAGAAGAACGTTATAAAGCAGTAGTACAGACATGGTTCGCTGCCGATAACGAACTTACAGATAAACTGATCAGTGGTCTTGATAAGTACAACAACATCTTCATGATGGCTGACTCCGGTGCCCGTGGTTCTAACCAGCAGATTAAACAGCTTGCCGGTATGCGTGGACTGATGGCTGATACATCCGGACGTACTATCGAACTTCCTATCAAGTCCAACTTCCGTGAAGGTCTTGACGTACTGGAGTACTTCATTTCTGCACATGGTGCCAGAAAGGGACTTTCCGATACAGCCCTTCGTACAGCCGATTCCGGTTACCTGACAAGACGTCTTGTAGATGTATCTCAGGAACTGATTATTCGTGAACAGGATTGCTGCGAAGGAACAAACAAGATTCCAAGCATGTATGTAGAAGCTATCATGGATGGAAAAGAAACAATCGAATCATTAGAGGATCGTATCAGCGGACGTTATGCAGCAGAAGATTACAAAGATAAAGAAGGTAATCTCATTGTTGAAGCGAACTGCATGATTACTCCAAAGCGTGCGAAAGCAATTGTAAACGCAGGATATCAGCAGGTTAAGATCAGAACAATGTTAACATGTAAGTCCCATAACGGTGCATGTTCTAAATGTTACGGTGCCAACCTTGCAACTGGTCAGGCAGTACAGGTTGGTGAGGCAGTCGGAATTATTGCTGCTCAGTCCATTGGTGAGCCTGGTACACAGCTTACTATGCGTACATTCCATGCCGGTGGTGTAGCCGGTGATGATATCACACAGGGTCTTCCTCGTGTCGAGGAGCTTTTCGAGGCACGTAAACCTAAGGGTCTTGCCATCATCACTGAAATTGCTGGTCGTGCGGATGTAAAAGAAACAAAAGAAAAACGTGAAATCACTGTAGTAAATGAGGATAGCGGAGAAACAAGAAATTATGTAATTCCTTACGGTTCCCGTATCAAAGTTCTTGACGGTACTTACTTAGAGGCCGGTGATGAACTGACAGAAGGTTCTGTAAATCCTCATGACATCTTAAGAATCAAAGGTGCAGGAGCAGTTCAGGATTACATGATGCGTGAAGTACAGCGTGTATACCGTCTGCAGGGTGTAGAAATCAACGATAAACATATCGAGATTATCGTTCGCCAGATGCTTAAGAAAGTTCGTATTGAAGAAGCTGGAGATAGCCAGTACTTACCAGGAGCACTCATTGATATCCTTGAATTAGAGGATGAGAATGAAAGACTTCTTGCAGAAGGAAAAGAGCCTGCAACAGCAGAGCAGACACTTCTCGGTATCACAAAGGCTTCTCTTGCAACAAGCTCTTTCTTATCTGCTGCTTCCTTCCAGGAAACAACAAAGGTTCTTACAGATGCAGCAATCAAAGGAAAGATTGACCCATTAATTGGTCTTAAGGAAAACGTACTTTTAGGAAAACTGATTCCAGCCGGAACAGGATTAAAGAAGTATCGTAACCTTCATCTTGATACAGGAAAAGTTGTCAACAAGATCGAAGAAGCAGACGAATTTGACTACGATGCAGCTTCTATGGAAGAAGAAATGCGTGATCAGAAGTCAGAGGATGCAGCAATGATGATGGATTCTGAAAATCTTTAATTAAGATACAGGACAGACGACCCCTGAGAATAAAATAATCCCTATCTGTGACTTTCGT
>OCHM01000989.1_pt1 | contig 15046 bp, 11 predicted proteins | sample 1538901 | NCBI WGS metagenome assembly OCHM01 (sample SAMN04571734, study PRJEB22368) | human gut metagenome | biome: human gut; material: stool | host: Homo sapiens | place: Luxembourg | collected 2012-11-08 | reverse complement strand
GTATCTTGATAACAGTAACTAACTGATTATCAATATACTTTATATTTGAGGAGGTGAAGTAACATTCCACCTGTCCTCTTGGACAAGCACAAATAACTAAAGGCGTACAGCTAAATCATTAAAGGATTGGCTGTACGCCTTTTCTTTTGTGGGTTTGGGAGGGATGCCCGCAAGAGACATCTGGTATCGCCCCAATCCCATGCGCCCTATGGCCAGATGTTCATTCTATTAAGCATTCTCCGCCAGTCTATCGGGGAAACAGGAGGACAATAGCTTCTTGCCGATACCAAGATGGTCTTACAGAAACACAAATAAGCGAAGGAACACTTGAGTACACACTCTCATTGGGTTCTCCACATGTCAAAAAGGCATCGCCCGACTCGTTGTGGGGCGATGCCTTTTTGGTTTACAGGAGCCTTTCAGGGGGATGACTCCTGTTAAGAATGCTGTTCCAGGGGTTAGCGGAGGAACTTCTTGCCGTTCCGGATGAAGATTCCGTGGGCAGGAGGAGCGGGAAGGCGACGGCCGGAGAGGTCGTAGTAGGGTGACTCCTGAGCGGCTTCTTCCACTGCATCAATGCCTGTGGGAGCTACGTAACGGTGCTTGCTGTAGTGGTAGCGGCACTCTGCACGCGATCCGCCGGCGGCTGTCATGATGCTCTTGAGCAGATAGTTGGTACCAGGAAGATACTCATAGGTCTTGTTGCCACCCTTGCTGTAGGACTCTTCTGTCAGTCTGCCCTGTGAGTCAGAGCGGTATGTGGTGGAGCCGACAACATTCTTGTTGCTGTCATACTCATCCTGTACGATGTTTCCATCCTTGGTATAGACTCTCTTCATACCCGATGGAGCCATCACGCACTTCCAATCCTTATCCTGCGTGCTCCATTCATAACGCCAGGGAATCAGCTCCATACTGATAGCATCCCATTCGTCCTGTTCTCCCTCGAGAGGCATCATCGGGTCGGTGTAGTTGTACTCAGGATTGGACGGAACCCTGGCATTGCTCACCAGATACTGCTCCAAGTATCCATTTTCCACCACACCTTCCGACACGGAATAGTACCCTCGGCTTGTCCATACACCATCATTGTGTTCTATGCGATGACCGCCTTCCGACATATCATCGACAAACTGCGGCGAGCGTCTCATCTGCTTTCTGCCACGATGCAGGCGGGCATTCCTCTGCGCCTGATCCGACTCTTCCTCCAGAGTCCAGGGGCCATCGAAGCTCTTTCCTACATACTCTCTGTCGCCGGTCCAAATTCCGCACTCGTCATAGACATATTCTATCTTGGTGTATTCATTGTCCGTGATGCAGTGGTCTATCATCCATGCCAGGTGTCCATCAGCATTATATCCTGCACGCACTTCACCCATGTCGGTATATTGCCGAGGCTTGTTCCCATCGGGTTCATACTGCGTGCTGGTCTCCTTCCAGGTGCCTCCCACCAGTTGTCCACTGGCATTCCAGGTGTAGGCATTCTCATTCACGCTGTCATCTATATATATATAGTGAGTCTCCGTACCTTTACGGCCAAAGGACACAAAGTCGTCCTCGGGGTAGAAGTTCACGCCGCCCAGCATTCTGATGGCCTCGCTCAGCGAGAGGTTACACGAGTAGTCGTCGGCATAGGTATATACCTCACGACGCGTCACATCCTGCTGTTCGCCATTGCGGAACGTAATCTCCACGGGCCTGTCCTTGGCATCCCATTCATAGTTGACAGTCTCCTCTACAGAAGTTTCACCATCGTAATCGCTGAAGGTGCTCCTCTTCATTGCCAGCGGACGCGTGCCTGCTGCATTGAGCGTATATTCATATTCGACAGCCTTATATATGCCCGACTCCAACTGCTCCACACTGACATCCTTGTCCGAGCGCTTCTTCTGATACTCTCTCTTATACAGCTTGTTGCCGACTTTCACCCATTCTGACTTCCTGTAAGAAAACAGTCTGAGCTGGCCCACCTCCATGGTCCGTCCATAGCTTTCGTCTGCCACCAGTTCATACACCAGCAGTCCTTCCTTGATGGAGGTGGCATTGCAGTGGTCGTCATACTTATCCGCAGCCCCAGTGTATTCTCTGGCCTTGTATTTGCGGATATATTCCGTGTTGTCGAAAGCATCGAAACCATAGTCTATCTCCCGCACCAGATTGCCCCAGCGGTCGTATGCATAAGCCTCATCTATGTGGCACTTCCCGTCGTCATTCTCTTCATAATAGCGCTCCCAGGTCAGCTCGCCTTCCGCCTCCACGCAACCGCGTTCCATCACGGAAGTCTTCTGCCCGCCCTTATCTACGTGATAACGGGTGCGTTCGGTGCACTGCCCATTGCCGTCGAACACGTACTCCTGGCGGTAGGATTCGTCTGTATCCAGCGCCCAGGCATTGTTCTCCTGCTTGTACTCCATCACCGAGGTGATGTAGCCATACTCATTATACTGGTAAATCTTACGGCGTGTGTCGCTCGTGATGCTGTCCAGCAACGTCAGTTCTGTGGCTGGCTTCACTGCCTTTATCTTCCTCAGCGGGATATTGCGCTGAGCCGCCACAGGCATCGCTTGCAGCAAGAAGGCCGATGCCAGAGTAAGAAGGGTAAAGAGATGTTTCATATAAAATGGTTTTTTAGTTGATGCGGTTTGTATGGTGTCGCCCTTGCCTGGGCTGTCACAGTATCCCCATGTGATAAGCGATGCCTATCAGCTGGGCGATGTTTCTTGAGTTGGTCTTCTTGAGCAGCTGCCTGCGGTGGTAATCCACAGTATGCGGCGAGAGGAACAACATCTCTGAAATCTCCTTGCTGTTATGCCCTTTTGAGAGCAGGCCCAATATCTCCCTTTCACGAGGGGTTATACTATCCCTTATGTCGATACACATTCGGCTGATATTTTATAATTAACACTTGTCCAGCCACAAAGGTATAGAAAATGAACTGCAAACAAATGTCATTATAAAAGGAAGCCCCTGCCGGAAACGAAAAACTATGGTTTCTGGTAGGGGGCAAACTATGGTTTCCCATAGTCCAAACAATAATTTTACAGGCTGCAGAGCTATGCCTTGGGAGTCAGATGTTCACCTTCCAGCCCAGTTCGGTGGCCCTCCGCACCATCTCTGCCGCATTGGCCACACCCAGTTTCTGCATGATACGGCGGCGGTGAAACTCTATGGTATTGGCACTTATGCCCAGCCGGACGGCCATCTCAGTAGCCGGCAGTCCCCTGGCTGTCAGTTCTATCACCTCCACTTCACGCCTCGACAAGCGTCCCGGTTGCTGCTTCTGGGCACCCATCAGGCGGCAGAAGGTGGGACTGTAATACCCCTTCCCTGCCGAAAGACTCCTTACAGCCGTCACCAGTTCGCCTGCATTGTCGCTCTTCATCACCACCGCCTCGGTGTCGGCATCTGCCATCTCGCTCACCGTCCACGCTTCTTCGTGCATGGTGTAGATGACCACCTGCGCAGCGGGCATCACCTGTCGCACATGCCTGATCAGTGCCAACCCACTTGCCCCATTGAGGTCCAGGTCGGTTATCACGATATCAACATGCCTGCGTGAGAGCATAGCCTCTGCCTCCTCTGCCCCACTGGCCTCCACGATGCAGGCATCTGAGAATGAGGCGGACAATAATGCGCGGATGCCTCGCAGCACCACGGGATGGTCGTCAACGATAAGTATGGTCATCGGTCCTGTTCTTTGCATGTGGTCATTTAGCCTTTATCTTACAGGAGAGGAAGAGCACAAAGCGGGTGTTCTCCGTCAGCACGCTCAGCAATGCACCTATCCTGTCGGCCCGTTTCTTCAGCGTTTGCCAACCGATGCCACAGGTTTCCTCCCTCTGCCCATGTCCGCTTTCGGGGTCCACGCCGTTGGCTATACGCAGCTTCATCACTCCTCTGTCGTCCACCCTGAGCGAGATGTCGATGCCCTTTCCGTCACCATACTTCAGGGCGTTGGCTGTACCTTCCTGCATGATGCGGTAGGTTTCATAGGCCACCTGCTGCGGCAGGCGGTGCCAGTCAAAGGCGGTGTCGATGTCAAGCTTGATGTTGCGCTTGCCACCTTCATATATTGCAGCCACATACGAGCGTGTGACCACATCCAGCGTCACCTCCTGGAAGTTGGGCGGCATGAGCACATGCGACAGGTGGCGCACGTTCTGCCACACCTCATTCAGATAGCCTTCGGCATGGCTGGGGTCGGTGGCAAACAGCAGTTTGGCAGCCAGAATGTCGTTGCACACACCGTCATGCAGCTCCTTGGCTATACGCTCGCGCTCGTCTTCCAGTCCGCTGATGTAGCTCTGACGCTCCTGCAGCACAGCCTTTTGGGCAGCCAGCCTCCGGCGGTAGAGCAATGCGCACAGCAGTCCCAGCAGCGATACCGTGAGCATCACCAGGCAGAGCACCTGATTGGCCAATTCCGTCTCCTTGCGTTTCGACTCAGCCAGCGCCTTCTCTGTCTCCAGTGTCTTGTATTTCACAGAAAACTCACTCATGCTCCTCTCTATGTCGCTCTGCTTCACGGAGTCCAGCAGGATGTAAGCTTCTTTCATCTCATCCAGCGCCTCAGCCTGCTTGCCCAGCCTCTCCAGGCACTGGGCTTTCATGCGCAGCAGTCTGTCCATCGGCATCACCTGGTTTTGGGCACCGCTGGCTATCAGGCTATCTACCAGAGCTAGTTGCTCGGCATACCTTCCCCGGGCAGCCAGCATGTCGGCCTTTATGACCAGGATACCCAACGCTCCGTTGCTGCCGGCAGCCACACCAGCCATTGCACGGTCGGCATATTGCATGTATTCGCCCACCGCATGATAGTTGCCCAACAGGCTGTAAGACTTCAGGATAATGGAGAGGAACTTCAGTGTGAGCACATTATAGCCCACTGCCTGCACCTCCTGCCAGCATGGCAGCATGGCATCAAGGGCTTTCTGCGGCTTGTTCTGCCTCAGATACACACCACCGATATTGGCTCTGGCCGACAGCCGCTCTATGGTATCACCGACCTCCTGCGCTGCCCGCTCGGTCTTCTCGGCATACTGGATAGCCTCGGCAAAACGGTTGCTCTCGGAATACAGCACCGCCACGCAATTGTTCAGATAAATTTCATACTCGGCATTATGTTCATCCAGAGCCAGCTCTATACCTTTCTTATATTGCACGAGAGCCGAATCCACCTTTCCCTGACGGCGATAAGCCACCCCCATCGAGCCGCACAGATTGAGCATCGACTCCACATCCTGCAGCTTCCGGGCCAACTCATAAGCCTCATGCGCCACACCTACAGCCTCTGCCATCCTGCCCATATCCACCAGCGCCACCGTCTTCTCGCTCATCAGCCAGCACCTGACGCTGTCGGCAGGATGCATCTGCAGAGCGCTGTCGGCCAACTCCAGTGCAGCCTGTTTGTTGCCTCCCGCACTGAGTTCGGCCACCTGCTCCAGCATGGCAAAAGTCTGCTCCGACGCCTCCTCTTTGCTCTCCTTGCCGCAAGAGACCACCAGCGGCAAGAGCATCATCAGCAAAACAACTCTTCTCATATTATAATAATGTGTCGCGTACATATTTATCTCAGCCCCCTCGAGCACCCCAGGGGATGACCTCCACGCCCTTCTGTTTCGCTCCCAAAGGAGCAACTTTTTCAGCGCATATTTCCCCAAGGATTTGCCCAAAGCGACTACCACCTCACAAAGATAGTCATTCATAAGGGATTACACAAGGCCATTCGCAATTTTCGAAGCATTTCATTTTCAATTTCCGAAGCGTTTCATTTGTATTTTCCGAGGCATCAGATTCCCATTTTTCGAGGTTGCGCACACTGCGCCAATACGGAAGGAACCGCCAGCAAGCAGTTTCCCCGATCAACAGACCTGCATCCGACTGGCGAAGAAGGACAGCCAAACTCCACCCCTCACAAGCAGAACGTTTCCCAGCAATTCCCCTCACAAGAAACCAGCAACTTGCTTCACTCCCCCCAGAAGCGCAGTGACATCGCCAACGAAGCGCAGTGACATCGCCAACGAAGCGCAATGACATCGCCAACGAAGCGCAATGAGTTTGCCAAAGAAGCAGCGTCACTTTACAAACGCAGCCAAATGACTTCACCAAAGAAGCAAACAATCTTTCCCAAACTAGCCATCAGAAATCTCCGTTTGCAGCCTTTGGATGCACATCAGCAGGCTTTGGATGGCCATCAGCAAGCTTTGTACGGCCATCCAAAGCCTGCAAACGGAGATTTTAGCATTGGGTAGAGGAAATAAAAGTCAATTGCAACGGATGAAGAATACGTACCTTTGCAAGCTTTCCCGCGAGTTCTTTGTTGTCCGTATGGCTTGACCCCTTGCTGCATCTGTGTTCCTGACGATATTCTTGGAATATGCTAATGCGCAGTTGAGAAGTGATATATACATAAAACGTCAATAATCATGTTATAAGCACTAATCAATTGATGTGTAATGAAGAAAACAAAATTATTGTCAACTTCATTACACATTAATTCTATTTATTTTGCTCATCAAACTGTTTCTTCAATTTATACAAGTCAGATTCATGGTCGGCAATATCAGCTCGATAGTTTTTATAGAATCTGAGAATATACCGGAATTTCTCATTAGATGTGAGTTCTTCGATATTATTAAAGTCATTTTTAAATATTATAGGATAAAGTTCTATTTTCTCTTCATCTGACAATTCATGCATAGCTTCACGCCATTTTTGCGTATACCCCAAATGTTCAAAGAACAACCTAAACAGAAGAAACGTTTCTGGCATTATTAATAATTCCATATATTCTTCTTCATTATGTCCAAAGGCCTTTTCAAAAAAAGAAAGTCCACGTCCTACTTTTCCTTTTGTTGCATTCAGTATTGCTTGTACAGCCCGAATATATTTTCTATTCCAGTGTATGCCTATATAGTCTCTATCATGGCTGTGTTCATCTCGTATCGGATGATATTTCATAGGAAATGAGTAGATACTTACGTTAAGTTTCTCACACAAATCAACATTAACTCTTAAACGATGATACAAATCTACAGGTTTGTCATCAAAGTTATATAATAGATAGTTCGAGAAATCCTTAAATCCATATTCCACACTCAGATTAAGAGCCTTTGTATACGCAGTTTCTGTTTTTATATTATCAAAAGCTATGCGCAATGGACGCACTGCTATTTTTGATAGTAGCGAAACACGTTCATCCGTAAAGAGACGAGCATCAACACCCTGATTGAAATCGACATATCGTAAGCGTCCTTTTTGACGAGAATACTTTTTTTCAAAAAAAGTTGCAAAATCCTTATAAGTTTCTACTAAAGACTTTTTAGTACAAGTTTCTGAGTGAAGCAATCCATATCTCTCACGTAGGGAATATATTTGCGTGCGTTCCGACTCATTAAGACTTTTCATTTCATTGATCTCTTTAAGCAACTTCCAACACTTACGTATATATGCACGATCATTCATTCCTAACCTAAGATTGCGTACTGCAATTTTGTATTGATTAGGTTCTATGTATCTTGCCTTAGGAGTAAAGCCACAAGAACATATATCTTCTATAATCTGAGGTAGTTCTTTTGAGGCAAGAACATTGTTATCCATAAGTAGAAGATTTTGCTTGTCTCCATATAACCGCTTGGTTCTCTCAATACGTTCTTTTAAAGGCAAATATGGCTGATATTTAGGTTCCAATATAGGAACGGCACAGAATGGACATTTCCTTATACATCCTCTTGTCGCATAACTAAAATATGCGGCACTATCAACATAGACATAGTCTATTTCATCAAGAATAGAATAGTCCAATGGCAATTCGTCAATTATATAAGGATTGTCAGTATCAATATCTTTATAAGGAGTATGCAGCGTTCCGCAATGTGGTTTTATACCCGTCGCCTCTTCTATCTCCTTCGGCTGGATAGATGCAAGCACACCGCCTACCATCAAATTCTTCACATCCTTTACCATTGTTTTGGCAAAAAGAATTGTTTCTATCGTTATATCCCAATAGAAAGTGAACAACGTGGTAACACCGACCCAATCCCATTTTGGATGTTTCAAATATTCCTTCTTATGATAGTAGTTCTTAAAGTGTTCCATCCAAGGGTAGAGCAATATGGCAAAACTAGAATTTTCTATACCAATTCTATCCAAGTCGCTCTTTTTCCGATACTTTATATATTTAGCTATGTGATTTGCTCGAAGTTTCCAATTTATAGAATTATCCATTTGATTGAGTTTGTCAACACAATCAAGTGTAATTTCGTTGATTACAAATTCCTTTAAATCTCCTTTATAGAAAACCACATTGTCGCCTCTAAGCCTAAAATAAGTAGCAAGTTTCATCAATGCTATTGGTGGAAACTTATTCTTATAATTGGGTTCTAAAAGCAGTACGTTGCGATTCATTTTGTTATTTCTTTTTCTATGCTTCCAATCAAAGCTTCACGCATTGTTTCATCCGCTATAGCATTGCTTATGGCTGCATATATTTTCCCTATTAGTTTCTTTTCTTTTTTGTTGTAAGCAGAATAGATCGGAGCATCTGTACGATAAACCGTCTTTCCCACCATTACATTTGAACTTAAAGCTGTTTTTGGAACAATACTTACATCTATCTTTATATGAGTATCTGTAGGCTTCAGTCGTTCTATAACACCTTTCAGAGGTGAATTTGCACTCTCTATTTTTTTTGTAACATTACTAAGTTGTTTCTTTGCCTGCTCTTCCTTTTTTTGATGTTCTTCAAGTTGACGTTGTAAGTCATCACGTTCCTTCTGGCTTGTATAGCCATACTTTTCTTTTTCTTCTATTTTAGTACGTAGTTCACTGCCTTTGGCTAATGTCGTAGCACTTGAACGCACTTTTTGTGCATCATAACATAGTTCCTTTAGCTTTAAGAAATCTTGTTTTATACGTCGTTCGAAATCTGAGCATTCAGGACTTTCTCCAAAATAATCGCGGCGCGAATTTGGGATTAATCCTTTGCTCAAGGCATGTATTTCGCCAAAATAGTAAAAAGAGAAACGTTGGTCTTCAGTTTTGGAGAAGAATTTTTTACAGATTTCTTCATCTCCTATTTGAATATTTTCTTTACGTAAACGTATTCCACGAGCTATATTTTTGGGTTTCATCTGTCCTTTTAGACTAGAAATTGTATACCATCCCCAATACATTATATTCCCTTCATTGTCTTTAGATAGAAGAAAATCCACATCCGATATGTCGTCTACCTTTTTCTTACCTCCATTATTGTCCTCATAGATTACAGAAGTATACGGCTTGTATATCTGCTCGTCATTTACATATATATTGTATGTGTCTACAGATAAACCATTCTTTTTCTTAAAATCATCAATTTTCTGACGAAAGATGAAATTAGAACGGATGTCCACAGGAGCCACCATAGACAAATAGTCTGTTACACTTCTTATATCAAGCAAATCATCAGACGTCACTTCGTCCATTATGACATTGAAATAATGAGAGTCTTCTTTTTCTTTTGTGAATGTTGCTTGGGTAACTCGTTCAATTACCTCAGCAGCCAGTTCTTCAGTATCTCTATTATTTATAATTAGCTTCAATAGTTCAGCGTCCCATACCAATATGGTCTTAAAGGGTTCGCCCTTATAGGATGTTTCGAAAATCAATTTATTACAATACCCCAAACCTCCAAGACGGCCAATGCCACGAAAACCTTTATCTTCGCCACGTCTCTTAGTAGATTTAGCAATGTTGCACAACACTTCCACAGCCCTATTTTTTTCTATACCTGTACCATTATCCGATATTGATATTTGACGTTTATCGTTATCTATATGGACATGAATTTCCTCCTTGCCTTTTTCAAGCCAAGTTTTTTGTATTGCTTTGTCTATTGCATCAGCTGCATTTTGGATATATTCGCGGTAAATGAATCGGCAATCTTCATACATACCGAGTGTCAGAGACTCAATAATATCTTTACCAATTTCAATTTTCGGATGTTGGTCTTCCATATTATTCATAATATTTGTAAATTGGATATGGGAAATTTATACATAACAAAGAGCGGAAAACAGGATTTTGCACAATGTATTCTCCCTGTTTCAATCGCGTAAGCATTGTCTTGTATACAGATGGCATAAATCTGAAATCTTCTTTCGCGATTTCAATGCCATTAGTACGAGCGAATGCATGTGTAGCACAGTTTCCTTTTACTCGTTTATGAATGTCGCTAACAAATTGTTCCGCCCCAAACAACACGATTCCCAAGGATCTTCCACGCTCTGTAATATCAAGTAATTGATGTAGAATTGGGGATGATTTTGGAACATCGTTAGATGCATATTTATTTAACTCATCTATAAAGATGACAATTCTATCAGGAATGTCTTCATCAGAACGTTCAGATGAACCTAACTTAAGGTTGTATACAGCTCTCATAACATCACCAAAAACAAAGCCCTGTGATTCTTCATCAAGTTTGGCTATATCAATTACCATAACATCATTTTTCTTGATGTCCTTAATTTGGTCGCGGAGCCTTACACTGTACCCATTATTGCCGAGTTGTTCAGTAAACATCTGACGGCATTTCTGATAACTCTTATTGAAAAGCCGATAAAATTTGCGCCAACTAAGAACTGAAATTTCCTTACCAGCTCCATTTGATTTTGTTGTTTGCGTTTGCTCATAAAGGGCGTTTTTGAAATCCTCCCATGTATCCACTCCATTAAATTTGCCACCTTTAGAAATAATGAAGTTTATAATCGATTCAATAGTATCATTGGGGTCATCTACGTTTGAAAACAGCAAATCCAAACATTCTTTGTCTTCTTCTGTCTCAAAAAGATACTTATACTGAAAGGCGTTTCCTGTTTCCAAGCGGTCTTTGAGACATCCTTCTTTTTCATATGTGTAGTCCGTGTAGTTCTTTGAATATGGATAGTAGTATTTCACTTGCTTAAAAGGAGACATTTCCAATCCAAGTTTCTCATACACTTTTTTTATTTGCTCCAGTTCCTCTGTACGCTCATTCATTTGATCTATTTTCAAAAGGTCTGTCCCCTTTACATTCATCATGATAAATGCAACAGACTCTTTAGAATTGCGCATTGCTACGTCTTGAATAGCTTTCATAAGAAACATGGCATAAGATGTCTTAGAAGCCAATCCTGAAATTCCCGAGATGTTTAAATGCGCACCTTCAGGACCAATTAAGAAATGAGAATTGAAATTAACAGGAAGAATCTGTTCATTATCCCCTTCATACATTTTAATATAACCTGCAGGGATTGGATTCTTCATGTTATCCAATCCTAAAGCCATTTTTATTTCATCTTCTGCTGCAAGAGAAACTTTTCTTCCTTCCTGCACAGGAATGTATATATCCTTGTCATTACCAACAACTTTACACTTTACATAGTTCATTCCTATGCGGTCTGTATAAGATGTTGAATTAACATCCCCAAAATCGCTTGATATGTAACCCGCTAACGCACTTGGCGAGTCCGTCATATGCGAAATTTCTTCAACAACTCCAAATGTCTTGGAGCTTTGTATGTGTTCTACAACAACGACATCAAAAGGTTTAAGTTTAAGATTAGCCTTTGTCCAAAAAGTAAAACATTCTATTGTAGAAGGTTGCTTTTCTGTTGCTATAACCTTGCCGATTACTTCCATCATGTCATTTTTAAAATAAATTCAAAAAACAATAATCACTTTTGAATCTGCTTTTACAGAAACATTCTGCCATATACACGGGATATATATGATTTGCCCATCTTGGATCCGAACCATAACAAACAGGATTTCTCTCATTTATGAGATTTGCCGTAATAGTATCTATCTCGTCTGTCGAGAGACCATTTTCTGCTTCATGCCCTGTCATAAGCATCTTTTCAACTTTCACTATCCCTGCATATGGGGAAGAAGTTACATCCCGATTTCTAAGACGAACATACCAAATTGCAAAATTTACATTTCCCCACTCTTCTCCAGGACTCCATAAAAAAGCAGGGGTTCTATGATACAATGGCAATCTCGCAATCTGACCTGCACTGCTTTGGTCTTTCATGTCTTTCATCAAATTAGGATTGAATTTTTTAGACACTCCTATAACATGACGGTAGTTGTTACGTATACGAGACAATTCTTTATAATCACCTGATTTCATAGGCTTATATTGTATAGAGCCATCCTTTATCAAGTAGTTGTCTTGATTTAGCAGTCTCTTTGCCACAAGCGAAGCGACAATGCTTTTCTCGCACTCCACCATTTCATCTTGAATTTTTGCAATACCTTTATTTTCAAGAGTTTCTTTTCCTTCAATTTTCGTTGGATAGTATAATACTTTTTCTATCTGTATACCTGAATCTAAGATGTACGGAATGCTGTTTATCTTATTACGCAGATTATTGAAGAAAACACTATGGTCTATACCTTCCCCATTGGCTGTTACAGGCAAACATATTACAGGATAAGATTTGTCAGAAATATGTCGAAAAGTTTTGAATGTAAAATCATCGTTCATATCTCTGCAACAACAAGCCACAGAAATCTGCCCACAAACAATTGGAAAAACCTTTTTATCATATTGAATGTCATCGACCTTATACACACGTCGTGAGCCATCAAGAAAGTATTTAAAGAGTGGAGCACCATTTTTCAATATTTCTGCTCTAGTCTTCATATCACGTGGCTTAGGATCATGCACATCCTCTGCATAATCCTTCAAATTCAAATAGTGTTTTTCACTATCTTCATATTCAATGGTTGGAGTAGTTATATTATCATAACAATATTTGAACGAGATGAAACACTCACCTTGAGTTTCTTTTGCTATATAATCAAGAATTTTTCCCATATTGAGTTGTTACAATCCTCATTCCGACCGAACCCCAACATCGGATTGTTTACAAATAGTTTTTAACCTCTACAAAAATAAAGCGTGGGATTCGCCTTTGCCCATCCCACATGTCGAGGCTCTCGCATTGCCCAAATCGTCGAGACGGACAACGCTGAAAGCCCACGCATGGCATATATCAATCCAATACGTGAGCAGCCGCATATATACAATAAGTACATACACGACAAACCACGGCTGGGTACAATACACCTACCGTGAGCATTTACTGGTTGCCACCGTCCTTTGACGATTTTTGTAATTTGCGAGATTACGACATGTCAAAGACAGGCGCTAAGTAAACGCCCATTTTCATAAAGTCAACACCCACCCGCTTGCCCTTTGGGCTTCCAGCATGTGGATATCTTGTGCAAAAATAACACAAAACAATCAAAATTGCGAATATTTCACATGGTTTTTCTTCTTGCGACCCCCAAAAGCTGTCACAAGGCATGATAAACATGACTCATCCACCTATTCCCACAATGGGATTCTCATGTGGTTTTGTGGTTCCTCAAACGTCTGGGGTTGGACACAATCTCGTCATAACGCAAAAGTACGCCAAGAAAAGAATTCTTGCCAGTCCAAATCGCCAGCCGTCGGCTGGCGATTTACCAACAGCAAAGAGTCAAATGGCTAAAATGCCTAATTTTTAATTATTTGCAAATTATCCGCCGTCGGCTAGCGATTTACAACAACGTTCCATGATTCATAAAATTGCCGCATGTTTTTAATGTTAGACACGCCAAAGCCTCGCAATCCTGGCAGTTCTCTCCTAAGCTGTTCACTAATTGTTCCAATGGCTCCTGTGCCCCAAACTCCTTTGCGGGTGTTATCAGAGACATACTTGCCCACACCATAGTATAGTGCGAGCATCTGTCGGTTGACAGCCTTGGCTGCTTCCAACTGATTTTGGAGTATAGCCGACTTTATAAGTTGTACCGCTTGATTGTACTGAGAGCTTATCTTGTCCATCATCTTGCATTTTTCTACAAAGTTAATCTAAAACATGAATATTGCCAACAGAAGTGTTCATCTCTTATGAATTTTTATTCCTAATATCCGATATTTGACTGAAAATCTGTTGTTTTATCTTCTCGTTTTTAATTTTAGAGGCGTTTTATTTGTAATTTTAGATGTATTTCATTTGTAATTTTTGCGGTAAAACGTTTGGCGCTTTTGTGGCATTTGACAACTAACTTTTGTGGCATTTCATTCGGCGTTTTTGTGGTAAAACCTCATTGAACCAAGAGAATAGAAGTCAATTGCAACGGATGAAGAATGCTACAAGATCGAAAAGATATAAGCTATTTTGCTTCCCTCCATTCCTTTTTCACACCAAGAAAAAAGCCCGACTGCGAGCAAGCAGTCGAGCTTTTGGGTATTCTTGGGAGCCTCCCTTAGGGGATTGCTTAGTCTATCTTCTTCCATTCGCTGGTGTCGTAGAGCGGACCGATGTAGCCGCGCATCTTGAGCACCTTGTCACCGTCAAACCACAGTTTCACCTTATAGGTTTTACCTTTGGTGGGGTCGTAGATCTTTCCGTTGGTCCACACATTGTTCTTCGCGTCGTAGGTCACCTTGTCTATCAGCACTATCTGGTCGGCGCGAACACTACGCTTGCTCTTGTCGGGGTTCTTCTCATCGGTACGCAGAGTGCCGTCCTCCTTCTTGAGGTTATCCACCCAAGTCACCTGAGCGCGGAATCCATCCCCGTGCTTGAACACCTTCACCTTGCTGCTCACTCCATTGCGCACCACACTATAGTTGCCCACAATCTTGTCGCTCTGTGCCATCATGCTGCTCACGGCCATCACCAGACACGCCAGCATGCTCATTACTCTCTTCATCATACGTTTAGTTAACTGTTTACTTTCGGCCTGCAAAGGTAAGGCGAAACAGTCAGAATAACGAAGGATTTGCCAAGAAAGTTGCACAAGACAAATATTTATGTGCATAAGCGGCCGTCTTTTTTGCACAATAAAGCAATACATATACCTTATCAGGATACGCACCCAATGCCCCATCCTATCCCCAACAGACCTACCCACCCATCAAAACTTCCCCAACGCTCTTTGAGAAAAACCAAAGTCCGACATGTTGCCAAACCAGTCATCTCGCACGTACCTTATATTATATACGCACGCGTAGAGGAGTGTTTTA
>OCHM01000969.1_pt1 | contig 15301 bp, 13 predicted proteins | sample 1538901 | NCBI WGS metagenome assembly OCHM01 (sample SAMN04571734, study PRJEB22368) | human gut metagenome | biome: human gut; material: stool | host: Homo sapiens | place: Luxembourg | collected 2012-11-08 | reverse complement strand
TGTGGGCCACCATGATCTGGCAGCCGAGGCAGATCCCGAGCAGGGGCCTGCCCGACGAGACGACATTGCGCAGCACAGCGTCGAGGCCGGAATCCTGAAGGTGGCGCATGGCCTGTCCGGCCGCGCCCACGCCGGGGAAAATCACGCCGGCCGCGCTGTCCACGACGGCGGGATCGGCAGTGATGACGCAGGGAATGCCCAGATGATCGAGCGCGCGGCGCACGCTGGTCTGGTTCCCCGCCTTGTAGTCAAGGATGGCAAGCATAGTTCTTCCCGGTAAGCCGTTGTCCGCCGCCTCCGCGCGGAAAAACGTCCGGCGGGCGGGAGCGGGTGAAAGCCCATCGAAAGGGCCGAAAACACGATACTATCCGGTTCAGCGCCAGGTCAAGGCCCATGGAGCGCCGGCCCAAGTGTCGGTACGCCCGGAAGCCCGCATGTTCCTTGCCTTAAGAGGCTTGTTGAGGGCGCATGGAAAGCCGGGGTTGACAGAATCCGTAGTCTGGGTGAAATATATGACAATTCCACACTCCATCACGAGGTAAACCAAGGCCCTTTCTCTTCCGCCAGGCGCGGGAGGCCTGCCGTACGGGGCCGCAGCGCTAAGGATACGCATGATAAAACGAGCCATCACCCTGCTGCTCTTGGCTCTTCCCTTTTATTTGGCCGCCGTCCAGCAGGCGGAAGGCCGATCTCCGGGCCCCATGCTTGAGGTCTTCACCGGGGGAGCCACCTTCTACAGCGACTCGTTCCACGGCAAGAAAACAGCCAATGGGGAACGCTACAACAAGAACGAATTCACGGCGGCGCACCGCTCCCTTCCTTTGGGGACCATCGTCCGCGTGACCAACCTTTCCAATGGGAACAACCTGCTCGTCCGCATCAACGACCGCGGGCCGGGCAAGAAAAAACTCATCCTCGACGTTTCCAGGGCCGCCGCCAGCAAGCTGAACATGATCCGGCGCGGCGTGATTTCCGTTCAAGTCGAGGTCGTCGCCGACAAGCGGGGCATCCCGGTCCTCCGGAACAACGCCTTTTACCTGCGGCTGGCCAGCGCACGCACGCTCAAGGACGCCCAAAACAAGCTCAAAACGCTTTCGTCCGCCAGCTCCTCCAAGCTCACCAAGCAGACTTCCCGCAACCGGTCCGGCGAACTCAAAATCCTCTCGGAACGCCTTCCCAACGGCCGCACGCAATACTTCGTCGGCCAGGGCCCCTTCACCCGCTACCGGGATGCGCAACACGCCCTGAGCAAAGCCAGAGCCAGGCACACTGAAGCGAGCGTCGCCTGCCTCCCCACGCTGGTCGCCGAAAACACCCGCTAACGACGGTTTGAGCCGCCCTCCGCAAGCGCCCTTCCGTATGCCCGGCACCCGCCACTCTTCGGGGCTCCACACCGCGCCTTTTGGGACAACCTCCCCTGTTTTTCATGGGAGTCTTTTCGTGCGTCCTGTTGGACTTTAGCCCAAAAGCAGCTTAATCAGCTAGTATTAAAGGGAAAATACGTTCAGCCCCCAGAATATTGTTCAAAAAATCACTAAATCTTTTTCGTTCTTCTTTGCACAACTTTTTCCGTCAACAACTATCACACTGTTTAGACATACTTTTTATACAAAAAAGACAAAAAGGGGAACGGTTTTCAACGCCCCAAAAGCCCTTTCCGGACTGGTGCAGAAATTCACTCCATCCTCTATTGTGCCCTAATCACGCGCCATTTGCACGAGTTCCCGGCTCCGCGGGGCTAAATGTGCACAAAATCCTTTGATGACACTGTGTTTCTCGAGCCTTCCTTGACACAAACAAGAACTGCATGGTATTTTTAACAAGAAGTAAGATAACTGAGATCAGGCTCGCGCGTTTGCGCCCGGGCCGTCTTAGAATATCCCGCGGCGCTCAGCCGCACCACAATGCGGTTACCAACCAAACCAAGTGGAGGTAAGGCAATGGCAATCAAACATCCAACTCCCTTGTTGGATCAACTCGAAACTGGCCCCTGGCCCAGCTTCGTGTCCGACATCAAGCAGGAAGCTGAATACAGAGCGGCCAACCCCGACAACGTGGAATTTCAGGTTCCCGCCGACGCTCCCGACGACCTGCTCGGCGTGCTTGAACTCTCCTATAAAGAAGGGGAAACGCACTGGAAGCACGGCGGCATCGTGGGCGTGTTCGGTTACGGCGGCGGCGTTATCGGCCGTTACTGCGACCAGCCCGAAATGTTCCCCGGCGTGGCTCACTTCCACACCGTCCGCGTGGCTCAGCCCTCCGGTAAGTACTACTCCACCGAATTCCTGCGCGGCCTGTGCGACATTTGGGAACTCCGTGGTTCCGGTCTGACCAACATGCACGGTTCCACCGGCGACATCGTGCTCATCGGCACCCAGACCCCGCAGCTTGAAGAGATCTTCTACGATCTCACCCACAAGCTTGACGTCGACCTCGGCGGTTCCGGTTCGAACCTCCGTACGCCTGCCGCCTGCCTTGGCCAGAGCCGCTGCGAATACGCCTGCTACAACACGCAGGACGCTTGCTATCAGCTCACCATGGACTATCAGGACGAGCTGCACCGTCCCGCCTTCCCCTACAAGTTCAAGTTCAAGTTCGACGGCTGCCCGAACGGCTGCGTGGCCGCTATGGCCCGTTCCGACTTTGCCGTCGTGGGTACGTGGAAGGACGACATCAAGATCGATCAGGAAGCTGTGAAAGCCTACGTTGCCGGCGAATTCGCCCCCAACGCCGGTGCTCACGCCGGTCGTGACTGGGGCAAGTTCGACATCGAAGCCGAAGTCATCAACCTGTGCCCCTCCAAGTGCATGAAATGGGACGGCAGCCGCCTCTTCATCAACAACGCCGAATGCGTGCGTTGTATGCACTGTATCAACACCATGCCCCGCGCCCTGCACATCGGCGACGAACGCGGCGCGTCCATCCTCTGCGGCGCCAAGGCCCCGGTCGTTGACGGCGCTCAGATGGGCTCCTTGCTCGTTCCCTTCGTCCCGGTTGAAGCTCCTTACACCGAAGTCAAAGAAATCATTGAAAAGATTTGGGATTGGTGGATGGAAGAAGGCAAGAACCGCGAACGTCTCGGCGAAACCATGAAGCGTCTGTCCTTCCAGAAGCTGCTTGAAGTCACCGAAATCCCCGCTCTTGCTCAGCACGTCAAGGAACCGCGTTCCAACCCGTACATCTTCTTCAAGGAAGAAGAAGTGCCCGGCGGCTGGAACCGTGACCTGGCTGCTTACCGCTCCAGACATCAACGCTAAAGAGAAGGGAGAATTACCATGGCGTTTGTTTCTTCCGGCTACAATCCTGAAAAGCCGATGGAAGGCCGTATCTCCGATATTGGCCCCCGCAAATACGACTCGTTCTTCCCTGAAGTCATCAAGAAGAACTTCGGCAAATGGCTGTACCACGAAATCCTGGAACCCGGCGTGCTCGTGCACGTCGCCGAATCCGGCGATAAGGTGTACACCGTGCGCTGTGGCGGCACCCGTACGATGTCCGTTACCAACATCCGCGAAATCTGCGAAATCGCCGACAAGTACTGCGATGGACACGTTCGCTGGACGACCCGTAACAACATCGAATTCATGGTGACCGACGAAGCCACCCTGAAGGCCCTGAAGGAAGACCTGGCGGGCCGCAAGTTCGCCGCTGGCTCCTACAAGTTCCCCATCGGCGGCACCGGCGCCGGCGTTTCCAACATCGTGCACACCCAGGGCTGGGTGCACTGCCACACCCCCGCCACCGACGCCTCCGGCCCGGTGAAGTGCGTGATGGACGCCATCTTTGATGACTTCAAGGACATGCGTCTGCCCGCTCCCGTGCGCATCGCCCTGGCCTGCTGCATCAACATGTGCGGCGCCGTGCACTGCTCCGACATCGGTCTGGTGGGTATCCACCGCAAACCGCCCATGATCGACCACGAATGGGCTGACCAGCTGTGCGAAATTCCTCTGGCCGTGGCCGCCTGCCCCACCGCTGCCGTTCGTCCCACCAAGGTTGAACACAACGGTCAGAAGGTGAACTCCATCGCCATCAAGGAAGACCGCTGCATGTACTGCGGTAACTGCTACACCATGTGCCCCGCCCTGCCCATCGCCGACCACGAAGGCGACGGTATCGCCATCATGGTGGGCGGCAAGGTGTCCAACCGCATCAGCATGCCCAAGTTCTCCAAGGTCGTCGTGGGTTACATCCCCAACGAACCTCCCCGTTGGCCCAGCCTGACCAAGACGGTGAAGCACATCGTCGAAGTCTATGCCGCCAACGCCAACAAGTACGAACGTCTGGGCGACTGGGCCGAACGCATCGGCTGGGAAAGCTTCTTCAAGCTGACCGGCCTGAAGTTCACCCACCACCTGATCGACGACTTCCGCGACCCGGCGTACTACACCTGGCGCCAGAGCACCCAGTTCAAGTTCTAGGCCGGTCTTGAAAACGCCCCGGCGGCGCGCCGCAGTGTCGCCGGGGCCAGGAGAAAAAACATGGCTGACGAAAAAGACATCATCGTCGAATTCCTGAAGGGCAAGTCCGCTTCCAAGTCCAAATTCTACTTCAAGGACTTCACGGAGCTGTTCCCCGACAAGGGCCCCCGCGAAGTGAAGAAGATCCTCACCAAGCTGGTGAATGAGGAAGTGCTGGAATTCTGGTCTTCCGGTTCCACCACCATGTACGGCCTCAAGGGGGCCGGAAAGCAGGCCCACACCGAGGGCGAAGATTAAGCGACTGCCGGGCGGTCGTGCCTCCCGCACCGGCAACAGTCCGTCCCCACGCAGTCGGGACCGCAACGGACGCAAATATCATACGGTATGCCGCCAAATACCGTTCAGGAGCATGTGCTCTGCCTTACCCCACAGAAATGCCGCGAGCCATCGCGGCATTTCCGTTTTCCGCACGGATGCAACGCCTGTCCGGCGAAGGCAAGGGGCCCTGCCCCGCGTATCGTCCCCGGCGGTCTGCGGCGACAGCGCCCCCGGTGTTTCCCGTCCCGCTTTCCGGCGGCGGCAGGGATGGGCAAGGGCCTGCGCCAGTCCCTCCGCCTCCTGCCTGCGCCCGGGCAGCGCTTTTGTACTTGCCGGTCACCGGGCTGAGCGGCCCCCGTACGCGCGCAGGGAGAACGTTCCCTGTACCGGGCTGAGCGGTCCCTCCTCCCCATGCCGCCCCTCCTGCGCCCGCATCACATCCCGCCGGCTTGAATCCTCCGCCCGCCCCGCCTACACTGCGGCCATATGCCGCGACCTGCCGCCCCTCACAGCTTTCCGTGCGGGCATCAGGCGGCCGCGAGCCCTTCGGGATCGCGCACTTCCTGCGCGCCCGTTACGGAGGTCTGTCATGGGCGTCAGCTTTTCCCTCAATGACGAAGAACGGCAATGGCTCTCCCGGCTGGCCCGGGAAAGCATCACCACGGCCCTTGAGGGCCGGGAGGACGTCCCGCCGCCCCTGCCGTCCGCGCTGGCCGGAGGGACGCTGGCCCAGTCCCTGGGCTCCTTCGTGACCCTGAACAAGGACGGCGACCTGCGGGGCTGCATCGGCAACATGGTGGGCCGGGAGCCGCTCTGGCAGAACGTCTGGCGCATGGCCCGTGCCGCCGCCTTCGAGGATCCCCGCTTCCCTGCCCTGGATGCGGAGGAATGGCCGCACTGCCGTCTGCACATCTCCGTGCTGGGCCCCCTGAGCCCCTGCCCCGACCCGGCGCGGGTCGTCATCGGCCGTCACGGCCTGCTGCTGCGCCTGGGCATGCGTCAGGGCGTCTTCCTGCCGCAGGTGCCCGTGGAACAGGGCTGGGATCTGGGGCAATATCTGGAACATCTCTGCCGCAAGGCCGGTCTGCCCGCAGGCAGCTGGAGTGATCCGCAGGCCCTGCTCTTCTGGTTCGAGAGCCTGGTCTTCGAGGCCTGAACCAAAGAGCCCTGAGGAGGAAGTATCCCTGTTGCCGCGCTGTCCGTGCCCCTCGCGGCAACAGGCGGAGGAGAAAATGGCCCGCTCACGCCAGCGCGAAGAGGGCCCACCCCTCGCGCGCTTTCTCCGGAGAAGTGTCTCCACAAAGGACCGGAGGGACTGCCCTCTTGATTTTCTTCACGCCGGGGGCGGCATCCTGCCGCCGTGTCCGACAGCGGATGCCCCACGCGCGCCTCTATTCGTTTCCCCGGGCTATCGGCCCCACAGACGAAACGCCGCCTGAAACATCCCAGCCGCCATACGGGACGGCTTGCAGCTCGCCGTCCGGAGCCCCGGACGAAAGTCCACAACAAAAGGGACGTTCCCTGTACGGGAGCGTCCCTTGTTCTTTTATCGGCTGTTTCCCGTCCCCTCGTTTCCAGCCTGCCGGAGCGACTGGGGAAAGATGGAAGCCGGAAGGGAAAGCCCCCTTTCTTGCGCCGGGCAAGGGGGCTCCTTCGAGGATCTTTCTTCTACGACGTGGGCGGCACGATGGGATCGCCGTACATCTTCCAGGTCAGCGGACGATAGATGGAGATCAGGGCCATGGCGAAGATGATGGCTACCTGGACCAGGCTGGCCCAGAGTTCTTCCGGCAGGATACAGGAGCGCACGAAGCGCAGGGGCCAGTCCAGCCCCATGGGCGTGAGCCACTCGATGCAGCGGTCACCCACGGGCAGCCAGAAGAAGGTGCCCCAAAAACCGGCGCAAAAACTGATGATCCACTTGAAGGTGACCCAGGCGAATTTGAAAAAGCCCAGCGAGGTGAAGATGGAATAGAACAGGCCGGTGAGCACACAGCCGATGAGCCCGGGCATGACCACCCAGGAATCCACGATATAGCGGCAGTATTCCACCAGCTTCACGGTCGCCGGATCGTCCATGCCCAGTTTGAGGAAACCGAGGGCCTGCATGGAAAAGGCGCCGCCCGCCCAGGCCAGGGCCGCCAGCAGGTGCAGGGCCTTCATGCCCTTGATGATATGGTTGTCACGTGCGCTCACGCCCTTGCCGCGCGAGCCGTAATTCCTGACCCGTTCGCTGAACACCATGACATCCTCCCGCACGCCCCCTGCGGGGCCTGCTCTGCGACGCCCTTTCCCGGGGCAGCCGCTCTTTTGACGCTACCCAGCGGAGCCTGTTTTTTCAAGCCCCGCGGGATGGCTGCGAGGGACGCAGGCATCCCGCACGCTCCGGAGCCGTCCGTCCGCGTGCCATGCTCCCGGTCACAGGAAGCCCCATCTCTCCCTGCCGGGCCTTTGGGAAACGATCGGGCCGTATGGCAGGCCCCGGAAAGAAAAAGCCGCCCTGCGCCTCCATCAGGCACCGGGCGGCCTCCACGGCGCGGACAGCGCCCGGGAAACCCGTGGGACCAAGGCCCGTCCGCCTTCGTTACAATTCCAGCAAGGCCCGCCAGCGGGGCAGCTCGGGCTGCAATTCCAGATAGTCGTCCGGCAGGGCGGGCGGCGCGGCCTGGGCCAGGGCCCGCTTCACATCGTCCAGGCTGCCGGTACGCAGCAGGCCGGGGACGTCCTGCAAGGGGCACAGGTCGAAGCCGTCCGAGGGCAGCATGACCATGACGGGCAGCTTTTTGAGGGCCGCTTCCAAGACCACGGTGGTGGAAGCGGACGACCAGACCACGGTACCGGGCACCAGATGGGTGGCGATGGGGCCGTCGGCAAAACGCAGGCGTCCGGCCTGGGCCCCCAGCTCGTGACGCAGGTCGGCCTCCACGGAAAGATAGGGATGCGGCTTGACCACGATCTCCCAGCCGTCCAGCAGGCCCGCGTGCACGGCCCGGGCCAGCAGACGCACATGGTCGGCGGTCTCGTCGGCAAAAAAGCCGGTCACCACCAGCAGGCGGTGGTGCGTCTGCCCTTCCTGCGGCGGCACGGCGGACTTGCGGGCATCGACGAGATACATGTAGCGCAGGGCCTCCACCAGCTCCAGCCGCTCCTGCGGCACACCGGCGGCCTGCCACTGCCGCAGGGCCCCCTGCCCGTTGGCGCAGATGCGGTCGGGCTGGAAGGGCGCGCAGGCGCTGTCCGTGAAGGTGACCGGATCGTCGAAATAGCGGAAGTCCGTGGGCCGGATGGTGGAATGCTGCGCCCCGTACACGGGCCCGCCCGCGCCGGGAGTGGTGTGGGCGGCATGAGTCAGCATGCGTTCCCAGGGGCAGTTCTCCAGCGGGAAGGTGAACCAGCGCTGGGGCCCGGCGGCCCTCACGTAATTGTCGATGCCGCGCTGTTGCAGGCAGCGCTCCAGACAGCGCCAGCCCCGGAAGGTCTCGGCCCAGTCCTCGGCCATATAGGCCCAAAAGTTCAGGCGGGAGCCCTCGAAACGGCAGAGCTCGCGCATGGAGGCCTCCAGACGGCGGCTGGTCCAGGCCAGACGCAGATAGCGCTTCCAGGCGGCCCGCAGGTCGGCGGTCGTGAGGAATTCCTCCAGATAGTGGAAGCTCACGCCGTCCTGCCGTGCGGCCCGCAGACGGTCCCGCATCCTGATGCAGCCGGCCAAATCCATCTGCGGCGACGGGAAGCGGATGAACAGCCAGCGCACGGGCGTCCTGGCCGCCGCCGCGCACAGGGCGTCGTGCAGGCCCTCCCAGTAACGGGAGCGGAAGCGGCCCGCTGCCGCGGCTTCCATGTCCACATTGGGGAAATAGGTGGCGATGGTGCCCGTGGTCACATGCGCGGGCGGCAGGGTGGGCAGGGCCCCGCCCCTGGGCCGGAGGGGCAGGCGCACCCGGAACCACCAGTGGAGGAAGCGCCCGGCCGCGCGCAGCAGGGAGGGGCAAGCCTCATAGATGCGACGCAGCCGGCTGCGGTAGCGTCCGTCACGGCACTTGGGATCGTGATAGTCCGCGAACTGCCGCCCCGTGGCCTGGCAGAGCGCCAGCAGGGTCTCGCACAGCCGGTCGTCGCCGCCCACCAGACGCAGGGCCGTGAAGCCGCCTTCGTCCAGCAGATGCTCCAGGGTACGCAGCTTGTAGATCTCGTAAAGCAGGGGCGTCATCTTGGGATGGCGCTCATAGAGCAGCGAACACCACCACATGGACAGCTTTTCCCCGGCCTGGAAATGCTCGTGCAGCAGCGCCCCCTCCACGGGCCTGAGGCCCGTCCGGCAGGCCCATGCGGCGTGCTCGCGCCGGATCTCCGTCAGCCGGGCATCGCACAGGGCAGGCAGCGAGATGTGGTCGCCGGGCACGTCCCGCAGGTTCCAGTGGGCCACGGCGGCGGACGTCTCCAGATGGAAGGCCAGCGGCGCTCTGCTGTCGGCCAGCAAGGTAAGTTCTTTCATGGGCGCTCCTTTCCGGACAGGGGAAGAAAAAACGGACGGCATGGTGCCGTCCGTGCAGGCTCAGGCTTTGAGGGCCGCGGCGATGGCCGGGCCGTAGGGCGCGCGCAGGACGCCCTTTTCCGTGATGATGCCCGTGATGCAGTCAGCGGGCGTCACGTCGAAGGCGAAATTGAAGACCGGCACCCCTTCGGGGACGATGCGGGTCTCGCCCACATGGGTCACTTCCCGGTCGGGGCGCTCCTCGATGGGGATGTGTGCGCCGTCGGGCGTGCGGGGGTCGATGGTGGACAGGGGCGCCGCCACATAGAAGGGGATGCCGAAATGTTTGGCCAGCAGGGCCACGCCGAAGGTGCCGATCTTGTTGGCGGCGTCGCCGTTGGCCGCGATGCGGTCGGCACCCACCACCACGCACTGCACCAGGCCCTTCTGCATCAGCAGGGCGCAGGCATTGTCGCAGGCCACGCGCACGTCGATGCCGTCCTGCTGCAGTTCCCAGGCGGTCCGCGTCTCGTCGGCGATGACCCGCACCTTCTTGCCCGCTTCCAGGGCGCCGCGGATGACGCCCAGGGCCGTGCCGTAACCGGCCGTGGCCAGGGCCCCGGCATTGCAATGGGTGAGCACGGTGTCGCCGTCGTTGATGCAGGACGCCCCGTGGCGGCCGATCTCGCGGCAGATCTCCACGTCCTCGCGGCGCATGGTCTCGGCCTCGGCCAGCAGGACGGGGATGAGGGCCTCCATCTCCAGACCGGCATGGGCCCGCCACAGGGCCCGCATGCGCTCCACGCCCCAGCGCAGGTTCACGGCCGTGGGCCGGGCCGCCTCCAGACGCACCAGGGCCTGGTCATAGGCCGTGCGCCAGTCGGCACCGGCAGGCAGGCTGCGGCGCAGTTCCTCAAGGGCCAGCACGCAGCCGAAACCGGCCGTGACGCCGATGGCCGGAGCGCCGCGCACCACCATCACCTGCAGGGCCCGGATGGTCTCGTCCAGGGTGCGGATGGGCAGGTAGTCCTCGCGCCCGGGCAGGGCGCGCTGGTCCAGCAGATACAGGGTCATGGCGTCAGCGTCGAAACGGATATGGTGTTCCATGCGGTCCTCGATGGTTGAAGGGCGATAAAGGGTCCGTGAGATGGCGTAGCCTGTCCAATACCGACCACGGTAGCGCAAAGCCCTTATCTTGGCAAAGTGCTTTACAAATGCCGAACGCACTGGCTAATCTGGCTGAAGTTTTTGAACTTCAGCAGGAGAAGCGTCCCCATGGAAGAGTTCTCGCGCATCCAGCGCCTGCCCCCCTACGTTTTCGCGGTGGTAGGCGACCTTAAAATGAAGCTGCGTCGCCAGAATATCGATATCGTTGACTTCAGCATGGGAAATCCCGACATTCCCACCCCGCCGCACATCGTGGACAAGCTGGTGGAAGCCGCACAGAAGCCGGTGAATCATCGCTATTCGCTCTCCCGCGGCATCCCCCATCTGCGCGACGCCGTGTGCGAACGCTACAAGCGCCTCTATGATGTGGACCTCGATCCCAACACCGAAGCCATCGTGACCATGGGTTCCAAGGAAGGTCTCGCCCACCTTTCGCTGGCCATGCTCTCGCCCGGCGACGTGGTGCTGGCTCCCGACCCCACCTATCCCATCCACAAGTATGCGCCCATCATCGCCGGCGCCGACGTGCGCAGCGTGCCCATCGGGCCCGGCCGTGACTTTTTCGAGGACCTGACCGCCGCCACCAAGCAGGCCTGGCCCCGTCCCAAGCTGCTTTTCCTGTGCTATCCCCACAACCCCACCACGGAAGTGACCGACCTGGCCTTCTTTGAAAAGGTCGTGGAATTCGCCAAGGAGAACAACATCTGGGTCATCCATGACCTGGCCTATGCCGACCTGGTCTTCGACGGCTACAAGGCCCCCAGCTTCCTGCAGGCCAAGGGCGCCAAGGACGTGGGCGTGGAATTCTACACCATGTCCAAGAGCTACTCCATGCCCGGCTGGCGCGTGGGCTTCTGCCTGGGCAACCCCAAGCTCATCCACGCCCTGAGCCGCATCAAGAGCTACCTGGACTACGGCATCTTCCAGCCCATCCAGATCGCGGCCACCGTGGGCATGCGCAGCGGCGACGAAGAAGTCACCAAGATCTGCGACATCTACCGCCAGCGCCGTGACTGGCTCATCGACGGCCTCAACCGCATCGGCTGGGAAGTGCCCGCGCCCAAGGCGACCATGTTCGTCTGGGCCCGCATCCCCGAAGAATTCCGCAAGATGGGTTCCGTGGAATTCTCCAAGCTGCTGCTCACCGAAGCGCAGGTGGCCGTCTCTCCGGGCCTGGGCTTTGGCGCCTACGGTGACGAGTACGTGCGCTTCGCCCTCATCGAGAACGATCACCGCACCCGTCAGGCCGTGCGCAACATCCGCCGCCTGCTCAGCGGCTCCAGCGATTAGGGGACACTATGGCCGACAGCAACAAGCCTCTGGTAGTGGGTCTGGCCGGGTTCGGCACCGTGGGCGGCGGTCTTGCCCGCCTGCTGGAAGAGAACGCCGGCATCATCCGTCAGCGTACGGGCCGGGACATCCAGGTCAAGAAGGTGCTGGTGCGCAATGCCCAGAAGGCGCGCACCGTGCCCCTGCCTCCCGGAGCCGACCTGACCACCAACCCTGACGAGCTGATCAACGATCCCGAGATCGACGTGCTGGTGGAGCTCATGGGCGGCATCGACGCCCCACGCACCATCATCGACCGCGCCCTGGACGCCGGCAAGCACATCGTCACCGCCAACAAGGCCCTGCTGGCCGAGGAAGGGCTCGCCCTGTTCCAGAAGGCCGCCGGCAAGGGCCGCATCCTGCGCTACGAGGCCAGTGTTGCCGGCGCCGTCCCCGTGGTGGAGGCCCTGCGCACCAGCCTGGCCGGTAACCGCATCTCGTCCCTGATGGGCATCCTCAACGGCACCAGCAACTACATCCTGTCCGAGATGACCTCCAACGGTCTGGACTTCGATGTGGCCCTCAAACAGGCCCAGCAGCTGGGCTATGCCGAAGCCGATCCCACCCTGGACATCGACGGTCACGATGCGGCCCACAAGCTGACCCTGCTCATCCGCCTGGCCTACGGGGTCAATTATCCCTACACGGCCATGCCCGTGCGCGGCATCCGCGGCATGTCCAGCCTGGACATCGCCCTGGCCCGCGAGTTCGGCTACCGCATCAAGCTCATCGCCCAGGTGCGCGAACGCCGCGAGCCCGGCCAGCCCGACGACAAGGTGCGGCTGGAGGCGGGCGTGTTCCCGGCCCTGGTGCCCTATACGGTGCTGCTGGCCCGCGTGGGCGGCGTGTACAACGCCGTGCGCGTCAGCGGCAATGCCTGCGGCTCGCTCTTCTTCCACGGCCGCGGCGCGGGCGACCTGCCCACCGCCGGTGCCGTGCTGGCCGACCTCATGGCCGTGGCCCGTGACGAGAACCCGCACAACACCGGCTACGCCTGTGACGACCTGCCCCGCGCCAGCATCGTGCCGCCCGCGGAATGGCGTTCGCGCTACTATGTGCGCGTCATGGTCGAGGACGAGCCCGGCGTGCTGCGCGATCTGGCCGGCTGCATGGCCGACCAGGGCGTGAGCATGGCCCAGGTCATCCAGCGTACCGACGAAGGCAAGGGCGTGCCGCTGGTCTTCATGACCCATGAGACCACCGAAGAAGCCATGAGCACCGCCCTGCAGCGCACCCTGGACACCGGCATGCTGCGCCAGCCTGCCGTGTACTTCCGCGTGCTGGATTAACAAAAACGAACGCAGGGGGAGGCTCTCCCCCTGCACACGATCTCAAAATGATGGTGCCCGGCTCCGCGGGAAAGCCCGTGCCATCGTGAGACATTTCCCGCCACTGCCGGAGCCGTCCTCGCGGGGAGGGGTTCCGGGTGCTTCTCCAGCAACCACATCGCGCAGGGTCAGGAAACATCCCGGCCCTGCGCTTTTTACGCAGCCAAGCTGCACGAGGGGCCCCATGATCATTCTGGAAGATCCGTATGTCTCGCCGGAGCTGGCCACCTTTGCCGCCGACCGGCAGGAACCTGTCCTGGATACGCCCGCTGCCCGGCAGGCCGGGCTGGATTACGGGCTGCACCTCAACCTTGTCTCCAGCCGCGACTTCGGCCGTCTGTGCTGCCAGGGGCAGCGCCTGTACAGCAATTCGGAAAACTCCCTGGACTGGCTCTACAGCCGTTCGGGCAATGCCGGGCTGGTGCGCGCCACCGAACTGCTCAAGAACAAGCTGCTGTTCCGCCAGCGCCTGGCCCCGCTCTTCCCCGATTTCCATTTCCGCGAGCTGACCCTGCGGGACGTCATGGAGACCCATTTCGAAAGCCTGCCCGGCCCCTGCGTGCTCAAGCCCGCGGTGGGCTTCTTCAGCCTGGGCGTCTACAGCATCGAGAACGCCCAGCAGTGGCGCGCCGCCCGTGACGACATCGCGGCCGGCGCCGTGCGCTGGCGCAAGGAATATCCCGCCGCCGTGCTGGACAACCAGGTCTGGCTGCTGGAATCCCTCATCCAGGGCACGGAATATGCCGTGGACGTCTATTTCAACAGCCGCGGCGAGGCCGTCATCTGCAACATCCTCCAGCACGACTTCGCCTCTTCCGAAGACGTGAGCGACCGCCTGTACTACACCAGCGCGGACATCATCCGCCGCATGTCCGGGCCGCTGGAAGCGTGGTTCGACCAGATCAACGAGCGCCTGGGCCTGCGCGATTACCCCGTCCATGTGGAACTGCGCCGCGACGCCGACGGCCATATGGTGCCCATCGAATTCAACCCGCTTCGCTTCGCGGGCTGGTGCTGCACGGACATCAGCCTCTTCGCCTGGGGCTTCCCCACCTACGGCTGCTATCTGGACGACCGGCGCCCGGACTGGGACAGCATCCTGCCCGGCCGCGAGGACAAGCTCTACACCCTCATCGTGCTTAACAAGCCCGCCGCCTGCCCGCCGGTGCGCGGCTTCGACTACGACGCCCTCTGCGCCCGCTTCCACAAGGTCCTGCACCTGCGCCGCGGCTTTTACGACCGCTATTCCCACTTCGGCTTCCTGTTCACCGAGACCCCGGCCCATGACCGGGCGGAACTGGACGCCATCGTGCGTGACGACCTGCTGGGCTACGTCATCCCCGAAGACCATGAGGAGGCGCCCCAGGCCCGATAAGCAAACCAAGGAGGCTCTCATGAAGAAGATCGGCATCATCCGCTGCATGCAGACCGAGGACATCTGCCCCGGCACTACGGACTTTTCCTTTGCCGCCCAGGGCAAGGGCGCTTTCGAGGAACTGGGCCCCTGCGAGGTCATCGGCTTCGTCTCCTGCGGCGGCTGTCCCGGCAAGCGTGCCGTAGCCCGCGCCAAGATGCTGGTGGATCGCGGAGCGGAGGCCGTTGCGCTCGCTTCCTGTATCGGCAAGGGATCGCCTATCGGCTTCCCCTGTCCCAACCGTGAGCAGATGATGCAGGCCATCCGTGCGAAGATTGGCGACATCCCGTTGCTCGAATATACCCACTAAGCGTAAAGGCACCTCTCAAGGGGGGGCCGCCAACAGGCTCAGACATCCGGCTCTCCTCCAGACAGGGGAGAGCCCCTTGCTGCCAGAGGAGAAGAAATGGCCTCAAGCCCTGAGTTCATGCAATCCGTCGCGGCACGGCTGGAAGACGCGGGAACCATCACCTACAGGAAGATGTTCGGCGAATATTGCGTCTATTGCGACGGCAAACCGTTCGGCTGCGTTTGCGACGATCGCCTGTTCGTGAAGATCACGGAACCGGGAAAAGCCTTCATGCCGGATGGCAAGCTGGAATTGCCCTATGAAGGGGGAAAGCCGATGCTCCGAGTCGAGCGGTTGGAAGACAGGGCCTTTCTGAAAAAACTCGTGCGTATGACCTGTGAAGCGCTCCCGGAACCCAAGAAAAAGAGATGAACATTTCCCTGCCCCGTTTTCCCTTTTTTCTCAAAAAAAACGCTCCAGTACGGAGCGTTTTTTTATCCGGCATAACCGACGAAAGAGATTCGATAAGGTCAAAAGTCTTTGGGGAGGATGGGGGAGGTTTGG
>OCHM01000967.1_pt1 | contig 15304 bp, 12 predicted proteins | sample 1538901 | NCBI WGS metagenome assembly OCHM01 (sample SAMN04571734, study PRJEB22368) | human gut metagenome | biome: human gut; material: stool | host: Homo sapiens | place: Luxembourg | collected 2012-11-08 | reverse complement strand
AAAAGCCCCAGCCAATCGACGCCTCCGCCGGCCATCGCAACATTGAGAACAATGTCGCCGTTCCAAACGAAGTTTGCCTGTGCTAAACTTCCTAACAAGGAAATGAATGTTGTGACCATCCCAATTTCCTTTCAATGACTTGGCCCGGTGTTACCAGCACTGGGCTTTGTCGTTTTTGAACCCCTTGCGGGGACCCCTTCCGAGGCCGAAGGCTCGTCATCGAAAATTTCGTGAGCCTTGCCGGAGAGTGGGGTGGATTTCAGAATGGCGTTTGCAAGCGATCCCTGCTGCCGATATTTTGCCAGAGTCAAGCTTGGAGCGCTCGCTTCGCTCAAAGCGCCACCTTCCTCGCTGCTTCCTCCACCAGATGCTCATCACGCTTGTCGTAGCGCCGGGTCGTCACGACGGAGGAATGTCCCATCGCCTGCCGCACGGTGTTGATGTCAGCGCCGGACTCAAGGAGCCGCGTCGCAAAGGTTCGGCGCAGATCATGCGGCGTGAAGGACGAAACCTGAGATTCGTCCGCCCTGGCGCGCAGCAGCTGATGGATGGCGCCGGCCGTAATCGCCCGGTATGGCTGGATGTTGTCGCCCTTCTTCGCAAGCACCCTATCGGGTGGCTTGCCGATAAAAAAGGTCGAAAAAAAACGGCTCTCCCGTGAAGGAGAGCCGAAAACGAACCCAATGAGGATGGGATGCCGCTGAAAAAGGCGGACGTATTGGCGGATGAAAGGGCGTTATTTGGCGATGCCGAGCGCCTTTTCGATGTCCGCGAACATCATGTCGGTGGCGCGCAGGCCGCCCTCGGCGAGGTACCAGGCGGACGAGGTGAGGTGGACGATGCGGCCGTTCTTCGCGGCATCGGTCCTCTCGACGAGCGGGTTGGTCATCACGTCCTGCGCGAGCCTGGCGCCCGGACGGGAGATGGCGGAGTCGCGGTCGCAGACGAAGATGAAGTCGGGATTGAGCTTGACGAGAAGCTCGAACGAGGACTCGCTGCCGTGGTCGGTGTTGGCGCCGTGGGCGATGTTTTTGAAGCCGAACTCGTTGCCGATGAGGGAGCCCTTAGACTTGAGCCCGAGCATGTTGAAGTGGCTCGAGGTGACCATGCCGACAACAGCGGTTCGGCCGGCGGAGGCGGTGCGGATGGCGGCGGCGCGCTCGTCGAAGGCGCGGCCCGCGGCCTCGGCCTCGGCGGTCTTGCCGAAGATGCCGCCGAGCTGCACGAGCTTGGCTTTCGTCTGCTCGAGGCTGCCGAGCTCGCGGTCGGTCTTCTGATAGATGACGGGCGCGATGCGGCGCAGTTCGGGGATCTTCTTGACGAGGCGGCCGCTCACGAAGATGACGTCGGGTTCGCTCGCCATGAGGGCCTCGAAGTCGACTTCCTTGGGCGTGCCGGTGTTGACGATCTTCGAGTCGTTCTTGTACTTCGCGAGCCAGGGAAGGGCCGTGGACTTCGGCAGGGCGGTCACGCGGTCGCCGAGGTCCCAGGCGTCCATGGTGTCGAGGACGGCGTAGTCAAGGACGGCGACGCGCTTCGGGTCCTTCGGAATGACGACCTCGACGGGCGCGTTCTTCTCGTTGAAGGTCTGCACCGTGAGGGTTTCGGCCGCCTGGACGGCGACGACGGGCAGGGCGGCGGCCGCGACGAGGAGCGCGCCGAGCGTGCGGGGGAGCATGGTCTTCATGGTTTTCCTGTTCGTATGGAGACGGTTGTTGAAAGGTGTGCGTGGTTGAACGAGGTGTAAAGCCCGTACAGGACTCAGTGGTAGAGCGCCATGGGACGGCCGTCGACCTCGACGATCCTGAAGTCGACTCCGTAGACCGCCCTGAGGCGCTCCTCGGTCATGACCTCGGCGGGCGTGCCCGAGAAGGCGAGCCTGCCGTCCTTGAAGGCGCAGATGCGGTCGGAGTAGAAGGACGCAAGGTTGATCTCGTGCAGGACGAGGATGACGGTCTTGCCGAGCTCGTCGGCGAGGCGTCTCAGGAGCCTCATCATCGAGAGCGATTGGCGGATGTCGAGGTTGTTCGTAGGCTCGTCGAGGAAGATGACGTCGGTGTCCTGGGCGAGGACCATGGCAATGAAGGCGCGCTGGCGCTGGCCGCCCGACATTTCGTCGATGAAGCGGTCGGCGAAAGCCTCGAGGCCCATGTAGCGGATGGCCTCGTCGACGCGGCGCCGGTCGTCGTCGGTGAGTCGCGTGCCCGAGTGCGGAAAGCGTCCGAATCCCACGAGTTCGCGGACCGTGACCTTCATCTGGACGGTGTTCGTCTGGGTGAGAACCGCGAGGCGTCTGGCGAGCGCGCGGGTGTTCCAGCTTTTGATCGAGCGTCCGTCGAAGAGCACGTCGCCGTGCTCGGCGGCGAGAAGGCGTGCGGCGATGCCGAGCACGGTGGACTTGCCCGCGCCGTTGGGGCCGATGAGCGACGTGACCTTTCCCTTCGGGATCTCGAGCGAGACGTCGTCGACCACGGGAATGCCGTCGTAGAGCTTGGTGAGCGTTTGGATGGAGAGCATGGTCATGGCGGATCAGAGTCCTTTGCTGCGAAGGATGAGGTAGAGGAAGTAGACGCCGCCCATGATCGTGATGAAGACGCTCACGGGGACGCTGAAGGCTGCGAGGTGCTCGACGGCAAATTGTCCGCCCGCGAGCACGACGATGCCGATGAGGACGCTGCCTGCGATGAGCGTGCCGTGGCGGTAGGTCATGAAGAGGCGGCGCGAGAGGTTCGCGGTGATGAGGCCGAGGAAGGAGATCGGCCCCACGAGCGCGGTGGCGACGGCGATCGAGAGCGCAACGCCCACGAGTAGGCGTCTCGTCGTGCGGTCGTAGTCGACGCCGAGGCTCGTGGCGGCGTCGCGCCCGAGCGCCAGAATGTTGAGGACGGCAAGGTCGCGGCGCAGCGCGAAGGCGAGCATCGTCAGAATCACGAGGGCGGCCGGTATGAGGGACGCGGAGACGTTGGTGAAGCTCGCGGTGAGGGAATTCATCAGCGCGTCGTATTCGTTCGGGTCCATCATGCGCACGAGCGAAGCCTGAATGCTCGAGAAGAACGTGGTGAGGACCGTCCCGATGAGAAGAATGTAGAGGACGTTGCCGCCCGTCTTCTCGAAGAGGACGCCGTAGATGAGAAGGCCCATGACGCCCATGAGCGCAAGGTCGACCGCGAACTGCGAGACGGGATCCGTGGCGACTGCGCTCGTCGCGCCGAAGACGAAGGCGACGACGGTGTGGATGAGGACGTAGAGCGAATTCATCCCGAGCAGGCAGGGCGTCACGATGTTGTTTCGGATGACGGTCTGGAAGACGAGCGAGGCACTCGCGACGGCGACGGCCGCCGTGACGATGCCCGCAAGACGCGGCAGGCGCAGCGACATCGCGTAGTCGAAGAACCTCGGGTTGACGAATGCGAACTGGTAGAGAAGGCAGGCCGTCACGGCGCAGACCGCGAGGAGCATCATCACGATGCGGCGCCTGCGGGCGGCGGCGAGAAGAACCGTCGTCGAGGCGGAGACGCCTGCGGACGGGGCGGCGGGGCTGCAGGCCCCGAGGGCGGACTGGCAGGAGGACATCATCGGGCTCCCGGAGTGGAGGCGGACCTGCCGCCTGAAGTGAAGAGAGACTTGACGTTGGCGAGCGTGAGTGCCCTGCGGCCGCATCGGAGCCTGTGCAGGATGAGCGCGATGAAGACGGCGCTGCCGACGATCCCGACGATGAGCTCGAAGGGCGCAACGACGGTGCGTGCGGCGAGGTCGCAGAGGAGCACGAAGAGCGCGCCCGCGAGCGCGGTGTCGGCGAGCGTTCCGCGCAGGTCATCGCCCTTGAAGAGCGAGACGAGGTTCGGGATGATGAGGCCGATGTAGGAGATGCTGCCCACGACGGTGACGACGGCGGCCGTGATCATGGCGGCGATGGAGAGACCCATGAAGAGGATGCGCTCGTAGGAAAGGCCGAGTCCTCTGGAGAAGTCGCGGCCCATCACGACGATGTTGAAGTGGCGCGCGAAGACGAAGGCGAGCGCGATGAGCGGCACGGCGAGCCAGACGAGCTCATAGCGGCCCTGCATGACCATGGAGAAGTGCCCGACGGTCCAGCTCGCCATCGCCTGCGTCATGTCGAAGCGGTGGGCGAGAAAGCCCGTGACGCCCATGACGACGTTGCCGAACATGATGCCGATGAGCGGGACGAGCATGATGTCCTTCGCCTGCATGCGCAGCACGAACGCCACGAAGAGCCAGGTGCCCGCCATGGCCGCCGCGAAGGCGAAGAGAGCCCTGTCCCAGATCGTCGAGGCGGGCATGAAGAGGAGCGCGAGCAGAATGCCGAGCTGTGCCGACTGGATCGTTGCGCCCGTCGTGGGTGAGACGAACTTGTTCGCGCAGAGCTGCTGCATGATGAGGCCCGCAATGCTCATCCCCGCGCCCGTGCAGAGGACCGCAAGGAGCCTCGGCAGGCGTGAGTCGAGAAAGAGGCCGACGTGCGCGGCGTCGCCCGCAAGGAGCGCCCCCGGCGTCATGTCGCCCACCCCCGCAAAGAGGCTGAGAACCGAGATGACGAGGGTCGCGGTCAGAAGCACAAGTGTTGATCGCGGCATGATGGTTGTGCGCAAAAAAAAGTATCGTTGGATTTTTATCCGCGTCATTGTTGCTCGAGTGCATAGCCCGCGCATGAGCAGGAGTCTACACTTTATTTGGGTCCGTAACGAGAATCGTTCTCAATTACATTATGTTGCATTTTCCTTCGAAAAGTTTACGGACGCATAAAAACGACTGAGGGAGAGGCTTGCGGGCGGCATCTCCGGCTTCGAGGCGCTAGTGCTCTAGGGATTGCAGCGTCGGAAAAGGCGGGGGTGAAGACGGCGGGGAAGAGGGTGTCTACGACTTCCGGCTTAGTTTGGGAATGAGAATTGTTCTCGTTGAATTGTGTATGATGCGTTCATTCAATCCGATTCGGACGCCTTCGGAGGGGCCCCATGCGGGCCCCGATCGTTCCCGCGTCCTCCAGCAATCTTCATTCGTGCGGGCGACGGGCCCGCCTACAGACGAAAATGAACGACTCTCTGCGCACTCTCACGTTGCTGCCGCTTGCCGCAGCGGTCTCCTCGGTCTTCGCCGCCCCTGCGGACGACGCGAAGTGGAACACTCTTGAAACCTCGGTCGTGTCCGCCACGGGCTACGAGCAGGACGTCCGCAGGGCGCCCGCGAGCATGTCGGTGACGACGGCCGAAGAGCTTGCGACGAAGCCCGTGACCGACATCGGTTCGGCGATCGGCGACGTTCCGGGCGTCGACATCGGGCTCACGAAGATGGGCAACTCGACGATCTCGATCCGCGGCTTCGGCTCCGACTACACGCTCATCATGGTGGACGGCCGCCGCCAGAACGTGAGCGGGGCCATGATGGACAACGGCTTCAACCCGACCTCGGTCTTCATGCCGCCTCCCGGCATGATCGAGCGCATTGAGGTGCTCCGCGGTCCCGCTTCCCTCGTCTGGGGTTCGGACGCCGTGGGCGGCGTGGTGAACGTCATCACGAAGAAGCACCCGAACGAATTCACGGGCTCCTTCACGATCGAAGGCCTGTTCCAGGAGCATGACGAATGGGCAAACCGCGGCGGCACGAGCTTCTACCTCGGCGTGCCCGTCGTGAAGGACGTGGTTTCGCTCGGGCTGCGCGGCCGCTACAACGCCTGGGGCAAGACCGAAGTCATGACCCCGGCGGGGAAGCTCGCCACGCACTCCCCGACCGAGGGCTACAACGAAAATGTCGGCGCACGCCTCACGGTGACGCCCGACGCCGCCAACACCTGGTGGCTCGACGGCGACTTCACGCGATTTAAGGGCGGCTCGATGAACACCTCGAACCAGTCCATCCAGTCGCGTCAGTGGTACCACAAGTACAACGTCGCGGCCGGCCACGAGGGCGAATACGACTTCGGCCGCACGGAAAGCTTCGTGCAGTGGAACCGCCTCGACAAGGTGAAGGGCATCTCGACGCCCAACGACCCGACGAAGTCCTCCTACTCCGAAACGCACGGCACCTTCAACGATCCGCTCGCTTCGAGCGAAAACTTCGAGCTCTCCGCCAAGCTCACGACCCCGCTCGAGCTGGGTTCCCTCGGCAGCATGGTCCTGACGACGGGCGGCGACGCGATCTACGAGACCTTCGTCAACAACCAGTCGACCGCGAGCGTGATCGAGGGAGTGACACTCGACCAGACGCAGCTCGCCGCCTTCGTCGAGGGCGAATGGTTCATGAATGATCAGTGGTCCGCCACGGTGGGCGGCCGCGTGATGTGGAGCGACATCTTCGGCGCGCACGCAACGCCCCGTGCCTATCTCGTCTGGCAGCCGATGCAGGCCCTGAGCTTCAAGGGCGGCGTCGCCGCGGGCTACAAGACGCCCGAGGTGCGCAAGCTCGTCGACGGCCTCTACAACTCGAGCAAGGGCACGGACTACTACGGCAATCCCGACCTCAAGCCCGAGGAAAGCTGGAGCTACGAGCTCTCCTCGACGGCTGAGCTGGGCGGCGTTGCGTCCGTGACCGTGGGCGGCTTCTTCACGCAGTTCAAGAACATGCTCGACACCGAGGAGATCGCCGAGAGCACCTACAAGGCGATCAACCACGGCCGCGTCGAATCCAAGGGTGTCGAAGTCCTCGTGAAGACGAGGCCCGTGTGGAACACGCGCTTTACGGGCGGGTACACCTTCACGCACGCCGAGATCACCGAGGGCGCCGATGAAGGCAAGCGTCCGAACGAGCTTCCGCGCCACACGCTCACCGCCCGCGTCGACTGGGCCTCGGGTCCCTTCACGGCCTACGTGAAGTCCTCCTCCAAGTTCGACATGGCGGTCTCGAACCCCGGCAACAAGGGCTCGCGCAACGCGCCCAAGTACGAGGACTACACGATCGTCGACATCGGCGGCAGCTGGACGCCCGTGAAGAACCACGTCATCGCCTGGGCCGTCAACAACGTGCTCGACAAGGACACGGCCGTCTTCGAGAAGTCCGGCACCTCGAGCTGGGCCAACATCTACAGCAACTACATCGAGGGCCGCAACCTCTGGCTCTCCTACACGTACTCCTTCTAAGGCGTCCGCGCCCCGCACGAGCGGGGCCTGCGGCCGGCGGAGCGGTTCCGTCCCTTCGGGCGGGACCGCATTCGCGCACTGCGGGCTCCGCAAGCCAAACCACAACCACCAAAACAGGAACCTCTTATGGAATGGATGAAGGAAGCCGTCGACTACGTGATCTTCGGCATTCTCGGCCTCATGGGCTTCGTCGCACTCTGGCTCACGATCGAGCGCATGCTTTTCCTCAAGCGCTACAGGCCTGGGGACTATGCCTCCGAGGAGGAGCGCGGCATTGCGCTCACGAAGAACTTCACGACGCTCTACATCATCTACTCGAACGCCCCCCTACGTCGGGCTGCTCGGCACGGTGATCGGCATCATGCTCACGTTCTACGACATGGGCAGCACGGGCGCGATCGACGCGGGCCGCATCATGACGGGGCTCTCCCTCGCACTCAAGGCCACGGCGCTCGGTCTGGCCGTCGCGATTCCGACGCTCATCTCCTACAACGGCCTGCAGCGTGCGATGAACGTCGCCTCAAGGCGCAGGGCCTGATGGAGGAGAGTTCATGACGATCGAAATCCCGAAGAAGGAGCCCCTCAACATCGTTCCCTTCATCGACATCATGCTCGTGCTCCTTGCCATGGTGCTTTCGGTCTCGACCTTCATCGCAAAGGGCGAGATTTCGATTGCGCTGCTCGAGTCGAGAAGCGCGCAGGCTCCCCTCAAGAATTCGAACGAGGTCCTCATTCAGGTGACGGGCGAGGGAACCCAGCACTGGAACGGCGAGGAGGCCACGCACGAGGAGATCGACGAACGGCTCCGCGGCATCTCCCGCGACGTGCGGCTTGTTCTTCGCATCGACCGCACCACGCGCTTCGAGCACTTCATCCGTCTTCTCGACATGATCAAGGGCGTTCATCATGAAAACTTCGTCATTGCCGCCGAAAAGCGCGGCTAAGGCAGGCAGTGAAACCCGCACGGCGTTCGCCGCGGCCTGCGCGCTCTACCTCCCGTGCCTGACGCTCGCCGTCTGGGGAGCGTCCCTCGCGCCCGCATCCTCCTCCGTCGGCGCAGAGGGCATCATGCTCGCCGTCGCACAGTTCGAGAGCGCCGCGGCGGCCCCCGCCACCGCCGCCGAACCCGCTGCGGTGCCCGAGCCGGAACCTGAGCCCGAGCAGGCCGCGGAGTCTGAACTCAAGCCTGAACCTGAGCCTCAGCCGGAACCGGATCCCGAACCTCAGCCTGAACCTGAACCGGAACCTGAGCCGCCCCTGCCTGCGCCCGAACCCATTCCCGAACCCGTTGAGGTCGTCAAGCCCGTGAGGAAGGTGACCGTGACCCGAAGGCCGCCCGAAAAGCGGCCGGAGGCAAAACGCCCCGATCGTCCCCGCAGGCATCAAGCGCCGGAAGTCGCGGCTCCCGTTCCTGCAGGCCCCGCTGTTGCGGCGGCGCCCGCCGCCGCACCTGTCACCGTGTCCGCACCCGCCGCTCCTGCCGAACCCGCGCTTCTCGTCGTGGGCAGGGACGGGGATCCGTTTCTCGGCGAAGTGCGAGAGGCCGTTCTCTCCACGCTTGAATATCCGCGCGAGGCCCGCCGCATGAGAAGGCAGGGCACCGTGACCGTGCAGTTCGTGATCGGCCCCGATGGGCGCGTGAGCGGCATCTCGGTCCATGAAGGGAGCGGCCACGACATGCTCGACCGCGAAGCCTGCGCCGCCGTCGCGCGCGTAGCCTCCCTCTGGGGGAGCCCCGGTCGCACCGTGCGCATCCGCATGCCCGTGGTCTTTACGCTGAAAAAGGGAAGGGGATGATGAGGAACAAACTTCCGGCCGCGACTCTTTTCGCTCTTGCGTGCTCGATCGGGGCTGCTCAGACAGCCGAGCCCGTCTGCACGATGAGCTTCCTGAAGGGAAGCGTGACCGAGTCGGGGAACCGTCCCGTCACGGTCTTCTACGTGACCGACGGCGCAAGGCTCGGGTCTCGGGCGCAGCTGACTCGAAACGGGCGGGCCGCCCGCGGGCGGACGCGCGGCCGAGCTTGTCGAATGTCTGGAAAAGACCGTGAAGCCCGAAGTGAAGAGGCGGCTGGAAGGCAGAGCCGTGACGCACGTTCTCATGGGACACTCCTTCGGAGGTCTCTTTGCGCTTTCGACGATGGCTGCCCGCCCCGCGCTCTTTGACGCCTGGGTGGCGGCCGATCCGTCGCTCTGGTGGGACGGCGGCGTGCTCGTCCGAATGCTGGAGGAGAATCCTGCGGCGGGGCGCTCGGGCGCCTTCGTCTATGCGGGCTTCGGGTCGGCCCTGAGGAAGACGGGCGGCACGACGGCAAGCCGGAATCTCGCCTCCGAAGACCGCTTCAGGGCGGCGCTCGAAGGCTTTGCGGGGCTCAATGCGACCATTGTCGTAGAAGACTATCCGCGCGAGACCCACGGCACGATTGCGGTCCCCGTGTTTCATGAGGCGATGAAGCAGCTTCTCATCCGAGGAGCGGCAGGAGCCGCGAAACAGCCCGTCGAAGGCAGTGACGGGCGGTAGGAAGGAAGTGTACGAATGAAAGAACGCCCGGCCCTCCGTGAGGAGGACCGGGCGTTTCGTCAGGTCGGAACCGTGAGCGGTCGATTAGAAGTCGACGCGCATCGTGGCCTCGATGGCGTGGTTCTGACGGCCGGCGTCACCGGCGGAGAGACCGTAGCTCATGCCGAGGTTGAGGTTCTTGTAGGTGGACATGTAGCCGACCTTGAGGTCGCCCACGAAGCTGCCCGAAACGTCGTAGTCGATCGTGTCGGTCGTGGAGGAGCCTTCAAGCGTGTAGGACGATTCCGTGTCGCCGAAGCGGCCGCGGAGCGTGACGTCAACATAGGGCTTGACCTCGAAGGTCTGGAACATGAAGGACGGGGTCTGGACCGTCACGCCCACGGGCACTTCGAAGATCGTGGCCTTGTCTTCGGACACGTCGAAGAGCTTCGTGGTGCCGGCGGCGATTTCATAGTCGTCCATGTCGACGATCGAGAGGCGGGCGCCGGCGTGCGGCGTCAGCGTGAAGGCACCCGTCTTGAACTCGCGTTCGGCACGGATGCCGGCGGAGAGGGCCTTGGCCTTGAGTTCGGAGGCGAGCTCGAGGTTGCCGAGCTGCATCGTCACGTCGCCGTCGGTCGTCACGTAGGAGAGCGTGCCGATGACGTTCGTCTCACCGTACATGCGGGAGCCCCAGAGGTGCAGGCCGACGTTCTTGACATCGGTCGAGACGGGGAGGACGTCGCCTTCGCCGTCGGCTTCACCCGACTGGTAGGAAGCGGCGGCACCGATCGTCCAGCCGTTCTTCAGATGTGTGTCGAAGCCGCCCATGATGCCGTAGGTGTCAAGGGAGTAGCCGTAGGCGGAGCCGCCCATGGAGAGGTCGTCCGTCTTCAGACGGGCGCCCAGAGGCTGGACCCACCAGCCGCCCATTTCCCTGGGCATCGTGGCGGCATGATGCTCGATCATGTCGGCCGTGTAGCCCTGGAAGTCAACCGTCATGGCCTTGACGCCGGAGATGGCGCCGAGACCCGTCACGGAGTTGATCATGCTGCTGATCTCCTGGAGCGAGGCGCCCGTGGAGAGGATCTGGTTGATCAGCTGGGTGTCGGCACCCGTGGAGCGTTCGCCGGCGAAGATCTTCGAGACGAGGTTCTTCGCGGAGACGTTGAGGCCGGAGCCTTCGACGGACGTGCCGCCGGCAACGATCATCCAGTCGCCGTCGGAGTTCTGCTTGATCTCGAAATTGTTGCCGACCTGGTTCTTCCAGGCGTCGGCGGCGGTGAGATTGCCCACAAGAAGGTTTTCCTTACCCTCTTCCGTAGTGAAGGCATCCTTCTGTTCAAAGTTCTCGAAGAGCTTGTAGGCACCCCAGGTGAGGTTATCGCCATCAAGCGTAACCTTGCCATTGTTCGTGATCTTGCCCTTGAGGCCTTCGGCCGTGAAGAGCGCGGTGCGGTTGAAGTTGGCGGCGTCGAACTTGAGCGTCGTGTCACCGGCAAACGTGAGCTGGGCGCCGTACTTCGGAGCCTGAGCATCGGGGTTCGTGTCGGCAGTCTTGGTCGTGGCAACACCACCGAAGGTCACCTTGGCATCTTCACCGAATACGACGGGCGCGCCGACTTCAAGGACGAAGTTCGGAGTGGTCTTGGTGGTCGTCGTGTCGGCCTTGACCTTGTCGGCCATGGACGTGGCGACGTTGAGACCAAGGTAGCCGGATTCAGCCGTCAGCGTGCCGTTGATCTTGTCGGTCTTGTGGATGATGACGTCGGAGCCCTTGATGTTGAGCGTGCCGTTGCCGAGCGAGAGGGAGCCGACTTCAACGCGGGACTTGCCTTCGATGTTCAGCGTCTGGGTGCCCTTGGCCTGAGTGATGGCGTCGACATTGACGGAGCCGCGGTCGGCCGGCTTTTCATCGCCTTCGGCGGTGGCGACGGTCGTGTCAAGCTTCGACATGTCGGCCGGGACGGAGGTCTCGGTCGTGGCAAACGTGATCGAGCCGATGGCGACGTCGCTGTTCGTGATCTTCTGAACCGCGTCGACAGTGGCTTCGCCGATGGCAAGCTTGTCGGTTTCATCCTTGATGGACTCGTCGTAGGAGGTCGTGAACTTCTCCTTCTGTTCTTTGGTCAACGTGCCGAGGAACTTCTCGAGGTTCTTGGCGTAGTCGTCCTTCGTCCACTTGGAGGTGTCGAGCTTGATCTTCTTGTCGTCATCGGTGATGCCGTCGTTGACCTTTTCAAGGGCGGTCTTGATGAAGCCCGTGAGCTTTTCAACCTTGAAGGACGGCGTCACCTTGAGGGACGTCGAGGCAAGCGTGAGGCTGCCGAGCGACAGGGAAGGCGTATAGCCATGGTCGGCGAAGTCGTTGACTTTGCTGCCGGAAATCTCGAGCTGGGCGTTGTTGTAGACCGTGACGGAGCCGAACTTGGTGACATCCCAGGAACCCTTCTTGTCCGTGTCGGCATCGCCTTCTGCGGTGCTCTGGGCGGGCTTCTTCCATTCGGCCGCATAGCCGGAGAGCGTGACGGTGCCCTTATTGTAGTCGCCATCGGCAACGATCTTGCCGTTGTTGGTGTCCTTGTTGTCGTCAATCTGCTTGAAGGCCTGAGCCTTGCCGAAGGTGAGGGAGGCGCCGGAGGCGAGGTACTGGTTCTTCCCCTGAGAAAGGTCGAACTTGCCGTTCTCGGCGAAGGAGCCCACGGTGAAGCCCTTGTTGACGGTGAACGTGCCGCCCTTGGCCACGGAAACGAGGTCGGCGATGGTGGCGCTAGTGCCGGCATCATGGTCGTACACAAGGTGGTCGACGGAGAGAGTGCCCTTGTCACCGACGGTGACGGCACCGTTCTTCTGGGCGTTGATGGTGCCCCAGGTGGATGTGCCGTTGATCTGTGCCGTGCCGGCGTCCTTGGTGATGGTGAGGCTAGAGCCGCTGTCAAGAGCGCCTTCGTTATTGACGAAATTGCCGTCTTCATTGAGCGTGATATCGTCGTAGGTCACGCGGACGCGCGTTTCGGGCTTCTTGTCGTCTTCGCCTTCCTTCTTGTCGGCTTCGGTCTTGAGCTTGTAGCCCTTGTCATTGTTCGTGAGGGTGGCGTGCGTGAGCGTGATGTCGCCCATGAAGACAGAGGCGGGGACGGCCTCAAGGTCGGTGTTGTTGGTGAGGCCGTTGATCGTCAAGTTCGCCGTTTTGTTGGCGTCAGTGCCCGTGACTTCGATCTTGCCCTTGTCCTTGGTGTTGTCGAAGCTGCCGTTGATCGTCAGATTGTTGTTGATCTTGAGCGTGCCCGTGTTGACGAGGGAGCCGGTGACCGTGATCGCCTTGTTGGCTTCGAGCGTGCCGTTGTTGACGAACGTGCCGCCTTCAGCGACGTCAAGGCCGACGTTGAGCGTCAGGCTGGAAAGTTTGTTGGTGAGCTTGCCGGCAGTCTTGTTGGCCTCGTCCTTGCTGATCGTGATCTTGTCACTGTTCTGGCCATTGATCCTGACCTTGCCGGAGGCGTTCGTGAAGTCCTTGTTGAAGGTCTTGGCCCAGTCTTCGTCCCAGGTCTTTTCGTCCTTGATGGTGTTGGGGACGGTGTTGGCTCCGGTACCGACGGTCAGCGTGACGTCCTTGTTGACAGGCTCGGCCATGGCGCCTGCGGAGAAGACGGCGAGCGTGGTCAGGACGGCCGCGACGAGCGGCTTCCTGGAGAAGGTGGCGTTGCTCATTGATTTATCCTTTGTTTGACGATCCTGGTGTCGTACATGAGTGGCAAATACCCGCAAGGATACCAAAGACAGGCGTTGGGAAGAGCGCCTCTCTGGGGCCGCCTTGACCTGCATCAGCTGCAGGAACGACCAAAACCCTTGGAGGGGTGGTGATCCTGCTCAAGTTTCGGGATGTCCCTCTCGTGAAAAACCCTTATGCAGATCTCCCGGGAAGGGCAGGGCCGTCGAGAAGGCGGGTGCCGTCGGCGTTCAAGCGCATTCGCGCAAATGTCTGTATCCTTTCGTCATCATGGAGAACGGACGGCAGGATCCCCTTATATATAGTGGTCGTCCGACGAAATCAGACTTAGGAGACCTGAAGATGGGACTCGACTTGTACGCGGGCACCTTCACCCGCTATTACACCCGCAACTGGAAGACGGTCGTGGAGGCCTGGGCCGAAGCCAACGGCGTCGACTTCAAGCGCACGGAGGCCGAGGACGAGGAGAAGCTCTCCCCGGAGGAGGTGCAGGAGATCGTCTGTGCATGGCGCGACGAGATGCTTCAGGCGGTGACGCCTGAAAACCAGCTTCCCGAGACCTGGGAGGAGAGCAACGACAAGGCCTACTACACGGACAAGCCCGACTGGGATGCCTTCGGTGCGATGTTGCTCGTAACCGCCGCCCACACGTACGAGGAGACGATTCCCGAAACGCTCGAAAAGGGCTGGGACTTCACCGAACATCCGCTCATCAAGCGCCTTGCCGAGGACCACGAGCACGTCTACTCGCTTTTCCGCAGCGTGATGGTCTGGGTTCCGATCACGAAGTCCACGATGGTCTTCCGCGGTCCGATGCCCACGGGCAATGAGGTGATGATCGGCACGCTCGGTGCGCTTGAGCAGGAACTCGAGCACATCAACGAGATCTGCTGGCTCGCCAAGGAGGAGACGATTCTCTCGTGGACCGAAACCGAGGGCTATCCCGCCAAGACGCTCAAGGACGTCGAGACGGGGGCAGGGGACGGCAAGAAGGAGACCTACAGCACCGAGTCCCTCGCCAAGTTCGCCTTCTCGATCTTCTGGCGTGCCATGAAGTTCGCCAAGGAAAACCGTACGCCGGTCATCTTCGACTACTAAGCCGACCGTCGACCAAAACCAAAAGCCGATTCCGAATGCTCATGCGGGATCGGCTTTTTTATTCATTCGGGATCGCCCGGATGGGGGCGACGGTGCTTTTGGGTGTGGAGTTTTTCACGGCTTCCGGAATGGTGACGCTTCGAAAACGGTCTTGTGTGGTCAATCTGCAACAAGTGCAACGAAGTTGAAAATAAGAAAAATTCCGTTGAATTTCAAAGAATTGAGCTTTCGGGGGGGCAGGGTTTTCCCGCCCGTGCGAGAGATATGAAATCGCGGAAACTTCGCCGCACTTAGTGCTACGGCACGGTTGTCAAACATAACAAGAGGAATGCTGAAATGAATTCTACATTCAAGATTGTCTTTAACAGGGCTCGCGGCGCCATGACGGTTGTCAACGAGATGACGAAGTCCCATCAGACGGGCAGGAAGGCCGCGGTGGCCGTTGCTGTTGCCAGCGCTCTGGCGTTCACGGCAGGCGCTCAGGCCGCCTCCGTGTATGTTGAAGCGCAGGGCCAGAACAAGACGGTGAGGCAGGCTGATGTCCAGAATGGCAGCAAGCGCGTGGTCGGTGGTTGGAAGAAATGGAGCGACACTGCTCAGCAGGCTGCGCTCAACAACACGGTGACCGTTGAGAGCGGCGAAAGGCGTGTGTCTTTCCAGCCCCTGTGCTAAGGTACTTCCATGAGCACGAAATCCTTCATCATCAGTCTTCCGATCATCACCGGAGATCAAGACCGCCGTCGGTTGCGCAAGAGCTTCAGCTTCGGCTGCAACCTTCAGAACGCCGTCATGGGCGGTGGATGGGATCGTGTTCTGCGGATGCGTGCCACACCTGAGTGGCAGGCCGCAAGGGTCATGCCGAAGGGCAGTGAAAGGACAAAAGCCT
>OCHM01000964.1_pt1 | contig 15336 bp, 10 predicted proteins | sample 1538901 | NCBI WGS metagenome assembly OCHM01 (sample SAMN04571734, study PRJEB22368) | human gut metagenome | biome: human gut; material: stool | host: Homo sapiens | place: Luxembourg | collected 2012-11-08 | reverse complement strand
ACCCAGTGCTTTGTTTCCGAAAGGTCCAACCGGATCATCAAGTTCCACAAAATCTGCCTTGATATCAGGAGTATCCATCATTGTCATCAGTTTATAGTCCAGCAGGGTTCCGTTCAGTGGTCTTCCTGTTTTCTCATCCAGAATGAGCTGCTCTGACAGACCGTATCCCATTCCCATAGACATACCGCCCTGTACCTGCATTTCAGCCAGTTTCGGATTAATAAGCTTACCGCTGTCATGCACATTAATGATATGAAGGATTTTGATCTTGCCAAGCTTTATATCAACTTCCACTTCAGCAAAGCAGCATCCTGTAGCAATCGTATTTTTCTTTACCTGCTCGGAAACCTCTGCTGTAATAACAGAAGAATTGCCAAGACTGTAATAACTTTCCAATGCAAGATTTCCAAGAGATATTGCCGGATCCTTTCCTGCCATGATCCATCCATGATCAAGCCTCAGTTTCCTTGTCTCTTCAGGCAGCAGCTCTTTTGCATAAGCCAGAATCTTTTCCTTCAGAAGATTTGCGCAGTCTTTAACAACTGTTCCTGTTACAAACGACTGTCTGGATGCATAGGCACCGGTATCAAATGGCGTTACATCAGTATCCTGGACTGTCTGGATATGAATATCACTGATATCCATATTTAAAACCTCAGCCGTCATCTGGGAAAATACCGTATCAGCACCCTGACCGATTTCAGTAGCTCCCAGCATCAGGCCAACACTTCCATCCTGATTCAGAGTCATTCTTGCACCTGCAATTTCCAGTGAGATCGGCCATACACCCGTCTTATAGGAGAAAAGTGACATTCCGACGCCTCTGCGGATATTACCTGTCTGGTTTGTATATTCTTTTCGTTTTTCTTCCCAGTGGATATAATCTGCACCTTTTTCCAGACATTCAAAAATCCCGTTGGTGTTTGCTGCGATCGGCTTCAGGTAAGCATCCTCATAATATCCTTTGATAAGATTTTTCTTTCTGAACTCCAGAGGATCCATCCCGATCTCTTTTGCAATATCATCCATAAAGCACTCAATTGCAAAACATACCTGCGGGATCCCGTATCCACGCATCGCTCCGCCTACCGGTGTATTCGTATAGACAGTATATGCCTCTCCTTTGATATTCGGACATGCGTACTGCAGCCTCCAGGCAGTCAGACCATTGGCTGCTATGGCGTGTCCATGGGAGGCATATGCTCCCTGATTGGAAATAGCCAGCATATCCTTTGCCAGAAGATGCCCCTCACTGTCAACACCTGCCGTCAGATCATACTCAATAGAATGGCGGGTTCTGGTGTTGCAGAAAGTTTCCTCTCTGGTTATATCGAGTTTGACCGGTCTGCCGCCAACCTGCGTGGTAAGAAACGCATTTAACGGTTCATACAGCACATCCTGCTTATTTCCGAATCCTCCACCTATGTATGGCTTAATGACTCTGATCTTTCCCCATGGGATTCCAAGAGCCTGCCCGATCACACGCCGGACAATATGCGGAATCTGAGTGGAAGTCACAACTATGATCCTGCCATTTTCCATGTATGCACAGGAAATAGGATTCTCAATGTGGCAGTGCTGCACGATCGGGGTTTTATAACTGCGTTTTATAACTGTTTCGGATTCCTTCAGCCCTTCTTCCACATTTCCGATAAAGTAATTGGAACGGACAAGTACATTGTCCTTTTTATCGAGATGGATTGGCGGTTTGCTTCCATACATGGATTTACGCGGATGGATTTCTACCGGATATTCTTCATATTCAACTTCGATCAGGCGCAATGCCCTCTGGGCTGTGATTTCATCTTCTGCCACTACAGCAGCAATATCATCTCCGTAATAACGGACTCTTCCGGTAAGGATATTGCGGTCTGCAACATCCTGATGTGCCAGCTCCACAGACCAGGGATGTCCCGGCGTAGGATAACAATGATTCGGTACGTCTTTAAAAGTAACCACTTTTACTACGCCGTCCAGAGCCTCTGCTTTACTGGTATCGATTGATTTTACGATACCGTTTCCGATCTTTGCGTGATAGATTTTTGCCACCAGACAGTTGGCAGGAACCAGGTCATCAGTAAATTTTGCACGTCCTGTAACTTTGTCATAGGCATCTACTCTTGGAACACTCTTTCCAATCATGTTTTCACCTTCTCTGTATTTATTTTTGGTTATTATATAGAAGGAGCCGGACACACCCCAAGGTATCTGTCTGTTCCCCTCAGGACTTATGTCCGGCTCCGAACCATGCTACTTTCCTTCACCTTTTTTCTGACATCAGGCGAATTTACTTTTTATTTGCATAATTGTTATCTGTTTTCTGATTTAAGTATAGCATATTTGGATATGAAATTGCAATCTTTTATTCAATTTTTACGTATTATTTTCCTATTAACGAAGTTGTTTGATTGGGTTACTGTTCACTGAGAATATCCTTTGTAATGTATTACTAAGAACAAAGTGAACAGTAACCTGATTTACTTAACGTATTTCTGTCAATATTCCATGCAGGTCATGGATAACGTGTCTTGGGCATTTCACTGCGCACATACCACAGCTCAGACATATGGATTCCTCGATCACAGCACAGTTGTCTTTTACTTTTATCGCACCGGCTGTGCAGGTCTTCTCGCAGATTCCACAGCCGATACAGCTGACGTTACATTGCTTCTTTGCTTCTGCACCTTTTTTCTTATTGGAACATTTTACCACAATGTAGTTTGCACACTCATGGACATGGATCACTTTCTGTGGGCAGACTTTCGCACAGGCGCCACAGCCAATGCATTTCTCCTCATCCACTTCCGCCACACCATACTCATTGATGGAAATGGCTCCGAATTTACATTTATCTATACAGGCTTTACATCCGATACATCCATCTGCACAGCCGGCCTCACCTTCGGCTGATCTGCATCCCCCATTACATGCAACTACAGCCGCGCGATATGGAAATTTCTTCTTTACTGCCATATTCAGCACTTCCTTTCATATGGTGTTCCGGTCAGAGGAAGACTATACTGTCTTTCACCATTCCATCTGAAATATGCATCTGCAATTGCAGGTGCAGTTGGGATAGAGGTGATCTCACCGATTCCAATGGCACCACAGGCTACATTCAGTCCCGGTTTGTCAACAACGATGGCATCGATTTTCGGAATCTCATGAGAGCGGAACAGACCAAGAGATCCATACTTGTCAATTGGTTTACAGTTCTCATCGATCGGATAATGCTCTCTCAGTGCAAATCCTATGGACATCACTACGCCGCCCTCAATCTGACCTTCACAAGACAGTGGATTGACTGCCTTGCCCACATCATGTGCAGCAACCATTTCCTCAATCTTACCTGTTTTCTTATCCAGGATACACATCTGCGTCGCATAGCCGTAGGCTACATGGGAAACAGGATTCGGCACATTTGCGCCAAGAGGATCTGTCTTTGCAAGATATTCCCCATAATAAATTTTACCGATCACATCATCAATGGTCTTACCTGCATTGCGGTCCTCCATAACCTTATCGCAGGCTCTGCGGCAGGCTTCCCCTGTTACCAGAGTCTGTCTGGAACCGGAAGTTGTACCTGAATCCGGTGCGAACCAGGTATTACTTCTCTCATATACAATATCTTCATGCTTCAGATCTGTATTGGTGACTACCATCTGTGTCAGGACTGTACCAAGTCCCTGGCCGATACAGGAAGCACCGGAATAGATGTGCAGCTTTTTATCTTTCTCAAATACGAGTTTCACGCGGCCTGTATCCGGGATACCGACACCGACACCGGCATTCTTCATGGCGCAGCCGATTCCCACCGGTTTTCCTTCTTCCAGAGCAGCATCATACTTCTTCTTTACAGCTTCCAGTGTCTCCACAAGACCTGTGGAATTATCTACGATCTGACCATTCGGAAGCGTCTCACCGGGACGGATCGCATTGCGGTAACGGATTTCCCATGGAGTGATACCTACTTTGTCTGCCATCATATTCAGTAGGGTTTCTGTTGCAAAACAGGTCTGGGTTACACCAAAACCGCGAAACGCTCCGGCAGGCGGATTGTTGGTATAATAAGCAGTTCCTTCAATCTCGAAATTCTCATAATGATAGGGACCTGCCGCATGAGTACATGCACGTTCCAGCACAGGACCGCCAAGTGAGGCAAATGCACCTGTATCTGATGCTACTTTCGCTTTTACCCCCATGATATTGCCGTTCTCATCGCAGCCCATGGTCATATCCATATAAAACGGATGACGCTTCGGATGAACCAGCAGGGATTCTGCTCTGGTCAGTTTCATCTTCACCGGTTTCTTAGTAGCATAAGTGAGCAGCGCAGCCAGATGCTGTACTGTCATATCTTCCTTTCCGCCGAATCCGCCGCCTACAAGTGCATTCTGTACCTTTACTCTGTCCGTTCCAAGTAACAGGGAACACTCATGTAATGTCTGGTGTGCAGACTGATCTGTGGAATATACGAAAATATCTCCGTCCTCATCATACAAAGCCACTGCGCACTCAGGCTCAAGAAATGCATGTTCTGTCCATGGGGTTTCAAAATGATGACTGATCACATATTTGGAATTACGGATTGCTTCATCTGCATTTCCTCTGCTGATATGTTTATGTGCACAGATATTATTTTCTTCTTCATCAAATACCTTCGGTGCATCCTCTGCCGCTGCTTCCTCAATTGTACGAATATGAGGCAACACTTCATATTTTACTTTAATCAGTTTCTTAGCTTTCTCAGCTGTTTCTCTGTCTTTTGCTGCAATAACGGCAATGGCATCTCCAAGATAATGTGTCAGACCCCCTACAGGTATCAGTGAATACTGATCATGTTTCAGATGTCCGATCTTATTCTCTCCCGGAATGTCCTCTGCTGTTAATACCGCTTCTACCCCGGAAAGTGCCTTTGCTGCTGCTGTATCGATCTCAAGTACACGTGCACGTGGATATTTACTTCTGAGTGCCACCCCATACAGCATTCCGTCAAAGTAAAAATCATCCGGATATTTGCCGGTTCCCAGTACTTTCTCCTCCACATCCACTCTGGATACTCTATGTCCTATATTCCAGTCCGGATCCAAATCATCCGGGATCACACCCGTCTTTAAAACTTTCGCAGCCAGCCTTACTGCATCCATAATTTTTACATAGCCCGTGCAGCGGCAATAGTTATTGCGCAGTGCATATTTAATCTCATCATCTGTGGGCTCTTTGTTCACGTCCAGAAGAGCCTTTGTACACATTACCATACCCGGAATACAGAATCCACACTGAACAGCACCTGCTTTTCCATAAGCGTAGGTATAGACTTTCCTCTCCCATTCAGTCAGTCCTTCTACTGTGATCACTGTCCTGCCATCCAGTAAATCTGTGTCCGGCACACATGCCTTGCATGTTTTTCCGTCAATTATAACTGTACAGGCTCCGCAGGCTCCTTCACTGCAGCCGTCCTTCACTGAAGTCAGATGAAGTTCATCCCTCAAAAAGCGCAGTAGTTTCTGATTTCCGGTCGGTTCGACCTTTTGTCCATTGACTGTAAATACTGCCATATCGGACTCTCCTTTCTTTTTCGCACGTCTGCCAATTAGGGCAGTCAGCCAGAGTTTACCTCTTTCTGTTTTTTATCTACCTGTGATACCGCATGAATTTATTACAAAAGTAACATGCGGCCGCGATTCAGCCTGATATGCAACACTGTCCACAGCCTTTTTCTGCTGTGGACAGCGTTAAATATTTCTTTATAAGTTATCTGATATTACAAATTTAAAATTATTTTACAGCTCTTTATTCCTGCTTTCAGACACGCTCTAGTACAGCGTTTCGTAAATAACTATACCAATCGCGTAGGATGCGGATTCGAGTGTGCTGGTATAAAAACGCAGGCGTAGCGGGCTACGCTGAGGCTTTTAGACCTGTGCAATCGGATTCGCAGACAAGTGAGTGGTATAGTTATTTCGAAAACGATGTACTAGGATCATCATTTCATGATCAGATAGCTGTAATCATCGATTACTGCACAGATCAGTCTGCGAAGACCTTCGTACAACTTATCATTTGCATCATCTGCCTTGCAGTCGGAAATCTGACCAAGGAGACGAACCTTGCACTCTTTTGTCTCCGGATTGATCACTGCAAATCCATCATTTGTGCTGTCTGCCATATCTGCCTCAGAAGCAAATAATGTGAATTTATCCTTGTACGGTGCACTTGCATATGGACAGAAGCTCTTGCAGTTGCCGCATTCGTTACACATATAATCTACATGGATCACCTGATTCATTGCCATTCCCGGAACTTTGATGGAGATGTTTGCTCTGTTTGGACATACATCTACACAATTCTCACAGACTTTATTACAGGTCAGACAGCGCTCACTTTCGCTCGCAGCGTCCTTGCTTTCTTTGAGTATTGCTTTTTTGGAGTAACAGTCTTTTTCTGTTCCCGGTACAGGCTGTCCTTTTACAATATCATGTCCAAGGATTGCTTTTGCAGCAACCTGTGCGTCGCGGATCGCTTCTACGATCGTAGCAGCTCCCCTTGCACCATCACCGACAACGTAAACGCCTTCTGCACTTGTCTCCATTGTCTTATCATTGATGCGGGCTTTTCCACGCTCATTGACCGCAATACCATTTGCTTCATAGAACTCAGTCGGAACTTTCTCGCCAACTGCAACGATCACTGTATCAGCCAAAACTTCTTCTGTTTCGCCCGTTTCTGTTACACCTGCACGTCCGGAAGCATCCATGCTGCCAAGTTCCATCTTCTTACAGAGCAGTTTGCCGTTTTCCAGAGATACAGGAGAAAGAAGTTCTTTGAACTCTACGCCCTCTTCCAGTACTTCCAGTAACTCATCTTCTGCTGCTGGCATATAGCGTTTGGTTCTTCTGTATACCAGGTAAACATGTTCTACACCTTCTGTACGTTTCGCAGCTCTTGCAGTATCCATGGCAGTGTTACCGCCACCGATCACAACTACGTTTTTACCCAGCGCAACCTTACCGTCAGTTGCTTTGAAATCTCTTAAGAATTTCAGAGCATTGATGGTTTCACCCTTTTCAAGCTTCAGAGTACCCGGTTTATTTGCGCCTGTTGCAACGATCACTGCGTCATAACCCTGTGCTTTTAATTCCTGTACGGATTTCACTTCTGTACCTGTTTTGATCTCCACACCCATCTTCTGGATGAAGGAAACATCTTTATCGATTGCATCATCAGAGATACGGAATCCCGGGATCACATAACGGATCACGCCGCCGGCTTTCTCTTCTTTCTCAAATACTGTTACAGAAGCACCTGCTCTTGCAAGGAAGTATGCAGAAGCAATACCTGCAGGACCTGCACCTACAACAGCTACTTTCTTACCGTCTGCTGTGCCTGCTTTGATCTCACCGATCACTGTATCATATCCGTTTTGTGCTGCGATGAGCTTAGTGTTGCGGATATTTACAGGTTCTTCATAGAAGTTACGTGTACATTTGTACATACAGTTGTGCGCACAGAGAGTACCTGTGATAAATGGAAGTGCATTTTTCTCAAGGATAACTCTTAATGCCTGTGCATAATCGCCTTCTCCTGCCAGCTTCACATAGGTTGTGATATCCTGGTGGATCGGACATCCTTCTTCGCATGGAGCAAAGAAACAGTCAAGGAGCGGAACCTCTGAATCAGTTTTTCTCTTAGGAAGCGGTTTGATGCTCTTTACATGGTGAGCATCTTTTTTCGCATCCTCGGCCAACTGCTCAAGTGCAGCTACATCAATGCCTTTCCATTCTTTCACACCGTCAGCCATTACTTTCTCTGCCATCTGTGTAAATCTCTGATATCCGCCCGGCTTCAGAAGTGTAGTTGCCACTGTTACAGGCCATACACCACATCCGACGATACGGTCGATATTATAGTAATCAGCACCGCCTGAATAAGCGATACGGAGTTTTCCGTCAAATTCCCGGGAAAGTCTGGCTGCAAGAGAAATAGATAACGGGAAAAGAGATTTTCCGGACATATACATTTCTTCGCTTGGAAGTTCATTTCTTGTAACATCTACAGGGAATGTATTGGTGATTTTCACACCAAACGCAAGGTTCAGTTCATCTGCAAGTGCCTGCAGTCTCTTAAACATCGGGATCGCATCTTCATACTGTAAGTCATCTTTGAAATGGAAATCACCGAATACCATATAATCATATCCCATGTCATCCATGGTCTTTCTGGCAAATTCATATCCCAGAAGAGTCGGGTTACATTTGATAAATGTGTTCAGGTGTTTCTCTTTAAACAGATGATTTGCAATGCTCTCAATCTCGTTTGGAGGACATCCATGGAGAGTAGAGATTGTTGCGGAATTACAGATATCAGACGGAATCGCCTCAATATCCTCTTTTGTAACTTTTTCAAATTTATCTACATTGTCCAATAACCACTGTTTACATTCTTTAAAGATTTCAGTATCTTTTGCTTCCATCATACTGTCAATGAAAGTATTAACCTTTGGCTCTTTGATCCCTGCAAGATCATATCCAACGGAAATATTGAACTGGAATCCGTCCTGTGCACCCAGATCAAATTCTTTGGCGATCACATGCAGGATAAACCATGCTTTAATATATTCTCCCATTGCCTGAGGAACATAAAGCTCTGTAGACCATTCACAGTTATATCCTTCATCATCTGCAAGGATACATGGTCTGTTGATACAGGCTGCAAGCTCTGCACCGTCCATCTTCTGAACTGTTTTCAGCTCAAAGAAACGTGCGCCTGCATAGTAAGAAGCAACAATGTTCTGTGTTAACTGTGTATGCGGTCCTGCAGCAGGTCCGATCGGTGTTTCCAGATTTCTCTCAAATATATTCAGCTTCCTGTCAGTTTCCGCTGCATAAGCTCTGTGCTGTCCGAAAACTGTTCCTTTTGTTTTCTTTTCTTCTAATACCCAGTTCATTAACTGTTCAAAGGGCATACAGGTCATGACTTCACTCATAATCCGATCCTCCATTATTTCATACGGTATGGCTTCTCTCCATCCGTTCTATATTTTATTTACATTTATTTTTTCCAGGCAGAAAACTTATCTTCTTTACAATTCTTTACAGATTAACCATTAATATCATCTGCAAGTTCTTTTGCAGCCTGACGGCAGTCTGCCATAACTTTTGCCTCGTCGCATACAAGGACTTCGCGGTCTTTCATCAGGACTTTACCGTTACATACAGTAGTCTGGACCATGCTTCCGTTTACACCAAACATCAGATGTCCGTTAATGTTGCTTTCATTCATTGGTGTCAGCGGATCATAATCGATCACGATCACGTCTGCTGCCGCACCCTCTTTCAGGACACCGAGCTGTTTCTTAAAGTATCTGTTTGCAATTTTTGCATTTCCTTCAAAAAGCATCTGTGGAACTTCTCCCCAGGCTGCGTTCGGGTCGCAGAGGCTGTGTTTGTGTAAAACATTTGCAACCTTCCAGGATTCCATCATATCATGAGTATATCCGTCTGTACCAAGACCTGTGAGGATTCCCTTCTGTACCATTCTCATGGTTGGAGGACATCCGCATGCATTACCCATGTTAGATTCCGGGTTATGTACAACCATGGTATCTGTATCTTTGATCAGATCCATTTCATGTTCATTCACATAGATACAGTGACCGAGTAAAGTCTTCGGTCCAAGGATGTTCCAGTCATGAAGACGGTCAACAATACGTTTGCCATGCTCTTTCAGACACTGATGGAGATCGTAAATGCCTTCTGCTACATGGATGTGATATCCAACACCTTCCGGTTTCAGTTCATTGCAGAGAGCCATTGTCTCATCAGAGATTGTAAAGGATGCATGCATACCCATCATTCCGGCGATCATATCACTGTCGTCTGCAAGTGCATGCTTGATAAAATTCACGTTCTCCATTACAGATTCTCTGGATTTCTCCATTCCGTCACGGTCAGAAATCTCATAGCAGAGGCAGGTACGCACACCTAAATCCTTCGCAGCTTCCTCGATCGCATTGAGGGAACCTGTAATATGGCCAAAGCTTGCATGGTGGTCAAACACTGTGGTTACACCATTCTTGATAGAATCAATGTATGTAGCATATGCAGAAAGCTTTGTCTGCTCCAGTGTCAGATGACGGTCAACTGTCCACCATAAGCCATCCAGAATATCCAGAAATCCCTGAGGATTATATCCGTTAATGCTTAAGCCTCTTGCGAAGGAGCTGTAGATATGCTCATGGGCATTAATAAATGCCGGCATGATAACCCCACCCTTCGCATCAACAAATTCAGCATCCGGATAAACTTTCTTTACCTCTTCAGTTACCCCCACCATTACTATGGTGTTACCATCCATTGCTACAGCACCATTCTCCAGGAATGGGTTGGATGCGTCCTGTGTGATCATTCTTCCATTACCAATTACCAGCATATAGTTCCTCCTTTCACTTGTCAAAAACTACCAATTCGATACTGCTTTTTACCTTTTGTTTAGGAATTATGTACTAATACTGTAACATACTTCTCCGAATAATGCAAGTAGAATTTACAAAAACTTTTTGGTTTTTCAAATTTTTTTTAGGCTTTATACTATCTCCGGTGAACAGATAAAAAAAGAACGGGGCAGTCATTGATGACAATGAACAACCTCGTTCTTTTTTTGATTTTCCTGTTTTCTGATGAAGCTGATTTTATGACAAATTTTCAGGTTTGTCAACAATTTTTGTAAGATAGGAGAGTTATCCTTCCATAATCGCAGAATTAACCCTGAGCTGTTTTCGTCCATTCTTCCAGAGATTCTCATCCAGCTCCACCTCATAGCCGCCGCCATTTCTCACATGCCACTCATAAAATGGTTTCTGTATATCTGCATACTCTTCCATGATATTCATGATCGTACCGCCATGGATGACAAGTGCCGCCTCTGCCACATGGCTGCGGATACATCCGGACACAACCCTGTCAAATCCTCTCAGGTTTCTGCTTTTAAACCCTTCCCTGCTTTCTCCTCCCGGAAAAGGCAGAGTACCGTTGCTGTCAATCCATTCCTGATAGTGCGGATTACCTTCCAGCTCTTTATAGTTCTTATTTTCAAACTCTCCGAAATCACATTCTGCCAGCTCTTCAATAATATGTACCGGCTCTCCCGGAAAAAGAATCTCTGCTGTCTGCACGCATCGTTTCAGAGGACTTACATAAACCGCCTGAACCTTTGGATAATCCATCTTATGCAGAAACTCTGTTCCCTCCTGACATAACGGCTCATCCGTTGTGCCGATATATCTGGAAAGTTTATTCCCTTCTGTTTTTCCATGTCTGATCAGCCATAATTTAATCATCTTTGATCACCGTTCCAATCCCGCAGATCACGCGCGTCACCTTATGGCTGTATGCTGCCAGCTTCGTACATACACGCCCTACAGCCTCTCTGTATTTTCTGTCAAAAGCATCCACAGGTACAACCCCGTACCCTACTTCCTGAGAGACAAGGACAATATCCGGATTCTTACAGATGATTTTTTCCGCAAGATCTGACACATCCTTTCCATTCTCCAGTTCACTGCGGATATACTGCTGAAAACCAGTCACACCCTGAGCATTCATCAGTTCCTCCTCTGTGACAGAACCGCCGTCACTCCACCTTAACTGTGGATACTGTTTCCTGGCATATTCAGTCTTTCCCTGATATGCACCGCCGATTATCATTTCCATACTCTTCTCCTCAAAAATTAGAAACCACCGCCAGAATCAATGCCATCCCAACTTCACAGATACAAAGAAAGAATCCTGAAATATCCCCGGTTGTCCCGCCAAAGTACTTCATCGCAATATGATGATAATACCAGAAAATCAACAGCAAAGCTCCCACAAAAGCCAGACTTCCCCATACAGGCCGGATCAAGATCATTCCCGCAGCCAGAAGCACCAGATAGACGATCAGCACATTTCTCGAGAGCACATCTGAAGAATTTCTGGAAAACTCAGCAACTGTACCGTCTGCCTTTGCTTTCGGAAAGGTAATAACTCCGATCCCTGACAGACATCTGGAAACCATAAAGCCAAGGCTCAGAATTCCGATCACCCTCATATTCTCTGCACTGTTAAACAACTGACTGTAAGCGCCGTACCAGGCAATGAAATATACCGCCGCAGTAATAACGGCAAAAGCACCTGCATGGGAATCCTTAAGAATCTCCAGCCTTCTGCTTCTCTCCTGCCAGGAACTCAGGGCATCCGAAGTATCCAAAAGACCATCCACATGGATCCCGCCTGTCACAAATACCGGTACCAGCACCAGCACTGCTGTCACGAATCCCGGCTGATACCCAAACCGAAGTCCCAGATACGCCACCAGCATAGTCAGCCCGCCGATCACAGTTCCGATAAACGGAAAAAAGCAGAACATATACTTCATATTTTCCTTTGTCCAGTCAGCGCGGGGCATGGGAATCTTAGAAAACATGGCAAATGCCACCTTAAAATTATTCCATAAAGATTTCATTGATCAATTCCTCTTTTTCATAGTATGTCAATCCTGTCAAATGTATTATTTGCAAAGATTGCTGCAGGTATCTGTGGATTTGTGAAAGACTGGTATCCCATATACAACTTCCACCACTTCATCAGCTCTCTGCGCAGCAGCCTGATTGATTTTTCCCAGATATTCCAGATAAGAATCCATATCTCCATCAAACACAACCGCATCTGAAAAAATCTCATTTGTAACGATTACCACATGAGCAGCCTGTTCCAGCAGATTCTCAATCCCTTTTGTAACTTCCGAAACTGTCCGGTCATGGGCTCCCTGCTCTTCAAACATTTCATTTGCCACCAGATTCGACATACATTCCAGAAGCACCACACATCCGGCAGGCAGTTTCACATTTTTGAGCCCTGTATAGCACTCAATTGTCTCGAAACCTTTTCCTGCACGCATCTTTTGGTGTCTCTCAATCCTTTTATGGCTCTCTTCATCAAAAGGGTGCATGGTCGCTATGTAAATCCTCTGTGCATCCCCGAAAGAAAGCACCCTGTCTTCCGCAAAAGCAGATTTTCCGCTCCCGCTCCCCCCTGTCACAAGCGTCAGCATTATTTCAACTCCTCATACTGTTCCACATGGATATCATCAAAAGTACTCATAGAATGATAAACCGCTGCTGCCAGATCAAGGATCGGGAATAAAGCTACTGCTCCGGTTCCCTCGCCCAGACACATATCCGCATGAATGATTGCCTCTTTCCCCATATTCTCAAGGATCAGATGGGCAGCAGGCTCTTTTGATACATGGGATGCAAGAATATAATCCCTCGCAGCCGGGCAGATACGCATGGCGATCAGCGCAGAAACACAGGAAATAAATCCGTCCATGACTACAGGAATACCATAAACCGCACCTCCCAGAAAGACACCTGCCATTCCAGCGATATCAAGACCGCCTACCTTTGCCAGAACATCAATGGCATCCTCAGAATCTGGTTCATTTAATGCAATGGCTTTTTTGATCGCATTGATCTTACGCACAAGTCCCTCGCTGGTCAGACCTGCGCCACGCCCTGTCATCTCTTCCACCGGCTGTTTCAGCAACACAGAAGCAACTGCACTGCTGGTGGTTGTATTTCCGATTCCCATTTCCCCTGTTGCCAGAATCCGGTAGCCCTTATCATTCAGTTCCCTTACCATGTCAATGCCTGCTTCAAGCCCCTTTACAGCCTGTTCTCTTGTCATGGCAGGACCCTTGGTCATATTCTGTGTACCATAGGCAATTTTATGGTCTGTGCGGACTTTTGTGTCCGTCACCATCCCCATATCCACCGGAAAAATCTCCGCATGGTTCTGCTTACACATCACACCGACAGCTGTGTCATATTTCAGAAAATTCTCGGCAACGATGGCAGTAACTTCCTGTCCGGTCTGTGTCACACCCTCTTCTACCACGCCATTATCCGCGCACATGGCGATCAGACCTCTCCTGGAAAGATTCACCTCTGCGTTTCCTGTAATTCCCGCGATCTGGATCAAAAGAGTCTCCAGTTTTCCAAGAGAATGCAGTGGTTTCGCAATACTGTCCCATCTTTTCTGTGCAATCTCCATTGCATTGTGATCTAATGGCTTAATCTTTGCAATAGCTTCTTCCAGAGTCATGAGTTTTCCCTCTCTTTTCCTTCATTATTTTGATTTCCCTGTTGTAAACACAAAAAATTTACTGAATACATAATTCAGTATCAACACAATAAACTGTGTCAGAAATTTCCCGATCATATCATTAAGCCCCATCACTGACACAAGCAGCCATACACCGCCAACCTCGATCACCATAGTGACCAGTCTGGCACTGACAAATTTGCAGAATGGCTGAACATGATCCTTCAATGTCTCGCATTTATCCTGAAAAACATACTTCGAATTTACCACATAGGCAAACAGGATCGCCAGGATGATTGAAATAATATTGGCGATATTCAGCTCCACCTTCAGCTTTCTGAGAATGAAAAAGCTGACCAGATTCACTATCGTGGTACATCCGCCAAAGAAAATATAGCGGATAACGGAACTTTCATACATTTTTCTGATCCATTGCTTCATACAAATATATCCTCTCAGTCCTGTATATTTCCATTCTTAATTACTTTTGAAATAATATATCTCGGTCTGCGCTTTACTTCTTCATAAATCTTGGAAATATAATATCCAATGATCCCAAGACTGATCATCATGGCGCTTCCCACCAGAAGCAGCACCATCAGCAGGGTGGTATAACCTTCCACTGCAGAACCTGTAAAATACTGCACAAGCGAATAGACCATAAGTACCAGCGAACAGATAAAACATATCGCTCCTGTGATTGTAACAAACTGCAGCGGAAAAGTAGTAAATGCCACGATATTTGTGAACGCATATTTCACCAAAGACCACGGAGACCACTTGGAAACGCCGGCCTCTCTCTCCTGCACCTCAAATTCCACACTGGTAGTCTTATATCCCACCCAGGAAGAGGTAGCCCGAAAGAACATATTCCTCTCAGGCATAGACAGAATACTGTCCACAGCCTTCCTGTCCATCATCTTAAAATCCGAGGCATCCTTCATATTCACCTTAGTTGCCTTAGACATGATATCATAGAAAAATCCTGCACATTCTTTATGTAAAAAGCCCTCTTTTCCTCTGTCTGCCTTCACACCCTCGATCACTTCATAGCCTTCCTGCCACAGCCTGTACATCTCAATAAGTGTCTGCGGCGGATGCTGCAGGTCACAGTCCATGACAGCCACCACATTTCCACAGGCCTGCGCAAGCCCTGCGAAAATCGCTGCTTCCTTTCCGAAATTTCTGGAAAAAA
>OCHM01000944.1_pt1 | contig 15607 bp, 14 predicted proteins | sample 1538901 | NCBI WGS metagenome assembly OCHM01 (sample SAMN04571734, study PRJEB22368) | human gut metagenome | biome: human gut; material: stool | host: Homo sapiens | place: Luxembourg | collected 2012-11-08 | reverse complement strand
TTCAAGCCTTATTTGAGGCTTGATACCCCGCCATGCCCTTTCGCTGAATAGTTACTTTCTGGGAGAGCATGAATGGCAGACAGCATTATTCGCTTTGATATTGTTGCAAGTTCTTCCGCTGTATGCCCTTTGCTAAAATTGAATACAGCCATTTGTATGAGGGAAGGCAACGAATCCCAAAACTCTTTGGCTGAGACATAAGGGATATAAAGATGCTCGTCATCTTCCTCACTCATATCCTTGTCAACAAGACCATATTCCCTTATCAAGATTAGGTCTTCGTTTGTTTCATTCTTATCCCTACCAATAACTTCGGAATAGAAACCCAATCGCAGATAGCCAGTGAAAGCCATCATTTCATCGACAACACGTATAGCCACGGCTGCCTTTTCATCATCTGACAGAACGGTATCTGTGTTGGACACAAATAGTTTCCGACACTCAATAAGCACGGATGTAGGCACATATTTCGCAGCCATTTTGAATATGCGTTCAATTTGGCTGAAATCGTTGCGCATCATCTTCATCATATCCAATGAGAAGCGTGAGTAATCCTCTTGGTGTTCCTGCTTCCAAGAATGCACTTTGTCAAGCGCATCCCTCATGGCGTTCTTTTTGAATTCTTTAATGTCCATCTGCTATATTCCTGTTATTAGGTGGCAATTTGAGAAATACGCTCATTCGCCCAACTGCTTCAACAAGAAATCTTCCAGTGTCTTTTTGTCAGGCAACTGGAGCATATAGGTGGAAACAAAAAGTTGGTTATCCATGCCAGCAAGAGCATATTCTACCATCTTCTTTCCCTTTCGTGTGCAGAGCAATATGCCGACAGGAGGGTTATCCCCTGGCTGCATCTCATTCTCCTTGTAATATGACACATAAGCATTGAGCTGTCCGAGATTCTCATGCGAAAACTCTTCGTTCTTCAGTTCAATGATGACACCGCAATGCAGTATGCGATTATAGAATACAAGGTCGGGGTAGTAATACTCGTCATCAATAATGATTCTCTTTTGGCGAGCCTCAAAGCAGAAGCCTTTGCCTAATTCGAGGATAAACTCTTGAAGATGACTTATCAGCGCATCTTCCAAATTGTGCTCATCCACTGTTTCCTGCGCTTTCAGTCCGAGAAACTCAAAAGTGAAAGGTTGACGAATCTGTAATGCTGCCGAGTCATGCCCCTGCACCGATGGCAATGAAAGCATTTTCTCTGGATTGGCACTGATGCCTGCACGGAAATAGAGGTTGGTACTAATCTGTCGGCGAAGCTCACGAACAGACCATGTACACTTGATGCACTCCTGCTCGTAGAAGTAACGGGCAAGAGGGTCATCCACGCTCATAATCTCTCGTAGATGAGAAAAAGAAAGGCGTGAAACAATCATTTCTGGTGATGTTTGTAATTTATGCGACGCTGTCGCACAAATTGCATTAGTCTTACTATCAGCAAGTTCGCTTATAAAAGAACTATCAGTTCCCAATTTATTCGACAACGTTGAATAAATTTCATTTGGAACAAACAACCCTCCCATTTGTGGGTATAAGCCGTAGAAGTTTCGAGAAGTCTGAAACAGAGTAACATTGAGTCCTTTTCTATTCACTCGTTCCTCCAACTTTTTTAGCAGTTGTGTTCCATACTCAGCCCTATCCTTGCCGTGCTGCTCAAACTCCACGATGTAATAGCCAATGAGCCAATTGCGCATAGTCTGCATACGGTTGATAGCCCTCACAGCCGAAGACTGGGCTGCATCATGGGTGGACTGAATGATGGATGCCAAGTCATTGAAAGAGTGGAGCGTTTTGCTCCAATCCTCAAAAGGAAGTTCCATCCCTTCGTGAGTGTATGTTGATATTTCATTTGCCATGTTATACCTTTATATATTGAATGTGATTATTTCTTCGTCAAAAGTTTCAGAAGCATTGCTGTTTTCTGTTCTTCCGTCATATTGTTGATGTCCTCCTCCGTTATCTTTGGCTCCAAGTCAAGGAGTTTGCTATTATATTCAAATTGAGTCTCCAAAGGATATTGGGCGATATACCTATCTGTTATCGAATGATTGGTGGAATGTCCCATACTTTCGGATATATAACGCTGTTCCACACGTGCATGAGCAAGGTTTGTTCCGTATGAATGTCGGCACCACGTTCCCGATGGGCGCACTTCCCAATGAAGCACCTCTTGACAGATTTTGATGATTCTGTCCTGTACGTTGGAGTTCTCTTGTGAGATTCGCTTGCGCTTGTCTGCTTTCAATGTCGCACCTTGCAGAATCTCTGGAAATACAAAGCCATTGAGTACAGGTTCAGCGGCAATCTCGTCAAGAATCCTTTGAAGAGGTTCTATGATCGGGATAATCACCTCAGAGCCACCCTCAGTGCGGTTTGTGGTCTTCACTCTTTTGAACTTGAAGGCTTTTCTGCCAGTATCGAAATAATATTGAGAATAGGTCAACTCTCCTGCATCGGCAAGGTTGAAACCATTACACAGATATTGGGCAAGGAACAACCCCAAGGAATAGTGTGCTCTCTCAGCATATCCGCTCTTCCAAGTGTCGGGATAGCGTTTTTCAACAAACACCCGATACAATTCTGTCATTTGCTCCACTGTAAGGTAACAATGCTTCCTCGACTCCCCTACAGGAATAGACACCAATTTCTTCTTCTGGATATTGGAGAATGGGTATTCTTGATTGGTGAGGTAGCCCAAGGAGACGCACTCGTTCCATACAGCCCGACAAGAACGGAGGTATATTCCGCGAGTTGTATTGCTAATCTTGCCGACAAGGTTTCCTGTTTCGTCTTTTACGCCATGCATCATGCCGTTGTTCCAATACTCTATGTCTTCTTTGTCAACCTTAAAGCCTACAATAGGTCTGTTCCACATTATCTTCTGAAAGGACTTTAAGGCATACTCGTATGATTCTGCGGTGGTACAACGCTCACCATTATTGTCTGTAAGATAGAAATTAATCTTCTTCTCCCACACGCCAATGAAAGACGTTTCTTTCGTGGTATCTACCCCAGTAATAACAGCCTTGATGCGTTCGAGCGACAGACTATTGCCCAAACGCTCAATCATCTCGGTTTGGGCATCAAAGATAGCATCAAACTCCATCTTCTTTTCATAGAGTTCTGAACGCACTGCCTTTGCACTTAGCGTGCATACTTTCGCAAAATCTTCTTCCGTAAATTCGCCAGCAACAAAACTATACCATGATTTTCGGTCTATAGTATAGCGCATAGCGACAGGAAACGTCTCCCGGTCTTTCTTGGGGTGACGCTTGTCAAGGATAAGGGCATAAGTACAACTTCCGTACCTTGCGCTCTTGTAAGTAGTGTCCAGTTTCTTTGCCATTTTGCCAATAGTCTGTAGGTCTCAACTTGCCAATTATCTCAAATCTCGGAAAACAATGGGAAAACAAAACCCACCATTTCTCTTATGAACGCCCTATCTTCCTATGCTTTTCGGGAAAACAATGGGAAAACAAAGACATTTTGATATGGGATTTCTTGGCATATCATAAACTGCCACAAAAGTAGCAAATCGCTGTGTATCAACGAAATTTATCAATATAAAAAATCATAAAATATCATTCTCTCAGACTCATAATCTGGAGGTCCTAGGTTCAAGCCCTAGCTGGTCCACACTTCTATTACAGCGACTTACGCTTCGGTGTAGGTCGCTGTTTTTTAGTTTACGGGAGTATAGCCAATCACAATCTCTACCATAGGTGCATCATCTGACTCTGCATTATAGTCTTTCTTCTACAGCGTAAACTTGTATCCCGCTGTAATATACACAGCATGGTTGCGTACCACAGGTGAGTCGACCATGGTGACCCATTGGTCGTTTGACTTCAGATTTATGGCCTTTCTTACTTCGAAGCAATAGGAGGCATCAAGGGTGATGTGTCGCCACTCATAGCTCAGGCCAAAGGGAATGCCTATCACGATGTTACGAAAGTTGCTGCTCACACTCTCCGATTTCTTCTCTTTGTACGATTCCCATAGATACATAGATGATGTGCCGTCGCCAAGGTTCATGGTGCGAATGCTATTTATGGTAATCTTGTCCTTTGCCGAGACGAGCAAGCCTACCTGCACACCTATATGGGTAGCCAGTCCTTTCACATCCGAGAAGTAAGACTTTAGTTGTAGAGGCACGGATATGTAAGTCACGTCAAGCTTTTCATTGACAGATGCGTATTTCTCTTTCTGCTCCTTGAATCCGGTGCCAATAAGACTGAAGTCAGCTCCTGTCGTCAACGAATAATACTGCGACAAAGGTATCTCTACGCTTGCTCCAAACGTATATCCTGCTTTCCACTCCTTCGATGCCGTTAGTGCCGAGCCGTCCATCTTGGATATGGTTACACCTGCATGTGGAATGATTGACACACGGTGACCTTCGTTCTGAGCCGATGCCCACATAGGCAGCAGCGATATGACAACGGCAGATATGATATTTTTTATAGTGTTCATTTTCTTTTGTAAGTATATATTTCAGTTGTATTACACTGTTTACAGGTGAGCTTCATTTTGTCTTCTGTCTTGTCGCTGACGGTCCAGGTTTCTGTATAAAAACATTCGGGTATAATGAGTGCATTGATGTCTCCGGATTTAGTTATGTTTTCACCGTCCATTGTGAACCATTGGTCTAAGACAACAGTTCCAAATCTGTCCCATTTGTACGTTTTATGGTTATCCATAAAAGCGAGAGTATGGTAGAACAGCGAATTCCAACTGTCGTCATTCTGAGTGTCCATATCCGTGATACAGTTGCCATCCACAATGTAAGTATAGTGTGTGGTTACCCACTTGCCCAAGATGTATTCGGGCACAGGTTTCTTCATTATCTCGTCAGCCCGCAACATCTCTTCGGGCACGTCTTTCTTCACAAAGTGTTCCACACTATTATTATTGTCGCCATTGGCAAAGGCAAGCAATGAATTGTTACCCACGGCATACACATTCCAATTGGTTCCTAATGAGAGAATTGTGCAGTTGTCGTCGTCAAGTTCCACCTTAGCCGAATGATACTGCACGGTATGATGATAAGTCCCACTCCATATCTGTGTTATGTCGGAGATATTGCCTTCTTCGTCTACGTAGAATCCACAGCCAGTCTCATTGTCCTGTTCCCAATAGCCCGTGAAGTCGGTCATGTTGAATCCCGACATCTTCATGCCTTCAAGTTCGCTTATCATCTTGTCGCCATCGCCTGGTAGCGATGTGAGTCTGTAGAAAGGTACTACTGATGTCTTGCCGTTATAGGCGAGATACATCTTTTGGTCGTCGTTTCCAGCCACGGTCACGTTGTAGTATTTGCCGTAGTCTTTGAGTAGTTGCATCTCATAGTGGTTGCCGTTCACACTCCACTTGCCCGTTTTGTATCCCAATTTATAAGGATTGTCTGTGACGTTGGTATACATCCATTCTGTCACAGTATTGTCATTGTGCACTACAATGCCTTGAATGGCACCGTCGCCATTGATGTCTTCACCGGCTATCTGCCAATAGCCAGTGATAGGCACATTGATGTCGGGCGACACTTTCGGTGCTGTGAATGCAGGGTCGTCGCTGCATGATGTCTGCATAACGACGGTGAGCAGGCATAATGAAAGGGTTGTGAAACAAATGTGTTTCATTATGTTAGGTATTATTTAGTTATTAATATGTTGTAAAACACCGCAAAGGTATATTTTTTATTTCTGATAGGATAGATAATGATTAAAAAATAAAAGAAAAAAGATTGTTAGTGTGATTCTCGTCTATAAATATAACATTCGACAGCAAGCAATATATAAAGATTCTGTGCGTTTATAATATGACAAACATAAAAAACGTATTATGAAACAGCTTTTATTTCTTTTAATAATGATTACTGGCGCTTGTACATTTACAAGTTGCGACAAGTCGGATGACACTGTAGACCCTATAAAAGAAAATATATTTAATAGCAAATATATAGTCAACGATGCCGGATGTTGCGTGCTTGATGGTTTGCAGCCAATAAGAGCTGAAATTATCAATGATGAAGTGAAGGGCTATGGCTGGAAGGTTATTGGCGTATATAAAATAATGGATAATGGTAAAATATCACAAAAAGACTATCGCGATATGGTGTATGGTAGCGGATATACAGACTATTGGTTTAAGGCTGACAATAACTTGATAGGCTTCCTTCATGGCGATGTATCTGGTAAAAACTACATAAATACAGAATGGAGCTATGACGACAGTAAGGGATATATCATGCGCTATTCTGCCGATTTAAGCATATCTGAACGCTACATGCAAGTACTGTATGTCGCCACACTTCAAGGTAAAGAATTCTATCTTTACACCATTCAGAAGCTTGGCGACACAACCATTAAGAACGATACCACTAAGCCTTTCTATGGCTTGGTGATATATCAGCGCATGACAGACAAAGAACTTGCAGAAATAAAAAAGGAATACAACCTGCAGCTTTAACCTTCTTGCTCTCTTAATTGCTTCAAAAGGAAGTTCTCTAACGTCTTCTTATCTGGCAACTGGAGCATATAGATAGAAACAAAGAGTTGGTTGTCCATACCTGCAAGAGCATACTCCACCATTTTCTTTCCCTTACGAGTGCAAAGAAGAATGCCGATAGGAGGATTGTCTCCTGGGTGCATCTCGTTCTCGCGGTAATGCGATACGTATGCATTTAGCTGTCCGAAGTTCTCATAAGAGAATTCCTCGTTCTTTAATTCGATGATAACTCCGCAATGCAGAATGCGGTTGTAGAACACAAGGTCGGGATAATTCAGCAGTTGTGTTCCATACTCCACCCTATCCTTGCCATGCTGCTCATATTCTACGATATAAACGCAAGCATCAAGTTCTAACAAGCCAATGCAAGAATATCGATATATAAACGACCTGTAAAAACCATACGAAAATGAAGAAAACTATTATGCTAATCGCAGCAATGTGCATGACTTCTGCCATCACATTCGCTCAAGAAATCATCCGTGTGTCTACCGAAAAGACCGACCTCGTGATGAAAGTGTCGCCAAAAGGCCGTCTTTATCAGGTCTATCTCGGCGATAAGTTGCAGAATCCTGCCGACTACAAGAACCTTAAGTGGGATGTATATGCTGCGTCCGACGGCGCTGTGTGCCAGCGCGGTCATGAGGTGTATGCCACTTCGGGTGCTGAAGACTTCTTCGAACCGGCTGTAGCCGTTACACATGCCGACGGCAATATGTCTACATATTTATATTATAAGTCGTCGGAGCAGAAGGCTGTGAAGGGCGGCACTGAGACAGTCATCACACTTCAGGACAAGGTGTATCCGCTGACAGTGAAGCTCCACTATGTGGCTTATCCGAAGGAGAATGTGATAAAGGCATGGAGCGAGATCTCTCACAAGGAGAAGTCTGCCATCACACTCTGGCGCTACAGCTCTACGATGCTCTACTTCAAATCTTCAAAGTATTATCTCACTAACTATCACAGCGACTGGGCTAAGGAAGGTCAGCCCGAGACAACCCAGTTGAGCACGGGCAAAAAGATTATCGACACAAAGCTCGGCACACGCGCCGCTATGCATGCAGAGCCTTTCTTCGAGTTGGGCTTCGACGAGCCTGCTAAGGAGAACGAGGGCAAGGTGATGCTCGGAACGATAGGCTGGCCTGGTAACTTCCGTTTCACCTTTGAGGTGGACAACGTCGGCGCGCTGCGCGTCATTCCTGCCATCAATCCTTATGCTTCCGACTATAAGCTGAAGGCAGGCGAGGTGTTCACCACTCCTGAGTTCATCTTCGCGATGAGCGACAACGGTATGGGCGAGGCTTCGCGCAACTTGCACGACTGGGCTCGTCAGTATCAGGTGAACATGGGCACGGGCGACCGCCTCACTCTCCTGAACAACTGGGAGAATACAGGCTTCGACTTCAACCAGCAGAGTCTTGCCGAACTGATGAAGGATGCCAAGGACCTTGGTGTGGATATGTTCCTGCTCGACGACGGATGGTTTGCCAATAAGTATCCGCGCAAGGACGACCACGCCGGACTGGGCGACTGGGAGGCTACAAAGAGCAAGTTGCCGGAGGGCATACCTGGTCTTGTAAGAGATGCAAAGAAGGCTGGCGTGAAGTTCGGTATATGGATTGAGCCGGAGATGGTTAACCCGAAGAGCGAACTGTTTGAAAAGCATCCTGATTGGGTTATCTTGCAGCCGCAGCGCGACACATATTATTATCGCAACCAGCTCGTGCTCGACATCTCCAACCCTAAGGTACAGGACTATGTATTCGGCATCGTCGACCGCATCATGACTGATAACCCCGACGTGGCTTACTTCAAGTGGGACTGCAACAGCGTTATAACCAATATCTACTCGCCGTATCACAAGCAGAACCAGGGCAACTTCTATATCGACCACGTTCGTGGCATCTACAATGTGCTCACACGCATTCATAACAAATATCCTAATCTGCCGATGATGCTCTGCTCTGGTGGTGGCGGACGTATGGACTACGAGATGCTCAAATACTTCACCGAGTTCTGGTGTTCTGACGACACCGACCCGTACGAGCGCATCTACATCCAGTGGAGTCTCTCGAAGTTCTTCCCTGCAAAGACAATGGGCTCGCACGTCACCAACTGGAACAAGAACACATCCGTAAAATTCCGCACCGACGTATGCAGCTCATGCAAGTTGGGCTTCGACATCGACCTCAAGTCGCTCTCTGCCGACGACTACAAGTTCGTGCAGCAGGCTGTAAAAAACTATAACAGCATGAAGCCGATGATTCTCGAAGGCGACCAGTATCGTCTTGTTTCACCGTACGAAGGCAGCCATTGCGCTATCAACTACGTGAGCAAAGATAAGCAGCGTGCAGTGCTCTTCGCCTACGACCTGCATCCGCGCTACAAGGAGCCGCAGCAGAACGTGAAGCTGCAGGGTCTGGATGCCGCAAAGATGTACACCGTGAAGGAGACAAACCTCATGCCTGGCAAGCAGTCAGACTTGGAGTGCAACGGCAAGCAGTACAGTGGCGACTATCTGATGAAGATTGGTCTGAACGTCTTCACAGCGCAGGATGGCACAAGCCATGTATTGGTGCTGGAGTAATAAGATAATGTAGTAGTAATAATGTAATACCCATTGGCGGAATTAATTTAGTGCATACTTAATTCTGCCAATGGGCTTGTCGTTAATGAAGTTTACGTATTGCAGATAAGCAAAATAATTACTCTCAACAAAAAAAATAGAGTTGCACCATGGCGCAACCCTATTTTTTATACAACAACCTAACATACTTTTAGGTATTTTACTTTAAAGCTACTTCTTCTTTATCTCATACCCAATCTTCTTGAAAGCCTCAACATAGTCGTCGTATTTTGCTTTCTTAGAGTCGAAGACAATAGTAACTTTTTGGTTTTCTACAGAGGTATCTATTTTCTTTGTGCCCTTTACGAAGCGAATGTTGCTCTTGATTTTCTTCTCACAGTTCTGGCAGTGCATCTGCGGCTGAGTGGTTACTACCAATGTGTCGGCTGATGTCTTGGCAAAAGTGTTGCCGGCAACTACAAGCATAAATGCTACTAAAAAATTCTTCTTCATATTATCCTTATATTAATAATGTATATTTTATAACTTCTCTAATTTGAATCTAATGCCTACGTAAGCCATTGCTCCTGTGATAGGTCCCCACACCTGAGTAGCATCGAAGGCGGCACTCCATGGATGATGAGAATGGAGCACGGGATTGTCTATCTTATAGTTGGTGAGATTCTCGCCACCTAAGTAAAGACTGAAGTTGTGGAACTCTCGTGTAACTTGCGCCTGCAGCTGGAAATAGGCAGGATAGCGGCTTTGGTCATAAAGCTCGCCACCACCATTTAGCTGACCAGTCACGTCGAACTGCCAAAGTTCGAGCGGCGTCTTATACGAGAGAGTGAGCAAACCTTTGTAGCGGGATGTGAGAGGCTTCTGGCGCAGCACACCATCATAAGTACACTTAACATCGTTCAGACGGAAGGCTGCTGTGGCAGACACACCACTAAACAAAGCGTATGTGGCATCCACTTGGAAAGTGTGGCTATAGCTCTTGCCATTTAGATTCTCAAACGAGAGTGTGTGAGCGCCTTTGGCTCCGTCGAAGTTCATTACCATCTGATGCTTGAAGTCGGTATAGTAATACTCCGCATTCAGCTCAAGATTCTTGCCGAATAGAGGAATATTGAAGGCTAAAGAAGCTCCCATATTCCATGCTTCCTCCTGCTTAAGGTCAGAATCGAAGATAATCTGTCTGCCGCTTGCCAATAGCGACACATTCTCAACCAAAGCATGAGGCGAACGATAGCCCTTGCCTATCGAAGTGCGTAGCGTGACAATATTGGATGGAGAATACTTGATGTGCAGACGTGGCGTGAAGAAACTGCCGTAAATACTTGAATGATCCCAACGCACACCGGGCATTACAGTAAGTTTCTCGCCCAACTTGTATGTATACTGAGCGTAGAGACCTGGAGTGGTTTCCTTTGTCACCTTGCTTTCTGCTGTAGGCAATGCTCCCAATGGATTGAAGCGTTCGTCATAATAATCGTGGTTGAGCGACGCACCCACACTAACATTATGATTCTCCGTAATATCAGTTTCAAACATCAGTTGGGCATAACCATTCTTCTGAGTGACATCATATTGGGTAGTTCCAAACATGTTGTCAGTATCATGCCATGAGCCATGCAGCATCAAGGCTATTGACGTGTTATGGTCGGCATTCAGCGTAAAACCGTTTTTCCATTGCATCTCATAGCGGTTGGTCTTTACCGAGGTTGAGTAGAGAGGTTCCGACGAAGAGGCTGCCAGGTGCTTACGGCTTTGTCCGCCTTCGCGCTCATCATGCAAGCCACGCAACATCAACTGACTAATCCATCGTGGCGACACATATGCCCAACGATGCATCAAGTTATACTGTCGCAATTTGGGCATATCCATAAAGCCGTCGCCATTGCCATCATGATCCATCTGTCGGTTCTCGAAGTGAAGAAGGGTTGCTGTAGAAAGACGGTCGTTGAGATGTATGCTTCCGTCAAGGTTTACCTCAGTCTTCAACTCGCTATCCTGATATACATTAGCACGCACACCATCTGTGCCTTGTGGCTTAAGAAACTCTATGTTTATCTGACCCGTAGTGCTCTCATATCCGTTCTTGACGCTCGACGCTCCTTTGCTCACCTGTATCGACTGCATCCAAGGTCCAGGCACATAGCCCAAGCTATATGGCAAGGATGCACCACGCAGATTTGGGATATTCTCTGTGAGCATCTGCACATAAGTGCCACTAAGTCCAAGCAGCTTTATCTGCTTAGCTCCAGTGGCAGCGTCGCTGTAGCTCACGTCGACCGAAGGATTGGCAGTAAACGACTCGCCAAGGTTGCAACAAGCAGCACGTACCAGTTGTCCTTGCCCTATTATGTCGGCATTATCAACACGGTATTTCAACTTAATGCCATTAGTGGCTCTCACAACCACATTCTTCAATTCGTGTGTACTGGCTATGCTATCTGTCTGCGCAACCATCTGCTGTGACACAAACGTATATCCCAATAAACCAATCAATAATTTTCTCATGTACTTAACCTTTATAACAATCTTTTAACCTTATCACAATGCATCCAGTGGTGTTCTGCCAGGTTTCTCAAGTTCACGAAATTCCTTTGGAGTCATACCCGTGACTTGCTTGAACTGCGATGAGAGATGTGCCGGCGAGCTATAACCAAGTCTATATGCAATCTCGCTTGTGGAAAGCTGACTATAGCATAGTAGTTCCTTGACATATTCTATGCGATGCAGAATTGAGAACCGCTCAATGGTAATGCCTCGCACTTCAGAGAAGAGCTTACTCATGGTGCTATAGTCCTTGTTGAGATGGCGCGACAGATAATCGGACAGTTTAGGACGCTCCACAGGCATTCTTACCCATTGCTGCACAGCAATGCGTATCTGTTCCACCAACAGCGAGCGTGGGTCGTCAAGCAACTCAAAGCCTATGTCGTGCAACTTCCTTGCAAGAAAAAGACGTTGTTCGTCTGTAAGTTCTTCCTCTATCTCAGCATCGCCCAAACTTATTGAATTCACCGTCAGACCTTCCGACACCAGGATATCCTTCACCGCAGAGATGCAGCGCGGACAAACCATGTTCTTTATCAATAGCTTCATCGGCATATCTTTTTTTATTACGGTGCAAAGTTATAGATTTTCAATAAATTATTTATATAAAATTAGGGAGAATGCTTACATTTTTATGGCATCAGAAAAAATGTTGATAACATTCAACAGCAAGCAATATATAACGATTCTATACGTTTACAGCAACTATAACATAAGAACTTTCCCGCATCCACAAAGCGAAGGCTACAGAAAATAATAGAGACGTAGAATTTAATGTATAAAAGTTGGTGGTAGTTCCAGCTTTTTTATATAATTTTGCCAACCGTTTAGGATGGCAAAATATATTTAGAATATGGAAAATATAGAAGTGATGGTGGTTCTCTTCATCATCGTAGTGCTTGGCTATGCCATGTGCAAATTGGGATATATGGGCGACAAGTTCGACCAAAAACTATCATCTATAGTTATAGACCTTACTTGTCCAGCATTGATACTCTCATCGGTAATGGGCACAGAACTCACCGACCGCAGTCTAATTCTACCACTATTAGGAGTAGGCTTTCTCACCTATATCCTATTGCTCGTATTCGGTTTTTGGGTACCTCGCTTTATCAGTAAGAACCACGACGACCAAGGCATGATAGGTTTTACATTGATGTTTGCTAATGTAGGCTTCATCGGCTACCCTATCGTCTCTTCCATATTCGGTCCAAAAGCCATTTTCTATGCTGCTCTTTTGAATACTCCTAACACATTCTTTATATTTACAGCAGGAGTAATGCTTGTTAAGGGCGAATATAGTCTTAAAAGTCTAAACCCAAAGTTGCTTTTCTCGCCAGCGATGATAGCAGCCTTCATTGCCGCCAAACTCGTTGCTTGTGGCATACACACTCCAAACATTATAGCTCGTCCTATCACCATAGTTGGCAACATAACTGTTCCTGCCGCTCTGATGATTATCGGCTCTTCTATGGCACGCCTTCCATTACGCGAAATAGTGGGAAGTCCAAAAGTTTATGTAACATCATTCTTACGTCTCATCGTCGTACCGCTATCTGTATATTATCTGTTCAAAGTTTGTGGAGTTAGCAACATTGTCAACAACATAAACACCGTTGTGATAGCCATGCCTGTCGCCTCTTTTGGTACAATGTTTTGCATGAAGTATGGTCGCAACCCTTCTCTCATCACCGAGATAACCTTCATCACTACCGTAGGCTCCATCCTCACAATTCCTCTGATAACGATGTTGTTTTAATAACAGCTTCGACAATTAAAATTGGCAGAATATAGCGTTATCGCTGTATTAAAACTGTCTTTACCCTACTATCCACGTATACAGGAAGAACATCCAATGGGCCGTTATCGCTGCAACCAGTCCACCACAGAAATGGGCAAGGATAGCTTTCGGGGTAAGGTCGCGATAGCCTATGGAATCGAGCATGGCTGTATGAGTGCTAAGGAATCCACTCCAACACATACCGATAGCTGTAAATACCGCGATAGCATTGCCATCAATCCAACCATGAGCGATAAAGCCTGGAATTAAACTTAGGGCTGCACCTACAGCTCCAAGAGCCGTGATAGGGAATGCAACGAGATGAGGATCGTGGAAACCGAAGAGCCACTCGAATACAAAGTCTATCTTATTGGCAAGCCACGGCAATAGTTCTACGCCTTGATAAGCAGCACCATTATATGCACCATCAGCAGCAGGACCAAATGTGAATATCATCACAAACGTAGAAATGATAAGCACACCAGGAATAATGGCTATGCCCACTTCCACTCCACTTCGTCCACCATCAAGCACAGCATTGAGCAAGCGTATAAAAACTGTCTTCTCTGTATTCTCGTTTTCTTCTTTCTCCTCTTCTTCAATATCTTCCTTCGACACGGCATCCTCTGTAGCATATTGTGGATAGGCTTTCAACACAAAGCGTTGCATCAATCGTGTAGAGCACACACAGCCGAAGCATGCACCCAAGAGTCCGATAAGCGGAGCTACATAATAGCCTTGGCTTGCCATAAACACAATAACAAGCAACCCCATACCAAAGGCTGTACCAAAGTTGGTAAGCGAAATAAACTGATATTTCTTAAAATAGCTTGCAAACCTTTTGTCGTTAGCAAGCGATATAATAGCAGGGTTGTCGGATAGGAATGTCATCACAGCACCCAACGAAGTAACGCCTGGCAGATTAAATATCGGGCGCATCAATGGTCGAAGAGTACGCTCAAGCAAAGCCACCACACCAAACTCTACAAACACCTTGCCTATAGCACCCGTTATCACACAGATGCTCATCAGATAGAAAACGGTGTTGAGCAACAAGTCGTGGGCAGTCTTCATTATTGTGTTGAGCATGTTGGGCACACCCATCACAATACCCAGATAACCAAACAATACAACTACTGAGGTTATACACCATACCCCACTCGGAATAAGCGGTTTACCTTTCTGTTTCATAAATCGGTAGTTTAAGGATTTTTATCGTAACATAAGCTACGGCAAAGATATGAATAAAAACCGAATAAAACAGAATATACCCAATTATTTTTCTATTATTCGTTCTTTCATCAGAATTATCTAAAACAAGAACGTTGGAAATCTCTTTGTATTGGCTTCCTTCTGCTGAAGCTCTTCCTTCATTCTCTTATTAGCCATTTTAAAGAAGAACTTTATTAGATGCTCATCTGTTGCCTCCGTACGAATATATCGGAGTGACGAAATATATTCTTGACGGCAATCAGATGGTATAACTATCTGCGGATGACCCATACGAAGTAGGATATAGTTGCTGACAAGGCGCCCTGTCCTACCATTACCATCACGGAAAGGATGCAGATATTCATAAAAGCCATGGAAGCGAGCTGACAAAACTACAGGATGCACATTGCCAGCAGCAATAGCCTTTTCTGTAGATTCCAACAATCTCGGAACCTTAGCAATCAGTTCTTCATGATCACCAAAAACGGTATCACCTGCCGCCATATCAGTAGTGGTATATTCACCAGGAATGGCATCAGGAGCACGATAGGTGATGGTATGAAGCGTAACACGCTTATTGATTTCTTTCAGGAAAGTCTCATCAAACTGATGGTCTACATTTTTTATCATATATTCATAAGCATCGAAATGATCCAGCATCTCGAAAGCTTCAAGCAAAGACTTGCCCGAAGGTATCATTCCTAATCCTTTTTCTTTTAAATCACGAGTGTCGTCAATAGAAAAAGAATTACCTTCTATGGCACATGAATGTGTGGAGAAAAGTATCTCGTTATACTTGATATACTCTTCTCTATCCATTTTGTCGACAAAAAGTTTTTGATATTTCTGTCGCAAAGCCTCATATTCTGCTATTTCCTTTTCGAATGTCATATGCAAATACGTTCTTGTGTGCAAAGATAATGCAAACGAGCGCAATGTAAGCTTGCTTACAAATTGCCGAGTGC
>OCHM01000943.1_pt1 | contig 15627 bp, 14 predicted proteins | sample 1538901 | NCBI WGS metagenome assembly OCHM01 (sample SAMN04571734, study PRJEB22368) | human gut metagenome | biome: human gut; material: stool | host: Homo sapiens | place: Luxembourg | collected 2012-11-08 | reverse complement strand
CTGCGAGAGGCGCGGGGCCGTCAGGGCGAGCGCCTCGGCGGCGCGCGGGGCCTGGCCGGCGTCCTTGAAGAGAATGGACGCGCAGCCCTCGGGACTGATGACCGAGTAGGTCGAGTACTGAAGCATCATCACGGTGTCAGCGACGGCGATCGCGAGCGCGCCGCCGGAGCCGCCCTCGCCAATCACGCAGGAGACGATCGGCACGTTGAGGGTGGACATCGCGTAGATGTTGTGGCCGATGGCCTCGGACTGGCCGCGCTCCTCGGCGTCGATGCCGGGATAGGCGCCCGGGGTATCGACGAAGGTGATGACGGGCAGGCCGAACTTCTCGGCGAGCTTCATGAGGCGCAGGGCCTTCCTGTAGCCCTCGGGACGGGCCATGCCGAAGTTGCGGCGGGTGCGCTCGCGCAGCGTGCGGCCCTTCTGGTTGCCGATCACGATGACGTTCATGTCGGCGAGGCGGGCGAGACCGCCCACGATCGCCTCGTCGTCCGCAAAGGCGCGGTCGCCGTGGAGCTCCTGGAAGTCCGTGAACATCATGTCGATGTAGTCGAGCGTGTACGGGCGGTTCGGATGGCGCGCGACGAGCGACATCTGCCAGGGCGTGAGGTCCGCGTAGACCTTCTTCAGAAGCTCGCGGGACTTGTTCTCCAGCTGCGCGACTTCGGCGTCGATCGAGACGGCGACGGCGCTCTCGGAGGTGTTCTCGGCAAGCTCCCTGAGCTCGTCGACCTTCTTCTCGAAGGCCTCGATGTCGTGTTCAAATTCAAGAAAAACGCGTTTTGCCATGATGGTCGATATGTCCTGAAATGGGTCCGTGGAACTCAGATGCGGCGCCAGGTCGTGCCCTGCGGGCCGTCCATGAGCACGATGTCCTCGTCAAGGAGGGACTTGCGGATTTCGTCGGCGCGGGCGAAGTTCTTCGCCTTCTTGGCCTCGCGGCGTTCCTCGATCAGGGCGTTGATGCGGGCCTCGTCGGCATCGGAGGCGCCGCCCTTGAGGAAGTTCTCGGGGTCAAGCTGCAGGATGTTGAGCACGGCGCCCAGGCCCTTGAGCTGGCGCACGAGGACCGGATCGCCCGTGCGGTTGATCTCGGTGGCGAGCTCGAACATCGCGGCGATGGCGAGCGGCGTGTTGAAGTCGTCGTCCATCGCGGCCTTGAACTGGGCGGCGTACTTCTCGCTCCAGTCGACCTCGCCTTCGGCAGCCTCGCGGCCCTTGAGGGCCCCGTAGAGGCGCACGAGGGCCTTCTGGGCCTCCTCAATGAGCGCGCTCGAGAAGCTGATCGGGCTGCGGTACTGGCTGCGCAGCAGGAAGAAGCGGAGCACTTCGGCGCCGTTGCCCTCGCCGTAGGCGGCTTCGGTGTCCTTGAGAGCGTCGCGGATCGTCCAGAAGTTGCCGAGCGACTTGGACATCTTCTCCTCGTGGCCGGAGGCGTCGCGCACGCGCAGCGGACCCGAGTGCATCCAGACCTTGGCGAACGGCACGCCGGAGGCGGCCTCGCTCTGGGCGATCTCGTTCTCATGGTGCGGGAAGATGAGGTCGGGACCGCCGCCGTGGATGTCGAACGTGTCGCCGAGGATCTTGGCGCTCATGGCCGAGCACTCGATGTGCCAGCCCGGACGGCCGCAGCCCCACTTGGATTCCCACTGGGGCTCGCCCGGCTTGGCGCTCTTCCAGAGCACGAAGTCGAGCGGATCGCGCTTGCCGGCAGCCACGTCGACGCGGGCGCCCGACTGCAGGTCGTCGATCGACTTGCCGGAGAGGCGGCCGTAGTTCTCGAACTTGCGCACGGCGAAGTCGACGTCACCGTCGGAACCCTGGTAGGCGTAGCCCTTCTGCTCAAGCTTCTCGATGAGGCCGAGCATTTCGGGGATGTAGTCGGTGGCGCGGGGCTCGTGCGTGGGCGCGAGGCAGCCGAGCGCGAGCATGTCCTCCTGCATCGCGCGGCCGAACTCCTCGGTGAGCTTGGTCGTCGTGATGCCGCGCTCGGCGGCGCGGCGGATGATCTTGTCGTCGACGTCCGTGATGTTGCGCACGAAGGTCACCTTCATGCCGGAGGCCTCGAGCCAGCGGCGCACGACGTCGAAGGCCACGAAGGTGCGGCCGTGGCCGATGTGGCAGTAGTCGTAGACCGTCACGCCGCAGACGTACATGCGGACGTGGTTGGGTTCGATCGGGGCAAAGGGGGTCTGCGTGCGGCTGAGCGTCGAATAGATCGAAAGTGCCATGGGTGAGGAGTCCTTCTACTCTTATATATAGGCGTCTGCGCGCATGAAGGCGCGTGCGCAGGGGCGGGATGCGCCCCGCGCTTGCATGCGTGCGTCCTGACGGGAATCATCCGCCGTGAGGCCGCAGTGGGCTAAAATGTGGCGCAGACTGAAACATCGCTGCAGGAAGTATAGCCGCCCCGCCCCCTCGCTGCCGTCGCGAATCGAGCGCAAGCCGCTTTTTCGCGTGCGCCCTAGCCTCAAGCGGGGATGCGCGGTCATCCTTTCCGCCGACGCCCATCATCCAAGACAGAAGAGAAGATACACATGCGACGCCTCATTACCGCCGCGCTCCTCGCGCTCGCCCTCGGCTCCGCCCAGGCCGCCACCCAGATGGAGCAGCTCGCCAAGCAGATGCACCCGAGCGAATTCCCGGCCCAGATCGAAAAGCTTCTCAACAGCGGCAAGGCCGCCCAAGCGCTCGAGCTCGCCGACCTCGGCATCCGCAAGAACGAACGCAGCCCGCAGCTGCGCTTCATGAGGGCCGTGGCGCTCGAAAATCTCACCAGGTCCGAAGAGGCCGTGCGCGAGCTCAAGCAGCTTATCATCGACTATCCCGAAATCCCCGAGCCCTACAACAACCTCGCCGTGATCGAGGCGGGTCTCGGCAACCTCGAGGAAGCCGTCGCGCACCTCAAGCAGGCCCTGCGCATCAACCCCGACTTCGCGCTTGCGCGCAAGAACCTCGGCGACGTGTATCTCGCGCTCGCCCGCGAGGCCTATGAACAGGCCGTCGTGAAGCTTCCGAACAACCACGTCCTCGAGCGCCGCCTCAACACGCTCAAGAGCCTCGAGGCCGCCCGCTGAGCCGGGCTGCGTGCAACTCAAAACCAAGACAGGCAAAAAATATTATGAAAATCCGCTCCCGCATCCTTCTTCCGCTCGCGCCCGCCCTTCTGGGCCTTCCCGGCGCCGTCCTCGCCGCCTCGCCCGCCCGCTACCCGCGCGTCGAGATCGTCACCGACATGGGCACGATCGTCGTGCAGCTCGCCCCGTCGCGCGCGCCCCGCACGGTCGAGAACTTCCTGCGCTACGTCCGCGAGGGCCACTACGCGGGCACGGTCTTTCACCGCGTGATCCAGGGCTTCATGATCCAGGGCGGCGGCTTCACCGCCGAGATGCAGCAGAAGCCCGTGCATGATCCGATTCCGCTCGAGGCCCGCGGCGGCCTGCCCAACGACAGGTACACGATCGCCATGGCCCGCACCTCCTACCCGCACTCCGCGACCGCGCAGTTCTTCATCAACGTTGCGGACAACGGCTTCCTCAACGCCTCCCAGGCCGCCGACGGCCAGGGCTACTGCGTCTTCGGCCGCGTCGTCAAGGGCCAGGACGTGGTCGACAAAATCGCCGAGGTCCGCACGGGCGTCAGGGCCGGCATGCGCGACGTGCCCGTCAAGCCCGTGACGATCGTCTCCGCGCGCGTGCTCTGAGACACGGAGAACGGGCCTCTCGCACAACCCTGCTTTGTGCGACAATACCCCATTGCCCGTCGCCCCGCGGGGCGGCGGATGTTTGAATGAATTACGTTTTTAGACTGACAAGACAATGATTCGCTTTACGACCAACAAGGGCGTGATCGACATCGAGCTCGATCACGAACACGCTCCCAAGAGTTCCGCCAACTTCGAACAGTACGTCCGCGACGGCTTCTATGATGGCACGATCTTCCATCGCGTCATCAAGGGCTTCATGATCCAGGGCGGCGGCTTCGAACGAGGCATGAAGGAGAAGGCCACCCGCGCCCCGATCGAAAACGAAGCCGCCAACGGTCTCAAGAACAACAAGTACACCATCGCCATGGCCCGTACGTCCGACCCGCACTCCGCGTCGTCCCAGTTCTTCATCAACGTCGCCGACAACGACTTCCTGAACCACACGGCTCCGAACCCGCAGGGCTGGGGCTACGCCGTCTTCGGCAAGGTCACGGCCGGCCAGAACGTCGTCGATGAAATCGCCCGCGTCCCCACCTCCACGCGCGGCTTCTACGGTGACGTGCCGGTTGATGACATTGTGATCGAAAAGGCCGAAATCCTCTGATAGAGCCCGCTCAACACGAGCCCCTGGGGCGCCGAGATGACACGTCCGGCGCCCTTCCGTTCATTTAGACTGGACAAATCCGCCATGGCAGACAAAAAGGTTCCGGCCCTCTGCGGCCTCAAGAGCGTGCCCGAGCTCACCAATCCCGTCATCATCTCCGACGTGCATCTTGCGGCCAACAAGCCCAAGACCATCATGGCGTTCCTGCGCTTCATGAAGAACGTCGCGCCGCGCTTTGCCGAACTCGTCATTCTGGGCGACCTCTTCGACTACTGGCTCGGCGACGACGCCACGCCCGAAGCCGACCCGATCATCGCAGAACTCAAGCTCTACTCCTCGACCGGCCGCCGCGTGCTCATCATGCAGGGCTCCCACGACGCCCTTCTGGGCGCCGACTTCGCCGAGTCCTGCGGTGCCGAGCTCATCGCCGACCAGATCGTCATTCCCGTCAACGGCAATCCGATCCTCTTCGCATACGGCGATCAGTGGTGCGTCCGCGACCAGGTCCGCCAGGCCCGTCGCCGTACTGCGCGACCCGATCTGGCAGGAAAGCCTCCTCGCCCAGCCCGCCCACGAGCGCGCCGCCGTCATAGACGAGGCCCTGAGGAAGTGCGCCACCGAAAACGAGGCTCCGAAGAACCCGCGCGACTTCGACGTCATTGAAAGCGCCGTCGCCGAATCGGCCCGCGCCGCAGGCGTCGAGCTCGTCATCCACGGCCACACCCACCACCCCGGCGCCCACGTCAACGCCGTCATCGAGCGCTGGGTGCTCCCCGACTGGGAGTTCGACCTCACCGAAACGAGCTGCAGAAGCGGCTACATCACCTTCATGCAAGGCGGCCGCCCGCAGATTCAGATGATGTGACGTCTGCGCCCGACCGTTCAGGAAGGGATCGACACCTCATGCCCGGACGCCGAAAGGCCTCCGGGCTTTTTCGTCTTCACGCGCGTCGTTCGTGAAAAAATCCGAACGTCCGCGCATTTTGCTGTAAAATGTCGCATGTTCTCAAACAAGCCCGCTCGTCCGACAACCCCGCGGGACGAGCGGAACGACACAAGCACAAACGGAGAGACCCCTTGAGCAACCTCGAATGCAAGCACCGCCTCTACAAGAAGGTCGGCCTGATCGGCAAGGCCTTCAGCCATGAAGTCAGGCTCGAGCTCATCGAGCTCCTCTCCCAGTGTCCGCAGACCGTCGAAAAGCTTTCCGAGATGCTCGACGAGGACTACAAGAGCATCAGCGCGCACCTTCGCGTCCTCTATCGCGCGGGGCTCGTGACCTGCACCCGCAACGGCCGCTTCCAGCGCTACGGGCTTGCGAGCCCCAAGGTGGCGGCGCTTGCCGTCATGATCCGCGAGACAGCCGAGCAGAGCATCGCCGAACTGCCCTGTCTTGAGGCCGAAAGCGGCATTCCCAACGCCTCGCTCGGCATCGAGGACGCCGTCCACTACGCCTCCGAAGGCAAGCTCATCCTGCTCGACGTCCGCCCCGAGGAGGAATTTGCGGCGGGACACCTTCCCCACGCCGTCAACATGCCCATCGAAACGCTCGGCAAGCGCGTGCACGAGCTGCCCCGAGGCATGGCGCTCGCCGCCTACTGCCGCGGTCCCTACTGCTTCCTCGCGCACGAGGCGGCAGCCATTCTCGAAGCTTCGGGCCGACGCCTGCAGGTGATCCCCTCGGGCGTCATGGAGTGGTCGAGCAGGGGCGCCGAACTCGAGTCCGCCAGCCCCGAGGAATCCCAGAAAACGCCGCCGCGACGCGGCATCAGAACGAAGGCCTGAGGCCGACGGATCCCTGACGAAGGACATAATGACGAAAGCTCGCCGCTTGAACAAAGACGGCGGGCTTTTCCTTTGGGAGAGCGTGAACTTCAGAGTTCGCTCATCGCGTGCCTGAGCCTCAGTCCCGCGAGCACGGCGTCATAGTGCGCGTACATCGCGTTCATGTCGCTCGAGAGCCGAGCGTCTCCGCATCGAGCACCTCGGTGTGGGAGACGAGCCCGTGGCGGTAGCGCTCGCGCACGGCGCGCAGGTTTTCGTCGGCCTGCCGATCTCGCGGTTGTAGGCGGACTTCGCGAGGTTGAGCGCATTCTCGCGATCCTTGTCGATGAACATGCGCTGAAAGAGAATGCAGCCGTGGTTGTTGGAGGAAAAGCGGCCGATGATGCGGCGCAGCCTCTCGGGAGGCGTGCCGTCCTGAATGCGCACCATCTGCCTCGATGCTGTCCGTCACCTGCTTGATCGCATGGTCGACCGCATGCCTGTAGAAGTCGATCTTGTTGGAAAAAAATGGTAGTAGATCGCCGCCTGCGTGAAGCCGACCTCAAGCGCCACGTCGCGCATCGAAACGCCTGCATACCCGTTGCGGGCGAAAAGCCTCAGCGCGACTTCAAAGAGAATGTCCGGATGCTTATTCCGAACGCCTCTTCGAAAGGCGAAGGGCGTCGGCGGCCGAGAGGAAGGCGATGACGGCGCCCCAGATCATGACGACGGGCGCGGTGGTCTCGGCGCAGGGCGCGTTCTCGACGGCGCACGGGCCGATGACGAAGGCGGCGGCGAGCGTGATGACGATGCCGAGCAGCATGTTCATGAGCTGGATGCCCGCCGCAAGGCCTGCGGACGAGAACTGCAGCATGACGCCCGCAAGGGCGCTCGCGAAGCCAAGGACGGCCGTCATGCGCACGAGGTAGAAGCACGGCGCGGCGGCGTCCTTGTGAAACGGCAGGACGAACATGACGGCGATCGTGAGGCCGAGGCCCACGAGCATCATCAGAAAGCCGGAGAGAAAGGCGGGACGCTTCATGTTGAATAAGACTCCAGGAAATTCGGTGCGGGATGCGGGAAGGCGAATTCTACCCGTCCCGCCCCCTCGGCTCAAGCCCTCGATCACCCCTTGCTGCCGGGGATACCGGGCGGGCGCGGGCGGCCCGTGCGGTGCATGTCACCGTCCTGCATCAGGTGGACCGCATCGTTGAGGGTGCCCGTGTGCACCGTGGCGGGGAGGCTTCTCTCGAGCTGCGGCGACTCGTCGGCCTGCTCCTCGCCGCGCCTCTCGACCACCTCGCGGGCCACGCGACCGTTGCCGCCCGACTCGTAGATGCTGACGGTCTCGGGGCCCATGTCGGCGATGACGGAGACGTCCTTCATCTGGGAGGGGATCGTCATCGTGAACTTCACGCCCCGCGAGCCGTTGCGTGCAACCGTGATGTTGCCCGCATGGCGCTCGGCGATGTTGGCGACGATCGAGAGCCCGAGGCCCATGCCGGCCTCGCCCTTGCTTGTCTGCAGCGGCTTGAAGAAGCGCGAGAGCTGCTCGTCCGAGATGTAGGGACCGTTGTCGCCCACCGTCAGGATCCAGGTGTGCTCGTCGCTCGGATAGAGGCAGACCTCGATCTTCGGATCGGGAATGCCCGAAATGGCGTCGGCGGCGTTCTTGAGGAGGTTGAGCACCACGAGCTCGATCTCCCAGCCGTCGACCTCGGCCATGCTGTGCGGATGCATGCGCACCGTCAGCTCGGCGTCAGTCGTGCGCGAGCGCCTGAAGGTCTGGATGGCGTTCTCGATGATGATCGAGAGGTCGGAGACCTTGCGCGGCGGATAGTCGTGCTTGGCGTAGGAGCGCACGCGCTCGACGATCTTGCTCGCGCGTTCGGCCTGCAGGACGATCTCCCTCAGGGCGAGCTCAAGCTTCTCGCGCTCGACGTCGCCGCGCCCGAGGCGCCTCAGAAGGCCGTTGCCGTAGTTGGTGATGGCGCCCAGAGGCTGCTTGAGCTCGTGCGCGATGATGGTCGACATCTGGCCCACGATGCCCGTGCGCTCGAGGTTCGCGATGTGCTGCCTCGACTGCGCGGCCTCGGCCTCGATGCGGTCTCGCTGTCCCAGGGCGTCGCGAAGCGCCCTCGTGCGGCGGCGCACCAGGATCGAGAGCGTCGTCGTGTACGTGAGCACGAGGAAGATCACGAGCATGATGAGCGCGATGATCTCGGCGTGCTCCCTCACGAAGCGCTGGAAGCTCCAGCCCGCAAGGTCGCTGTAGGGACCGATCTTGAGCGTGTAGAAGAGATCGAAGACGGGACGGTTCGTCACGGGCAGCGCCCATTCGGCCCCGTACTTGATGCTTGACATGCCGAGCAGCACGGCGGTCATCGCCTTCTTGAGCGTCGGATCGATGTCGTTGACGGCCGCAAAGACACGCCCGGGATAGACCTCGGTCGAGTGGACGCAGGAGAGACCGTCCTTCTTCTTGGGATTGAGAACCTCGATCTCGTCCATCGGAAAGGACGGATCAAGCGCGAGCTGCTCGAGCGCGCAGGCGGGCAGAAGCCCCACGCGCTCCCTGCCCGCAAGCACGTATTCGACGAGGTCGCGCTGCGAGTTGTTCGTGAAGGTCGTCCTCGAGAGCAGGTCCTCGTAACCGATGCGGCGGCGCTTGACGAGCTCGCCCGCGCCGACGAGCCAGGCCGACATCGACTTCGGGGTCATGGCGGCGAGCTCGTGCGTGGCGACGTAGGTGAGCGGATCGTGCACTGCGGAGCCGTCGGCGGGCTTTTTGCGGAAGAAGGTCGAGGCCATCGCCTCGCTCGGACTGTCGCCCGTGCCGGGCCACATGACGGCGATCTGCTCGACGCCGCCCATGGCCTGCTCGAGGGCGTAGAAGGACTGGTCCGCGATGAAGAAGTCGACGCCTCCCGTGCGGATCGACTGCGACAGGTCGCGGTCGTTCAGATAATAGATGTCCACGTTCTGCGAGCCGAACATGACGCGGATGAACTCCTTCGTCGCGTTGATCATCTCGGCGTCAGGCTCTGATCCAGGCTCGTTGTGGACCGCGATGCGCATCGGACGCTGGAAGTTCAGCTGTCCCACGGCCTCGGGACGCTCGAGGCCGTCGTCGGGCACTCTGCCGCCGTCGCGGCTGATGATGGGCGAGCGGTCGCGCTGGTGCGGATTGATGATCGCGAGCACGTCCCCCGAGGGCGTGCCCGTGCTCGTGCCCATGCCGAGGTAGGATGCGCTGACGGCGCCCCCGAAGGCGCACGACGCGATCCCGAGGGCCGCGGCGCCTGCAAGAGCCGCCCTGATGATGTGGCTAAGCATAGGTGGGTTTGTGTCGGCGGCAGGCGGGCGTGGCCGTGCGCACTGCAGCCGGGTGAGGCAAAATGTTCGTACGAAAAACTGTCCTAATTGTGCCACCTGCCGACCGAATCATGTCCGAAAAAGCACTGAAGCCTGCGCTGACCGACGTCGGGCTACGATATAACACCAAGCTCGCGGACGTGCTCCCGCCAGACCTCGCCGAGCCGCTCAGGACCTTCGGCATCGAGACGGCCGAGGACCTCTACGAGTGCGCCGCCAACGCGGGCGCCTCGTGGTTCCGCCCCGTCACGGGCATCGACGCCTCGACGGCCACGGCCCTCATGACCTGGCTTCACAGGAACGGCAGGGACGTGGGCGAAGTGACCGAACGCTTTTTCCTGCCGGGCTGCGCGCCCTCGCCCGAATCGCGCTCCGTCGCGACCCAGGCCTCCGACGAAGGCATCGTGCCCATGGAGCGCCTCGTCGTGCCCGAAGGCCTGCGCGGAGACCGGGGCCTCAACAGGGCGCCCGCCATGGCCTGTTCGCTTGACGCCGAGGACGACCTCTCGGCCATCCGCGTCTGGCTTCAGGCACGCGCCTCCAATCCCAACACGCAGGCGAGCTACAGGAAGGAGGCCGAGCGCTACCTTCTCTGGTGCCTGCTTGAGCGCCGCACGGCGCTCTCCTCCGTGAGGGCGGGCGACGCGGCGCTCTTCCTGCGCTGGCTCGAGGGGCTCGGCCGCACCGACGAGAAGGCATGGACGCAGCAGTGGCGCATCCCCCAGAGCCGCTGGATCGGTCCCAAGAACATGCCCCGCACCTCGCCCGCCTGGCGCCCCTTCAACGGCCCGCTCTCCGCAACGAGTCGAAGAAACGCCGTCGTGGTCGTGCGTCAGCTGCACAACTTTCTCAAGAACACCGGCTATCTCATCTTCAGCCCCTTCGACCAGGTGAGTCCCAAGGTCCCGCTCCTCAAGGGCGAAGGAGCCCCGCAGGCCTTTGCGGACCGCTCGCTCACCGACGAGCAGTGGGCCGAGATCGTCTCCCGCATCGACGATCTCCCCGAAGGATGGCCGCGCGAGCGCATGAAGCTCATTCTGATGATGGGCAAGAGCCTCGGCATGCGCGCCTCAGAAATGCTCGACGCGCGCACGGGCTGGATCGTCGAGAGGCGCGTGGGCTTCAAGGTCCGCGCCGCCATCGAGATCGTCGGCAAGGGCGCCAAGGTAAGGCGCCTGCCACTCAACGACGAGCAGCGCACGATCATCGACGACGCGCTCAGGGCCCGCGGCATTGCGGGCGTCGCGGGGTCCGATCCCGAAACGCCGCTTCTCGTCAACCTCGGCCGCGGCAGGAACGCACACGGCCCCATGACCCGAAGCGGACTCTACGTCGTGCTCACGAAGTTCCTCGAGGAAGTCGCGCTCGACGTCGCCTCCGAGCGTCCGATGGACGCCGCCAAGCTCCGCGCCTCGTCCACCCACTGGCTCAGGCACACCTTCGCCGTCAACGCCCTGACCGAAATGAGCGTCAACGTCGTGCAGGCCGCCATGGGACACACCTCCGTGGCCACGACGGGCCGATACCTCTCGCCCGAAGAAGAGGCGATGAGCGAGGCGATGGAGAAGATGAAGGCGCTTTGATTCCGGGAAGGAAAGACGCCCACAGAAGACAACACGGCCCCATCTTCCTTCACGGAAGGCGGGGCCGATTCTTCCGGCCTTAAGAATTAGACCTTGGGTAATCCGACGACGAGGTTCGGCTTCGTCAGAGCGGGATCGGGAAGTCCGGTGGACGCCGCGTTCGCACCGTATCTGGCGCGAAGTTCGTCAATGGGACCGAACGCGATCGCCCTTTGCGGGCAGGATTCAACGCAGATAGGCAGATGTCCCTTTTCAACCAGATGCTTCACATGAAACGTATAGACACCCCAACCCAGAACCGTCAGCATCAAAGCGCCGAACCACCCCCTCCACTTCATCCAGAAGGCCATCATCGGATTGTCCCGAAGATGAGCATATGGTCCGCGCTTGAGCGTCCTGTACAAATCCTTGACCTGACCAAAATCCGTGACCAGCGACCATTTCCCGAACGACGAGGCGGGCATCGACAGCACAGCGGTGCTCACCGCCTTGGCCGTCTCCCCACTCACATGTGCCGCAATGCCGAAGATGGTGCCCGGATAAAGCATCCCGGTCCTGGAACAGCGTTCGTCAAATTTTGGAGATCGCCGACTACTCGAAAGTGTTCTGCAGGGAATCCCTGTTGAGCCAGCTTTTCCAGTTCACACCTAGCGACGACAGCCGCATCTCCCTCGCCCGCCTCCAGACGTTCCAGCGGGGTCGGAGCTATGTAGCTGTTGAAGGTCGTTCGGCTAAGGAAGGCAGCCGCGTCAAGTCCTGTTCGTTCGAGCTGCCCCTCAAAAATCATCCAAGTGCCGAAACTATCCTGAGCATCGGACAGAATATGAAGATTCTTCAAGTCCTCAAGATCGTGAACAGAAGACTTTTTTCGGTCTAACGACGGCCATGCCACTGACATATGCGGGGTCGGTTGCATCGGCAGACCTGTTCGCAGCCAGTTGTTCGGCTAGTCCCTGAGATTGAAGGTCGGCAAAGATGCCGGCCTCGGCGATGAAGGCATGGACATTTTGAAGGCGCACTGCCTCATGAAGTTCTGCGGGAGACATGCATTTGATTCCAATGCGTGCATTGGGCAGCGTGGTCCGCAAATAAGTGAGCGTCGGCTGAAGGGTTTCGATGACAAAGCTCGACGGCAACGTGGGCTGGACGGCAACCGAAAGATAAACGGAGTACTCTGGATCGCGCCCCCAGCTCGAAGAATCTGCGGCGACAGAAGCCGACACAGCAAACCATCAGGCACGCCGCCGCAAGGAGACGATTCATCTACGCCGACCTGACCGAAGCCGACTTCATGACGATACGCTCAGACCTGGCCACCGAGCGCCCTGACGTAGACGAGCAGCACGCCCTCCCAGACCTGGCGGGGTGCGAGCGGATGCTCGGCCGAGCGGCGCATTTCGGCGACGGCGGCATTGAGCGAGAGAAGGTTCTTCATCGTCGCATCGGCGGCGATCTTCTCGAGCACGTCCTTCTCGCGGATGAAGAAGTGCGGATCGGCGCCCGACTTCACGCGCAGCAGGTCGTAACACCAGCGGGAAAGATGGAGCGCAACTGCGGGAATACCCATCGAAGCCGAGTAGCCGCGAACGATGCTGTCAGGCGTGAGGCTGCGGCCGCGGGCGAGCAGGTCCCTGAGCGTGGCGGAGGCCTTCGCGTCGAGCGTCAAGCCCGTGATGTCCTTCACGGCGTTGAGCGGCGCGCCGCCCGCCATGGCGAGCGCGACCTCGGGATCGCCCTTGAGGCGCTTCTGGGCCGAGAGCCATGCAAGCGCGTCCTCCTTCGACGGAACGCCCACGCGCAGCAGGCGCGACCTCGAGCGGATCGTCGGGAGCACAGCGTCGATGTCGTCGGCCGCAAGAATGAAGACGCACCCCTCGGGCGGCTCCTCCATCGACTTGAGTAGCGAGGCGGCGGCCTCGGCGCGCACCATGTCGGCGGGATAGACGAGCACGCAGCGGCGTCCTCCGCGGCTCGGCGCCATCGTGAGGAAGTCCGTGAGGGCGCGGAACTGATGAATGCGGATTTCGCGCGAAAGCTTCTTCGAGGACGAGGAGGTTTCGGGCGGGGTGTACGGCAGGTCGAGCGCGTTTGCGAGGAATTCGCTCACGACGATGCGGCAGTCGGGATGGCCGTTGGCGTGCATCATGCGGCAGCCCGGGCACTTGCCGCATGGCGAGCCGTCGGCCTTCGGGCTTTCGCACAGAAGGCGCTCGGCGAACCAGCGGGCGAGCTCGAACGTGCCCACGCCGGGCATGCCGTGGATGAGGATCGCGTTGGGAAGCCTTTCGCGCATCGCGTCAAGGCGTGCGGCGGCCTCCTCGAGCCAGGGGTACTGCGTCAGAGCCATTTGGCGAACTCCTTCTCAAGCTGCGCGGCGATCGTCTCGGGCGCCTCCTCGGCATTGACCCTGACGAAGCGCTTCGGATCACGGGCGGCGCGGGCCAGATAGGCGTTGCGCACGCGGGCGAAGAAGTCCGCGCTCTCGCGTTCGAACCTGTCGCCTTCGCCCGCACGGATCGTGCGGCGGCGCGCAGCCACCTCGGGCGCCAGATCAAAGAGCACCGTCACGTCGGGCGCAAAGCCCGCGAGCGTCCAGGCCTCGAGCGCCTCGACGTCCTCGCCCTTCATGCCCTTGCCGCCCGTCTGATAGGCGTAGGTGGCGTCGGTGAAGCGGTCGGAGAGAACCCAGGCGCCGCGCTCAAGCGCAGGCTTGATCACCTTCTCGGCATGCTCGCAGCGGGCGGCGAAGAAGAGCAGCGTCTCCGTGCGCGGCGTCATCTCGTCCGTAAGGAGCAGGCCGCGGATCTTCTCCCCGAGCGGCGTGCCGCCGGGTTCTCGCGTGCGCACGACCTCATGCCCCGCGGCCCTGATGAGGCGCTCGAGCCCGTCGATCTGCGTGGTCTTGCCCGCCCCGTCAATGCCTTCAAAGGAAATAAAGCGTCCTGTCGCCATCTGTGAAACTCCGAACTGAAACTCTCGAGGCCGCGCTCGGACGACCCGCTACGGCATTGTAGCGGATCGGCCCGCGCCGCCACGAAGACGCACATTCAAACAAACGCTCACGACTCGGCGGGCTCCACAGGCCGTGAACCGGCATCCGCCCGCGCTAAAATGTGCCGCACTTCATCCTTCGGAGGCACAAGCCGCCCGAAGGTCCCGAACACTCAACCCAGGACTTCCCGTCGTGACGCAAGAAGAGAAGAAGAACACCGAAGCCGCCGCACCCGAAGCGCAGGAGCCCGCAGAGCAGAACGCAGGCACGATGGCGGCGACCGCCCTGCCCCGGAATCAGAATGAGGCTCAGGATAAGGCTCAGCCCGAAGCGAAGGCTGAAGGCGCGCCCGACGAAAAACCGGAAGAAAAGGCGGGCGAAAAGCCGGCTGAAAAGCCCCGTCGCCGCCGTCGTCCGCTCACGCTCGTCGCGGGCGGCATGCTCGTCGTGCTCTGCGCGGCCATGGGGCTTCGCTGGGAGGCCGACCAGCGCGTCTTCGAGCGTGCGGTCGAGTCCGCCACGCCCGACACCGCCGTGCGCATCACGGTCGAGACGGGCGACTCCGCGCGCCGCGTAATGGAGCGCCTGCGGGAGGCGGGCCTTCAGGTGAAGGACTTCGACATGCGTCTGGCCGCACGCCTCGTGAAGGACCACAAGCTCTCGAGCATCCACACGGGCACTTATGAGTTCAAGCCCGACCTCACGCCCGCAGGCATTCTCGAAACGCTCGCCAGGGGACCGATCGTCGACCAGTCGCTCAGGATTCCCGACGGCGCGCCCGTCTGGGAGGTACTCGCCATCTTCAGGAACGCGACCGCGCTCAAGCAGACGGCCGCCTCGATGCCCGAGGCCGAGCTGCGCCGTGCGCTCGGCATCGACGCGGGCTCGCTCGAGGGATGGTTTGCGCCCGACACCTACCACTACACGTCGGGGAGCGCCGACCTTGCCGTCATGAAGCAGGCCGTCGCCAAGCAGAAGGCCCTTCTGGCCAAGGCCTGGGAGTCCCGCTCCGAGGCCGCTAAGGTGAAGACGCCCTATGAGGCGCTCACGCTCGCCTCCATCATCGAGAAGGAGACGGGCCTTGCCACTGATCGCCACCTCGTGAGCTCGGTCTTCAACAACCGCCTAAGCATCGGCATGCCGCTGCAGACCGACCCGACCGTCATCTACGGCCTCGGCGAGAAGTTCAGCGGCAACATCACCCGCAAGGATCTGCAGACGCCGACCCCTTACAATACGTACGTCATTCCGGCGCTTCCGCCCACGCCGATCGCCGCGCCCACCTGGGCGTCGATCGAGGCTGCGGTCAATCCCGCCGACACCAGGTTCCTCTACTTCGTCTCGAAGGGCGACGGCTCGAGCCATTTCTCGCAGAGCCTCGCCGAACACAACCGCGCCGTCAGGCAGTTCATCCTGAACCGCCCGAAGACGCAGAAGAAGGCCAAGCCCAAGGAACCGCAACCTACGAAGGAAACAGCACGGTCAATAACCCCTGTCTGAAGACAGAGGCTTGAAAGAGCCTTTATTGACTAGCCTCAGCGCCCCTCTTTCGAGAGGCGCTACGTTGGTTGGGAATGTATAGGCACCGTGGGATGTACATCCT
>OCHM01000929.1_pt1 | contig 15854 bp, 14 predicted proteins | sample 1538901 | NCBI WGS metagenome assembly OCHM01 (sample SAMN04571734, study PRJEB22368) | human gut metagenome | biome: human gut; material: stool | host: Homo sapiens | place: Luxembourg | collected 2012-11-08 | reverse complement strand
CGGTGCCATGGTTACAATGGTGTTCAGACACTGTTCATCGCAGCCTTTTCTTGGCGGGTCTACGACGATGACATCAGCATAAACTTTATTCTTCTCATACTGCTCCGGAAGCACTTCCTCGGCTTTGCCTACGAAGAATTCCACATTGTCCAGGCCATTTAATTTTGCGTTTTCTCTTGCATCATCAATTGCCTGGGGAACGATCTCCACGCCGTAGACCTTCTTCGCTTTCTGTGCCAGGAATAAGGAAATGGTTCCGATTCCGCAGTACAGATCCCACACCACTTCTCCACCAGTAAGGCCTGCATACTCTAAGGCGGTTCCGTACAGCTTCTCAGTCTGTACCGGGTTCACCTGGTAGAAGGATAATGGGGAAATACGGTATTTGACGTCACCGATATAGTCGGTGATATAGCCTGGGCCGTATAAATTTACTAACTCCTTGCCAAGGATCACATTGGTCTTATCGGTGTTGATGCTGTAGCTGATGCTGGTCATGCCATCGAACCGGCATAACTTTTCTACCAACTTCTCACTGTGAGGTAGTTTTCTGCCATTGATGATCACGCAGACCATCAGTTCTCCGGTTTTGAAGCCTTTCCGAATCAGGGCGTGGCGGATCAGGCCCTGATGAGTTTCCTCCTCATAAGGCGCTACATGGTTTTCGATCATATATTCCTTGATGCTCTCAAGGATCTTCTTATTTTCCTCAACACCTAACAGGCAGTCTTCCTGCGGGATAATATCGTGGGTACGGCCTGCATAAAATCCAGTAACGATCTCACCATTTTTATTTCTGCCAAATGGAAACTGTGCTTTATTGCGATATCTCCATGGCTCGTCCATGCCCATGATCGGTAAAAATGGGATGTCGGTAAAGCCGCCGATCCGATGCAGGTTGTTGTAGACTTTATTTTCCTTAAATTTTAACTGGCTCTCGTAGCTCATAGCCTGAAGCTGGCATCCACCGCACTGTCTGGCTACGGGGCATGCCGGTTCTATCCGATCCGGGGACGGAGTGATCACGCGCATCAGACGGGCAAAACCGTAGGATTTCTTCATTTTCATAGCCTTGGCTTCCACCACATCGCCTTTTACCGCATCTTTGATAAACCAGATATATCCGTCCAGCTTTCCGATACCGGAGCCGTCCTCGCTCATATCCTCGATGGATACGGTGAAGCAGTCATTTTTTTTGATTTCCATAATTCTCTCCATTTTTTATTTCCTGTAAATATAGCAGCTAAGCAGCCTTACCGATGACTTTTGATCCTTTACAACAATCCGGTATTCCTATCTATGCTTTTTACAACCGCCTCAACAAATACACGGATTTACCGAATCGTTACGTTCCTTCAGACTTCCTTAAGATTTATTTTCCAAAATTTAGAGTTGTTTTATGGTTTCAACAAACTCTATTCACAATTGCCTGATATAGTATAACCATAAGATGAAGTTGAAGATGAAAGGCCTTTATCTCCAGCTTTTCCAAAACCTGAGTCCGGCGGCAACCAGCGCGCAACCGTTGCCGGGTTCGACTAACAACAAGGCGGGCCAACTCCACCCCCACGGAAAGTAGCACGCTTCACATATAGATTGTAAATGACATACAACATACCTCCTAAAAAGGGTTGCCGCAGTGTCCCGCTCACGGATTCTGCTGACAGCCCTTTTCCCCTGTCTATGCTTATGTTGTTGTCTGGTAATGATTTCACAGTCTTGCATACTTGCTGCGCTGGCCATAAAAAAACTAACTTTAAATTTCTGTCGTTTTCCGGATATTGGTCTCCAGTAACCGGTTATATCCCAGCCATCCCTGGTTATTTCCAGCAGCTCTTAATACCTCGATCATAGTCTCAATCTTGGCGTCTGCATTATCTGCCAGGTTTAATGCCATGGCCTCTAATAATGCCGGTTTCTTCGGGGAACCGTACTCCAGCTCTCCATGATGAGCCAGAATGCAGTGCTTTAATTCCACGGCCAGCTTCTCCGGGAAATCCGGGATCTGACGGATCCGGTCAGATACCATCTCTGTGCCGATGATGATGTGGCCCAGTAACTGACCATCGTCCGTATAATCATTTTCCGGAAACACGGACAGCTCTTTTGTCTTTCCGATATCATGGAACATCGCTGCCGTCAAAAGCAGATCGCGGTTGATCTCCTTATAAAATCCAGCGAAATAATCACACATTTTTACCACGCTTAAGGTATGCTCTAACAGACCTCCCACAAATCCATGATGGACGCTCTTCGCCGCACTGTGGAACTGAAATGCCTTGGCAAATGCCGGATCGTCCACGAAATAACCAGCTGCCAGTTTATTCAAATATGGATTCTTAATAGATTTTACATATCCAACCAGCTCCTCATACATCTTCGGAATATCCTTCGTAGAAACCGGAAGATAATCTGCCGGAATATACTCGCCTTCGTCTGCCACACGGATCCGGCGGATATTCAACTGGTTGTTGCCCTGGAACATCGTCACATCCGCGTCTACTGCCACATAATCCATGGCTTCAAAATTACAGATGCCAGGGGAGCCTAAGTCCCAGATCTTGGAATCAATGGTTCCGGTCTTATCCTGCAGCACCAGATTTCCATAATCCTTTCCTGCTTTTGTCTGGGCGATCTGCTTGCTTTTGCACAGATATACCTCAGAAATTCTCATGCCCTCTCTTAAACTGTCAATATACTTCATATTCTCTCCCTTTTACTTTCCGATAGCACCAGCATCCGGCAAAGCTGGAAGAGCCAGGCATTTACCTGGCTCCCACATTCACCTGATACTCTAATTCTTTATATTCATTCACACTCTTTCTCTGGACTGTAACCGTTACTGTATCGCCCTGATGCAGAGCTTCTAACTGATTTTCATAATCTTTCATGGACAGGATATTCTTCTCGCCGATCTTTACGATCACATCACCGTTCTGGATTCCGGCATTGTAGACCGGACCATTCTGGATACAGTCTGCCACGTAAACTCCCGCAGGCATTCCATTCTCCTCCATAGCTGTGCTGACTTCCTGTCCACGGACTCCCAGATACGGCGCCGCAATTCCATTGGACAGCTTCTCCAGAATCGTCTTATAATCGGAAATCGCCATAGCTGTCGTCAAATTAGTCAGCTGATCCCTCTCATAATCATCCGTCACCCATCCGATCATCTGCCCATTCAGATTCAAAAGAAATGTCCCTGTCGGCGCATCTCCGCGGATATCTGCAAGCAAAAGCCTGGTCATTCCATCTGGTACCTGCACATTCTTCATAATGTAGGAAATAAACCCATAAGCACTGGAATGCACAATCCCCCCAGGCGCTCCCACTGCGATCACCGGATCACCCTGTCGGACACTATACGAATTTCCCAATGGTATCAATGACAGACTGTTGGCTGTACTTTCATTCAGCATTTCTGCCCGGACACTGACCATAGCCATACCGGACACCTGATCCGTCTGGCGGATCGTTCCGTCTACTTCGCTTCCGTCTGCAAACGTCACTTTGATGGAATCTGCATTCTCCACCGCTCCATCCGGAGTCAGGATCAGATAGTCCTGAGGGGTCGAACCAATAACCGCGCCTGCATACAGGCCACTGGTTTCTACTGGATTATCAAACCAGTCAAGTCCATGTTTTACTGAATGTACCGTCACGATCCCATGATCCGCCTCTGCAACCACATCTCTAAGTCCTGCATAGACCGAGGCAAAATCCCCTGTCGTATACTTATAATTGGCAATGATCTCCTGAACCTGCTCTTCGAAAGATTCGGAGTCCACCACGCTTTCTTCCGTCTGCTCCGGTTTGGAAGGCACCACCTCCGGAGGACTCTCCTGGGATGCACTGCTCTCCGGTTCATCTCTTGGAATGGTGATCGCTGTGCTTTCTTCTGTCGATTCCTGTCCCAGGTAACGCTGTGCTACAGGGCTGACCACTGCAAACATGGTTCCTGCCGCTGCTCCGCATGCCGCAGCAGCCAGAATCACACATCCTGCCCGAAACAGGATCTGCTTTCGGGTCAGAGGCTGCTTTACTACCTTTTCCCGGATAAACGAACGCTTTTGTCTTGGTTCATCTTCAGGATTTTTCTTATCCAGCATACACGACCTCCTCTCCAAGACCTTGTCTCCATTATAAAATGTGCATAGTATTTATGCAAGCAAAAAACATAAAAGAATCCCGTGTACAAGAATGACCGGTTGCTGTTTGCGCAAGGCGTGTACAAAAACGCTGTAACATCAAATACTCTGTGGATCTGAAAAATGGGTATCTTTCCGCTGCTTACTTATGATATAATGAACCCAGGCTCAGTCCGTATCCCTGTGTCACCGACTGGCCGCCGCGCATGACCGCGCGCATCACGTAATAAATGGTAACTGTGAAGGTACTGAACAGTTACATAGGATTTAGAATAAATCGAGGTTTTATCATATGAACACAAAATCATTAAAAACATTGGAATATAACAAGATCATCGCCCAGTTAGAGACCTACGCATCCTCTCCCCTGGGCCGGGACTTATGCCGGAACCTGGTTCCATCCATCGACGTCCATGAGATTCGCCAGATGCAGAAAGAAACTTCTGACGCCCTGACCAGAGTCCGCCAAAAAGGCAGTATTTCCTTTACAGGACTGAAGGATGTAGGTGGTTCTTTAAAACGCCTGGAGATCGGCAGCTCCTTAAATATCACGGAATTACTGGCCATCAGCTCCATGCTGACCATCGCTGCCAGAGCCAAGGCCTATGGCCGTCACGAGGACGATGACGAATATGAGGATTCCCTGGAAGAAATGTTCCGTCTCCTGGAACCACTGACTCCGTTAAATAATGAGATCAAGCGTTGTATCCTCTCCGAGGACGAGATCAGCGACGAGGCAAGTCCGGGACTTCACAAGGTGCGCCGTTCCATGAAGGCCATCAATGACAAGGTACATTCCCAGTTAAATGCCATCTTAAACTCCAACCGTACCTACCTGCAGGACGCAGTCATCACCATGCGCGACGGACGGTACTGCCTTCCGGTCAAATCCGAGTATAAAAGCCAGGTACCGGGTATGGTGCACGACCAGTCCTCTACCGGATCGACTCTGTTCATTGAGCCTATGGCGGTAATCCAGTTAAATAACCAGCTGCGGGAGCTGGAGATCCAGGAAAAGAAAGAGATCGAGGCCGTGTTAGCGGATCTAAGCAACCAGACTGCTCCATATACGGAGTCGATTTTATTAAACCAGCAGTTACTGGCCAAATTAGACTTTATCTTTGCGAAAGCGGCGCTGTCCCGCCATTACAAATGCAGTGAACCACAGTTTAACACCAATGGCTACATCCACATCAAGGACGGACGCCACCCGTTATTAGATCCGGCAAAGGTGGTCCCTATCAATCTTTATTTAGGAAAGGATTTCGACCTGCTGATCGTAACGGGACCAAATACCGGTGGTAAGACCGTTTCTATTAAAACGGTCGGATTATTTACCTTAATGGGACAGGCAGGTCTGCATATTCCAGCCTTTGACGGTTCGGAACTGGCTGTTTTTGAGGAAGTATTTGCCGACATTGGAGATGAACAGAGCATCGAGCAGAATTTAAGTACCTTCTCTGCCCACATGACCAACGTGATCTCCATTTTGAACCAGGCAGACAGCCACTCCCTGTGCTTATTTGATGAGTTATGTGCCGGAACTGACCCGACCGAGGGCGCAGCCCTGGCGATCTCCATCCTAAGCTTTTTACACAACATGAAATGCCGTGTCATGGCAACCACCCATTACAGTGAATTAAAGGTATTTGCCCTGACGACTCCGGGTGTAGAGAATGCCTGCTGCGAGTTCAGCGTGGAAAATCTCCAGCCGACCTACCGGCTGCTGATCGGTATCCCTGGAAAGAGTAATGCGTTCGCCATTTCCAAACGTCTTGGACTGCCGGATTATATCATTGATGACGCCAGGACCCATCTGGAATCCAATGACGAGACCTTTGAGGATCTGCTGGCCCACTTGGAGGAGAGCCGTGTAACCATCGAGAAGGAGCAGGAAGAGATCCGGGCTTATAAGGAAGAGGTCTCCCAGTTAAAATCCCGTCTGGCCCAGAAGGAGGAACGGTTCGATGAGCGCAAGGACAAGATGATCCGCCAGGCCAACGAGGAAGCACAGCGGATCTTGCGGGAAGCAAAGGAAACTGCCGACCAGACCATCAAGAATATCAACAAACTGGCAAACTCCAGCGGCGTTGGCAGACAGTTAGAGGCCGAACGTACCAGACTCCGTGAACAGCTTAACAAAGTAGATTCCAAGCTGACCATCAAGACCAAGGGCCCGAAGAAAACCATTTCCCCGAAAGCCCTGCGTGTTGGAGATACGGTAAAAGTCCTGACCATGGGCATTAATGGTACCGTCAGCACCCTTCCAAACCAAAAAGGCGATCTGTATGTGCAGATGGGTATTCTCCGTTCCCAGGTCAATATCAAAGACTTAGAGCTGGTAGACGAGGCCACCATCAGCGGACCAGGCGTTCCGACCACACCGAAGAATAAGACCGGAAGCGGTAAGATCAAGATGTCCAAGTCCCTGTCCGTATCCCCGGAGATCAATCTGATCGGTATGACCACTGACGAGGCAGTTCCGGCTATGGAGAAATATTTAGATGACGCTTATCTGGCACATCTTCCACAGGTCCGTGTAGTTCATGGCCGTGGAACAGGCGCTTTAAGAGCCGCCTGTCATAAGAGACTGAAGAAATTAAATTATGTGAAAGAATTCCGCCTTGGCGAATATGGCGAGGGCGACACCGGTGTTACCATTGTTGTATTTAAATAAGAGGGTATCCGTATCCCAAACGTGCAGCAACCGGTATCAGCAGATATTTCACAAATGCAATGGGGAGGAATGAAAAATGGCTGAAAAACAGCGTGTAATGATCGTGGATGATGACGCGAATATCGCGGAGCTGATTTCACTGTATTTGGCAAAAGAATGTTATGAAACGAAGATCGTTTATGATGGAGAAGAGGCGTTGAAGGTATTTCCGGAATTCCGCCCCAATATCATCCTGTTAGATCTGATGCTTCCCGGCATGGACGGCTACCAGGTCTGCCGGGAGCTGCGTACTACCTCCCAGGTGCCGATCATCATGCTTTCCGCTAAGGGCGAAATCTTCGATAAGGTACTGGGACTGGAACTGGGAGCGGATGACTACATGATCAAGCCATTTGACTCCAAGGAGCTGGTAGCCAGGGTAAAAGCGGTCCTGCGCCGCTATCAGGCGGTTCCGGCCCCCGCTCCGGTGACAGCAGCCACTGCAGCGCAGCAGCAGGGCGACTATGTGGAATATCCGGATCTGATCGTCAATTTAAGCAATTATGCCGTTCTCTATCAGGGAAAAAGCGTGGATATGCCGCCAAAAGAGCTGGAACTTCTCTATTTCCTGGCTTCTTCCCCGAACCAGGTATTTACCAGAGAACAGTTATTAGACCATATCTGGGGCTATGAATACATTGGGGACACCCGCACCGTAGACGTCCACATAAAACGTCTCCGGGAAAAAATCAAGGACAATGACAACTGGGCGCTGACCACCGTCTGGGGCATTGGTTACAAATTCGAGGTGAAGCGGTAAAACCATGACACATTCTCTTTATTACAAATTTATCATCGGCTATCTGGTGTTTGGATTGCTGGGATTTATCACCATTGCCACCATTTCTTCCGATATGACCTATGACTTCCTTCTGGAGACCAAATCTGACGCCCTCTATGATGAGGCTAACATGCTGGCATCGGATTTCAGCCAGCTCTACCGCGGCAGAAACTCCAATTTAAATGAAGCTGCCCCCAGGCTGAAAGCGGCTGCTACCTACCTGCAGGGAGAAGCTTGGATCGTGGACACCACCGGACATATCGTGGCAGACAGCAGTGTCCCGGCTAAAACCGATGTAACACTCTCCGATTTTGATCCTACCTTTATGGGAAACCGTTCCTACACGATCGGAAACTGCTTTGGTGTTTTTCCATATGAAGTATTAAGCGTTTCCGCTCCCATCACAGGCAATTACAATACTTATGGTTATGTGCTGGTCCACCTTCCGATCAGTGCCATCCAGCAGATCAAGGACAATATTTTAAATATCCTGTATATTTCTTCTGGAATTATTTTCGGACTGTCCCTGATCATTTTGCTGGTATTCACGGTTACCGTATATTTTCCATTAAAGAAGATCACCATCGCTGCCAACCAGTATGCAGAAGGCAATCTAAAGCATAAGCTGCAGTTAAAGACCCACGATGAGATGGGCTATCTGGCTGCTACCTTAAACTATATGTCTGATGAGCTGGATAAAATGGAGGAATACCAGAAGACCTTTATCGCTAATGTATCCCATGATTTCCGGTCGCCGCTGACCTCGATCAAGGGCTATCTGGAGGCCATCTTAGACGGCACCATTCCACCGGAAATGCAGGAAAAATACCTGACCCGCGTGATCTCCGAGACGGACCGCTTAAATAAACTGACCCAGGGACTTCTGACCTTAAACTCCTTAGACAGCAAAGGGTATCTCTCCCGCAGCAATTTTGACATCAACCGGGTGATCAAGGACACCGCCGCTTCCTTTGAGGGAACCTGCGATTCCAAGAATATCGTCCTGGACTTAACATTTGCGGAAAATATCACTATGGTATACGCAGATCTTGGCAAAATCCAGCAGGTGCTCTACAACCTGATCGACAATGCCATCAAATTCAGCCACCCGGATTCCACCATTTTCATCCAGACAACACTCCGGTTTGAAAAGGTATATGTCTCCGTCAAGGACACAGGGGTCGGAATCCCAAAGGACAGCATCAAAAAGATCTGGGAACGTTTTTATAAGACAGACCTGTCTCGTGGAAAAGATAAGAAGGGCACCGGCCTTGGCTTATCCATTGTAAAAGAAATCATCCAGAACCATGGCGAGACCATCGATGTGATCAGTACCTCCGGGGTCGGATCGGAATTCATCTTTTCTCTGCCAAGGGCAATGAATCTGTAATGTATGGTAACTGTTCAGTAGGTCTGCGCATTCACTGCGCTGACCGTACGAAAACATGGGCTTGCAGGCAAAAATCCCATTGCCGAAGGCAATTTTCAATGGATTTTTGCTCGTAACTGTGAGGGTACTGAACAGTTACAATGTATGATAAAAAATGAAACAGGCCGACGTTGTGAATCAGATCACGGCGCCGGCCTGTTTGTTTTGTATATTGATGATACCCTATCGCATTTTATCTGCTTATTTTGCCACGTAAGCGATGGCCTCTACCTCACATAAAACACCCTTTGGAAGGTCCTTAACAGCCACGCAGGAGCGTGCCGGAGCACTTACGAAGTATTTCTCATAAACTGCGTTAAATGCCTGGAAATCAGCCATATTGGCTAAGAAACAGGTGGTCTTGATCACGGTCTCAAAGGATGCGCCGCCTGCTGCCAAAACAGCTCCTACGTTCTTGCAGGACTGCTCTGCCTGCTCTGCGATGGTTGCGCCCGCTACCTCACCAGTTGCCGGGATTACCGGAATCTGGCCGGAAGAAAATACCATATCTCCAAATACCATACCCTGGGAGTATGGACCGATTGCTGCCGGTGCTTCTGTTGTTACGATCTTCTTCATGTCTTTTTCCTCCTGATATTGTTTCATCCCGCCGCTCTGCGGAATCATTTTATCGATCGCCGTTTCTATATGCCTCTAACAGACGGTTGATTCTCTTAGTCGGGCTTAACAGCTCGCTTAAGGAAGCATCATGGTTCAAGTTATCGATGATCAGTGCGATATATTTGCTTAAATCAACGCTGATGTAATATGGACGGGATAACAGATCCGGAGTCTGATATACCAGGTTGGTAGTCAGAACACGGTCAATCAGGCCATCCTCATAATATTTATCAAACATGCTCAGACCATTGGTAAACAGACCGAAGGTTGCGCAGACAAATACTTTTCTTGCTTTTCTTCTTTTCAACTCTTTGGCAACATCTAACATACTCTCGCCAGATGAGATCATATCGTCGATGATCAGAACATCCTTGCCCTCTACGCTGGAGCCTAAGAACTCATGGGCAACGATCGGGTTGCGGCCATTGACGATCTTGGTGTAATCGCGGCGTTTGTAGAACATACCCATATCCAGTCCTAATACGTTGGCAAAATAGATTGCGCGGCCCATACCGCCTTCATCCGGGCTGATCACCATCATGTGATCGCTGTCGATCTGTAACTCGGTCTCGTTCTTTAACAGATACTTGATAAACTGGTAGATCGGCTGAACGGTCTCAAAGCCCTTTAACGGAATGGCGTTCTGTACACGTGGATCATGGGCATCGAAGGTAATAATGTTCTCAACGCCCATATTCACTAACTCCTGGAGAGCCAGTGCGCAGTCTAAGGACTCTCTGCCGGAGCGCTTATGCTGTCTGCCCTCGTATAAGAATGGCATGATCACGTTGATTCTGTGGGCTTTGCCTGCTGCTGCAGCAATAACACGCTTTAAGTCCTGATAATGGTCATCTGGGGACATATGGTTCGTCATGCCAGCCATAGAATAAGTCAGGCTGTAGTTGCAGACATCAACCATGATATACAGATCATCACCACGGATGGATGATTCGATAGTTCCTTTTGCCTCACCAGATCCAAAACGCGGAGTCTTAGCGTCAATGATGTAAGAATCTCTCTGGTATCCGGCAAAAGCGATGGTAGATTTGTGCTCGCTCTCCCGTTCCCGTCTCCAGGTCACAAGGTAATCATTTACCTTTTTTCCCAGCTCTGTACAGCTCTTTAATGGAACCAGTCCCAGAGGTCCTACCGGAATCGTCTCAATCGTCTTCTCTTCGTATATCATGTTCTTCCTCCATTTTATTGCGGCTTACGCCAGTTTCATTTTTAGGTACCTTTTGGTATTCCCGCAAAATGCGCAGACTTACCCGGCTACCGTTTAAATTTACCTTAACATTATGTGCCAAAATAGTCAAGTTTTTGTACCTGATCATACGATTTTCGTCCGTATATCATCCCCATACAGTGGAATAATGGAATACTGACTGATGATCCTGGAAGAGATACGGTCAGAATAGGTATCTCTTAACATGGTCATGGACAGATTGGTGGAAATGATGGTGCTTTTCTTTCGCAGCAGTCTCTCATTGATGCAGTAAAACAGCTGGGAGGACACAAAGGTATTATTCAGTTCTGTTCCCAGATCATCGATGATCAGAAGATCGCAGTCCAGAATATACTGGTACATGTCCTTCATTTCCTCTTCCGTATCGTAGTGGAATTTATTCTTGGAAAATACATCAAATAAATCGTTGGAAGACAGATAGATCACCGACTGATACTGGTCGATCAGCGCCTTGGCGATGCAGTTGGTTAAAAATGTCTTTCCAACACCGGTGCTTCCTGTAAAGATCAGGTTGCCGCCCTTTTTCTCAAAATTCTCCACATATTCCTTACACCAGGTATGAACCTGGCGCATATAATCCGCCACAGTCATCTGGATCTCCGGGATCACTACCCGGTCGTCATAATACTCGTAGGAGAAGGAGTCAAAATTCTCCCGCAAAAGCACTTCCTCAATGTTGGACTGGGAGTAGAGCAGGCGGATCTCCTCTTTCTTAAAACAACGGCATTTCCTGCCATCGACATAGCCCGTATCCTGGCATTCCGGGCAGGCGTAGTGCATCTCCATGTAATCCGCCGGAAATCCAAAAGCGGATAACAGCACTTCTTTCTGCTCTCTCAGGTCTTCGATATGCTGTTTTAACTCTTCTTTTGCGTTTGTATCCCCATCTAACAGCTTTCTGGCGCAGCGAACCGCCTGGGAGCTGATCTCATCCTCGATCTGCCTGATCTGCGGCACCTTCTGGTAGACTTCCTCTCTTCTCTGATCCTGTTCGTATTTATCCTGGAACTGCCGCTGATTGTAAATACGCATGATGGCGTTATACTGGGAATTATTCAGTGACATCTTTTCTCATCCTCTCTCACTTATGACAGCTGGTATCTCTTTATGCCGCCGCATATACAGGCTTCCTTTTTCATGCGTGCAGCCACGGAACCGTTCCTCTAGCTTTCACCCAGGCGCTGTTTCAACCGCTCCAGCACCATTCCGTCATAGTCTGTATTTCTCTGCTCAAAATTATGGAATTTATTCTTCTGTGGTTTTAACTGCGGCTGGTTGTCCCGATAGCCAGCAGGAGCCGCCCCTTCCTTAACCGCCGTTTTCTGGCCTCCATGCTTCTCATCCTGCCGTTTCACGTCCTCCATGGTCCTTACACCGGCTTTTCTCCACTTATCCAGGATAGAATCCGCATACTGGAAGCTGGGCTTCTGGATAGCCTTTAAGGTTCTTCCACAGGCCTCTAAGATCAGTTCCTTGCTGAACGCCCACTCCTGGAACCAGCGGCGGATGATCTTCGCCTCCGCATCTCCCGGTCTCCGGTCATTTAAGCCAAATGCCTTCATCACCGCGAAACAGTCGCCGTTAAAAGAAGCCGCCTGATCCCTGGCCTGATTGGCAGTCTTGATGCCGCGCTCATTCCAGCTGAGGGCCACAGTCTCTAAATAGCGGATGCTCTTATGGTCATTCTGGGCACAGTATTCCGCCAGGTATTCCAGAAGCTCCGCCGACATATGGAGAGAATCATAGAGGTAAGCAAACACCTCACAGTCCCTTGGGGTAAATACCTTGCCCATCAGTTTCTGGGCAATATAGAGAAGCTGGGTAAATTCCTCTTTGTCCGCCAAGGCCCCAACCTGGGCCGGAGTATAGTGCCTGCGCTCCTGAGTCTGGGCAGATGGGGCGGTGGTGGATGAAACGGTGGCGGATGACATCTCCTGTCCTTCAAATCCGGTCCGATTGCCCGAAACCGATGCATGTCCCTTCGGTGAAGCTGCCGCACATCCACTGTCCTGGCGTCCCATAACCATCCGGTCACTCATTTCACTTCGCGCCTGGGCATCTGCGTCTTCCAGTACGCCCAGACGAACCCAGTAAGCAATCGCCCGCTTCACATCGGACTCTGTGTGGTTTAATGCGTCCGCGATTTCTCCCACGGTGATCTCCCGCCCGTCATGGCGCAGCAGATACAGATATACCTTCACGTACTCCCCATTGGCCACCGCCATATACCGGTCAATAAACTCATTGGCCACCATGGTGGCATTTACCTCAAACTTACTTCTCATATCTAAAACTCACCCTGTCCCTCTCCACGGCTGCTTCCTTCGTTACAGTCCATGCGCTGCCCACAGCGCCTGGTGTCCTAGCATTATCATATCACACGTTTTTCCAAAAGAAAATAGATGGAATTTGTCCACCGGCGGATTGTGGATAATGTGGATAATGTGGATTCTGGCGTCCTTTATCCACGGGAAAACCGTCGAAAATGGTAGATTTTCCTTTAAATACAAGGAATTTGAAATTGTGAGAATTTATTTTATGTAAATAAAAGAATCCACATAGTTTATCAACGGAAATTGTTGAAAACTATGTGGATAATGTGGATAACTTACTCGCCAAGCAGGTTTTCGCCCACTTTTACTATATCTCCGGCCCCCATAGTTATCAACAGGTCGCCGTGCATACAATTTTCTAATAAAAATGTTTCGATCTCATCAAAGCTCTTGAAATAGTGGGCTTTCGTGCCCAGTTTCTCGATCCGCTCCGCAATATCCGCAGAACTGATGCCTAAGGTATCGGTCTCTCTGGCTGCGTAAATATCTGCCAGCACCACCTCGTCTGCTGCGGAAAGCGCCTGGGCAAACTGGTCTAAGAACGCCTTGGTTCTGGTGTAGGTATGCGGCTGGAATACGCACCACAACTTCTTATGCGGATAATTCTTTGCCGCCGCCAGCGTTGCTGCGATCTCCTGTGGATGATGGGCATAATCATCGATGATGGTCACGCCGCCGATCTCGCCCTTTTTCTCAAAACGGCGGTTGGTTCCCGTAAACTTCTTAAGTCCTGCGCGGATATGCTCCATATCAATTCCCAGATCCCGGCATAAGGCAATGGCTGCCAGCGCATTGTATACATTATGCTCTCCAGGTACGCCCAGGGTGATCTCCCCGGCATCCTGTCCATCGATCATCAGGCGGAAGGCTGCTCTGGCAAAATGGTCGTAAGTGATGTCTTCCGCCCGGTAATTGCTGTCGGTACGTTTTCCACAGGTAACGATCCGGCATTCCAGTCCATCCACAATTTCCTCATAACGGTCGATGTCACTGTTGATAACTAATAACCCATCCTTCGGAAGCTTCTGGGCAAACAGGCGGAAGGAATGACGGATATCATCAATATCTTTAAAGAAATCCAGGTGATCCGCCTCAATATTCAAGATCACTTCCCGGTTCGGGAAGAAGGATAAAAAGCTGTTGGTATACTCGCAGGCTTCTGTCACGAAAAGCTCCGAACCGCCTACCCGGATGTTTCCTCCAATGGAATTTAAGATACCGCCTACGGAAATCGTCGGGTCTGCGTCTGCCGCCAATAAAATCTCTGTAACCATGGATGTGGTCGTGGTCTTGCCATGGGTTCCGGAGATACCCACTGCATACTGGTAATTCTTCATCATCTGACCCAGTAACTCTGCCCTGGTGAGAATCGGGAGCCCTTTTTCCACTGCTGCCGCAAACTCCGGGTTATCCGGGTGTACTGCTGCAGTGTAGACCACCACATGGATGCCATCGATGATATTCTCCGCTTTCTGGCCATAGAAAATCTTCGCTCCCTTAGCCTCCAAATGCTCTGTCAGCTCTGACTTATGGGCATCAGAACCGGACACTGTAAATCCCTCGTCCATCAAAATCTCTGCCAGACCGCTCATGCTGATGCCACCAATCCCTATAAAATGAACATGCTCTGGTTTGTTAAAATCTATCTGATACATACTGTTATCCACCCTTTTATTTTTTCATGCAGGCAATGTTCCACCGCCCGGCTTTTGATCCTGCTGCTGCGCTGGTCTTCCAGCATTCACTTACTTGTACTTCTTTTTCGGTAAAATGTCAATTCCAGACAGACCTATTTCTCCGTGAAATTCGCTTTCCGGTCAAATAAAATATAACGATAATGCTCCAGGACCGCCCGCAGGCCATTGCCCAGAACGCCGATCGCCAGTACCTCTCCGATTCCTACCGTCACCATGGCAAAGAGGATCATGTCCTCAGAACCATAGGCGTAACGGAGCACCCACGGAATGATAATGGTATTAGAAAGGATCGGAGGCACACATACAGCCCATTTGTGATCTCTAAGAACATAAGATCCAACTGCTCCGATCAGAGTCGCCAGGCTTCCGAAGACCACATCCAGAGCCGCCGCTCCGCATAACAGATTGGACAGCAGACACCCTAAAAATACCCCTGGCACCGCCGCCGGTGTGAAATATGGCAGCACACACAGCGCCTCCGAGATCCGGAACTGCACCGGACCAAAACTGATCGGCGCAAACAATATGGTCAGCACCACATAAATCGCTGCGATCACCGCCCCATGGACCATAAAATATGCAGTAAATGTTTTTTTCTGTTTCATTTTTCTAAAACTCCTTTGTGTTTCTTTGATAACTGCCCTGTTTACAGTTATCATTATTTTACTACATACTGGGCTGTTTTGCAAATGGTGGAAGCGCTTCCCCGCGGAGCGTTTTTATTTCATAGAACGCAATTTCCTATGAAAAAATGGGTACAAAAGATATGTTTTCTATCTTCTGTACCCATCGTCTATTTTCGCCCGGCAACGGAATTTTGTACTCTTCCATCTCCGGATTTTTTTATCTCAGTCGAGAAGACTCCCACCTCTTCAGGTGGTGA
>OCHM01000923.1_pt1 | contig 15919 bp, 11 predicted proteins | sample 1538901 | NCBI WGS metagenome assembly OCHM01 (sample SAMN04571734, study PRJEB22368) | human gut metagenome | biome: human gut; material: stool | host: Homo sapiens | place: Luxembourg | collected 2012-11-08 | reverse complement strand
TATTTCAGCCACAAAGGTAATATCTTTCCCGTAAATGTTCCCACATATCCCCAATAAACTATGATTCGTTTAAATCTATTTATGATTTGGTTTTTGCACTTTCTTTCCTTATTATCAGTTATTTGCAGGTATTATCGTCAAAATTCATCAAGTCGAATCATGGTTGTTTTAGTATATACAGTTTCCACGCTTTTTGTTTTGGAAAGAAATAACAATTAATACTAACTTCTTTCTGCAGAGTGTTTGTGGGAAGACAATATCTTAACCTATGGAAAAGAAAGATTTAACTCAGACGCGACAGTATTATGTTTTTTTGTCGCTGTTGTTAGTGCTTTTTGCTTTAATACCTAATGTTATTAATGCACAAGGCTCATCACCGATTACATTGGCTGGTGGCTCTGTCGATATTGATGGAAGCACCATAACGCAGCCAGTTGTGCTTACAGGTTCTACTACCGATGCAGAGTTTGTGCCTTTAACTATCAAAGGCGGTAGTGAAGACAAACCTGTAGAGGTTACGTTGCAGGACGTTACGCTGTCGGTAAAGCAAGATGACTATTGGGGTAATGATAAAAGATTTGCAGGAATTGTTATTGATGAGAATTCCTACGTGAAGCTTACAATCGATGGCGAAAACTATGTGCGTGGCGGTAGAAACTGTGCTGGAATATATGTCAGCAATACTGCTACCCTTGTGATTGATGCAGCTAATGCTGATGCCAAACTTACCTGTATCGGCGGTTGTAAGGATGGTGACTCGTCGCATGGTGGTGGTGCTGGTATTGGTGCCAACGTAGACTGTCAATATGGTAACATTATAATCAATGGTGGTATTATCTATGCCGAAGGTTGCAAAGGTGGTGCTGGCATTGGTTGTAGTTGGGAGGGACGATATGCTACTCCTGGCAAAATAACCATCAATGGTGGTAATGTGACTGCTAAAGGTAGTGCTGGACTTTCAGGAATTTACTGTACTGATGGTATTGGCTCTGTTAGAGCTCCTGCTACAGTTGAAATAAATGGTGGTTTGATAAATGCTTCTGTAAGAGAGGGGTCTACCGTAGTAAGTACTACGAAAACTGTATTAACGAAGTCTTACGCAGGTCTTACTCCTGGTCAAGAAGTTGATGTATATTGCTGGGATAATGTTTACTCTGTCAAGAAAACAATTGCTGGTAATGGCACTTTGAGTTTTCTTGCGTTAGATGATGTAAATGTATTTGGCGACAAGAAATTGATACAGACTGGCGTAAGCGATGCTGGGCATGCCTCAATTACCCCTGGCGGCATTTATGCAGTAGGCGAAAAGGTTACATTGACAGTAAGTGTGAATGACCAACAATACGTTATGACTGGTTGGGAGGATGATAAATCTAACTCAAATCTTACTCGTGAGATAACCGTTGGCGATGAGGATGCAACCTATAAGGCTAATATTGCTTATCTTTATGGTGATGTGCCTGCTTGCGTCAACAACGAATACCAAATCTACAATGTAAATCAGCTAAAGTGGTTCCGCGACTTGGTTAACGGAGCGCTTACTGATGGAACTGGAAGAAAAAAGGATGCTAATGCCAAGCTGATGGCAGATATTGATTTGCAGTATGAGGCTTGGACTCCTATAGGAAAATATGATCCTTGGTATAATGGGGATATTGTATACGCGGGAACGTTTGATGGCAATAATCATACTATTAGCAACCTGAAAGTAGAGAAAGTTTATTGTAGTGGCTTCTTTGGCAGAGTTGATGGTCATGTAAAGAATCTTGGCATCATCAATGCCGACTTAAAGTGTAGCGAGAGATCGATAGGTGTTATTGCAGGCATGATTTTTCATGCAGACATTAAGAACTGCTATGCTGTAGGCGATTTGAAGTTGAATGCTTCTGGTAATTGTAAAGCAGTAGCAGGTATCACCAACTATGGCGAATTTAGCAGTATACAGAACTCATATACATCGTATAGCAAGGTATTTTATGAAACAAACACAAATCATGCAGGCACAGAGAATTGTCAAGCCGATATTGCCTCAAATGCTCACCTTACAGGCGAGCTTGCTTACTTGCTGAACTCTCACAAGCAGGACGACGAGGCTGGCTGGGGTCAGGCTATCGGCACAGATGCTCACCCTGTTGCCCTCACCGCCGACAATGTTGTTTATAAGCATGGCACAGCTGCTGAGGCTTCGACGATAAGCCTTGGAACGCGTAGCGAGGACCGTATAACAACGCTTTGCTATCCTGCATATGTGGTATTGCCTAACAAGGTAAAGGCATTTACAATTTCAAGCCTTGAAGAAACTGAACATCAATTAGGACTTGCATTAATGAACGAACTCAAGTCTGATGTCATTGCTGCAAACTCTCCTGTAGTTTTGGTGAATACCGGAAGTGAGGCTGCAACATTGAACTTGCCTGCGGTGAGCGGTTATTATTCCAACAACGAGACAGCGTCTGATATTATTTCGCAAAGTGGCAATCTGTTGAAAGGTGCATATAGCCAAATGTCTCTTGATAACAATAAGTACAGTTGGGATCGCTTTGCTTTTCCAAATGGTGATATGACGCCAACGTTGTCTGCTTATAAGTGCTATTTTGAAAGCGAAAGTGGCAAACATTATTATTATATGGCAACCAGCGAACCTGTTGGGGAAATAGAATATGCAGTTCTCTCGGAGGAGGATAATACTTGCTATGTTTCGTGCATGTTCTATACTGGCATAGGCACTAAAGATTATACTGTAAGTATTCCTGCTACTGTGCAAATAAACGGCAAGGAATATGAGGTGGCTCAGTTGGGTTCATGTGATGATGATAGCGATAATAAGAGTTTTGGGAACATGAATAGTGACTATAATGTCATGTTGTATGTCAATCTGCCAAAGACTTTGAAAACGGTAAGCAAACGGGCTTTATCAAATATGTCATATTATATGGCAGGCAGTAGAGGATGTTTTAAATTTACAACAGAAGAACCACCTGTATTTAAGACAAATAATACCGATGCTTATTATTATGGTGCAGAACTTATAGTACCATACGCTGCTGAAGAATTATACAAAGCTGCTTGGAGAGATGAATACGTCAATATCACTTCAAACAAAACCGAACTCGATATTGCTAATGGAAATATTTGGGTATCAGGAAATGAATATACGCAGGGCGCAAACAACGGTACAATCAATGAAACTCTTGTGATAAAGGGAACTTCTACAGAAAATAGTATACTTGTGGACCTAGTTGGAACAGAAGATGAACCTTTGCGTATTGCAATTAATGGTCTGTCTATCGATTTATCTAATCAGAAAGGCATTGTTGCTCCAGCTATTATTCTTTCTAGCTCGAATGTTAGCTTGATAGTGCAGGGGACAAATACATTAAAGAAGTCACCTTTGGCTAAAGGTAGTATTGAATTGGAGGATGGTGCTTCGTTAGCTATTAACAAGCTTAGTACTGGAACTCTGGATGTATTAGACGGTATAGATGGCGATAACGTTGAAGTTGCTGCTAAGGTGTATGACGGTTTGGAGTCTTTCGCATATCAGAATATAAAGGCTGGCTCTACTTTAGGCACCAATCAGCTTGCGTTTGGCTTGTATGCTATTCCTGGCGTTGAGAATCTTGTTGCTGGCGGCAAGTGTGAGAAGTTTGTCCTCAGCGATGCTGTTAACTTCTACTCACCAGAGGTTTTCACAGCCGATGCGGTTGAATATAAGCGTACATTCGAAGACAATGAATTCAATTCACTCTATTTGCCATTCAGCGCAAAGGTAGATGATTTCCAAAACTGCGAATTCTATGTCATCAATATGTTCCATCAGAATGATACTGACAATGATGGTGTGCTTGACAATATTACTCTCGAAGTAGATAAGGTACCTGCAGGAAGCACCCTGCTGCCTAATCATCCTTATTTGTTCAAGTATACAGGCGACAATCTTGATACAGAAGAAGTCTTCAATTTATCTAACATTGAAGTTTCTGCAACAAAGACTCCTTCGTTTGAATGTTCGTCAATGAGTTATAAGTATGAGTTTGTTGGTAATTATCAGTATAAAGCATCTGAAGATTATGCAGACTACTATGTGATAGGTGTGGACAATACAACTGGTAAGACAGCCCTTGTACATCCTACAACCGATTTGCCAGCTATGCGTTGGGCTATGAAGATGACTGCTCGTGAGTCGCAATTTGGTTCAGCATCTCTACCTCTTCCTGCCAAGATGTTTATTCATATAAATGGCGAAGACAATACTACTGGTATCAGCAATGTTGCTACTGAGGATAGCGGTTGTGAGTATTATGGTCTTGATGGCGTGCGCAAGGATAAGATGGCGAAAGGTATCAACATCGTAAAGATGAAGAATGGACGAGTAGTGAAAATGGTAAGACGATAAATAAAACAAATACGAAATGAAAAAGAAATATGTGACTCCATGTATGAAAGTGGAGAAAATAGCGACAACAAGTATTCTGCAATCATCATACATTCCTGTAGGAGGATCAGGTAAGCCAAAGGCTAAGCTCTTTGATGACGATGTTGCTGAAAGTAATAATAGTATTTCTGATGATGATTGGAAGTAGTAAATGAAATAAGAGGAAGCGCGCCCCTATTAGGGTGCGCTTCTTTTAATATATAAATTGTTAAGAGTTGCAAACAAAAAGGTGGATTGTGAGTGATTTTGTTTACATTTGCATATAGCGATTTTTAATTCTATTATGATTATGAAGACTAAGTTATTTTTGATGTCATGCTTTTCGATGGCAATAATGCTTTTTGCAGGTTGTGGCGATTCAGACGATGGTTCAGGTTTCGTGGAGGAAACTGGAGGAACTAATGCTAATGTTCCTGCAATGTCGGCTTCTGAAGCAAAAAGAAGTTTGCAGTCAACTGCCGATGATTTGCTTGCAAAAGTTAAGGTGAACGAACTGGAGAATTTTAAAGATATTTTTGATGCTGCCGAGAGATGGGGTGTTCAAGAAGGTGATCCTATTGCTGCTTGGTTTGAAGCCGCAAAGGGTGCGTGCTTGATATCAAGCAATAAATATAAGGAGTATTATCTATGGAAAGCTGCTAACTTTGTTGGTGAGTTTACTCTTAATGATTTTGGCGAGTGGACACAAACAAAGAGAGGTGGCGATAAGTTGGTATTTAAGTTTGATGATGCTAACCACAAACCTTGCGTGCTTACTGTTACAGCGAGTGCTGCAGGTACAGAAATCCATCACAATAGTTTTGATGGAAAGGAATGGGATTGGAAGTATGAAAACGGATATTATCAAGAGTTTGAGACTGTAACGAAAGAGAATCGTTTCATTTTGCCTAAGCAGACAAAGGTGACACTGACGCAGAATGGAGTCAGAAAGGTGGACGTTACGGTGAATGCAAGTGTGAGTACAGGTAAGGAGGTAGACTTTGCTAAGGATGCCATCAACGTAACCTCCACAATGGTTATTAACGACTATACAATAGAAATTCAGAAGGCTTCTTACAAGGCAGGAAAGTCGGCAAATGCTAAAGCTACTATTTCAAAGAATAGAGAAACTTTGATTACTATTAGCGGAAGCGCTTTAGAAACTGTAACCACAACAGGTGAAGGCTCTTCGGTAGGTAAAACTTCTATTTCTGTCAATATTCTGAATAGAGCAAAGATAGTGGCTAATATCGATGATGTAGAACTATTGAATCATAATCTTGATAAGGCTTCTAACTGCGACACAGATAGAAATCAGCTCGATAGATATTTGTCTAATGCCAACAGACTATTTGATGGTAATCTATATCTTGAAAATAGTTCAAACAGTTCGGCTACGCTATATTATAAATCAGTAGTTGCTGATGGCTATTGGGATTATGAGACTATGATGAAGTTTGCTGATGGTTCAGAGTATTCTATAGACAGCTATTTTAATGAGAAATCTTTTAGACGTGTGGTGTATACTGTTGAGGCTATCATAGAAGACTTCTGCGAGATGTTCGGTATTTCAGATAGCGACAACGGACTGAACTAAATAATAAACGGATATATTCCTAAGCTATATAGTGAATAAACGGCTATTGATACTGTTCCTTTGTGGAACGATAAGCATACAGAAAAGCGTGTCGGCAGAATTGTCCGACACGCTTAATCATTATCAGCTACAAGATGTTGAAGTGAAGGGCAAACGCTTGCGTTCACATCTCAAAGCTCTCGACGATGCCAGCATTGTCGATATGTCGCTGATGGACTATATGCCACGTATTCTTGGCAATGCCGACCCTATACATTATGCCCAGCTGCTGCCTGGCGTGCAGACTAATTCAGAGTATGATGCAGGACTGCATGTCCAGGGCTGCGACAATTCGCATAACTATGTATCGTTGGATGGTGTGCCTATATATAATGCCACACATTTACTTGGTTTCTTTTCTATATTCAATGCTTCGCATTTCTCAGAGATGAGTCTTACGAAGTCGTCTACCTCTGCTTCTTTTCCTAACAGACTTGGTGGAAGTGTAGATATGCTTACCCCTACATGGATATGTGGCGAGGATAGCTTGCAAGCAAATGGAAAGCATGGCGAGATAGCTGTTGGTCCGATGTCGTCGCAAGGAACCGTGAAGTTGCCAATAGGCAAACGTTCTATGCTCATGGTGTCGGCTCGAGCTGCATATCTGAACCTTCTGTATTCTAAATGGTTGGAGATGGATGGCGACCATGTGAACTATGACTTCGCGGATTACAATGCTACCTATATCACCCAACTTGATGATGCCAACGTGATAAAAGCTGAGGCGTATTGGGGCTACGACAACCTAAAGATAGGGCAAGCAGACCAAGGTCTGCAGACAAAGATTAAATGGGATAATACTATGGCAGCCTTGTATTGGTATTCAAGGTATAGCAAATGGCAAACAGAACAAAGCGTATATTTTACGAGATATGCAAACCGGGTGCGCATAAACGAAACTTCTATAGATGTAGGAGTGCGCTCGTATATCTACGACTTAGGATATAAGGGTAGACTGAAATTCGGGCATTGGGGTTGTGGCGTAGATGTGATAAGACATGAACTTATGCCTCAGGATATTGCTACAGGCGGGACTATAAATGCTAATGTTGCTCCTACAAAGAAACAACGAACCGTTGAGGCTTCGACATATATGAAATATCTGCAGCCATTATCGCAACGCTGGGCTTTGGAGACAGGCTTGCGTTTTACCTATTATTATAATAAGGATAGGTTTGCAAGCCTTGACCCAAATATAAAACTTCGCTGGGATGCTTCGCAGGCAAGTCAATTTAGCTTGAACCTTGGTGTTCATCATCAATATCTATATCAGACAGGCTTTTCGTCGATGGGACTGCCTACGGAGTTTTGGCTTTCTTCGAGCAATGAGTTTCGACCACAATATGCCTATAATGCTTCGTTGCAAGGTAACTTCTGGCTAAAAGACCGTGAGTATCGATTGACCACAGAGCTGTATTTTAAGAAACTGGAACACCAAATAGAGAATAGCGGAAATATCTTCGATATTCTGTATTCTTCGTACTCGTTGGAAGGAGCCTTGATGAAAGGTAAGGGCTATAACTATGGTGCCAACATCATGTTAGAGAAGCGAAGAGGTAAGCTAACAGGATGGGTGAGCTATTCTTTCGGAAGAGCAAAGCGCAGATTTGATGGAGATAGATATGCAGGGTGGTATTCTGCAAGCCATGAGAGAATACATGAGTTGAATGCCGTTGCAACATACAAGATTGGAAAGCGAATGGAACTTGGTGCTACATATGTGTTAGCATCTGGAGTACCTTTCACACGTATCAAGTATGCATATATGGTGTCCAACAATATAGTCTCAGAATATGGGCCATATAATGGAGATAGAATAAAGCCATATATGCGCTTGGACTTATCAATGAATTATGATTTCAAGAATAGTGGTGATAAGCGGAGTGGTATAAACTTCTCGCTTTACAACGCTACGATGTATAACAACATCTTGTCTTATCGCATAAAAGTATATAAGGGACAAGTGAGATATGCCACCTTTAGCTTCTTGATGCCGATATTGCCATCTATAAGTTATTATTACAAATTCTGATGATGAAGGATATGAAGTCTACACCTTATTATATATATATACTCATGGTGTTTAGCTTGCTCATAGCGGCTTGCGACAACTATGATATATCTACGTCGGGTAAGTCGCAACTGGTAGTTGAAGGCTGGATAGATGCAGGGCAATTCCCGATAGTGAAGTTGACAAAGACTGTGCCTTTGACAGAAGAGCGAATAGATGTCGACGATTTGTCGAAATATGTTGAGAATTGGGGAAAGGTGACTATCTCTGATGGAGAACAAACGGAAGTGATGATGGGACGATATGATTCCAAATATAATCCTCCCTTTGTCTATACCACATACAATATGAAAGGTGAAGTGGGAAAGACTTATACCATCAAAGCAGAATCACGAGACGGAATTGTTGCAGAGGCTACAACTTCTATTCCTGCGCCGATAAAGATAACGAAGTTTGAGATAGAGCCAACGGATGTAGACACATTGTTTCAGTTGGTGGCTTATGTCAGCGATAGCAACAAACGTTGTAAGCTATTCACCATGGTGGAAGGAGAACAGACGGAATATTATTCCTCGCAGATAGGATTGTTTGATGTGGGGATGATAGGTGAAGATGGTAGGGTGATAGTTAAGCGAGGCAGAAAAAACTTAGATAAGAATGTGTCGCCATTCTTTAAGCGAGGCGACAAGGTATGGGTGAAATTGGCTACTTTAGATGATGCCTCGTATGACTTTTGGCGAAGCTTCGAAGACTTGGTGGCGTTGTCTCGTGTGCCATTAATGCCTGTAGCAGAGAATTTGAAGTCGAATGTAACAGGAGCTTTAGGCTATTGGTGCGGCTATGGTTCAAAAGTATATAGTGTTAGTATAGACTTCTGACAGTTGGCATAGGCTTATTTCCTGAACTCCAAATCAGATATTGGATTTGGGTTAAATACCATACAAAATGGTGTTGATATTTTGCTATGTCGCAAAAAATTATTAATTTCGCAACCGCTTTGGTATATGTATAACTTTATATATATCTTACGCTGAGGGGTCTCATAGTTCAATGGATAGAACAAGTCTCTCCTAAAGATTAGATCCGAGTTCGATTCTCGGTGAGACCACGAGTATAGTGCTCAATGCACGTTATAACATCATTTTTATATATATCTACTAAATTTAAACCTACAGAAATGATGATAAACAAATTCATATTCCGCAATTTTGTTCCAGCATGCATGGTGGCATGCGCTGTTGTAATGGGAGTTATGGCTCCTTGTAATTCATTTGCTCAGAAGGCTAAGGCTCAGAAGAAGGCTAAGACTGAGACAGCGATTGTGCATCCTTGGCAAGGTAAGCGTGTGGCTTATTTCGGCGACTCTATCACCGACCCTAACAATAAGGCTGCCAGCAATAAATACTGGAACTTCTTGGAGGAATGGCTCGGCATAAAGCCTTTTGTTTATGCTGTGAGCGGTAGAATGTGGAACGATATTCCACGCCAGGCTAATAAGCTAAAGGCTGAACATGGTGATGATTTCGACGCTATACTGATTTTTATGGGTACTAATGATTACAATAATGCCGTACCTATGGGAAAATGGTATGATGAGCGTATGGAGAAGGTGGAATATGGTCATCAGTATGTGAAGAGAATGGAAAACCGCATGCGCCGTTATCCTTCTTTTGATAAGGATACCTATAAAGGACGTATCAATATAGCCTTAGATTCATTGAAGAAGATGTATCCTACAAAGCAGATAGTATTGCTCACACCTATTCATCGTGCAGGATTCTATGCTAATGACAAGAACTGGCAATGCACAGAAGACTACATGAATCGTTGTGGTGAATATCTCGACAGCTATGTTGATGCTGTGAAAGAGGCTGGCAATATCTGGGCTGTGCCTGTTATAGACCTTAATGCTACTTGCGGTTTGTATCCTATGCATGATGGCTATGCACAATATTTCAATAAGGCTGATACTGACCGTCTGCATCCTAACAATATGGGACACGAGCGTATGGCTAAGACTTTGATGTATCAACTATTATCATTGCCATGCACATTCTAAAGGACGAAGAATATATGCGCCGTTGCTTGCAGTTGGCAAGAAACGGTATGCAGAATGCTAAGCCAAACCCAATGGTGGGGGCGGTGATAGTGGCAGAAGATGGAAGAATAATAGGCGAGGGTTATCATGTGAGGTGTGGCGAAGGCCATGCTGAGGTTAACGCCTTTGCTTCTGTTAAGCCAGAGGATGAACATCTGCTGCATTCTGCCACTATATATGTGTCGCTCGAACCATGTTCGCACTATGGTAAAACTCCACCTTGCGCAGAGCTAATAATAAAGAAAGGTGTGCGCAGAGTGGTGTGCGGATGTATAGACCCTTTTGCAAAAGTAAAGGGTAGAGGTGTAGAGATGATTCGTCAGGCGGGTATAGAGGTTACTGTCGGCGTGCTGGAGGCAGAATGTCATAAGCTAAACAAATGGTTTATGACAGTCAACGAGAAGCAACGTCCATATATCTTACTGAAATGGGCACAGACTGCTAATGGTATCATAGGCTATCATCAGGATGATAATAAGCCTGCTTTACAACTCTCTACTCCATTTACAAAGATGTTGGTGCATAAGCTCCGAGCAGAGTATGATGCTATTCTTGTTGGTCGTGTTACAGACGACATGGAACATCCACAGCTGAATGTGCGTGATTGGGCAGGTAAGAATCCAAAACGATTAGTGCTCGATCATTCAACTTCGCCACAAGACATTCTTGATAAGCTATATGCTGAAAAGGCACAATCGCTAATCGTGGAAGGTGGTGCTAAAACCCTTTCTTCGTTTATCGAACTTGGACTATGGGACGAGATAAGAGTGGAGACTGCACCCTTTACGGTTGAAGATGGCGTTATGGCTCCAACCTTGCCAAAGAATGTGGTTGTTGAAAGCACAGCGATGTATGGAGGTAATACTATTATGCGATATATTAAGAAAGTTTTATAACTTTTCATCTAAAAGCTTGCAATTATCATAAAATATCTTTAGATTTGCACATAAATAATAAGTTTCGCAAATTATAAACATCAATAATAACTAAAGTATAACTACTATGCGCCACAAGAAAATTCTCTTCGTAGCAATTGCAATGTTATTTAGCTTTAACAATGCTCACGCTCAATTCTTTAAGAAATTAATGAAGACTGTACAGGAAGTTGGTGAGGTCGTTACAGATATCACTGGCGAAACTTCTAATGGTACTCCTGTTAATAATAATACTACTACGTCTTCAAATCTCAATTCTTCTCAGAATAATACAGCTCCAGCAACAACCACTAAGGCTGATGATGGTTCGTTCTCAATGTCGCTTAATGCTCCAGGCTTTGAGGTAAAACTGCTTGGAGGAAATCGTACAGGTGATTTGGCAACTTACGATCTCTTGCTAATTAATAAGACTGGTAAGACACGTGAAATTTCTATTCTTGAAAAAGACGGATGTATAGGTTATGAGGATTATAAAACCTTTGCAACCGACGATCAGTACGAAGTGTACAACTATAACCAAATGCTGAAAGTGCAGATTGGAGGTACTCAATATGGTCCATTTACATTGTCTGCCAATGTTCCTGCCAAAATGCGTATAACTCTTACTAATGTTTCAGCAAATGCAAAGATGATACCATATCTTTCTGTTGCATTCCGAAATATGGCAGACGGCCCTTCTTATGGCCAGGCTTTGCTGCAAATAAAAAATCTTCCTTTGGAATAAGATAAGTGAAGAACGAAGAACGAAGAACGAAGAATCAATTAGATTTTAAATAAAAAATGAAGAGTGAAGAATTAATAGGCATATAGACTATTTAATTCTTCACTCTTCACTTTTCACTCTTCACTTAGATTCTTTATTTTTACTTTCTACCGAAATCAGCAGGAACTTCTCCCCACTGCTTGGTTTCCCATTTCATAATTCTTGTTGTCACATTGTGTGTGCGGAGCCATTGCTCTGCTCTTGCCACAATCTGATATAGTTGTTCAGTTTGTGGTGTACGTTCAAGCTTTGTTTTGCATTGCTTTTTGTTCACCCACAATATGGCATTATAAGAGTCGGAATATATAACCTTGTTTTTGATACCCTGTTTCTCCATCAATGCCAATGCATGTACGATGGCGAGAAACTCACCTATGTTGTTAGTGCCATGCATAGGACCAAAATGAAATACCTGTGCTCCTGTCTGTAAGTCTATAGCCTGGTATTCCATCGGACCAGGGTTGCCGCTACAAGCTGCATCCACAGCCCAAGCATTTGCCTCTACCTGTGGAGGCAGAGGCAATACTGTATCGTTGCGCCATGAAGGCGGATTTTGTGGCTGATTATTCATATTACATTCTCTCAGGCACTTCGATGCCAAGGAGCTCCATACCATTCTTGATAACCTTGGCTACGTTGGCTGCAAGAACAAGACGAACAGTCTTCTCTGCCTCGCTGTCGGCGTTAAGGATGCTGTAGTCGTGGTAGAACTGGTTGAACTGCTTTGTAAGCTCATAGCAATAGTTGGCAATGCCACTTGGACTATAGTCGATACCTGCCTGAGCTACAGCAGCACCAAAGTCGTTGAGCTTCTGTATAAGGTCTATCTCTTTCTCATTCAATGGAGCGTCGGCACCCAATTCTGCTGGTATAACGATGCCTTCGGCAGCAGCCTTACGCATGATACTACGAATACGAGCATAGGTATATTGGATGAAAGGACCTGTGTTGCCATTGAAGTCGATACTCTCTTCTGGGTTGAAGAGCATATTCTTGCGAGCGTCAACCTTGAGGATAAAGTATTTCAAAGCTCCGAGACCTACCATGCGAGCAATCTCCTGCTTCTCTTCTTCTGTCATATCGTTGAACTTACCAAGCTCATCACTTGTCTTGCGAGCATCTGTAATCATTGCTTCCATCAAGTCGTCGGCGTCAACAACAGTTCCTTCGCGGCTCTTCATCTTACCATTTGGCAATTCTACCATACCATAAGAGAAGTGAACCAAGTCCTTACCCCACTTAAAACCAAGACGGTCGAGCAAGATAGAGAGCACCTGGAAGTGGTAGTTCTGCTCGTTACCTACTACGTAGATCATCTTGTCGATAGGGAAATCCTTGAAACGGAGGTCGGCAGTACCGATGTCCTGAGTCATATAAACAGAAGTGCCGTCAGAACGGAGCAGGAGCTTCTGGTCGAGACCCTCGTTGGTGAGGTCAGCCCAAACAGAGTTATCATCCTTGCGGAAGAAGAGACCCTTCTCCAATCCTTCTTCTACCTTCTTCTTACCCTCGAGGTATGTATTAGACTCATAATATATCTTGTCGAAACCTACACCCATCATCTTGTAAGTCTCATCGAAGCCTGCATAAACCCAGTTGTTCATCTTCTCCCAAAGAGCGCGAACCTCAGGGTCGTTATTCTCCCACTTCACGAGCATCTCGTGAGCCTCCTTGATTAATGGAGCCTCTGCCTTTGCCTTCTCTGTGGCAGCTTCTTCTTCCATACCTTCCTTGATATACTGAGCCTTGAGCTCTGCAATCTCTTCACGATAGTGCTTATCGAAAGCTACATAGTAGTCGCCAATAAGGTGGTCGCCCTTCTTGCCTGAAGTTTCTGGAGTTTCGCCATTGCCCCACTTTAGCCAAGCGAGCATAGACTTACAGATATGGATACCACGGTCGTTGACGATATTTGTCTTGATTACCTTATTGCCGTTAGCCTCCATAATCTGAGCCAATGACCAACCAAGGAGGTTGTTACGTACGTGACCGAGGTGGAGAGGCTTGTTGGTGTTAGGAGAAGAGTACTCTATCATTACGAGAGGACTATTCTCTGTAACAGGCTTCTCGCCAAACTTAGCTTCAGCGTTGATAGTATTCAACAATGCCACCCAAGCAGCAGGAGCAATACAAAGGTTTAGGAAACCCTTGACAACATTAAAGTCGGCAACAACATTGCTGCAGTTCTGCTTTAGATATTCACCAATCTCCTGAGCTGTATCCTCAGGCTTCTTCTTAGAGATTTTGAGGAATGGGAACACCACTACTGTAAGGTTACCTTCGAAAGTACTCTTCGTCTTCTGAATCTGTACCATAGAGTCAGCTACTTCCTGACCATATAGCTCTTTTACTGCTACTTTGACAGCTTTAAATATTTCGTTTTCTATATTCATCGTGTTATATAATAAATTATAATTCTAATCTTATCTTAAAATCAAATTACAGCTTACCGCCATAGCACAAATCGCCTGCGTCACCGAATCCTGGCACGATATATTTGTGCTCATTAAGTTCTGGGTCGATAGCTGCACACCAAATGGTAGTCTTGTCTTCAGGGAAAGTGTTCTTGATATGCTCAATTCCCTTAGGAGTTGCTATTACGCAAGCCACGTGGATATGTTTTGGAGTTCCCTTTGTTAGGAAAGCCTTATATCCGAGTTCCATACTTCCGCCAGTAGCAAGCATCGGGTCGGCAATGATAAGAATTTTCTCTTCTACGCTTGGTGTTGCGAGATATTCTACATGTATGCCAACTTCAGTGTGAGTATCATTGGTATACTCACGATATGCTGAAACGAAAGCGTTGCCGGCATGGTCGAAGATGTTGAGGAAACCTTGATGGAAAGGAAGTCCTGCACGGAAAATAGTTCCCAACAAAATCTTATCTTTAGGAACGTTTACAGTAGCGGTGCCTAACGGTGTAGTCACCTCCTTCTTTACATATTCCAATACTTTGGAGATTTCGAACGCTGCGTATTCTCCTATTCTCATAATATTGTTGCGGAACAGCAGTCTGTTCTTCTGATATTCCTTGTCGCGAATTTCTTCAAGATACTGACCAAGGATGCTGTTAGTGTCGGATAAGTTGATGATTTCCATATAAATGACTTTTCTTTTGCAAAGGTAGTGCAAACGAATGGAATATCAAAGGAATACGTAGTTTTTTTGTATTCCTGAGTGTAGCCTGCCTATGTATAATTGAGTATAAGTAGCCTATATATAATAATGTGTATCAGTAAATTTCTATATTGTCAACTCGGAATTACAAAAGGTTTGCAATAGTCCTTATTTTACTATCTTTAACCTAAAAAGCCTTATAGAAACCGAATTTTATTGCAGCAAAAGCACCGTATATCTACATTTTTTGCTAACTTTGCGCCCGAAAAAGGATAAAAAGATTATATTCACAACTTAAATACATTTAAAACAAAATGGCAAAGTTTGATAAGTCAGTTTTAGCAAAGTACGGAATCACAGGTACAACTGAGGTTCTCTACAATCCTTCTTATGAGGTATTGTTCAATGAGGAGACTAAGGAAGGTCTCGAGGGTTTTGAAGTTGGTCAGGAGACTGAGCTCGGTGCAGTTAACGTAATGACTGGTATTTACACTGGTCGTTCTCCTAAAGACAAGTTCATCGTTGACGATGCTACATCTCACGACACAGTATGGTGGGATTCTGAGGAGTATCACAACGATAACCACAAGGCAACTCCAGAGGCATGGAACGCCGTTAAGGAGATCGCTAAGAAGGAGCTTTCTAACAAGAAGTTGTTCGTAGTAGATGGTTTCTGCGGTACACACAAGGATACACGTATGAAGGTACGTTTCATCGTTGAGGTAGCATGGCAGGCACACTTCGTAACAAATATGTTCATCCGTCCTCAGAACGAGGCTGAGTTCGATCAGGAGCCAGACTTCATCGTTTACAATGCTTCTAAGGCAAAGGTTGAGAACTGGAAGGAGTTGGGTCTCCACTCAGAGACAGCCGTTGTATTCAACGTAACTTCTAAGGAGCAGGTTATCATCAATACATGGTATGGTGGTGAGATGAAGAAGGGTA
>OCHM01000910.1_pt1 | contig 16038 bp, 17 predicted proteins | sample 1538901 | NCBI WGS metagenome assembly OCHM01 (sample SAMN04571734, study PRJEB22368) | human gut metagenome | biome: human gut; material: stool | host: Homo sapiens | place: Luxembourg | collected 2012-11-08 | reverse complement strand
GATACGTTCTTGGCTCAGTCGGTTTTGTGTTGTTCGTGAGGACATAGTAGTCCTTGTTCACCACCTTCATCAAAGACTTAAAAATTCTGACAAGTTCTTTACTCAAAGGAATCTCACGCAAAGAGTTCTTTGTCTTAGGAGTATTAATCACAATCTCCGTATGTGGCTTGTCAGAATCCACTATATAAATGCGCTCGATGGTGCGATTAACATGAAGTAATCCTGTGTCCATATTAATGTCAGACCATTTTAAGGCGCAAACTTCTCCAATACGAAGTCCTGTAGAAAGACACACAAGTATCCCCAAATTAGGAAAACGTGAAATTGTCTTTGAGATAGTCCATCAGCTTCTTTTGATGCGCCTTTGTCAAGATTGGCAATGTAGCCCTTTGGCTGGTATGTTTTTTAACGATTGATATTGATAAGTGAAAATTCTGTGGATGAACATCTCGGTTAATAAATCCTGAGATATTCATCACACAGAATTTGGATATTGTATTTTAGAGGTTGATTTGAAAACCAATACTTTTCTAAAAACGATTAATCTCATTCTCAGCAGAACCGCTTCCGTTGTATTTATCTTTGAAACTATTGAAGTTGTAACTAATGGAAGCTATGATGCAGCGATTGAAGTTATTCACCTTTCTGTTCTGCACCACAAAATTAACCCTCTTTACATCGTTCAACTTCGAGCTATCAAACAAGTCCTCTGCTTTCAATGTTATCGTCAATGTCTTTTTAAGTAACTGTTTCTGTACCATCATATTGAATGACGAATAACCGTTTTGCTCGTAGATGCCATGATGTCCCTTAATGTTCCAAAAGAAATCACATCGAAAAAGCCAATCGTTCCTTAGTGCCACTACATTTTGGAAAGCGAAGAGACCGTATGGATGATTGTAATCTAATTGCTCTCCATTATATGATAGCGTGAAATAAGGTTTATAGACACCCACCGTCAAAGTAGGTCGCCAACAACCAAAAACAGGTGAAACAACACATTGCGCTCCTAGTTGCTGGAAATCCTTGGCGTTGGTTGACATCCAAGTTACCGTTCCAGGTTTGCCGGATACAGCAACGACAGTCGGATGGATGTAATCCTTGATATACTGATAATCCAACTTGAAGTCGAATATGCTATAATTCACACTAAGTTCTGTATCATACACGTATTGCGGTTTCAGATAAATGTTGCCTTGCTCATAATGGTATTGATTGTTGTAGCTCACACTGTTGTTCAACTGACGAAACGAAGGACGGTTGACCCTGCTACTGAAATCAAGATTCATCCCCACTCTCCCAAACATAGTGGAAAGAGAAAGGGATGGAAGTAAGTCCGAATAATTGGTCTTGTTCTTTACTTCTCCTTGGTCTGTGTTGATGGCCTGAATGTACTCATAGCGAAGCCCGATGCTTCCTTTCCATTTGGAGGCAGACAAACGATAAGTGGCAAATCCTGCATACTTGGTTTCCTTATTCTTGAATTGGTCATCGGCTATCTTCCCTTCTTCGTTTAAAGACATACCCCATGAACTGATTTTACTGAAATCCGTTCCGAAATCAAGCCTATTATTCTTATTCATGTTCCAAGCAAACACCCCTTTGAGTGCAGTCGCACGATTTCGCTGGTCGTTTTGCATATGCGTGATTTCTGAGACAGCATCTATTCTACTTGTCTCGCTCACTTGTTGCTTATGTTTCAGTTGAGCATAAACATAGTCGGCATCCAAGTTGAGCTGTAGGTTGTCTGTTAGTTTGCCGATATAATACAGATTGACATTGTGAAACCTTTCCTTTTCAGATTCTTCAGTCTTGTTATCTGTAGCTGTCAGCAGTTCATCATTCTTGTACGTCTGCATATAGTCGAAAGGAGAGTCGAGCATCTTGTAGTTGGAGATGCTTCCCAAATATCTTCCGCCGATAGTGTGATTCTTGTTTATGGCATAATTCATACCAACATTATAGTCATGAGAGTGAGAGCAGTCGGAATATTCAGAAGCAGAAATCTCATGAAATGTATCTTGCTCGTAATTGAACTGGTTAACATCATATCTGATGTCACTTCTCGTATTGTCATATTGATATGCGAGGAATACATCCAAAGCTCCCTTGTGGATGTTGAGGTTGACCTCCTCGTTGTTAGACAAATTCTTATGTTTGGAGATTTCCGCACCCACAATACCAGAAAGTCCATCCAAGGAATGGTGTACGGTAGTGATGTTTATGATACTCCTTGTTTCTGCATCGTATTCTGCCCCAGGGTTTGTTATGAGCTGTACAGACTTCACGTTGGTAGAAGAAAGGAGTGACAACCCTGAAGTATTAGTCTGCTTTCTTCCATTTATATAGATGGCAGGCTCACCCTTACCAAACACCTCATACTTTCCATTTGTATAGAGCATCCCAGGAATATATTTGATAACATCTGTTGCCTTGCCAATATTTTTCAAATTGGAATTTTGAACGTCAAGCGTAAGTTTACCGTTTTCTCTTGATATGTATTTGCGATGACCTTTAATCATAACTTTTTGCAGATTAATTGTTGCATCCTCCAAGGTTATGGCACCAACCTCACCGGTACGATATGCATTACAATAAGTTTTGTAGCCCACACAACTCACTTTCACAATCGCCTTTTTCACCTCGCAAGGAATTACGAACTGACCATTCTCATTTGTTACACCACCCGTGATTAAACTGGAATCACTAACATTGAGCAAAGCGACATTGGCGAAATCGACTGGTTGATGATGAGTGTCCACGATGCGTCCCATCATTCTGTTAGAAGCCTTTTGGATACATTCAACGATAATAACATTATCCACTTGTTTCATTTTGATAGGGTAAAAACCAATCAAGTTCATGATGGCATCTGGAACACTTTCATTCTTGATGTTCTTTGTCACCTTGAAATCCTCCAACTCGTCATACACAAAGTTGATGACATACTTATCCTGTTTGGCATTCAAATCCTTTAATGCCGCAGAAAATGACACATTATTATATTGTCGAGTGATACGTTGGGCAGAAACGCCCATACTTATCACCGAAAGCAAAATCAAACTTATCAGATATTTACTCATAGCCTATTCTCTGTTTTATAGTCCATATACTGTATATACAGTTGAGGGAATCAAAAAACTAAGCAAAACAACAACTTTTTTCAAAATTTACAGAAAAAACATTCAACGACTCCTTGTCTTCCACAAAGCCATAGGATGAAATTTGATTCTATTGACCATCTCTTTATCCTCGAACAGCAATTCTGGAATATACTTCTTGTCATTGAATTCCCGCACGTATTCTTTCTCTGATTCTGTCAGAACCAATAGCTTTGAGAGAAAGTCTTTCACTTCTGTCTTGGCTTTTTCAAAGTCAAAATGCTCACTGCGCCTAAGCACAGGCAAGAGTTGCGAACGAATCTGCGGAAAACGGATCTTGTCTATCTGCGGAAAGTCAGTATATTCCGTAGGCGTAGCGTTGTCTTTTCTGCTTGAGCCAACAGTCAGATAAAAGACGGTTGCTTTTCTCAGCAACGTTTTCTCTTCATCGCTCACGAATAGCTGATGATTCACCATGTTATAGACATCATAAATGTCACGTGCAGCACTTCTACCTATCAAGGCGTTTATCTTGGTGGCAAACAATTCGACAGGTGAAAGAGAACGTACCTTCACATCGCTCAGAAACGGAATGGACACATGAGTCTCTATGGCAGGCTGGATATGGCAACGGTCGGAATAGTTGATTTCTATCTTGATGCCATCGTTGTTGCCTGCGGCATTGGTATAATGAAACACCCATGAGTCAAGCGTATGCGGTGTCTTGGAGCCAGGTGCAAGATGATAACCCTCCGACTCCATATAGCGTAGAATCTCGTTATTCACTTCTTGGCGAATGGAGAGCATGGATTCTCGGTCGCAATCCACCGTAAAGTCAAGGTCTATATCTACCGAGAGTCTTGGCAGTTGGAAAACGGTGAGATTGATGGCTGTGCCACCTTTCAGCACAAGAGATTTAGACAGCAAAGGACTGTCATGGAAATAGTTGAGTATCTCCACCAGTCGCATCACCTTTTCGAGGTTGTCGCGAATAAAGCCTTGCTCCTTGGCGATGATGTCAAGAGCTTGTTTGTTATATGAGTTCATATTCTTCCTTTGATGTTAGTTCTTGCGGCACATACATGCGCCATTTATTTACAAATGTATCCGACTCTTCGTTGTTAGTCAACCACTTGACGCTTTTGGTTCCCTTGGCTCGGCACAGCTCCAAGAGGGATTCTGAGATGTTGGCTTGTTCCTTGATTCGCTCCAACAGATAGCCTGTCTTCTGGTACAGGAATGCCTTGTCGTACCTTGCGAGATAATCGATGAGCCTTTCCTCATTGAGCAAGACGATACCCTCCATGCAATGCAGCAATTCCTCAATACCCCCAGCTCGGTCGATGCGGTCAAAGCTATCCAACAACGTACTCTCCACATCCGTTACTCGCACATAAGGGTTTCCCTTGGGTGTCATCATACCAACGATTTCCTTTGTTTGTCGGCAATAGGTATAATCCACATCGTCGAAAGAAAAGGGATTGAAGCGAGTCATGCTTTTCACAAAAACCTCATTGAAGGGTTGATGAGCCAATCCATGAAACTCCAATGCTGTATGATAACTGATGCAAGCTGTAGGTGACAAGTGGCTTCCTATCTCATACTTGTCGCAAACAGGTAAACCCGACGCAATATCCTTCATGCAATAGGTATTGCGCCGTATAGCTACAATCCACCCTTGTTGCTTGTACCGAGCAAGCAACGCCTCCACCGCCTTCGCCTTGTCTTTCAGAGCCTCAGAAAGTTCATCCGAAGTGAATATCCGCAGCTTATATAATATACTCAATAGTTCTGTCATTGTTTCTAATTTTGCGCAAAGATATAAAATCTAATTTGCTTACGGGAAAAATCAGAAACTTTTTTATGCTTTTTTATATGTTCTTTCCATCTTAATTGTCCGACTACGGAGGAACAAATCACCGATAGGCAAGTTTGGTTATTGCATTTGCTACATCTTATATATTCTGCGGCACAGGAGAAATGATGTAGATTCAATTATAATAGAAGAACCTGCCTATTATTGTTTTTCCAGCCATTTTTTTACACACCTTATAGCTCTGATTTGTTCGCTTTTGCTAAACTTAGAATCGTCATTCGTTTCATTTCCTTCCAGAACAGCTTCATAAAGAACAAGAAAATAAAAATCGGAAGGGTTTATCATTCGTTCCATAATTAATGGAAGTATTTGTTTTCCCATTGATTTGAGAGGAATGAACTCAGGCAATTTTGCATATGAATATGTGCTTGCACTATATCGCGTCTTAGGATTATGGTCTATTGCAAAATTCCATTTATCCACTAAACTTGCAAAACGATTTCTTATGCTGTCTGGAACTTGTGAAGCCAATTCTTTTATTTTCTCTTTCTCTGTATTTGTTAGAAAGTCTCTCGTTGATAGGCTGTCTTGTTTGTTGTCAGCATTGGAATTCCAAATACTCTCTGGTTCATGTACAGTTTGCAATGGTACTTTAACAATAGAGTCAGAAGCCACTTTCTCATAGTCATTTGGTGAGTGATTGGTTTGCTCTACAAAGGTTTTAAATAGAAAATTTCTTCCCCAACCATTACCAAATATAACATCTAATGGTTCCCCTGTATCTTTCCATATTCTGACTCTTGCTGCAAATCCAAAATCAAATTTAACGGCAGTACTATCATATGTAAAAGTTACAGTATAGTACTTTCTTCCTATCTGTTTTTTAATTTCAGGAAAGCTGTCCCCATAATCCTCCTTTTGGAAAACTTGAACATCCGATACGTTAGCCTCTTTAAAAAATGGAACATACGCAGGACCAAAGGTCAAAGCCACGTTTCTTGCGCTATTTACAAGAGTACTATTGTCTAAGACCTCTGGTCGCTTGCATGAACTCAAGAATAGTGTACATAATACCGCTATTCCCCAAACTACAATCATTATAGATGTTTTATTTTTCATTGTTTGATTTGATACAATTAAAACTCTCTACTACTCATTTCCCTTTGCCATTTTTGACACCACTTTTATAAGAGTATAGTCATAGCTTGATCCATCTGCTGGTGGATTGGCATATATGGTCTTCGTAGCCAAAAGTTCGTACTCGTATCCTTTCTCGTATGTAAAGCCTTTAATTCCGTTGAACTCGCATGGCTCCCAAGTCTTTTCTCCCTTTTCTTTTATCAACATACATTCGTGTGGTGTACCCGTCATACCGGTACGTTCTCCTGTTGTGGCAGAAACATATAGAGTTACAGTCTTCTGCTTGTCTTTGGGTTCATCGTCATCATTTAAACAGCTTGCAAACATTGTAAATACTGTTAACAAAATGACGAGAATCCCGATTCTTGTTTTGATTTTTTTCATAATTCGTAATTTTTAATGTTTATATATGTGTGAAAATATAATTATAATTGACTGTTTGAATGCAATTTTTAATTTGCATTTCTCAGCTCCTCAATTACACTTTGACGCTGGAAGTAAGAATCCACATAAGTAGGATCCTCATAGCATCCGCTTAAACTAATCATGGCTGAAATAGCCACAATGACCATTGATATCTTTTTCATTACTATTGTTTTTATTATATAACGGCGAGACTATATTATTATTGTTATGTTCAGAGTCTATCGTATAGTTTACGTTTACATCGTAACCATAAGCTTTCTTGGTTGCCTCAAGTTCGTTGTCCGTCATGCGCTGATAAATCACCATGCCGTAGAATGGTTTCAGATTTCCATTCTCATCGGTTGCATCGCCCAGTTTCTGCATGGTGTGCATTTGCAAATAATTTGACTCTGTTTTTGTGAGGAGTAAAACTTGCATATAGCGGCTTTGCATACTTTGACTTGCCGAACCGCGCATGATGAATCCTGCCACAGCATCATAAAACCATTCTGTTTTGTTATAGAACTTACCATCGGTATCGCCATGGTGGAAACCTATCAGATGACCGTCTGACTCAAACCAATAATCCATATATCCACCGCCATAAACTGTCTTGCGGTAGTCTGTTTGTGAAAGTCTGCCGTTATCCTGCACTTTATACATGCCTATGACTTTCCATCCATAGCCCTTTACCTTATTTTCAATGTCAGCAGCACTTACGGGCTTTAATCCTTTAAGCACACAGCATCCATCGTTGTTAATAATATAAGTCCTATCGAACTCATAGTCTATAACTGTAACTGGTCCGCTAGGTTCCTCAGTCATATCACAACCTGTAAAAGAAACGATGCTGAGCATTGTCATCAAAAAAATCATTCTAATTTTCATACGCTTCTTGATATTAAAGGGTTATATCTATTCAATAAACGCAAAAGGAATCAAAAACTTGCATGAGATTTCAAGATTATTTTATTCCTTGTGTTATTTCATCAATACAGGCTTATTATCGTAGCCGTTCATCTTGTTTGTCACTATTGTCGTTCCAAATAACCTCTGGTTCATGTATAGTTTGCAATGGTACTTTAACAATAGAGTCAGAAGCCACTTTCTCATAGTCATTTGGTGAGTGATTGGTTTGCTCTACAAAGGTTTTCTTCTTGGAGAGACAGGCATGACGGAGCTTACTTTGTTCTACACTCTTGAATGGTGGCAGTAGGCATTTCGTAACAGTGTCAAAGACGTTATCCAAAAAGCAACTGTGAAATAATATTTTTTAAGATAATAGTTTGCTCTAATCCAATATAAATCTGTATCTTTGCAACCAGATAAGCGTTCTGTAACACAAGAAACGGAAGAGGCTGAGAAACAATGCATTGCATTTGTTTCCAGAATCTTACAAAAAAGGCTAAAAAGAAGCGGTACAACTTTATCGCTAACAGGCTGAGAATAAGCATATTACATTTGTTGTTCATTTTCTCTGCACTTGTAAAAAGGGTAGTTGTACCGTTTAAAAGATAAAAGCTTAACTATCAGCAACATCCACATGTTGCGTGGGAAAGTGAAAGGCGTAGAAAAGGGCTTAAAAAGATACTTGAAAAAAGTAGGAAAGCAGGACTAAAAAGCACTGAATATCAGATAATTAAAGAGATAAAAATCCTTACATTTTAGTCGGGCTTTCATATGGCTCAACCATATACTAAACAACTGATATTCAGTTGGTTACGTATGGCGCATCGTAAAGTCTGCTGAGGAAAGACTGCAACTCTCTGTCGAAGATTTCTGAAAGCTGACATGGTTGGAATGGCTTTCTCTGCTCCACTCTGACCTTGCCGAGTCCGAACTTGGTTGCGTCCAACTCCACACTTGCCATTTCATTGGCAGAAATGTAGCTGTACTCAGTCTCAGCCAGACCTACAACGATGCCAAAGAGCACAAAATCATCATTCTCTCGCTGTCCTTCAAGAATGTACCATCGAGCATTGCCGATGAAAAACACTGCGATGCAAACAGTATCCTTCTTCTTGCTATCCTGGGAATAGAGCGGATAGTCCTGCATTGGCTTCTCCAATTCTGGAGTAATCAGGCGGTTATTAAAATCTTTTGCCATAGTCTCTGAATTTATTTTCTCCCTTTCGTTAAGTCCTTTCGGACTTGGGATCTGGAAGCTTTTTCTGCTTTTCAAAGTGCGTACAAGGCAATAAGGCAAGTCTGATGGGAAGAATACTCTTTTGCATGCTACATGGAAAAGGAAGATTGTTACCGAATCACGACTTGCTATTTGCCAAATACGCGATAACTTTGCAGAAAAAGAATCCCGAAATCCCAAAGACGATACGGAATCAAAGCCTTCTGGTTTCAGTAAGAAGAAAAAAGTATAACTGGGAATGACTACATGGATAGAAAAGCTGGGTGGGAATAGGCCAAGCAAGTTTCAACAGTTTTAAAAGCCAGGGTGTTGTTCCTTCGTAAGTCGATAAAATCGGCCTGCGAAAGAACAACACCCTGGCTAACTGTTCATGCATACAGGACTATAGCGTTTGAGGTATTTTATTCTATAAAACCACAATGGCATTATCGTTACCATTGCTCCCGAATGTTATAAATATACGATATATGCAATCTATGAAAACATGGAAAGTACAGTAATGCATAAAAATCTCTTAAAATATTTTCACAATATACCTAAGAGAAAAACTACAGAGGTACTTATTCTACAAATTCTGTTCGTTGTGTGATAAAACACGCTATCGATAAATACACAAAAATTGCATTCTTAAATAATAGACATTCTTTTTCCCATAGAAAAGAAATTGATTGCGAAATGAAAATCTATTAATCAATACATAAAAATTTGAATCCAAAGATATAAATGCGATTATTAAAACAGGTATTAAAAGGTACTCTGTAAACATCATTTTTATGAATAATAAAAAAGCAAGGAGCATAAGGCGATGCCACCATACTGTGCTCCTAAGACACAAGTCGGGCTGCTGACATCTTCGCTACCGACTACCCTTTATAATTACAAAGTTAATAAAAACAAGTGATATAACAAAAAGAAAAACGGAAAATATTCATCAAGGCTAAAAAAACTGGAGATTGCAGACAGTCATAAGCAGAACATTCTATGAAAGGAAGCATGCTTACCTTTTCAGATACACCTTTAATAGTACTTTCTATTTACGTCATGCTCTACTGACATAAAAGCAAAGTCTATCAGGTGGAACTCCAGTAGCTTCCTTCATGGTGTGGGGCGAAGCATTATAAAGGGAAAATCAGCCGATTATCACTATAAGAACAGCTCATTTTGGTTAAAATACGCATGTTTATACCATTATTTTGCTGCTACGCAAAAAGATTTCGCACTATTTTTGTATCTTTGCACCCGTTATAAGAATTTAGAAGTAAAAATATATAAATCCTATACGGAAATGAATTTAAATATGCACATAACATCACAATCATTCGTTCAGAGCTATCGACGCTTTGAGCGGAATAGTTATGTACATACACCAAGTACATCAGATACAGTCGGTATAGGATTCCCACATCATTATTCGCATAGTTATTTCTATCGGGCATCGTAACAGCGTGCCCCACAGAGAATATAGATAATACGAAAGAGTTGGAGTTTCCTTGCCGGGAGAATCCAACTTTTTCATTTTAGCCAAATGCTTGGCTTCAGCTCTGACATGGCGAGAAAAAGCTGGATGAAATCCAACCATTTTTTTTACGCTTAAAATGAAAGAACTATGCCTGCAAATAAGAATGCCTTAATAAGGTACAAAACTATAGACAACTGTTTAAGAAACAGATACAGAAGATGGACTCTCGATGATCTCGTGGAGGCATGTAGCGACGCTCTCTACGACATGGAGGGAATCACCAAAGGAGTTTGCGCCAGGACTGTTCAGATGGACATACAGATTATGAGATCTGACAAACTGGGCTACAATGCTCCTATCGAGGTTTATGATAGAATATACTACAGATACGCTGACCCTAACTATTCTATCACTGAAATGCCTTTATCCATAGAGGATTGCAAGCTGATAAAGAAAGCTATCATCCTTCTTAAAAACAAGAAGGATAAGAACAATGAAGACACCATTCAGGTGCTCAACAAGGTACAGGACAGACTCAAATCTATTCTGAACTTCGTGTAAGGATAAAGGAGGAAATTATGAACAAACATCAACGAAACATCGTCTTACAAAAAGCTAAAAGGCTTCTTTTCAAGCAAAACTGCCTGAAGAGAAGCCTTTCTTATATAGAGCTTCAAGTAGGATTTGGACCTACGACCTGCTCATTACAAGGGAGCTGCACTACCACTGTGCTATTGAAGCATTTGGGAGTTTGATGGGGATCGAACCCATGACCACCAGAGCCACAACCTGGCACTCTACCAACTGAGCTACAAACTCCATATAAACTCCAGATGGATTCGAACCACCACCTCCAGAACCGAAATCTGGCATGCTACCAATTACACCATGGAGTTGTTTCTTAACTTGCCGCCCCAGAAGGAATCGAACCTTCGCTAACAGGACCAAAACCCGTTGTGCTACCATTATACCATAGGGCAAGTTGAGTTCGGGAGGTAGGACTCGAACCCACGAAGTCATCAGACAGCGGATTTTTTCGCAAGCTCAAGGAACTCCAGGCTACCCTCGTTGCCACTGGAGCACTGCCGAATTTTTAAGTGGAGCCTCGTGGAGTCGAACCACGTTCTCGGGATTTTCAGTCCCGCGCATACACCAAGTCTGCCAAAGCTCCTTACTGATGTTGCCCCAGATGGAATCGAACCACCTCTTGCAGATCCAGAATCTGCCGCACTACCGTTATGCGATAGGGCAAGTTTGCGGTGGCTAAAGGATTTCTATGAGAATCGCCAGACACTCGACATAATCCAAGCAAGCTTGGCTTCTGCGCTCGCTGAAGGCGATTTCGAACCTTCGGAACCTTTCGGTTCGGCACTTTAGCAGTGTGCTGGTTTAAGCCGCTCACCCATACTTCCTTGTTTTGACGATGCAAAGGTAGAAAGGGAGAGCGAAGTCTTTTTTCGTAGCAAGAAAAAAGTTTCAAAAAAGTTGTTTTTTGAGTGATTTTTCCAGAAAAAAAATGAATCCGAACAGAAGAAAACGGGGTGTTCTGTTCGGATTTTTATGTTTTAAACAATTTCTTACGCAGTCTTTACGTTGTTCACGTATCTTATCTTTAGTGTCCTGTTAAAATCGGGACAAGTTAAACATAAATCAAATAACCTCGGAAAGATGAGACTATCAAGTCCTTTGATATTATTGAAATCTGTCCTTTCGAAGAAATCTGCGAGTGTAATCTTATCCATGAGCAAAATGTTTAGAATCTGAAGTACCTCATAAGTCGATCGCTTAATTCATTGTGCAATATCATTTATAACTGCAAAAGTACAAATTCAAATCGTCGTCCCCTTTGAACCACTTGCAAAAGACAGAATTTCGATTAATTCAAAGAGCGATTAGTTCACTTTATCGAGACAGTAGTGATATCATATAAATAATATGTACCACATAGCACCCAGATATGAAGGTTCAACACCGGAGGATTAAATGTTAAAAGTCCTCTCTGTTTTTAATACCAAAGAGGACTTCGCTATGAAGTTTTACCACAATGCCACTTTTCCTGCAATACCTAAATCAACAGTTGCAGTTACTACACCAAGAGCCTTGAATACTCTTCTCATAGTAGGTATAGTTATGCTGTAACCTTTTTCTAATCGAGAGATTTGTGCTCTTTTCACACCTATACGCTCACCCAGTTGTTCTTGGGTCAAGTTCTGCTCTAAACGAGCTTTTTTAATGGCTTCTCCCAAACGGTAAGCATGTAAAGCTTCGTCCACATCACTTTCAAAAGCGTCACGTTTTGAAGTGCCAACTTTTCCAAAGTGCTTGTCAAGCACATCGTCCAATGGAGTAAGATTCATCTGTGCCATAATCATTTGTTTTTAAAATATTCTTTTCTAATAGCTTCTGCTTTCGCAATTTCTTTGTTTGGTGTTTTTTGAGTTTTCTTGATGATGCCATGTGTGGCAATTACCAATGTATCTTTGTCTTTGTCCCAAAAAGCAAACAAACGATAAGCAGTTTTGTTGTACAATGTACGAAATTCCCATATCTCCGAATTTTCCAACTTCTTGAAAAGTTCCTTGTTGCGTTCTCCACCTGCAACACGCTTGATGTTGTAGTAGATTTTATAGGGTACCGCTTCGGGTAAACTTTCAATAAAGTCCTGTGCCTCGTCAGTCAAGACAAGTCGAAAAATATTTTGTGCCATACATATTCTATTTATTTGCAAAGATAAGCAAAATGTTTTATAATCAAGAAACAAATAGCGTTTAAATGAGTTATATATCCCATTTTTAACATTTCCATAGCAAGTAATTACGCATAGGAAACTTATATAATGGGAAAGTAGCCCCCTGGAGAGCACTAAAACGAACATTTTTATAACTGCTTGCAAGCCACCTACTTAGGTGTCTTCTTTTGTCTTAACACATCCCATTTGAAATTTGCTTAAACCAATATTTTGGTGTATTTTTTTGCTCAAATTTCATTCGTGGCCCTCAATTCTGTGAGAAAATGGAAAGGACAAAATGTTGGTTCACCACTGCTGAAGTATATGCCCCTTCCAGTAGCTTGAAAATAGATGTTATATTTTCATATAATGGAGCATGACACTTGTAAATGAAGATTCACCCGACATCCTTCATATTGGTGACCGACATGGGCCCCACAATCCTCAGGAACGTCTTTTCCGTAATAGGAACAATGTTTCAGATAAGGAGCAGCAATTATGTTAAAGAATTCCTTTGGCAGATATATGTCACAGACGGTTGGTGCCTTCTTAAAAAGCGGGGCTATCTCTTCATCCTTAAAACCTGCTATGCCACAACCTATACGAGTAACGAATTGCTACCAAAGACGAAAATCTCATCCTTTTCAAGTGTATCTATTCTACCCGAAGCTATATTTGGATTATCTGTTCTATTCTTGCTCATATTATTAATGTTTTAGGATGTTGACAAGTTTATCATATCCATTATCTTTTTTGATGTTCCCTGGTGTAATGGCTTGTGACATTCCTTTATGCCCCTTGGTTATGATACGACCTTCGGATTCAAGTTTCGTCCAAAGTTCTTCTCCGAAAACGTCTTTCCAAAGCGTTTCCGCACGTAAGACGAGGAAAGTCTTGTTTGTTTCTACTGCTAGGTATTTTACCAAAAGGCTGGTGAATATCGTTGAAGGCAAATGTTTAATACCAACAGAATACTTGAACTTTTTGGAATGATAGCCTATTAACTGCAAGAATGCAATATCCTCATAGATTGGATGCCTAATTTCTTCTGATGGCTTCCCGTAGGCATCAATGGCAAGCCTAGAAAAAGACTTTTGCCAATAGTGGGCTCCTTGTTCCCTTGAACATTCATGCTCGTCATAAATGGCATCACCATTCAACTTAAGCGCATCTCTCATTAGACTGAGCAATTGCCCCTTTTGTGTATCTGACATCTTCAAGCACAAATCCTTGTTTACTGTCTCGACATAACCAGGGTTGAGAGTCAAAATCACAACTTTTGATTTGAGCAAGTTGCCGGAAAATGGCATAGGTGGAACTCCTACAATAAACCTATAATCTGGTTCAGTCTTTTTGTTAAAAGCATGAATAAAGGTAGTATCACCAGGATAGATGAGTTCATCCTCCTCTTTATCTGACCAGATAGGACAACCATTCATTTTGTCAGCAAGCATACTCCATCCATTCTTCAGCTTGATGCTACTTTCGCTCACTTCAATATTGCGTAGAGTTTCCTTTGATGTAGATATGTACTTGACAAAATCTCGTGTGGCATTAGCTCCTGTATAGCGAGAAGCTATTTCATTGTAGTCATAATGCACCTCGTCGAAATAACATTCTACCTTACCTTCTGATGTTTCATGCTCCCAGTAACGATACAGGATTTCCTCTGTAAACAGCTGGAACAAAGCCGCAAAGCTCATTTTATCATGGAGAACTTCATACGATATTGTCTCTTCATTATTTGTTCTCAGCAATTCTATGTAGTAGGCTATGCTTCTTTTTGCTGTATGCTCATAATCACTATATGCCAGATTTTCCATGTGACGATTAATGTCCTCTATGAAATCTGGCAGCAAGTCCGCACCTCGCTTTATTCGGTAAGCAATATCAGCAATTTTTGACCAAGCGTCTTGTTCTGTGTATTCGTATGAGCAACTGTCTATATATGAACGTACCGAATATGGCAAACTCAGGTCTGATGTGCGTAATAATGTTATCATTTCTACTGACTATAGAGATTAAAAATCAAAGGGATATTTGCGCCATTCTTTAGAAGCTTTGGCTTCATTGAATGCCATTTCATTAAACGAATATACATAGAGAGACCTCGTTGTAGGAGAGGCTTTTTCTATTGGGTGAGAGATTGCACAACAACGTCCATCTTCCACCTCCATTTTCATAAGGAAACCAGACGCTTCCATTTTACGCATAAAATTACGCCTGTCATATTTTCTTTCATGTATAAGTTCGTATATGCGTTGCAATTCGTCCATCTTAAATACTTTGTCCAAGAGTTTGAAGGCTATAGGAGAAATGCGAAGTTTTTCCTGAAGCTTTTCCCTTGCCATTCTTATGATTTCAGCATGATCGAATGCGAGAGGAGGCAGATTATTCCATTCATACCACTGAGCCTTGTTAGCATCGTCACCTGCTATTATCTCAAACTTGTCCTTGCTGACAAGGGCAAAGAAAGCAACCGTGAGCACACGTTCACGAGGGTCTCTGTCAACTGTACTGAATACATGGAATTGCTCCAGATAGACATCCTCTACGTTGGTTTCTTCATACAACTCCCTCTTTGCGCCCTCTTCAACGGTCTCGTCCATATTCAGAAAGCCACCAGGCAGGGCCCATGTGCCTTTGTATGGTTCTATACCACGTTCTATGAGAAGTATGTTGATACTTGTGCCATCAAAACCGAAGATGACACAATCTGTGGTAACAGCAGGATGTGGATATTTGTATGTGTACATAAAATGAGATTTTTCAGTTTGATGCTGCAAATATACTGCGTAAAAATGACGCAGACAAATTTATTTGCGTAAAAATGACGCGACAAATCATTTTCTTAACACTCTACAACTTTTCAATCATAATAAAAGTCTTTCTTGATGACTTCAGTAGTATATATTAATTTAAGTGATTATCTTCTGTAAAGAGAAGAGTTTAATGGACCGGGTAATATATTTTTTTTGTATATCTCTTAATGACCAACAATGTGAGTATTTTCTGAAAACACATTAAATCCATTAGTAATAACTCAACAAACGAACATATTTAAAGAACTAATGATTTTCTCACGTTCGCCACTGCCTTTTGTAGAAAGGCGCAAGAGTGGAAGACCATAGTTTGAGAGAATATGGTCTTTCATCATGTCACATTAGTGTCCCGTTAAAATTGGGACAAGTTAAATATTAATCAAATAACCCCGGAAAGAGGGGACAATCGAGTTCTTTGACA